>Ga0209382_10000163_pt1 | contig 103662 bp, 105 predicted proteins | sample SoiMetdeltSBSDD5_FD_187599 | JGI IMG/M metagenome (GOLD analysis project Ga0209382, IMG submission 187599) | Bulk soil microbial communities from a Populus tree surrounding site in Tennessee, USA - Soil MetaG P. deltoides SBSDD5 (SPAdes) (version 2) | ecosystem: Environmental > Terrestrial >...
TGACGGTGATCCACGCTCGGTCCAGCGCCTCCTGCGCGTCCTTACCGGTGATGCCGCGCGAGGAGAGATCGACGAGCAGCAGGTGCGTGTCGGTGCCGCCGCTGACCAGCCGGAAGCCGCGCGCCTGGATGGCGTCGGCGAGCGCCTTGGCGTTCTTCACGATCTGCTGCTGATAGGCGCGCCACGCCGGCGTCAGGGCCTCGCGGAACGCGACGGCCTTGGCCGCGATCACGTGCATCAGCGGCCCGCCCTGCACACCGGGCATCACGGTCTTGTCGAGCGCCGCCCCGTGCGCGGCTCCGCACAGGACGAGACCGCCGCGCGGTCCTCGCAGGGTCTTGTGGGTCGTGGAGGTCACGAAGTCCGCGATGCCCACGGGCGAGGGGTGCAGCCCCGCCGCCACGAGTCCCGCGGGATGCGCGATGTCGGCCATGAGCGCCGCGCCGACTTCGCGAGCGATCTCACCGAACGGCTTGAAGTCGATCGCGCGCGGAAAGGCCGAGCCGCCGGCGATGATCAGCTTGGGCCGGTGCTGCCTGGCGAGGTCGCGCACCTGGTCCAGGTCGATGCGCTCGGTGTCCTTGCGGACCCCGTAGGCGACGATCGAGTAAAACTTGCCCGAGTAGTTGACCGGGCTGCCCGCGGTGAGATGTCCGCCGTGCGAAAGATTCGGCCCCAGCACGGTGTCGCCGGGCTTGAGCAGCGTGAAGTAGACGGCCATGTTCGCCTGCGCGCCGGAGTGCGGCTGGACGTTGGCGTGCTCCGCTCCGAACAGCTCCCGGGCGCGCGCGATGGCCAGGTCCTCGACCACGTCGACGATCTCACAGCCGCCGTAGTAGCGCCGACCCGGATATCCCTCGGCGTACTTGTTGGTGAGCACGGAGCCGGCCGCTTCCAGCACCGCCTCCGACACGAAATTCTCCGACGCGATGAGCTCGAGATTGCGATGTTGTCGCTGCGCCTCCTCGCGCAGCGCCTTCGCGATCTCGGGATCGACCTCAGCCAGCCGCTGCATCGACCGCGTGCTCCTTTCGGGCGGCGTCGAGCTGCGCGAGCTTGTCCACACGGCGCGCGTGGCGGCCGCCTTCGAACGGCGTGGCCAGCCAGGCCTGCACGACCGCGAGCGCCTGCCCGGGCGCCATCAGCCGCGCGCCGAGCGCCAACACGTTGGCGTCGTTGTGCTGCCTCGACAGCCGCGCCACACCCGGATCGGTGGCCACCGCCGCGCGGACGCCCGAGACCTTGTTGGCGGCCATCGCCATGCCGATACCGGAGCCACACACGAGGATGCCCCACTCGGCATCACCCGCCCGCACCCTCTCGGCGACGGCCGCTGCGTAGTCGGGATAGTCGACGGATTCCGACGAATGCGTTCCCTGATCGAGGATCCGATGCCCGTCGGCCGCCAGCCACGTCTTGAGCCGCTCCTTGAGCGAGTAGCCGGCGTGGTCCGCTCCGATGGCGATGACCGACATACGCGCACCATACCGATTGTGGCGTGCTGCGTCAAGCGCCCCCATATCTCGGGGACCGGGTCGCGATCAGGAGACGGCGGCGGCGGCGGCGGGAAACGCGAACGCTTCGAGCGTCGCGCCGTCCGCCCCGGCGGCGACGAGCCGCTCGAGGTCCAGCGGCCGCTCGACCGCGCGGATCTCGTCGAGCGTCGCACGGGTCGCCGGATGGCGCGGCGTGAACAGCGTGCAGCAATCGGCGTCCGGCTCGATGGAGATTTCGAACGTGCCGATGTGCTGCGCCGCGGCCGTGATCTCGAGCTTGTCCATCCCGATCAGCGGGCGCAGGACGGGCAGCGCGGCCGCCTCGTCGATGCACGCAATGTTCTCGAGTGTCTGCGAGGCGACCTGCCCCAGGCTCTCGCCCGTGATGAGCGCCGGCACGCCGGCGCGCCGCGCCAGCTCCTGGGCGATGCGGAGCATCAACCGCCGATACACCACGACGCGCAGCGGCGGCGGCACGCTCAGCACGACCTCGCGCTGGATCTCGCCGAAGGGCACGAGGTGCAGCCGCGAGGCGTACTGCCAGACCGTGAGGCGTTCGACGAGCGCACGCGCTTTGGCCTGCGAGGTCGCCGGCAGGTACGGCACGCTGTGGAAATGCACGAACAGGACGCGGCAGCCGCGCTTCATCATCCGCCAGGCGGCCACGGGCGAGTCGATGCCCCCGGACAGCAGCGCCGCGACCGTCCCCGAGGCGCCGACCGGCAGGCCTCCCGGTCCCTCGGTGCGGTCGAGCGAGATGTACGTCTCCGCCGGCAGCACCTCGACGTGGATGTCCTGCTCGGCGTGCTCGAGATCCACGCGCGTACGCACGCGCTGGAGCACGAACGCGCCGAGCGCGCGATTGAGCTCGACGCTCGTCATCGGATAGGTCTTGAACGCGCGTCGGGCGCTGATGCGGAAGGAGCCGAACGTCCGGCCCTCCAGCAGCCGCTCCAGCAGCGCCTTCATCGCGTCGAGCGTCGACGGCGTGCGATACGCGATCGTCACGCTGGCCACGCCGAACACCCGTGCCACGCGATCGCGCGCGGCTTCGGGCGCGGGATGGCCCTCGAGATCCACGAGGATCCTGCCCGACAGCTGCTCGATCGCCACGGGGCCGGTATCGGCGACCGCGTGCTCGACGTTGCGCCGCAGATACCGCAGGAACAGCGGACGGTTGCCGCGCTTGAGGCTGATCTCGTGGTAATGAACCACAAGGACGGGCCGCAGCCTCACCATCGGCCGATCTCGGCGGCGAGCGCGCGCGCTCGGGCGAGCTCGTCCGGCGTGTTGACGTTCATGAAGACGGTCCGCGGAGCGCGGTGCCGCGCCACGGCGTCGGCGGTGATCTCGAGCACGCGGACGTCGGGGAAGAAGCCGGTGATCTTGAGCTGTCCCGCATCGAGCCGAGCCTGCATCGGCGCCAGACACACTTTGGCGTAAAGCGCGTGCATCGTCTCGTACTGGCCCTCCACCCGCGGGATCACCACGTCGGCGTCGCCCGCCCGCGCGAGCACGAGCCGCACGACTTCGGGGTGCAGGAACGGCATATCGCAGGCGACGTTGAACACCGCGTCGCCGCCCGCGGCGTCGAGTCCGGTGAAGATACCTCCGAGCGCGCCGCCCTCGGGATACCGGTCGCCGACCATCGGCAGGTGCAGGAACTCGTAGCGCTCCGGCGTGTTCGTCACCACGAGGAGGTCGTCGAGCACCGCGGCGAGCGCGTCGACCACGCGCTCGACGATGCGCTTGGCGCCGAGCTCGAGCAGCGCCTTGGGCTCGCCGCCCATGCGCGTGCTGCGCCCGCCCGCCTGGATGACGCCGGTGATATTCATCTTCTTCGTTTTTTGCTCGCCTCGGACGGTGGGGCCCCAGCCCCACGACGTCCTGCGGCTCGCCCTGCCCTTTCGCTCGCCTCGGACGGTGGGCCCCAGCCCCACGACGTCCTGCGGCTCGCCCTGCCCTTTCGCTCGCCTCGGACGGTGGGGCCCCAGCCCCACGACGTCCTGCGGCTCGCCCTACCACTGGTCAAGTGTAATGGCTCCCTGACGGACCACGCGGGGCGGGTCCACGGTGACGTCGACCACGGTCGACGGCGCGCCGCCCGGCGTCGGCCCGCCGTCGAGCACGAGATCGAGCAGGTCGCGGAAGTGAGCGAGCACGCCGCCCGCCGTCGTCGGTGGATCGGCGCCGGTGGGGTTCGCGCTCGGCGCCGTCACCGGGACGCCGAGGCTCCGAACGAGCGCGCGCGCCACAAGATGGTTCGGCACCCGCACGCCCACCGTTCCGGTCCCGGCGGTCAGCTCCCTCGGCAGGTGCGGCGCGGCTCGGAACACGAGCGTGAGCGCTCCGGGCCAATGCCGATCGATGAGCCCGCGGGCGCGCTCGGGCACGTCGGCAACGATCTGCGGAAGTCCGGCCGCGGTATCCAGGAGCACGAGCAGCGGCATCGACCTCGGCCGGCCCTTGACGTCGAACACGCGACGAACCGCCGCCGCGTCGAGGGCGGCGGCACCGAGTCCGTAAAACGTCTCCGTAGGGAACGCGACGAGTCCGCCGCGACGGAGGACGTCGGCCGCCTCGCGCAGCGCCCGGTCGTCCGGGGCGACGGGATCGACACGCACGACCTCCGTCGCCACGGCGCCGTCAGCCGCGCGACTTCAGCTTGTCGGCGACCCGGCGCGCGCGGTCCTCCACCTCCGCCGCGAGCTTCGCACGATAGGCGGCCAGACGTTTCCGCAGCGCCGCGTCGCCGACCGAGAGGATCTGCGCAGCGAGGATGGCGGCGTTGGCGGCGCCCCAGCTGCCGATGGCGACCGTGGCGACCGGCACACCCTTCGGCATCTGCACGATCGACAGCAGCGCGTCCACGCCGCCGAGCGGCGTGGCGGCGATCGGCACGCCGATCACCGGCAGGGCGCTCGAGGCCGCGAGGACGCCGGGCAGCGCGGCGGCGCCGCCGGCGGCGGCGATCAGCACCCCCAGCCCGCGCGCCTCGGCCGTCGATGCATACTCCTCGGTCTTCTTCGGCGTGCGATGCGCCGAGGCGACGACCACCTCGCTGCCGACCTCCAGCGCCTCGAGCACCTTCACGGCGTCGAGCATGACGTCGAGGTCGGAGTCGCTGCCCAGCACGATACCCACGCGGATCGGATTGGTCACGCCCGTGCCCCTACGCGGCGACGGCTCGGCGCCGCCCGATGTCCTTACGGAAATGCATGCCCTCGAAGCGGATGCGGCCCACCGCCTGGTACGCGCGCTCGATCGCGCTCGCGACGTCGTCCGCGACGGCGGTGACGCCGAGCACGCGGCCGCCGGCGGTCACCAGCCGGCCGTCGCGCAGCGCGGTCCCGGCGTGGAAGACCTGCACGCCGGCCAGCGCCTCCGCGTCGTCCACGCCCGCGATCGGAACGCCGGTCGCGTAAGCGCCGGGATAGCCGCCGGAAGCGACCGCGACGCAAACGGCAGCACGCGTTGGTATCGGCACGTCGGGCACAGCGGTGCCGTTCGCCACCGCGACGAGCAACGGAAGTACGTCGTTGTCCGTCGGAGCCAGGATCGCCTGGCACTCCGGGTCGCCGAAGCGGCAGTTGAACTCGACGACCTTCGGCCCCTCACGCGTCAGCATGAGCTGCACGAAGAGCGCGCCGGAGTATGGCGACCCCTCATCGGCCATCGCGGTGATGGTCGGACGCACGATCGTCGCCATCACGCGCGCCTGCATGGCGGCATCGAAGCGCGCGACCGGCGTGAACGCGCCCATGCCGCCCGTGTTCGGGCCGCGGTCGCCATCGAAGACGGCCTTGTGGTCCTGCGCCGCCGCGAGCGGCGTCGCGCTCCGGTCGCTCACCAGAGCGAAGAACGACACCTCTTCGCCGACGAGGAATTCTTCGACGACCACCGTCGTGCCGGAGGTGCCGAACTCGCGCCGCTCCATGCAGGCGGCGATCGCCTCGTCGGCCTCCGCGAGTATCTGACACACGATGGCGCCCTTGCCGGCGGCGAGACCGTCGGTCTTCACGACCAGCGGGACGCCGAGATCGCGGCAGAATCGTCGCGCGCGCGCGGCGTCGGTGAACGTTTGAAAGCGAGCGGTCGGAATCGCGTGTCGCGCCATCAACGCCTTGGAGAACGCCTTCGAGCCCTCGATCGCGGCGGCCCGCGCGCTGGGTCCGAAGACTGCGAACCCACCCGCACGCAGCCGGTCGCCAAGGCCCGCCACGAGTGGAGCCTCGGGCCCGATGACGATGAGGTCCGGGCGCTCCTTGTCGGCGAGCCGCACGAGGCCGTCGTGGTCGTCGACGCTCACGGCGACGCACGCGGCGTGACGCGCGATGCCCGGATTGCCTGGCGCCGCGACCAGCCGCGTGAGCCGCGGGCTCTGCGCGAGCTTCCAGCAGAGCGCGTGCTCACGTCCGCCGCCGCCCACGACCAGCACGTTCATTCGCTGCCCTCCCCCTGCGTCTCGACGACTTCCAGATGCGCGCGCGCGATCTTCGCCCACGGGCTGCCGGCGTCGAGATCGAGATAGCGCTGCCAATGCCGCACGGCCTCGTCGCCGCGCCCGGCGCGTGCCAGCGCGCCCGCGAGATTGAAGTGCGCATCGGCGTAGTCGGGCGAGACGCCGAGTGCCCGACGATAGCAGCGGATCGCCTCCTCGACGTCGCCCGTGTCCTCGTTCAGGGAGCCCAGGTTGTAGGCGGCTTCCGCACAGTCGACGGCCTCGGCGAGGGCCCGATCGTAGGCGGCGCGCGCCTCGTCGTAGCGCCCCATACGATGCAGCAGCAGGCCGAGGTTGTTCCACGCGGCGGCATACGTCGGATCGATCGCGACCACCCGCCGATAGGCATCGATCGCGTCGTCCCACTGCGCGGGATCGGCGTCCCACTCGCTCGCCCGCTCGAACCACGTCTCGGCCTGCTCGGAGGGCGGCGCCATCGGCCGCACGAGGCCGGTGACGAGCGTCGCCTCCGCCGTCTTTTCCAGGTTGCCGGCGTCGAGGTCGAGGACGGTCTGGCCCGTGCGCGGATCGAAGCGGACGCGCTCGGACTCGACGAGCACGCGACCGCCCTCGAGCACCATGCGCATTTCGGCGAGCGGCTGGCGAATGCCCGGGTCACGCCGTCGGAGCGCATCGAGCGCCTGGCGGATCTGACGGACGGATGCGCCGGAGTCGAGCAACGCGGAGGCCGCGCGGAGCGCGAGCAGCTCCCGGAACGTATAGCGCAGCTCGCCGTGCAGCAGGTTGAGACGCTTGAGCTGCGCCGCGCGGCGCGGCGTCAGCGTGAGGATGCGCGTGAGCTCGCGCAGGCCGTAGATCCGCTCGGTCATGCGTCGCGCCCGGTCACGATCGGCTCAATGTCGGAAGTGACGCAGACCAGTGAACACCATCGCCATCCCGTGCGCGTCGGCGGCAGCGATCACATCGTCGTCACGGAGCGACCCGCCGGGTTGGATGACCGCGCTCGCGCCCGCCTCGGCGACCACGTCGAGCCCGTCGCGAAACGGGAAGAACGCGTCGGAGGCGCAGACCGTCCCCTGGGTCGCCAGCCCCACCTCGCGCGCGCGCATCACGGCCAGCCGTGCAGAGTCCACACGGTTCATCTGGCCGGCGCCGACGCCGATCACCTGTTCGGCGGTCGTGAGCACGATGGCGTTGGATTTGGCGTGCTTGCCCACGCGCCAGGCGAACCGCAGCGCGCGCATCTCGGCTTCGTTCGGCGCGCGCCGGGTGACGACTTTGAGCGCGTTGGCATCGAGGTCAGCCTGGTCGACGCTCTGGGCGAGGAGGCCACCGAGCACGCTGCGATACTCAGCGAGGCGTCCAGGCAGCGCGCGCCGATCGCAGGGAACCTCGAAGACGCGACACTTCTTCTTCGTGTGCGAGAGCTCCTCCAGCGCCTCCGGCGCATAGGCCGGGGCGAAGAGGATCTCGACGAAAATTCCCGCGAGGGCGTGGACGACGGCCATGTCGAGCGGCCGATTCACGCCGACGATGCCGCCGTAGATGGACACCGGGTCCGATGCCTTCGCCCGCTCCATCGCCACGCCGACACTCGGCCCCAGCGCAACGCCGCAGGGGTTGGTGTGCTTGATGACCACGGCGGCGGGCTCGTCGAACTCGAGCAGCAGCGAGAGCGCCGCCGAGAAGTCGAGCAAATTGTTGTAGCCGAGCTCGGGGCCGTGCCGCTGCGTCATCGCCGCCAGGCCGATCGGGGGCGCGCCGGCGATGCGGTAGAACGCCGCGGACTGATGGGGGTTCTCGCCGTATTTCAGCAGAAGGGCGCGTTCGGCCTCCAGGCGCAGCGGATGGGGGAACTGATCGGGCTCTCGCGCGGCCGTCGGCGCCTGCGCTGTGCGCAGCCAGGCGGCGATCGCCGCGTCATACTGCGCGGTGCGCCGGAATGCCTCCTGCGCCAGCCGCTCGCGCGTGACATCTGAGATCGCGCCACCGGTGCGCTTGAGCTCGTGGAGCACGCCGCCGTACTGCGACGGGTCGGTGACCACGGCCACGGCCGCGTGATTCTTGGCGGCGGCGCGAATCATCGTGGGCCCGCCCACGTCGATCTGCTCGATCACCTCCGCCGGCGTCACGCCCGGTCGCACCACCGTCTGCTCGAACGGATAGAGCGCGACGACGACGAGGTCGATCGGCGGGATGCCGTGCCGCTCGAGCGCGGCCAGATGCTCGGGCACGTCGCGCCGCGCGAGGATACCGCCGTGGATCTTGGGATGCAGCGTCTTCACCCGGCCGTCCATCATCTCGGGAAACCCGGTGACGTCTGCGACGTCGCGCACCGGCACGCCGGACTCGCGCAGCAGCCTCGCGGTGCCGCCCGTGGAGAGGATCTCGACACCGAACCCCGCGAGGCCGGTGGCGAGCTCGACCACCCCGGTCTTGTCGTGGACGGACACGAGGGCGCGACGGATCTTCATCGGCTCTCCCTGGGCGCGTGGTGGATGATCACACGCCGCCCGACGATCTCGAGGCGGCCTTCCGCGAAGAGTCGCACGGCGGCGGGATAAATCCGGTGCTCCTCCTTCAAGATTCGTGCGGACAGAGTCTCCTCCGTGTCGTCGGGCTCGACCGGCACGGCGGACTGCAGAACGATGGGGCCTGCGTCCACGGCCTCGTCGACGAAATGCACGGTGCAGCCGGCGACCTTCGCGCCGTGCTCGAGCGCCTGTCGCTGGGCGTGCAGCCCGGGAAACGCGGGCAGCAGCGACGGATGGATGTTCAGCGCGCGGCCGGCAAACGCCTGCACGTACACCGAAGATAGAATCCGCATGAAGCCCGCATTGCACACGAGGCCCACCTGACGCTTCTCGAGCTCGCGAACGAGCGCCGCGTCGAAGCTCTCGCGCGTGACGAAATCCTTGGGGTTGATCCACACCGCCTCGACACCTGCCGCACGCGCCCGCTCGAGCGCCGGTGCGTGGTCGCGATCGGAGACGACGACGACGACGCGCGCCGGAAACTCGGCCGCCGCGCACGCGTCGAGCAGCGCCTGGAGATTGCTGCCGCGGCCCGAGACGAGAACGCCGACGGCCAGGCGCTCGCGTGTCCTACCCTCGGCAGGGCTCATGCCGCGTCGCGTTCCCGGGCTCCGGCCGCGACGTGTCGCCGGCACACGGGGCACCGCGACGCCGGCCGCATGATCGTCGAGTCGCGCGGGAAGAACTGCGCCATGCCCCAGTCCAGCGCGACCTGTAGCTGCTTGCGAAAGCCCACCAGCTTGTAGAGATGCACCGCGTTCCAGAATAGCCACGCGAGATAGCCGGAGAATCGCAGGCCCATGACTTCGACGACGGCGTCGCGCTCGCCGAGCGAGACGAGCATACCCTGCGGCGCGAACTGAATGGTGCCGAGCGGGCGATTCTCCAGCTCGGCGACGATGTTCTCCGCGGCCAGTCGGGCATGGGCCAGCGCCGCGGGCACGATCGGGATCGATGCGACCGCGTCGTCCTCGATGCTGACCGCATCGCCTGCGCCATAGACATCGGGGTGCCCTTTCAGCTGCATCGTCGGCCGCGCGATGAGCCGGCCGAGCCGGTCACGCTCGGCAGCGACGTGCGCGAGGGCGGGATGTCCCGTGACACCGGCCGCCCACACCGTCATGCCCACCGGCACCTGCTCGCCGCCGGCGACCTCGACGGCTCCCGCCAGAACTCGCGTCACCCGCGTGTCGGTCCGGATCTCGATGCCTTCGCGCCCGAGCTTGCGGCGCGCGCGCGCGGCCAGCGTGGGATGCACGCCGCGCAGAATCTCGTGTCCCGCCTCGAAGAGGAGGAGCCGGTAATCGCCCGGATCGATGCCGCGGTAGCGCGGCGCGATGTAGCTGTGGAAGAAGTCCTGCAGCTCGGCAATGAGTTCCACACCGGTGTAGCCGCCGCCCACCACGCAGACAGTCAGCATCCGGCGCCGCGCGGCCGGGTCCGCCTCGTGATCGGCGTGCTCGGCGGCGTCGAGGATGTGGTCGCGGAGAACGATGGCGTCCTCCAGCCGCTTGTAGCCCAGCGCGTGCTCCTCGACGCCGGGCACCCCGAAGCTCGGCACCACGCTGCCCATCGCAATCACTAGCCGATCGTAGGTCTCGACGCCCTCGCTCATGAGCACACGGCGGCCGGCGAAATCGATGTCCGTCACGGTGTCACGACGGAAGCGGAAGCGGCGCGAGCCGCGGATGTCGCGCACGGGCTGCACGATGTGGCGCGGCTCGACCATCGACGAGGCCACCTGAGGCAGCAGCGGCGTGAACAGCAGATAGTTGCGGTCGCTGATCAGGAGGATCTCGACGTCGGCACGCTGCTTGAGACGTCGTTCGAGCACGCGGATGGTCTCCATGCCGGCGAAGCCGCCGCCGAGCACGACGATACGCATCAGCGCGTGACCTCCACACCGCGCTCGCCCGCCACGATCTCGCCGATCACGCTCACCGTCTCTCCCGCCGCCTCCAGCGCCTGCTGCGCGCGGCCAGCGTCGGTGGCGCGCACGACGACCACATATCCGACACCGAGATTGAACGTGCGCAGCATCTCGGCCTCGCTCACCCCGCCGGCCTCGCGCAGCGTCTCGAAGACGGGCGGCTCGCGCCACGTCGAGCGGCGCAGGATCGCGCGGCAGCCGGCGGGCAGCACGCGCGGCAGGTTGCCGGTGAGCCCGCCGCCCGTGATGTGCGCCATCGCGCGCACCGGGACCGCGGCGAGCAGCGCCTTCACCGCCGCGGCGTAGATGCGCGTGGGCTCGAGCAGCACGTCGCGCACGCGCTGCTCGGTACCGGGCAGCGCAGCGTCGAGGCCGAGGCGCATCACGTCGAAGACGATGCGTCGCGCGAGGCTGTAGCCGTTGCTGTGCAGGCCCGAGGAGGCGAGCCCCAGGACGATGTCGTGCGGCTCGACTCCCGCGCCGTCCACGATGCGCTCACGCTCGACGATGCCGACGGCGAAGCCGGCGAGATCGTATTCGCCCGGCGCATAGAGATCGGGCAGCTCCGCGGTCTCCCCGCCGATCAGCGCGCATCCCGCGCGCCGGCAGCCCTCGGCGACGCCGCTCACCAGCGCCTCCACGCGTTGCGGATCCAGGCGGGCCATGCCGATGTAGTCGAGAAAGTAGAGCGGCTCGGCGCCGTGCACGAGCAGGTCGTTGACGCCCATGGCCACCAGATCGATCCCAACCGTGTCGTGGCGTTCCGCGAGGAAGGCAACCTTGAGCTTGGAGCCCACGCCATCGGTGGATGACACCAGCACGGGCTCGCGATAGCCGGTCGGCACGCGCACGAATCCGGCGAACGCGCCGATGCCGCCGAGCACTTCCGGTCGAAATGTCGCCTTCGCCAGCGGCGCGATGCGCCGAACCGCCTCGTCGCCGGCCTCGATGTCGACACCGGCGTCACGGTACGTCAGCGGCTTCATCGATCTAGACGTCGAAGAGATGCAGCTGCGGCGTGGGATCGGGCTCGATGCCGACCTTGTAGGCGCCGGTGAAGCACGCGTGACAGAAGCTGCCCGGATCGCCGCCGGTGGCCTTCAGCATGCCGTCGAGCGAGAGATAGCCGAGCGAATCGGCGCCGAGATAGCGGCAGATCTCGTCGACCTGGTGGCTGGAGGCGATCAGCTCCTTGCGCGTCGGCGTGTCGATGCCGTAGTAGCACGGCCACTGGATAGGCGGCGACGAGATCCGCATGTGGACCTCGCGCGCACCCGCGCTGCGGAGCATGCGCACGATCTTGCGGCTCGTGGTGCCCCGCACGATCGAGTCGTCCACGACGACCACGCGCTTGCTCTCGAGCATCTCGGGCATCGGGTTCAGCTTGACCTTCACGCCGAAGTGGCGGATGCCCTGCTTGGGCTCGATGAAGGTGCGACCGACGTAGTGGTTGCGGATGAGTCCCATCTCGTACGGCGTCCCGGACTCCTCGGAGTAGCCCAGCGCCGCGCTCGTGCCCGAATCCGGCACGGGGATGACGATGTCCGCCTGCACCGGGTGCTCACGCGCCAGCTGGTGTCCCATCGCCTTGCGCACGGTATGGACGTTGCGACCCCATAGCGCGGAGTCCGGCCGCGCGAAGTAGACGTATTCGAACACGCAGTGCAGCTTCTCGCCGGGAGGAAACGCGCGCACGGACCGCGGGCCGTCGTCGTCGACGACGAGGATCTCGCCCGGCTCGATGTCGCGCTCGACTTTCGCTTCCATCAAGTCCAGTGCGCACGTCTCGGACGCCACCACCCAGGCGTCGTCGAGGCGTCCCAGGGTGAGGGGCCGAAAGCCATAGGGATCGCGGATCGCGTACATGGCTTCGGGCGTGAGCACGAGCAGCGAGTACGCGCCCTTCACCTGCGCGAGCGCGTGTCGCAGTTGATCTTCGAGCGTGCCAACCGGGGCGCGCGCGAGCAGGTGGAGAATGACCTCCGTATCCGACGTCGACTGGAAGATCGCGCCGTCGCGCTCCATGTCGCGACGCAGGGCATCGGCATTCGTCAGGTTGCCGTTGTGCGCGATCGCGATCGGCCCCCGCGCCGTGTTGGCGGTGATCGGCTGCGCGTTCTTCAGATTGGACGAGCCCGCCGTCGAGTAGCGGACGTGGCCGATCGCGCGATGCCCGGCCAGCCGCCGCAGCCGCTCGGGATGGAAGACGTCGGCCACCCAGCCCATCGCCTTCTCGGTGTGGAAGGCGTGGCCGTCGGTGGCCGCGATGCCGGCCGACTCCTGGCCGCGGTGCTGGAGCGCATAGAGACCGAGATAGGTGACGTTCGCGGCCTCCGGATGGTTCCAGATGCCGAACAGCCCGCACTCGTCGTGGAACCGGTCGTCGTCACGCCATGTGGCGCTCAAATCCGCTCCTCCACGCGTGCTCGATGCGATCCACGGCCACGTCGACCACCAATCGTCCCGCCACGCGGATGCTGAGCCGTTCGCCGCCGGTGCTCCCGATCCAACGCCACGGTATCGCCGACTCCGCCATGAGCGCCTCGAACTCGCGCTGTCGCTCCGGCTCGACGCTCACGACCACGCGCGAAGGCCCCTCGCCGAACAGCGTTTCGTCGAGCCGCCGTGCGACGTCCACCGCCACTTCGCATCCGATCCCGACGGCCCCCCCGCGCGTGCCGCTCACGCAACCCTCCGCGAGCGCCGCCGCCAGCCCGCCCTCGGCACAGTCGTGCGCCGCCGTGACGAGCCCCGCCCCGACGGCCGCCCGCACCGCCGATTGCACACGCCGCTCGATCTCCAGATCGAGTGGCGCCAGCCGGCCCGCGAGCCGCTCGTGCACTGTCCACAAATACTCCGAGCCACCGAGACTCACCGCCTCGGGACCGAGCAGCGCGATGCGCTGTCCCGCCGCCTTGAACCACTGCGTCGCGAACCGCCCCGCGTCGTCGAGCACGCCGACGACGCCCACGATGGGCGTCGGCAGAATAGCGGTTCCGGAAGTCTCATTGTAAAAGGAAACGTTGCCGCCGACCACCGGGACCTCGAGCACGCGGCACGCCTCCGCGATTCCGTCGATGGCTTCCGCGAATTGCCACAGGATCTCGGGCCGCTCGGGCGAGCCGAAGTTCATGCAATCCGTCACACCGAGCGGGCGGCCTCCCGCGCACGAGACGTTGCGGGCGGCTTCGCAAACGGCCATGGCCGCGCCGCGGCGCGGATCGAGGAAGACCTGACGACCGCTGCCGTCGGTGGCGATCGCAATCGCGCGTCGCGTGCCCTTGATACGCAGGACGGCGGCGTCGGAGCCGGGCAGCACGAGCGTATTCGTGCCGACCTGCTGGTCGTACTGGCGATACGCCCACTCCTTGGAGGCGATCGTCGGCGTCCCCAAGAGTGTCACGAGCGCCTCGCCGTAATCCGAGGGCTCGGGCAGCGAGAGCGGCTCGAAGGCCCGCCGCTCCGTGAGCCAGGCCGGCGGCGCGTAGGGCTTGTCGTATCGCGGTCCGTCGGCGAGCGCGTCGACCGGCACGTGGGCGACCTCCTCGCCGTGGTGACGCACCACCAGATCGGAGCCGCTCGTCACCTCACCGATCTTCACCGCGTCGAGCTCCCACTTGGCGAAGACGCGGCGCAGCTCGTCTTCGCGACCGCGGGCGCCGACGAGCAGCATGCGCTCCTGCGACTCGGACAGCAGCAGCTCGTACGGCGTCATGTCGGCCTCACGCTGCGGCACCGTCGAGAGCTCGACCTCCATGCCGGTGCCGCTGCGCGCCGGCATCTCCGACGTGCAGCACGCCAGCCCGGCGGCGCCCATGTCCTGGATGCCGGCGACGGCGCCGCTGGCCATCGCCTCCAGGCATGCCTCGAGCAGCAGCTTCTCCGTGAACGGGTCCCCGACCTGAACGGTGGGTCGCTTGGCCTCGGCCTCGTCGTCGAAGGTGGCGGACGCCATCGTGGCGCCGTGAATCCCGTCGCGGCCGGTCTTGTTGCCGACGTAGAACACCGGGTTGCCGACGCCCTCGGCCCGCGCGCGAAAAATCCGATCGGCGCGTACGAGGCCCACGCACATGACGTTCACGAGGGGATTGCCGGCGTACTCCGGCGCGAAGGCGATCTCGCCGCCGACGGTCGGGCAGCCGAAGCAGTTGCCGTACCACGAGATTCCCGAGACAACGCCGTCGATGAGACGCCGCGTCTTCGGATCGTTCGGGTCGCCGAATCGCAGCGAGTCCAGGATGGCGATCGGTCGGGCGCCCATCGTGAAGATGTCGCGCAGGATGCCGCCCACGCCCGTGGCCGCGCCCTGGAACGGTTCGATGAAGGAGGGATGGTTGTGGCTTTCCATCTTGAAGACGATGGCCCATCCCTCGCCGATGTCCACCGCACCGGCGTTCTCTCCGGGTCCCTGCAAGAGGTGAGGCGCGCGCGTGGGTAGACGCGAGAGGAAGACGCGGGAGTGCTTGTAAGCGCAATGCTCGGACCAGAGCGCCGAGAACAGGCCGAGCTCGGTATAGGACGGCTCTCGACCGAGCCGCTGGATGATGCGATCGTACTCGTCGGCGGTGAGGCCGAGGCCCCGCGCGAGGTCGAGGGTGACCTTCGGCTCAGTTCCCGCCAAACAACCCCCGGATCACCGCTTGAGGAACGTGCCGTCCTCGACGAGCATGCCGAGGAGCGACTGGAACAGCAGAAGCCCGTCGGTGCCGCCCATCGCCGTCTCCGCCGCCCGCTCGGGGTGGGGCATCAGCCCGAGTACGGTGCCGATGTCGTTGACGACGCCGGCGATGTTTTCGACCGAGCCGTTCGGATTGGCGCCCTTCACGACCTGCCCGTCGGCGGTGGCGTAACGGAACACGATGCCGTGGCGCGCCTTGAGCTCCGCGAGCGTCGCGGCGTCGGCGTAGTACTTGCCTTCACCGTGCGAGATCGGCATCGTCAGGACCTGCCCTGCCCGCAGCCCGCGCGTGAACGGTGTCTCCACGTTCTCGACGAGCAGGTTGGTCGACTGGCAGCGGTACTGCAGACACTCGTTGCGCATCAGAACGCCGGGCAGCAGACCGGCTTCGCACAGGATCTGAAAGCCGTTGCACGAGCCGAGCACGTAGCCGCCCTTGGCCACGAAGTCGCGCAGGGCCTCCACCACCGGCGACTTGCCCGCCACTGCGCCCGCGCGCAGATAGTCGCCGTACGAGAATCCGCCGGGCAGGACGACACAATCGAGGTCGGCCAGGTTGCGATCGCGGTGCCACACGTACTTCACGGGCTGGCGAACCACCTCCGAGATCACGTAGTGGAAGTCGCAATCGCTCCAGGTGCCCGGAAACACCACGACGCCGAATCTCATGAGCCCGTTGATCTCCTCTCGCGGCACGCGCCGTGTCTCACGACAGCGGCGGACGACGCCATCTTACCGGACCACCTAACGCGGAGCAAGGCGCTCGGACTCGACGGTTTCGATGGTGTAGTCCTCGAGAATGGTATTGGCGAGCAGTTTTCGGCACATCTCGTCCACACGCTGCCGCGCCACGGCCGGCGTCGCGGCATCGACGTCGACGTCGATGAGCTTGCCGACGCGGAGCTCGCGCGCGTCGGCGAACCCGAGGCCCGCGAGCGCCCGCTGCACGGCCGCGCCCTGCACGTCGAGGATCCCGGGCTTGAGGCGAATGAGGACGCGCAGCTTCATGCCTGCGCGGGGTTTCCGACGAGGCGGCGGTAGACCTCCTGGTAGGCGTCCTCGACGCCGCCGAGGTCGCGCCGGAAGCGGTCCTTGTCGAGCTTCTCGCGCGTCGCGCGGTCCCAGAGCCGACACGTGTCGGGAGAAATCTCGTCGCCGAGATAGAGCGTGCGGCCGACGCCGCGCCCGAACTCCAGCTTGAAGTCGACGAGGATCAGACTGCGCTTGAGCATGTGCGGACGGAGCACGGCGTTGATCCTCAGCGCGGTGCGCTTCATCCACGCCAGCTCGGCCGGCGTGGCGAGCGCCATCATCCGCACATGGTCGTCGTTGAGCATCGGATCGCCGAGCGGGTCCGACTTGTAGTAGAGCTCGACGATCGGCTGCTTGATCGGCGTGCCTTCCTCCAGGCCGGTACGCTTGGCCAGGCTGCCCGCGACGACGTTGCGCACGATCGTCTCGATCTTGATGATGTCGAGCCGTCGGCACAGCATCTCGCGATCGGACAGCGTCGCGACGTAATGCGTCGGCACGCCCGCCTTCGCCAGGCGCTGGAACAGCGTGGCAGACATCCGGTTGTTCACCACGCCCTTGCCGACGATCGTCCCCTTCTTCAGCGCGTTGAAGGCCGTCGCGTCGTCCTTGAAGTACTGGATGACGAGCTTGGGATCGCTGGTCGCGTAGACGATCTTGGCCTTGCCCTCGTAGAGCTTGGCGTGCTGCTCGACGTCGATGCTGGCTGGCTGACGTCCCACTGGTGCCCTCCCGGGGCTCAGGCGAGCCCCGCCCGACGGAAAACGGCGTTGACGTTGCGTAAGTACCACGACGGATCGAAGCAGGCCTTCAGCTCGGCCGGCGCGAGGTGCTCGGTCACGGCGGGATCGGCAGCGAGCAGCTCGTAGAAGGAGCGCCGCTCGCGCCACGCCTGCATCGAGTTCTTCTGAACGATCTCGTAGGCCTTCTGCCGTGCGAGGCCTGCCTCGGTCAGCTTCAGCAGCACGCGCTGCGAATAGACCAGCCCGTACGAGCGCTCGAGGTTCTCGGCCATGCGCGCCGGGTCGACCTCCAGGCCTTCGACGATGAACGCCATGAGATCGAGAGCGTAGTCGAGGGCGATGGTCGCGTCCGGCAAGACAACGCGCTCCACCGACGAGTGGCTGATGTCGCGCTCGTGCCACAGCGCGACGTTCTCGATGGCGGCCGTGGCGTAGCCTCGCAGCAGGCGCGCCAGGCCACAGATGCGCTCCGCCAGCTCGGGATTGCGCTTGTGTGGCATCGCGCTCGAGCCCTTCTGGCCCTCGCCGAAGGGCTCCTGCACTTCGAGCACCTCGGTGCGCTGGAGCCCACGCACCTCGAGCGCGATCTTCTCGAGCGACGCGGCGACGATGGCCAGCGTCGACAGCAGCTCGGCGTGGCGATCGCGCTGCACGATTTGCGTGGAGGCGGGCTCCACGCCGAGACCGAGGTCGCGGCAGACTTCTTCCTCGACGTCGGGCTCCACGTGCGCGAACTGCCCCACGGCTCCGGACAGCTTGCCGACGGCGACGACCTCGCGCGCGCGACGCAGACGCTCGAGGTTGCGTCCGGCCTCCACGTACCAGACGGCCACCTTGAGCCCGAACGTCGTCGGCTCGGCGTGCACGCCGTGCGTACGGCCGACGATCAGCGTGCCCTTGTGCTTCACCGCCAGCCCACCGAGCGCCCGCCGCAGCCGCTCCTGCCCCTGCAGCAGCAGATCGATCGCGTCGCCCACCTGTAGCGCCGTGGCCGTATCCCAGACGTCGTTCGTGGTCAGGCCGATGTGCACGAAGCGGGAGTCGTCACCGAGTTGCTCCTCCAGACTGGTGAGCAGCGCGATCATCTCGTGCTTCACCTTCTGCTGGATGGCGAGGATGTGATCGATGTCGATGCGCAGCGCGCGAATCCGAGGCATGACATCAGCGGGAATGCGACCGCGCCGCGCGTACGCCTCGCACGCCGCGATTTCCACCCGGAGCCACGCCTGGTACTTCGCGGCCTCGCTCCAGATGCGTCCCATGGCGGGCCGGGTGTACCGCTCGATCACGTCGTCACCTTACCGGAAAAGCCGGACGAATGGTAGAGGGCCCGCTCGCGCCCACTACAGAGAGCGGTCGGGCGCGCCCGCCGTATTGCGCTCGCTGTAGGATAAGCGTGTGCCCTGGACCAAAATCCCGTGGCGGCTCCTGATCGATCACGCGCCGCTCATCGTCGAAGCGGCGCGGAGGCTCTACGCGGGCCCGCGTCCAGGGCCCTTACGCGGGGGGCCGGGTGAGCGGATGACAGTCGAATCGCTCCAGCGCGCGGTCGAGCAGCTCGAGGCGCGTGACGCGCAACATGCCGAGCTGTTCGCCGACCTTGCCAGGCAAGTTCAGGACATGACGACGGCGCTCGAGGTGCTTCGCGCGCGCCTGCGCTGGGCGTGGCTCGGGGTCGCGCTGGCTCTGATCGTGTCGCTGCTCACAGCGCTGCTGCTTCGACGCTGAGATCGAGGAGCGCCACGATTCACTCGGGGCGCGACGAGCGTTGGGGGGTGGGGGGGCCCATGTCGGGGCCCCCCAATAATTAATTGCGGAGCTCAGCGGGCAGGTTGCGGCGATCCAGGGGGCCCAGCGTGGTGAGGGCGAGCTGGTCTTCGTCGAGCAGCTCGGCCACGAGCGCCTGCACCTCGTCGTGCTTCACCCCATCGATAGCGCCGAGCATCTGATCGAGAGTCAGGAACGAGCCGAAATGCAGCTCGTGCTTGGCCAGACGATTCATGCGGCTGGAGGTCGACTCCAGCGAGAGCATGAGGCTGCCCTTGAGGTGGTCCTTCGCGCGCCGGAGCTCGTCCTCGGTCACGCCCTGCTTCTTCGCCTCACGCAGCTCCTTGAGCGTCGACTTCAGCATCTTGGAGAAGTTCGGCGGATCGGTGGCCGCATAGACGTAGAGCGTGCCCGTATCCGAGTACGACTGCAGGCCCGAGTGGATCGAGTACACGAGCCCCTGCCGCTCGCGCACCTCCTGGAACAGGCGCGACGACATGCTGCCGCCGATCACGTCGTTGAGGAGGAACAGCGCGTAGCGCTCCGGCGCCGCGTGGTGCAGCCCCGGGAAGCCGATGACGACGTGCACCTGCTCGAGCGTCTTGTGGACCAGGTTGACGCCCGGAATGATGCGGACCGGCTGCTGCACGCGTGATGTCGGCTCGTGGGTGAAGCCGTTGAACCCGGCTCCGAAGAGATCCACGACGCGGTCGTGCGTCACGTTGCCGGCCACCGCGATAATGATCCGCGGCGGCACGTACTCCGCCCCGAAGTAGGTCGAGACGGCCTCACGCCCGAAGCTTTCCACCAGCTCTCGCGTTCCGAGGATCGGCTTGCCCAGCGGGTGGCTGGCCCAGATCTGCGCCGCGAAGAGGTCGTGGATCACGTCGTCCGGCGTGTCCTCGACCATCTTGATCTCCTGCAGGACCACCGACTTCTCCCGCTCCAGCTCCTCGGCATCGAACAGCGGGCGCAACAGGATATCGGTGAGCAGATCGACGGCCATCGGCAGGTGCTCGTCGAGCACCTGCACGTAAAAGCACGTGTGCTCTTTCGTGGTGAAGGCATCCATCTGCCCGCCCACGGAGTCCATCTCGCGCGCGATGGCCTCGGCGGAGCGCGTGGCGGTGCCCTTGAAGACCAGATGCTCGATCAGGTGCGACATCCCGCCGCGGCCTTCGACCTCGTGGCGGGAGCCCGTCTCGACCCAGACCCCGACGGCGACCGACCGAACATGAGGCATCCGCTCCGTGATGACCCGGATGCCGTTCGGGAGGACGCTCTTCCGGTAGTCTTCGGTCACGTGTTCATGCCCGGGGTGGATTCGCCGCGTTGGGGTTCTTCAGCTTTTCCTTGTCGGCGAGCGCGGGCTGCTCGCGCAGCGCGATCTTGCGCGACAGCCGCATCTTGCCGTTGCCGTCGATCTCGATGACCTTGACGAGCACCTCGTCGCCTTCGGTCAGCACGTCCTGCACCGAGCGGATGCGGCTCTCCGCGATCTGCGAGATGTGCAGCAGCCCCTCGGTGTTGGGAATGACCTCGACGAACGCGCCGAACTCGACGATTTTCTTGACCTTGCCGAGATAGATCCGGTCCAGCTCCACTTCCCGGCAGATATCCTGGATGATGCCGACCGCCTTCTGCACCGCAGCGCTGTCGGGCGCGAACACGGTCACGCGGCCGTCGTCCTCCACGTCGATCTTGGTCCCCGTCTGCTCCTGAATGCCGCGGATGACCTTCCCGCCGGGGCCGATGATCTCGCGGATCTTCTCGGTGCGAATCTTGATGGTCACGAAGCGCGGCGCGTACGGCGAAAGCTCCGGGCGCGGCTTCTCCATCACCTCGCGCATCTTGGCCAGCACGATCATCCGGGCCTCGCGCGCGTTCTGCAGGGCCGAGCGCATGACCTCGATCGAGACGCCCTTGATCTTGATGTCCATCTGCAGCGCGGTGACGCCCTTTTCAGTGCCGGCGACCTTGAAGTCCATGTCGCCGAAGTGGTCCTCCGCGCCCATGATGTCGGTGAGAATGCCGTAGCGATCGCCTTCCTTGATGAGCCCCATGGCGATGCCCGCCACGTGGCTCTTGAGCGGCACGCCGGCGTCCATCAGCGCCAGCGAGGCGCCGCACACCGTCGCCATCGACGACGAGCCGTTGGACTCGAGAATGTCCGAGACCACGCGGATCGTGTAGGGGAAGTCTTCCTTCGCGGGCAGGATCGCCTCCACGGCGCGCTCGGCGAGCGCGCCGTGACCGATGTCACGCCGCGTCGGCGAGCCGAAGCGCCGGACCTCGCCGACCGAGAACGAGGGGAAGTTGTAGTGCATCAGGAAGTGGCGGTATGACTCGCCCTCCAGCGCCTCGATCTTCTGCTCGTCGTTCTTGGTGCCGAGCGTGGCCGACACGAGCGCCTGCGTCTCGCCCCGGGTGAACAGCGACGAGCCGTGCGCGCGGGGCAGGTACCCCGTCTCGATCGTGATCGGACGAATGTCGTTCGGCTTGCGGCCGTCCAGCCGGAGATTCTGATCGACGATCATCCGGCGAAGCTCGGCCGACTCGGCGGCCTCGAACGCCGCGCGCGCCGCGCCCTTCTTGGACTCGTCGGCGCCAAGCGCCGGCCACACCTCTTCGAAGACGTGGTGCACGGCCTGCGCGCGCGCGTGCTTGTCCGGCGTGGCGAGCGCCTCGGACAGCTTTGCCTTGGCGAGCTCTCGCACACGCGCCTCCAGCGCTGTGTCCCGCCCGGCGGCGGGATCGAAGGCCCAGCGCGGCTTGGCGGCGCGGCCGGTGAGGTCTTTCTGCGTCCTCGCCAGGCGTCGGCAGTGCTCGTGGCCGAAGGCGATCGCCTCGAGCATCGTTTCCTCGGGCACCTCTTTGGCGCCCGCCTCGACCATCAGCACGGCGTCCTCGGTGCCGGCGATCACCAGCTCCAGCGTCGACGCGTTGCGCTGCTCGGTGGTGGGATTGAGGATGAATCGGCCGTCGATCTGCCCCACCCGCACGGCACCGATCGGACCATCGAAGGGAATCCCCGAGAGGCACAGCGCCGCGGAGGCGCCGTTCATCGCGAGCACGTCGGGGTCGTTTTCCTGGTCGCCGGAGACGACGAGGCAAATCACCTGGACCTCGTTCTTGAAGCCGTCGGGGAACAGCGGCCGGATCGGGCGATCGATGAGCCGCGACGTCAGGGTCTCCTTCTTGACGGGCGCGCCCTCACGCTTGAAATAGCCCCCGGGGATACGGCCCCCGGCGTACGCACGCTCGCGATATTCGACGGTGAGTGGAAAGAAGTCCTGGCCCTCCCGGGCGGTCTTGGAAGCCACGCACGTGGCGAGCACCATGCTGCCGCCATAGCGGACGACGACGGCGCCGTCCGCCTGCTTGGCGACCTTGCCGGTCTCGAGAGAGAACGGCTGGCCGTTGATGTCGAGTGAGACGGTGTGAGGCTGAGTCATGTGAACGCTTGTCCTCGCGATTCTGCCGGATCCCGGCGAACGCTTTGGGCCCCCGGGTTCATTCCGACCGAGGACCAGCCATGCACTGCATTACGATTCGGAACTATCGGCGGATACCGAGCTTGTCGATGATCGTTCGGTACCGCCCGGCTTCCTTGTTCTTGAGATATTCGAGCAGGCCCCGCCGCTTCCCGATGAGCATCAGCAGACCCCGCCGCGAATGATGGTCCTTCGCGTGCGTCTTGAAATGCTCGGTCAGTCCGTTGATCCGCTCGGTGAGGAGCGCGATCTGGACCTCCGGCGACCCTGTGTCGCCTTCGTGGGTCTTGAACTGCTCGATCAAGCTCTTCTTGCGATCGACAGTCAGCGGCATCGGGGCCTCCAATCGCCTCGTCCCAGAGATCATCTCCCCAGGTCGGGTTCCAAAAACCCTTTTTCTTGTCTACAGATAGCGGACACTCTATCACGGGGTCCGCGGGAAGTAAAGGAATGGGATCAGAGACGCCGACGGGCGGTCTCCACGTCGTCCGCGATCTGTGCGCGCAGGGCGTCGACGCTCGGAAACCGGCGCTCCTCCCGTACCCGGGACACGAAGGTCAGTCGAACGGTCTGACCATAGAGGTCCCCCGAGAAATCCAACAGATAAGCCTCGACGGCGAGGGTGGCCTCTCCGAACGTCGGCCGCACGCCGATGTTGACGACCGCCCGCCGACGGTGTTCCGCGACCTCGACCGTGCACGCATAGACGCCCGGCGCCACCAGCACCGGACGTGCGGGAGCAACGTTCGCGGTGGGAAAGCCGAGCGTGCGCCCACGCCCGGCACCGGCGACCACCTTGCCGGGCAAGGTGTAGGCTCGGCCGAGCATGCGCTCCGCGGCGTCGATGTCGCCGCGCCCGAGCGCGGTGCGGATCGCCGTCGAGGACACCGGGACACCGTCCACCGTCAACGGCGCGATCACGTCGACGTTGAAGCCCATGCGTCCTCCCAGCTCACGGAGCAGCACCGCGTCGCCACGTGCGGCACGGCCGAAGCGGTGATTGAAGCCGACGACCACCTGACGCGCCGCGAGCCGCTCCACGAGCACGTCCTTGACGAAGGCTTCCGGCTCGACGGCGGCGAGCTCGCGCGTGAACGTCAGCACGATCGTCCCGTCCACGCCGCAGGCGGCGATGAGCTCGAGGCGCTCGTCCAGCGTAGTGATCGGCATGGGCGCGCGCTCGGGCTGGAGCACCTCCAGCGGGTTCGGCTCGAACGTGCACGCAAGCGCCGGCGCGCCCGTGGCACGCGCGTGAGCGACGGCCGCTCCGAGGATGGCGCGATGGCCCAGATGGACGCCGTCGAAGACGCCCAACGCCACCGCGCTCGGCCGGCGCTCAGGCGGGACGGACGGAAGGCCCCGAACGATCTGCATGCACCATCCTGACCGGACGCACACTGCCACCGCTCGGCGCAATCTCTCCGACACCGAGCAGGACATCGGACGCGTCGTACACGCGCGCCGCGCCCGCCACCGCCAGCAGCGGCTTTACGTCTGCGGGCTGCCCGTGCACGAACCGGCGCGCGCCGCCGGCGTCGAGCCTCACGGCGGGCAGATGCGAGAGCGCGGCGTCCGGCGCCGATACGCAGGTCCATAGCGTCGCGGTCGGCATCTCGACGAGGTCGCGCCAGGCGAGCGCGTCATCGAGCGTGAAGCGACCGACGCGCGTCCGCACGAGACTCTCGACGGCCGCGCCGCAGCCGAGCGCGGTACCGAGATCGGCCGCGAGCGCGCGCACGTACGTTCCCTTGCCGCACACGATCCGGAGCGTGGCCGTCGTCCGCTCGACGCGCTGCACCTCGATGTGGCTGACCACGACCTCGCGCGGCGATCGGTCGATTTCCCTGCCTTCGCGCGCCAGCTCGTACAGCCGCCGACCCGCGTGGCGAACCGCGGAGTACATCGGCGGCACCTGGCGGATGTGGCCGACGAACGCGCGGCACGCGAGGTCCAGCCGCGCGCGTGTGAGACCGGTCACCGGTGTTTCGGACAGCACGCGCCCGGCGAGGTCGTACGTATCGGTGGTGACGCCGAAGCGCACCGTGGCCACGTACTCCTTGTCCTGATCCATCAGGTAAGGCGCGAGCTTCGTCGCCTCGCCGACGAGCAGCGGCAACACCCCGGTCGCGGCGGGATCGAGCGTGCCGGCGTGCCCGACGCGACGGACGCCGAGCCGCTTGCGTGCGAGGGCCACGGCGTCGAACGAGGTGACGCCGGAAATCTTGTCGACGACCAGGATTCCGGACGAGGACGCGCTCATCGCGGCGCGGCGAGGGCCGCGCTGACAGCGTCCAGAATGCGCCGGGTGACCGCCTCCAGCGTGCCGCTCACCGTGCAGCCGGCGGCGTTGGCATGCCCGCCACCGCCGAACGCGGCGGCGATCTTGTTCACGTCGACCTCGCCCTTGCCGCGCAGGCTGACCTTCACTCGGCCACCGTCGAGCTCGCGCAGCAGGCAGGCGACCTTCACGCTACCGATCGAGCGCGGGTAGTTCACCAGCTCTTCGGACTCGATGAAGCGCTCCGGTACGGCGCTCCCCGGCAGCGCCAGCCAGGCCACGCGGCCGTCGTCGCTCACTCGCACACGCGCGAGCGCTTCGGCCAGCAGCCGCAGCGCGTCCGGGGCGCGCCGCTCGTAGAGCGCCGACGATACGACATCGGGCCTGGCGCCCGCCGCCGTCAGGGCCGCCGCGATCTCGAACGTCTCCGGCGTGACGTTGGAGTAGCGGAAGGAGCCGGTGTCCGTGTGCACCGCCGTGAATAGGTTGGTGGCGATCGTCGGGGTCAGCGGCGCGCCGAGCGCCGTGAGGAGCCGGTACACCATCTCGCCGGTGGCCGCGGCGCCGACGTCGATCCAGTCGATGGTGCCGTATCGGCGATTGTCCGGGTGATGGTCGATGTTGACGACGACGGGCGCCGCATCCTTTGCCGCATCGATGAGCCCCTCGGTGCGATCCGGATTCGGGCAATCGGTCAGCACGACGACGTCGAACGTGCCGTCGAGGGTCTTGAGTACCTCGTAGCCCTCGACGCCCGGCAGAAACGACAGCGCGCCCGGCGCCGGGTGCGGTCCGCCGGAGACGACGGACCATCGCCGCGCGCGCAGAGCCTCAGCGATGGCCAGCAGCGTACCGAGCACATCCGCGTCCGGATGCACGTGGCCCAGCATGAGCGCGCGCCCCGGAGCGCGGCCGAGGGCGGCGATGACGTCGCCCGGCACCCTCAGTGTGTCGTTCACGCGGCGCTCGTCACGAGCCAGAGGCGCGCACCTGCTTGAGGATCGACTGGATGCGCGCGGCGTGCTCCAGCGAATGATCGGGACGGAAATCGAGCTCCGGCGTGACGCGAAGGTCGAGATGCTGGCGCAGCCAGCTGCGTACGAAGCCGCGCGCGCTCTCCAGCGCCGCCATCGACGCCTTCCACTGGGCATCGTCGCCGAGCACGGAGACGAAGATCTTGGCCGTGCGCAGGTCCTTCGAGGTCTCGACGTCGGTCACCGTGACGAACCCGAGCCGCGGATCTTTCAGCTCCCGCTGCAGCAGCATCGAGACCTCTTCCTTGATGAGCTGATTGACGCGGTCCAGTCGCTTGCCCTGCATCACAGAATCTCCACTGTCGTGTCGAGCACCATGCCCTCGACGTGGTCTTCGATGAAGGCCATGGCCTTGGACACGACTTCATTGGCGTGACGCGCATCGGACGAAACGTAGGCGAGCGCGAGGGTGGCTCGCTGCCACACGTCCTGGTGGTCGACCTCCGCCACCGAGACCTCGAACCGCGCCCGCACCCGCTCCTTGAGACCCTTGAGGACATGCCGCTTGCCCTTGAGCGAGTCCACGTCCGGCAGGTGCAGCTCCACCATCCCGAGCGCCACGCGCGCGGCCACGGTTCCTCCCGCGCCGCGCGCTACAGCGTGCGCGCGACCTCTTCGGTCGAGAACACCTCGAGCACGTCGCCGGCCCCGATCCCCGGCACCGCCTCGACGCCGATACCGCACTCCTGCCCGTTCGGCACCTCGCGGACGTCGTCCTTGAAACGCTTGAGCGAGGAGACGACGCCCTGCCCCACGACCTCGTCGCCTCGACGCACGCGCACCTTGGCGCCGCGCACGATCTTGCCCTCGGACACGTACGAGCCGGCGATGGGACCGAGCTTGCTGATCACGAAGACCTGGCGCACCTGCGCGCGGCCCAGGATCGTCTCGCGGATCTCCGGGGCCAGCATGCCGGCCAGGGCGGCCCTGAGATCGTTGATCGCCTCGTAGATGACGTTGTAGGCGCGCAGGTCGACGCCGTTGGCCTGCGCCTGCTGGCTGGCCTTCGGCTCCGCCTTGACGTTGAAACCGAGCACGATCGCGCCCGAAGCCGACGCGAGCATGACGTCGCTCTCGTTGATGGCGCCCACCGAGGAGTGGATGACCTTCAGCTTCACCTCCTCGGTCGACAGCTGCTCGAGCGACTGGGCGAGGGCCTCCACGGAGCCTTGCACGTCGGCCTTGAGGATCAGGCGCAGCTCCTTCACTTCGCCGGTCTGGATCTGCTTCTGTAGGCCTTCGAGCGTGATGCGCGTGGAAACCTTCCCGGACGCCTTGGCGCGGTCGGCGCGCATGGTCGCGATCTGCCGCGCCTTGCGCTCGTCCGACACCGCGACCAGCACGTCGCCGGCCGACGGCACTCCGGAGAGGCCGAGCACCTCCACCGGATCGGAGGGCCCTGCCGACGACACTTTCTTGCCGGTGGCGTCGATGAGCGCACGAATGCGCCCCGAGTAGGCGCCGACGACGATCGCGTCGCCCTCCTTCAGCGTCCCGTTCTGGATGAGCGCGGTGGCCACGGGACCCCGGCCGCGATCCAGCCGGCTCTCGATGATGACTCCCTTGGCCGCCCGGTTCGGATTGGCCTTGAGCTCGAGGATCTCCGACTGCAGGGCCGTCATCTCCAGCAGCTGATCGATGCCGGTGCCCCTCTTCGCGGACGTGGGAACGAAGATCGTCTGCCCGCCCCAGTCCTCGGGAACGAGCTCGAGATTGGCCAGCTCACGCTTGACGCGATCCGGGTCGGCTTCGGGCTTGTCGATCTTGTTGACGGCCACGATGATCGGCACGTTGGCCGCACGGGCGTGGTTGATCGCTTCCTGCGTCTGCGGCATCACGCCGTCGTCGGCGGCGACGACGAGGATGACGATGTCGGTGGCCTGGGCGCCGCGCGCGCGCATGGCCGTGAACGCCTCATGACCCGGCGTGTCCAGGAAGGTGACCTTTCCATGCGACGTCATGACCTGGTAGGCGCCGATATGCTGCGTGATGCCGCCGAATTCCTTTTCGGCGACCTTCGATTTGCGGATCGCGTCGAGCAGGGACGTCTTGCCGTGGTCGACGTGACCCATCACGGTGACGACGGGCGGCCGCAGCTGCTGCGCCCCGGTGTCGGCGTCCTCTTCCTCGAGGATGTCGCCTTCCACCGAGCGGATCTCGACGTCGAACCCGAACTTGTCGGCAACGAGCTTCGCCTCGGTCGGATCGAGCAGGTCGTTCACCATGCGCATGACGCCCAGCTCGAGCAGCCCTTTGATGACCTCACCCGACTTGCGACGCATCTTCTCCGCCAGCTCGGCCACCGTCACGGACTCGGGCACGCGGATGAGCTCGCGACGCACTTCGACAGGCGGCGGCGGAGGCGTCTCGATGACGGTGGCGGGCGGCGGTGTCACACGCGCAGCCGGCGGCTCGGCGACGGGCTTCGGGGGAGCGGGCGGCGCGGTGGCGGCGGGGGCCGCCGGGCGCGGCGCAACCGGGCGCGGCGGCGGTGGCGGCGCCGCGGGACGCGGTGGTCCCTGCGTCACGCGCGGCGGCGCGAACGGTCCCGCGGGCTGTCGCGACGGACGTGGGGGCGGCGGAGGCGCGGGACGCTCGAGCGGACGGAACGGAACGATCTTCGGCTCCGGCTTCGCCGGCGCCGGGGGCGCGGCGGCCGCAGCCGGCTTGATCGGCTCGGGCGGTGCGGGCGGCGCCGTCGGCGCCACCCGTGGAGGCTCGGGAGCGATCTCCGGCGGCCTCGGAGCGACCGGCGGCGCGGGGGGCGCGATCTCGACCGGCTTCGGCTTGACGATGGTCGCCGCCGGCTTGACGTCGACCGCGCCTTCCTCGGCCTCGGCCGGCTGAGCCTTCTTTGCGCGGGAGGGCTTCTTCACGATCGGCGCGCCGTCGGGACCGAGCTCGACGGGGGCCTTCGGCTTCGCCACGCGCTTGGCCTTGACGGGCTCTTCGGGCAGCTCGCGGCCCTTCCCCAGCTTCGTGCGCAGCTCGTTGGCGAGCTGCGTGTCGAGGGGAGTCATGGCGCGTACGCCCTTGTGACCCATCTCCTCGGCCGCGAGCATCAAGTCCTTGCTCGTGACGCCGAGCTCCTTGGCCAGTTCGATGACCTTTATCTTCGTTGCCGCCACAGTCCCCTCACCTCCCCAGAGCTACGGTTTCGATCACGTCGGTCGGCGCTTCGCTCGGACGGCGAAACGCGCGGGCGAGCCGTCCCGGCTTGAACGCGCGCTCCTGACACTCGGGATCGCGACACACATACGCGCCGCGTCCCGGCGCGATGCCGTCGATGCTCACGCGACCATCCGTGGCGCGAACCAGTCGCAGCATCTCCTCCTTGGGTCGCCGTCGTCGGCACCCCAAGCACGTCCGGATCGGATTCGATTTCTTCCTCGTCACGCCGTGGCGGGCGGGTGCTCCGGCTCCGCTACCGCGGCGTCGTCCTCGTGTGTCTGTTTCGGCTCACGCTCCGCCACCCATGCCTCCGCCGAGGCGACGATCGTGTCCGCGGCGCCGCCGATCGCGGGCAGCCCCGCGAGACGGTCGCGGCCCGCGGCCACCACCGCGCGCGGCGACACCAGGCCGGTGTCGATCAGCGCCTGGAACGCTTCGGGCGTGACCCCGGGCAGCGTGGACAGGGCGGCGCGCGCCGCCTCGGCATGCTCGGCCTCCGCGCGCTCGGCCTCGACCTCCGACTCGCTCTTGATGTCGATCCGCATCCCCGTCAGCTTCGCGGCCAGACGCGCGTTCTGTCCCTTTTTCCCGATGGCGAGGGAGAGCTGGTTGTCGGGCACGACCACGAGCGCCGCGGTCTGCGTCTCGTTCTGCGGCTCGCCTTCGTCGATCGGCTCTTCGGCGATCGTGACCGAGGAAACCTTGGCGGGCGACAGCGCGCGCGCCACGAACGAGGCGGGATCGTTGGACCACTCGATGATGTCGATCTTCTCGCCGCGCAGCTCACGGCTGATCACCTGGATGCGCGTACCTCGCAAGCCGACGCAGGCGCCGATGGGATCGACGTCGCGTTTGGTCGAGGCCACGGCCACCTTCGCCCGCTCGCCCGCCTCGCGCGCCGTGGCCTTGACGATGACGATGCCCTCCTGGATCTCGGGGATCTCGGTCTCGAACAGGCGCGCGAGATACCCGGGGTGCGTGCGCGAGAGCGAGATCTGCGGCCCCTTCGCCGTCCGGCGCACCTCCAGCACGTACGCGCGCACGCGGTCGCCGGGATTGTAGCGCTCGCCGGGAATCTGCTCCCGCTCGGGCAAGATGGCCTCAGCCTTGCCGACCTCGAGAATCACGTTCCGCTTCTCGATGCGATGGACGACGCCGCGGAGGATCTGTCCTTCCTTGCCGACGAACTCGGAGTAAATCCCCTCGCGCTCGGCGTCCCGCACCTTCTGCAGAATGACCTGCTTGGCGGTCTGCGCGGCGATGCGGCCGAGATCCTGAAGCGGCTTGTCGGAGAGCAGCTCAAGCTCGACGCCGACCTCGGCCTCGGGGTTGAGGGACTTGGCATCAGCCAGTGCGATCTGGGTCTCCGGGTCCGCGACTTCCTCCACGACCTGCTTGCGCTGGTAGACGCGGAAATCTCCGGTCTTGCGGTCGATGTGGATACGAACGTTGTCCCCGGGTCCCAGGCTCTTGCGCGAGGCCGACAGCAGCGCAGTCTCCAGCGCCTCGAAGAGGACCTCTTTATCGATCCCCTTCTCGCGCCCCAACTGCTCGATGACCATGATCAATTCGCGATTCATCTGTCCTGCGACCGTTTGCTCCAGGGCACCTCGGCGTCCAACCGGGTTTTCGTGACGCTCGCCCGGTCCAGCTTGACCTCCGTGCCGTCTTCCTGTTCGAGCACGAGCTGACCGCCGTCAACGCCGACCAGTCGGCCCCGTATTTCCTGCCCGCCGGCCAGCCAGCAGCGCACGCGCTTGCCGCTCGCCCAGCGGAACTCTCGATCCGTTCGGAGCTGTCTGTCCAGCCCCGGCGACGAAACCTCGAGATCGTACGCCTCCTCGATCAACGCCGACGCGTCCAGCACATCGCCGACCTCGCGGCTCACCCGCTGGCAGTCATCGATGCCGACGCCCCCCGGCTTGTCCACGAACAAGCGCAGCACGCCCCGGGGCCGCCGCGGCCGCCACTCCAGGTCGACGAGCGTCAGCCCGTGATCGCGGAGCACGGGCTGCACCACTCCTTCGATCTCGAGGCCCTTCTCGTCGTCCTGCATCGCCGTTTCTCGAAACTAAAAAAGTGGGCAAGGCCCACTTTTTCGAGAAGTTAGCACGGGGGGGCGACGGACGCAAGTTTGCGCCGCCCGCGGCCGCGGATGCGCGCGGGGCCGGCGCGTTAACGCGCGGAGGCTTGCAGGACGCCCAGGCCGCGAATCGTGTCGACGACAGCGCCGGGGGCTACGCGCTGCTCGCGGCGTGGCGCGCGGCGCTCCTTGACCTCCACGACGCCCTCCTTGCCAAGGGCGTTGCCGACGGTGACACGCACCGGCACGCCGAGCAGGTCGGCGTCCTTGAACTTCACACCTGGCCTTTCGTCCCGGTCGTCGAGGAGGACCTCGAGCCCCGCGGCGCGGCACGCCGAGTAGATGGACTCCGCGGCGGCGATCTGCGCCTGGTCGCGCAGGCTCACGAGCACGACGTGCACGTCGAACGGCGCGATCGACGCCGGCCACACGATGCCGTCGGCGTCGGCGCCCTGCTCGATGGCGCTCGCGGCGATGCGCGCCGGGCCGATGCCGTACGAGCCCATCACGATCGGCCGCTCCTGACCCGATTCGTCCAGATATTTCGCGTTCAGCCCCTCGGAGTACTTCGTACCGAGCTTGAAGATGTTGCCGATCTCGATCACGCGCTCGACGTCGAGCGCCTTGCCACACTGTACGCACGCCTCCCCGACCAGGACGGTGTGCAGATCGACGAAGCGAGGCTGGAAATCGCGCCCCGGCACCACGCCGCGCAGATGGAAGCCCTCACGGTTGGCGCCGACGACGTACGTTCCCTCACGCAGCGTCTCGTCCGCGAGGACGAGGCCGCGCGCGCCGACGGGACCGACCGAGCCCACGGGCGCGCCCAGATGCTGGCGCACCTCGTCGGGATGCGCGGGCCGCGCCTCCTCCCCGAGGGCGCGCGCGAGCTTTCGCTCGTGCAGGCTGTGATCGCCGCGCAGCAGCACGAGCACCGGTCCTGCCTTCGGCGCGACGAACAGCAGCGACTTGATCGTCAGCCTCGGATCGATCTTCAGATAGGCCGCGACCTCGGCGATCGTCCTGACGTTCGGGGTCGCGACCTCTTCCCGCGTCCACGGCGGGAACCCCGGCGCCTCTGGCACGCCGCGCGCCAGCTCCACGTTCGCCGCATAGCCGCAGCCGTTGCAGATCGCGATCTCGTCCTCGCCGGCCGCGCTCGGCGCCATGAATTCGTGCGCGCCGAGACCGCCCATCATGCCGGTGTCCGACTGCACGACGCGAAAGCGCAGACCGCAGCGCTCGAAGATGCGCCGATAGGCCTGCTCGTGCGCGGCGTACGAGCGATCGAGCGCGGCCACGTCGGGATCGAGCGTGTAGGAGTCTTTCATCACGAACTCGCGCGTGCGGAGCACGCCCGAGCGCGGTCGCGCCTCGTCGCGCTCCTTCGTCTGGATCTGATACCAGATCTGCGGCAGATCACGGTACGACCGGATCTCACGCGCGGCCACCCACGCGATCACCTCTTCGTGGGTCATGGCCAGGCACATATCGCGGTCGTTGCGGTCCTTCAGCCGGAACATCTCGGGTCCGATGTCGTCCCAGCGGCCGCTGTCGCGCCAGATCTCGGCGGGATGCAGCACGGGCATGGTCATCTCCTGCCCGCCGATCGCGTTCATCTCCTCGCGGATGATCGCGTTCACGCGATCGAGCACGCGCTGCCCGAGCGGCAGCCAGACGTAGATGCCGGCGGCGAGCTGGCGCACGAGGCCGGCGCGGAGCATCAGCTTGTGGCTGAGCGCCTCGGCGTCCGCGGGGTCTTCCCGCAGGGTCGGCACGAGCGACTTCGACAGCCGCATCCTACTTCGCGTCTTTCGTCTTGTTCGCGCCCTTGACGCCGGGGGCGTAGAGGAGCCGCGCGACCGGCGTGCCGCCGAGGATGTGCGACTGCACGATCTCCGGGAGGTCTTCCTGCTTCACGCCCGCATACCAGACGTTCTCGGGATAGAACACCATCATCGGGCCGTGGCCGCACTGCGAGAAGCAGCCCGCTTTGTTGATACGGATGTCGCGCTGGCGCCCCGCTTTGACGACCTCGGCGCGCAGTTGCTTCACGAACCCTTCGACATCACCCTTCGACGGGCAGTCGTCGCCGCTGGTGCACACGAACACGTGTGTTTCGTACTGGCCCATCAGCCCGCGGCTCCCGCCTTGGCCGCCTTGCGCTCGGCGACGAACTTGTCGACCTCCTCGCGCATGGCGCTCACGATCTCCGCTTCCGGCACCTTGCGGATGACCTCGCCGCCCTTGAAGATGAGGCCGATCCCGCGTCCGCCCGCGACGCCGATGTCGGCCGCGCGCGCCTCGCCGGGCCCGTTGACCTCACAGTTGTGCAGCACAGCGCCGGGCACGGCGTACGAGTGGATCTCATCGACCTCGAGATTGTGGACATGCCCGCGCCACGGGACGCGTTGCACCCATCGAATACCGACATACAGCGCCTGCTCGCCCACCACGACCTGTGAGCGACCGGCGCTCACAGGACCACGCAGCGCGCCGAGCCCAAGAATCTCCGCCAGCCGATCGAGCGCCGGTCGAGCCGTGACAGACACGACCCAATTGCGGAGGCGATCACGCTGGTCGCGGTGGTGCAGAAACGCAGCGACACCGAGCCGGAGGAGAATCTGATGTACCTGTGTCGCGAGCGCGTGAGACGAGGTGCAGTACGTCGCGCGCCAGTAACCGCGAACACGGCCGACGTAGCCATCACCTTCCCAAAGCGCCTTGAGAAGCGCGCGCTGTTTCTCGTGAGGCAAGCGCTCCATCCACTGCGGCATGCGTTTTCGTGCTGCGCCGCGACCGAACAGCGATTGCAAGAGACGACCGAAGGCCAACGAATGAGTGACGACCTCGGCAGTGTGCCGCCGATGGCGGACGGACGAGTTCACCCCTAGTGATTGAAGCGCCGTGCGCAACCGCTCGACGTACTCGCGTTGCGCTTCGTGGAAATAAAAGAACTGCTGATACGGTTTGCTTTCGACGCCAGACATCGTCCCTTCGGCGAGGTAGTAACCGGCAATGGTCAGGAAATCCTCGTCGACGGGAATCTCACCGAAGTGGTCCGCGGCAATCGTCGCCCGATCTTCCTTCTCCCGGAGAATCGGGTAGACGAGGACCCAGCCCGCACCCAGGTCTCCTGCGCGCACCCAGCTCGGCTCGGCCCCGGCCTTCAGTACCTGCTCGATGTGCGGCCACCGGTCGCGGCCGGCCTTTCGTCGCACGGGGCGCGGAATCGCCCAGACGGGATGGTCTTCCGTCAGGCGGAACGGCGTAAAACCGGTCGGCTGCACCTCCACGAGTTCGCCGTCGAACGCATGCGCGGACGTCCATTCTACCTTCCGGTACTCGCCACCATGCGTCAAGACGAGATCGCCTTCGTTCACGGATTCGATCGGCTTCGGGCCCGTGCGTGTCACGATGGGCTGCCCCTCGGGGACACACCCCATCACGGCGATGTGAATCTCCTCGTTCAGGCCTCGGAACTCGTCCTCCACTTCCTTCGCGAGCTTGACGAGATCGACGTCGGCGCGGCCGCACGACGGGCACGACACGAACGTGAGCCCGCCCTTGCGAAGACCAAGCGATTTCAGGATGTCGATGCCGACCCGCACTTCCTCGGTGGGATCGGCCGACAGCGATACGCGGATGGTATCGCCGATACCCTGCGACAGCACCGCGCCGAGCCCGACCGACGATTTGATGGTGCCGACACCCGGTGTTCCCGCTTCCGTCACGCCGAGGTGAAACGGGTAGTCGACCTGATCGGCGAGCATTCGATAGGCCTCGATCATCATCAGCGGGTCGGAGGCCTTGAGCGAGATCTTCATCTCGGGATAGTTGCACTCCTCGAGAATGTGGATGTGACGCAGCGCCGACTCCACCATGCCCTGCGCGGTCGGCCCGCCGTACTTGTCGAGCAGATCCTTTTCGAGCGAGCCCGCATTGACGCCGATGCGGATTGGAATCCGGCGCTCCTTCGCGAGCGTGACGACCTCCATCACGAATTTCTTGCCACCGATGTTGCCGGGGTTCAGGCGCAGCCCGTCCACACCCTGCTGCAGCGCGATGAGGGCCAGCTTGTAGTTGAAGTGGATGTCGGCGACCAGCGGGATACGAATCTGACGCTTGATCTCCCCGAGCTTCTCGGCGGCCTCGCGCACCGGCACCGCGCAGCGGACGATGTCGCAACCCGCCGCCTCCAGCGACCAGATCTCGAGCAAGGTTGCCTGGACGTCACGCGTGTCGGTCTTGGTCATCGACTGCACGGTGATGGGCGCGCCGCCACCCACCTTGACGTTGCCAAGCTGGATCTGCCGCGTCTTGCGCCGGTTGATCATGTCCTCCCGCCCTTATCTGAAGATCTTGAAGGCCTCGAGCCGCATCAAGTCGTTGTAGAAGGCATACACCATCAACAGCATGAGCAGCACGAAGCCGAGCTGCTGCGCCGCCTCCCGTTTCTTGAGCGACAACGGGCGGCCGAGCACTGCCTCGATGGCGAAGAAGAGCAGGTGTCCGCCGTCGAGCATCGGCACCGGCAGCAGGTTGAGCACCGCGAGATTCACGCTGATGAACGCCGTGAAGATCGCCAGCGGCCCCAGGCCCTCCTTGGCCTGGCGTCCGGCCTCCGTCGCGATCTGGATCGGTCCGCCGATGTTCGACGAGTCGATCTGTCGCGAGATCAACTTCCAGAGGCCCTTCAGCGTCAGCACCGTGACGTCCCAGGTCCGGCCGACGCCGTGCTCCATGGCGGCCAGCGGTCCATACGCCTCGAAGCGCACCGACTTCGTCGCAATCCCCGCGTCGATCTTCCCGACGGTGCTTTCCTGTCCGGTGGTCGGCGCTTTCTCCGTCACCGCGCGCGGCGTGACGGTGAGCGACATCTTCTGGCCGTTGCGCTCGATGGTGATCGGCAAGGGCTGGCCGGGTCGCGTCCGGATCGCCTCCACCAGATCCTCGGGGGTGAAGACGGGCTGTCCGCCGATCGTGAGCACGACGTCACCCGCGTGCAAGCCCGCGCGCTGCGCCGGAGAGTCGGCGAGGACAGAGCTGATCTGGGGAACGAGCTGCGGCCCGGCGCCGATGTCCCACGCCTCGCGACGCTCGCCGAAGATCGGATCCGTGATCGTCTTGCGGCGCGGCGTCACGCTGACCGTCTCTTCGGTGCTGCCGCGCTTGAGGCGCGCGACGATCGGTCGCCCACCGGAATCCGTGAGCGCGCGCTCGAGATCCTCCCAGTATGTGACGGGCCGCCCGTTGACGTCCTGGATGACGTCGCCGGTCTTCAGTCCGGCCGCGGCGGCCGGGCTGCCATCGACGACGCGGCCCACGGCCGCCGGCCACACGGGACGACCGAAGGTCGCGAACACGACCGTAAAGATGACCATCGCCAGGATGAAGTTCATGCCCGGCCCGGCGAAGACGATCAGGAAGCGCGCCCACAGCGGCTTGAGGGCGAAGGCTTTCCCCGCATCGTAGGGTAGCGTCTCGCCACCTTCCATGGGACTTTCCTCGCCCATCATCTTCACGTAGCCGCCCATCGGAATCAGCGACAGGCAGTACTCCGTCTCCTTGCCGCGCCAGCGCATGAGGACAGGACCGAAACCGATCGAGAAGCGCTCCACCCCGACGCCCGTGAACCGCGCGACGGCGAAGTGTCCCAGCTCGTGCACGAGGATCAGCACGCCGATGACGACGATGAAGCGCAACACCATGACGATGAGGTCGACGGTAACTGTCACGACCTGCCTCCGGAGCGCGCCTCGATCCACTCGCGCACACGTCGCCGCGCGCGCGCATCGACCTCGACGCACTCCTCGATGGATCCGAGCTCGCGCGACGGCTCGTCGCCCAGCGCGCGCTCGATCGATTGCATGATCTCGGGAAATCCGATGCGGCGCTCCAGGAAGGCCGCGACCGCAACTTCGTTGGCAGCATTCAACACGACCGGGGCGACGCCGCCCGCCTCGAGGGCGGCGCGCGAGAGACGCAGCGCGGGAAAGCGATCGGGGTCGGGCGGCTCGAACGTGAGCGGGCCCGTCCGCGTGAGGTCGAGCCGCGCAGACGGCGTCGGCCGCCGCTCCGGAAAGGTGAGGGCGTAGAGGATCGGGATGCCCATGTCGGCGACACCGAGCTGGGCGAGGACGGAGCCGTCGATGTACTCCACCATCGAGTGCACGATCGACTGTGGGTGGATCACGACCTGCACCTGATCGGCCGCCAGGTCGAAGAGCCAGCGCGCCTCGATGATCTCGAGTCCCTTGTTCATGAGCGTTGCGGAGTCGATGGTGATCTTCGCGCCCATCTTCCACGTGGGATGGCGCAGCGCGTCCTCCACCGTCACCGCGGCGAATTTGTCCTTCGCCAGCTCGCGGAACGGACCGCCGGAGGCGGTCAACAAGACCCGGTGCACGTCCCCCCGGTTGTGGCCGACGAGGCACTGGAACACGGCGCTGTGCTCGGAATCGACCGGCAAGAGCGAGACGCCGCGCGCGCGCGCGGCGGCCGTCATGAGCCGACCGGCCATCACGAGTGTTTCCTTGTTGGCGAGCGCCATCGTGCGACCGGCCTGGATGGCGGCCATCGTCGGCAACAGGCCGACACCGCCCACCAGCGCGGACAACACGACGTCGGCGTCGACGTCTCGCGCGAGCGCGACGAGGCCGTCGATGCCCGACAGAAGCTCGGGCCGCGGCGCCGGCAGGAGTCGCGCGACGGCGTCCACGGCCGATGGCTCGAGCAGCGCTACGGCCTGCGGGGCGTACTTGCGACACAGGTCGGCGATCTTTTCCGGATTCGAGCCGCGCGCGGCCATACCGGCCACGGCGAACTCGTCGGGAAAGCCCGAGACGAGCTCCAGCGTGCGCAGACCGATCGAGCCGGTCGCCCCGAGCAGCGTGATTCGCTTCATGAGCACCCCGCCAGTCGCGAGAAGTAATAGAAGGCGGGCAGGTTGAAGAGCAAACTGTCGATCCGGTCGAGCACACCACCATGGCCGGGAATCAACGCGCCGGTGTCCTTGGTGCCCGCGCTGCGCTTGATCGCGGATTCCGCCAGGTCGCCGAACTGGCCGATCACGCCCAGCAACGCGCCCGCGCCGAGCCAGAGGCCCCAACCGCAGGTCGGCAGCAGCCAGGCGCCGATGGCGGCGCCGGTGGCAATCGAGGCCGCTAGCTGCGCGAGCGCGCCCTCCACGGTCTTCTTCGGGCTGACCACCGGGGCGAGCTTGTGGCGCCCCGCGGTCGAGCCGGCGATGTACGCCGCCGTCTCGCCGATCCACGTCACGCCGACGACGTAGAGGACGAGCTCGTCGCCGAGCGCCGACGTGTGGTGGAGCAGGATGCCGAAGCCCAACAGCCAGCCGACGTACGTGATCGCCAGCAGCGTGTTGGCGGAGCGCGCGGCGTCCGGCGTACCGCGCCACACCGGTGCCGCGAGGACCGCGACCACGGCGGCCAGCAGCGTGAACACCGGCAGTGCGAGCGGGTCGAGCAGCCGCGACGCCGCGAACGACGCGGTGACCACGACGCCGGCGACGATCGCGAGCCCGCGATCGATCGGCTGGCCGGCCTGCTCGAACAGGCGCACCAGCTCCCAGAGCGCGACGGCGCTGGCGATGACGACGAGCGCGTTGAACATCCAGCTCGGCGCTTTGACGACGATGAGCAGGAACACGGGCAACAGCACAAACGCGCTGGCCAGCCGCTTCAGCACGCCCGATCTCCGCGGCGCACGGAGCGCGACACTCGCGGGTATCGCCACGTCACACTCCACCGAAGCGCCGGTCGCGTCGCTGGTAGTCGGCGATGGCGCGATAGAGGTCGGCGGGCCCGAAGTCCGGCCAGAACGTCGGCGTGACCCACAGCTCGGTGTAGGCGATCTGCCACAGCAGGAAATTCGAGATCCGCATCTCGCCGCTGGTGCGTATCAACAGATCGGGGTCGGGCACGCCCTCGGTGTAGAGCGCCCGGCTGATGTCCGCCTCCGACACCGCGTCAGGCGCGAGCTCGCCCGCCTGCACGCGGCGCGCGAGCACGCGAAACGCGTCGAGGAGCTCGTCGCGCCCGCCGTAGTTGAAGGCGACCAGCAGTGTGAGCCCCGTGTTGTCGCGGGTCTCACGCGCGACGTGCTCGAGCCCGCGGCGCACGGGCAGCGGCACGCCCGCCCTGCGGCCGATCACGCGCAGGCGCACCTTGTGCTCCATGAGGTCGGGCAGCTCGTGATAGATAGACTCCTCGAGGAGCCGCATCAGCGTCGTAACTTCGTCCTCGGGGCGGTTCCAGTTTTCGGTCGAGAATGCGTAGAGCGTGAGGAACCGCAGGCCGGCGGCGTCCGCGGCGCGCACGATGGCGCGAGCCGCCTTGACGCCCTCGCGATGGCCGGCGACGCGCGGCAGTCCGCGCTGTGTCGCCCACCGCCCGTTGCCATCCATGATGACCGCGACGTGCGCGGGCACGGGCCGCGCGCGCACGCGCTCCAACAGCTCGGACTCCGCGGTGATCGCCATCAGAAGGACATGATCTCTTGCTCCTTCTTCTTCAGGAGCTCGTCGATCTTGGCGATGTACTTGTCAGTGGTCTTCTGGATCTGGTCGTGGCCGCGGCGCTCGTCGTCCTCGGTGATCGGCGCCTTCTTGTCCTTGGCCAGGGTCTTCAGCTTGTCGTTCGCCTCGCGGCGCACGTTACGCACGGCCACGCGCGCGTCCTCAGCCATCTTGTGCACGTTCTTGACGAGGCCCTTCCGGCGCTCCTCCGTCGGCGTCGGCATGGTGAGGCGGATGGCCTTCCCGTCGTTCACCGGCTGGATGCCGAGATCGGACTTCATGATGGCTTTCTCGATCTCCTTCAGCTGCGCGGCTTCCCAGGGCTGGATCATCAGCGTGCGCGCGTCCGGAACGGAGACCGAGGCCATCTGCCCGATGGGCGTGGGATTGCCGTAGTAGTCGACGCGGATGCTGTCCAGCAGGCCCGTGGAGGCGCGGCCCGTCCGCACCCCGGCGAACTCCCGCGCGAGCACGTCGATGGCGCTGGTCATCCGCGCGTCGAGATCCTTGAGGACGGTCTGCATACCGTTTCCTCCTTACCCCGCCGCCGACGACACGATCGAGCCCACGGGCTCGCCGAGCACGAGGCGCTTGATGTTGCCGGCGTGCGTGAGGTCGAACACGACGATCGGCAGCTTGTTGTCCATGCAGAGCGAGATGGCGGTGGTGTCCATGACTCCGAGGCCCTGGTTGAGCACCTCGATGTAGCTGGCTCTCTCGATACGTCGCGCCGTCGGGTCCTTCTTCGGATCCGCGGAGTAGATGCCATCCACCTTGGTCGCCTTCACGATGACGTCGGCGCCGATTTCCACCGCGCGCAGGGCGCCCGCGGTGTCCGTCGTGAAAAATGGGTTGCCGGTCCCGGCCGCGAAGATGACCACGCGGCCCTTTTCGAGGTGGCGGATGGCACGTCGACGGATGTACGGCTCCGCGACCGCGCGCATCTCGATGGCAGAGAGCACGCGGGTCTGCAGCGAGGCCTTTTCCAGCGCGTCCTGCAGCGCCAGCGCGTTGATGATCGTCGCCAGCATGCCCATGTAGTCGGCGGTCGCACGGTCCATGCCCGCGGCGCTGGCGGCGATGCCCCGAAAGATGTTGCCGCCGCCGATCACGATCGCGACCTGGACCCCGAGATCGATGACCTCGCGGATCTCGGCTCCCACGCGATCGAGCACGGGCGGGTCGATCCCGTACCCCTGGTCGCCGGCGAGCGCCTCTCCGGAGAGCTTCAGGACGATGCGGCGATACAGGGGGCGCCCGGCGGCCGCCGCCGCCGTCACCGGCTCAGCCTCCGATCCTGAAGCGGGCGAACCGCTTGACGACCACCCGCTCGCCCGTCTTGGAGTTGGTCAGGTCGACGAGGTCCTTGATCTTCGTCTTGCCGCTCGCGTCCTTGATGAACACCTGCTCCAGCAGACACTGCTCGGCGAAGAACTTCTCGAGCTTGCCCTCGATGATCTTGTCGAGCACCTGCGCCGGCTTCTTCTGATCGGCCATCTGGACGCGGTAGATCTCGCGCTCCTTCTCGAGCACGGCGGCCGGCACGTCCTCGCGGGCGACGTACGCGGGATTCGTGGCGGCCACCTGCATGGCGAGGTCCCGCACGAGTTCGCGGAAGGCATCGGTCTTCGCCACGAAATCCGTCTCGCAGTTGACCTCGACCAGCGCGCCCAGCTTGCCGTCGGGATGCAGATAGGCGTGGACGATGCCTTCCTTGGCCTCCCGGCCTTCGCGCTTCTTCGCGTCGGCGAGGCCCTTCTTCCTCAGATATTCGGCGGCGGCGTCGAGATTGCCGTTCGAGGCGGTCAGCGCGGCCTTGCAGTCCATCACGCCCGCGCCGGTCCGCTCGCGAAGCTCCATGACGGTCTTCGCGTCGGCGGCCATCAGGAGACCTCCGCCTCGGCGGCGCTCGCCATCTCCTCCTCGTCCGCGGGCATCTCGCCGGAGCCCTCGTCTTTGCCGAGCGTGCCGCGGCCCTCGTTGACCGCGTCGGCGATGCGGGAGGTGATCAGCCGGACGGCGCGGATGGCGTCGTCGTTGCCGGGAATCGCGTAATCGATGCCTGTCGGATCGCAGTTGGTGTCGACGATGGCGACGATCGGGATGCCGAGCCGCTGCGCCTCGGCGACGGCGATCTTTTCCTTCCGCGGATCGATGATGAAGACCGCCGACGGCAGGGACTCCATCGCCTTGATGCCGATGAGCGCCTTTTCCAGCTTTTCACGCTCGCGGTCGAGCTCGAGCGCCTCCTTCTTGGGCACCCGCTCGAACTCGCCCGTCTCCTTCATCTCCTCGAGCTTCTTGAGGCGGGCGATCGACTTCCGGATCGTCGCGAAATTCGTGAGCGTGCCGCCGAGCCAGCGCTGGTTGACGTAAAAGCCTCCGCAGCGCGTCGCCTCTTCCAGGACCGTGTCTTGCGCCTGCTTCTTGGTGCCGATGAACAGCAGTGTGCCGCCGCCGCCGGCCAGCTCGCGCACGAACGCATACGCCTCGCGGAACTTCTTCAGGGTTTTCTGCAGGTCGATGATGTAAATCCCGTTGCGCTCGCCGAAGATGTACTTCTGCATCTTCGGGTTCCATCGCTTGGTCTGATGGCCGAAGTGCACTCCGGCCTCGAGCAGCTCCTTCATCGTCAATGCGGCCATTCGTCCTCCATGTTCGGTTTGCCTCCGCCGCGCTGCGACGCCTCCCCGGCGCCGACCGAATGGCGCGCGGCGTGAGTGATGACTGCCTAGGTTGTGTACTTCGCGTTGATCCGCACGTATTCCTCGCTCAGATCACAGGTCCACACGCGCTCCTCGCCCCGCCCGAGGCCGAGATCGATGGTGATGTCGTAGCCCTGCCCTCCCATGATCTCGCGAACCCGCGGCAGAAGCACGCCTTCGCGTAGCATCCCCCGGTCGATCAGCCGCTCGCTCTGCCGCTCGTCGCCGAACGTGATGGAAACCTTGTCCTGTTCGACTCGGGCCGCCGACTTGCCGAGCGCCATCATGATCCGGCCCCAGTTGGGATCCTGGCCGTTGATGGCCGTCTTCACCAGGGGCGAGTTGGCCACGCTGCGCGCGGCGACCAGCGCGTCCCGCCGGCTGGCCGCACCCCTGACGGTGATGGAGACGAGCTTGGTGGCCCCCTCGCCATCCTGCACCAGCATGCGGGCCAGCCGCCCGGTGAGCGCCTCGAGGGCGACCGCGAAGTCACGGGTACCCCGGCCGCCGCGGTCGACCGGTGCATTCTCCGCCAACCCGTTGGCGATGACCGCCACCGTGTCACTGGTGGACGTGTCGCTGTCGACGGTGATCCGGTTGAACGAACGATCCACCGCTCGCTTCAGAATGGGGTCGAGCGCGCCGCGGGCGACGGCGGCATCCGTCGTCACGAAGCAGAACATCGTCGCCATGTGGGGCTCGATCATGCCGACCCCCTTGGCGATGCCGCCGAACGTCACCGTGCGCCCGCCGATCTCGCAGCGCAGGGCCGCTTCCTTGGTGCGCGTGTCGGTGGTGAGAATGGCCTCGGCCGCGGCGCGTCCGCCCTGCGGCGACAGCGACTTCACGAGCTTGGGGATGGCGGCGCGGATCTTGTCCATCGGCAGCGGGTGCCCGATCACCCCCGTGGATCCGACGAGCACGTGCGAGGCGGGCACCCGCAACAGGTCGGCGACCTGCTTGGCCATCTCGCGCGCGTCCCGGAGGCCGCGCTCACCGTTGCAGACGTTGGAGCAGCCGCTGTTGGCGACGATCGTCTGCAGCGCTCCGCTGCGTGCGTGCTCCATGGAGACCAGCACGGGCGCGCCCTTCACCTGATTGGTCGTGAAGACCGCGGCCGAGCGCGCCGGCGACGGCGAATGGATGAGGGCGAGGTCTTTGCGACCCGACGGCTTGATGCCCGCCACGACGCCGCTGGCCAGGATACCGGGGACGGCGGTGACGCCGCCGTCGAGCCACTCGATGTCCCCGGTCACCGGCCGCTCGCGATGCTGCTCAGGGGTACACCGGCGGCGCCTCGAGGCCGGTCCGCTCGTGCCAACCGAAGAGGACGTTGAGATTCTGCACGCCGTTGGCGGAGCCGCCCTTGCCGAGGTTGTCGATCGCCGACACGCAGACCGCACGACCGGTGCGCGAATCGGCCACGACGGTCACGTCACAGTAGTTCGAGCCGATCACCGCGCGCGTCGTCGGACGCTCAGCCTCGCCGAGGACGCGCACGAACGGCTCGCCCGCGTAGAACTCGCGATAGACGCTCACCAGCTCTGCGGTCCCGAGCGTCCTCGCGAGCGGTACCGACGCCGTCGTGAAGAGGCCGCGCGTGAGCGGCAATAGATGCGGCGTGAACGACACGCGCACCGATTCGCTCGCGAGCGCGCCCAGCTCCTGCTCCATTTCGGCCGTGTGGCGGTGCACGCCACCGATCGAGTACGCCTGCACGTTCTCGTTGGCTTCCGTGAAGAGGTACATCGGATCGACCTTGCGGCCCTGGGCGCCCGCGCCGCTGACGCCGGATTTGCCGTCGATCACGATCCCGTCCACGCGAGCGATCCCGTGTTTGATCAGCGGCGCCGTCGCCAGGATCGCCCCCACGGGATAGCAGCCCGGCGAGGCGATGAGCGAGGCGGTCGCGATCGCCTTACGGTGCAGCTCGGGCAGGCCGTACACGGCCTCGGCGAGTCCCGCGGGATCGAGGTGCGGTGTCTTGTACCAGGTCGTGTAGTCCGCCGCGTCGTGCAGGCGATAGTCGGCGGACAGGTCGATGACCTTCCGTCCGTGCTTGCGCAGCACGGGCACCGCCTTCTGCGACTCCATGTGCGGCAGCGCCAGGAACGCGACATCGCAGATGCCGGCGAGCCATTCCGGATCGAGATCGTGGAAGGTCAGCTCGCTGAGCCCGCGCAGATGCGGATAGACGCGGCCCAGCGGCTCGCCGGCGAGCCGTTCAGACGTCACGCCGGTGAGCGTCACGTGCGGGTGCACCAGCAGCAGTCGCAGCAGCTCGGCGCCCATGTACCCGCTGGCGCCGGCAACCGCGACGCGAATGGAAGGTGTGCCGCTCACGCTAGCGCTTGCTGTACTGGAACTTCTGTCGAGCGCCGGGCTGGCCGTACTTCTTGCGCTCGCGGGCGCGCGGGTCGCGCGTCAGCAAGCCGGCCTTCTTGAGCGGTAGCCGCAGCTTGTCGTCGAAGCGCGCAATCGCGCGCGCCAGCCCATGGCGTACGGCCCCGGCCTGGCCGGTGGGGCCGCCGCCCTTGACGGTGACGAGCACGTCGAACTGGCCGACGGTGTTCGTGATCGCCATCGGCTGCGCGATGATCATCCGCAGCGTCTCACGCGGAAAGTACTCCTCGAACGGGCGGCGATTGACGACCATACGTCCAGCGCCTGGCTTGATCCACACACGGGCCACGGACGTCTTGCGCCGTCCGGTGCCGTAGAACCTGTCGAGCACCGCCGCCATCTATCGCCCCTCCGCCGACTTGGGTGAACGCGACGTCCGCAGCGTGAGCGCGGTCGGCTGCTGGGCGCTGTGCGGATGCTCGCCGCCGCGATAGACCTTGAGCTTCTTGGCCATCGCGCGGCCGAGCCGGTTCTTGGGAAGCATGCCCTGCACCGCCCACTCGATCACCCGCTCGGGGTGCTTGTCGAGCATCTGCTCCGCGGAAATGTCCTTCAGCCCGCCGATGTAGCCCGTGTGCCAGCGGTAACGCTTGTCCTTGAGCTTGCGTCCGGTGAGGTGCACCTTCGCGGCGTTCAGCACGACGACGTGATCCCCCACGTCCTGGTGCGGCACGAAGGTTGGCTTGTGCTTGCCCCTCAGAATGGTCGCGACCTGTGTCGCCAGCCGCCCCAGCACCTGTCCGTCGGCGTCGACGACGTACCACTTGCGCTCGATGTCGCTCATCACGGCCCTTTCGGCGTTCAATACGCGGCTCTAAATAGGCGTTCTACCGGGAGAAATCGCAACGACGGATGATAGCGGAGCCCAAGGGGGTCTGTCAATCTCGACCGGCCGCGACGGCCACGTAGTACTGCGTCCACAGCAGCCACTGCAGCGGTCCGCCGCGGATCCGACGCTCGAGCGAAGCGGCGAGACCCCGGGCGGATTCACCACCGATCTCGGCGACGACAGGCAGATAGAGCCCTGAGGTGTGCGACTCACGGATGCCGAAGCCGGCCTCGGCCAGTTGACGGCGCATCTCCCGCGAGGTCATCAGATTGATGTGACCCGTCGGCAGGATCGGCTCGCGATAGACGAGACGCACCAGACCGATGACGACCGGCAAAAACGCGATCTTCGAGCACACCTCCAGCGGACTCCAGCGCTGCGGCGTCGACAGCAGCAGCACGCCCCCGGGACGCAGCAGCCGGCGCATGCCCGCCAGCGCCGCACGCGATTCCCTCACGTGCTCGATGACCTCCGTACACAGGATCACATCGAAGGAGGCAGCCGGCAGCGCGGGCTCCCGGATGTCGTCCTGCACGACCGTGACGTTGTCGTGGCCCGCCGCCATCGCGCGCGCCGCGTCGAGATAGGCGTCGTGCACGTCGCTCACGGTCACGCGATCGAAGAGCCGGGCGAGCAGAGGCACGTAGACGCCCGAGCCGGGACCGATCTCGAGCGCCGCGCCCCGCCGCTCGCCGGCGAGGCGGGTGAGCTGCGCGCTGATCCAATCCCGCCGCGTACAGTGCAGCCAGCGGCGTGTCGGGTTGCGGGACTCGTACAGCGCGCGCTGCAGGGCGAGCAGCTCGGCGTTCGTGCTCACGCCGAGACGGCACCGCGAGTCTTGTGCGGCCACGGACACAGCGCCCGGACTGGACACGCAGGGCACAGGGGCTTTCGCGCGACGCACGTGCGGCGACCGTGGGTGATCATCAGGTGGCTCGCGTGCGTCAGCGTGTCAGGCGGCAGGATCGCCACGAGCTGATCGTGAACCTCGTCGGGGTCATCGGCCCGCGCGAGTCCCAGTCGCTGCGACACGCGGAAGACGTGCGTGTCCACCGTCAGCGCCTGACCACCGAAGGCGTTGCCGATCACGACGTTCGCCGTCTTAAGCCCGACCCCCGGAAGCTCGACGAGCTCCTCGCGCGCGCGGGGGACCTCACCGCCGTGGCGCTCGACCAGGGCTTTGGCCATGCCCAGCAGCGAGCGCGTCTTCGCGCGGAAAAATCCCGTCGAGCGAATCTCCTTTTCGAGGCTCGGCGGCCGCGCGCGCGCCAGCTCGCGGGCCGTGGGGTACTTGCGGAAGAGCGCGGGCGTCACCATGTTCACGCGCTCGTCGGTGCACTGCGCGGAGAGGATCGTCGCCACGAGCAGCTCGAACGGGGTACGGAACTCGAGCGCGATCTTCGCGTCCGGATACGCACGATCCAGGAGGTCCAGGATCTTCCGTGCGCGCGCCTGCTTCGCCGCGCGACTCTCCGCCATGCCTCAGTTCCCCACCCGGATCGCCTGCTCGCTCACGCCGACGCGTGCGACGTCGACCGGAAAGGCCAGCCGCGCGGCGATCTGCGGCGTCGGATCGAAGTTGCGCACCACCCAGTCGACGAGCATCCGCGGCAGCGGCAACCAGCCGACACGCGCCCGGTCCACCGCGATGGCGACCGGCCGGCCGGTCGCCGGCACCAGGCGCACGCGCGCCGCGAGGTCGGGCCCCGGCTGCTCGAGGACGAGGTCGATCCAGCCCGCTCCGAGGTGAACGCGGGTGCCACGAAAGCCCTTCAGCGCCGTCACGAACGCCTGCAGATCCGCCGCCCCGATCTCCATGCGCTCGAGCCGAAAGCGCCCGACGTCCAGAAGCTCGGCGCGCCCAGCCTCGAGCGCGTAGGGATTGACGAGCACGTCATCCGCGACGAACCGGAGGTTCTGCACGCGAAGCGTCGCGGCGTCGCGCTTGCGCAGCTCGCCGATGGTCGCTGCGCGCGCCGTGACTTCCACGCTCTGCAGGCGTCCGCGTGCGATCTCCGCGTCGTAGGCGAGCCGGATGTCGAGGTCGTCGACGTCACGGGCCACCTCGCCGACGCGCCGACGCATCGACGCCTCCAACGTCCGCGCCAGTGCATCCGGCGGCGCGGCGGCGGCGTCACCGATGCGGCGCGCGCGGAGCGTACCCGTCGAGCCATCGGGCAGCGGTAGATCCGCGATCACCGGGTACACGCGCGCGAGCGCGGGGTCACCCGCGAGCCGATCGACCACGCGGCGGCTCTTGGTCACGCTGAAGTCCGGGCCCTGATCGCCGGTCTTTAGAATCATGTAGTCGATGCCGAGCGGCTCGCCCTCCCACGGACGCGTCAGCCGCAGCGGCAGCCCGTCGCGGACGGCGTAGTAGCGGAAGTTGCTGACCGAAAAATAGTTGTCGTTGGGGACGATGCTCACGGTGGCCGCGCGCCCGCCGCGATCCCTCGTGATGGCTCGCAGGAAGTCGCGTTGATGCCAGTCCGCGCGGACCGGTGCGCTCGCCAGCACCCACGGCCCGCCCAGCCACGGCAACGTCACCGGCGGCGGCACCGCCCACGCCACCGCCGACAGCTGCACGAGCCCGACCAGGACCAGCACGCCGAGCAGCGAGCGACGCAGCCGCGGACCGAGCGACGCGACCGCGCAACCGCCGAGCACCGCCGCCGCGGGCAGAAGCGGCAGCGTGTAGCGCAGGTCCTTGTTGCGCAGCAGCGCGAAGAAGACCAGCGGGACGACGAAGGCCACCAGCACCAGGCCGCGGCGCTGCATCAGCGCGACGACGACGCCGACGAGCAACAAGATCGTGGCCAGCAGCCCGAGCTGCATGGGCAGTGACATCGGATAGAAGACGAGCCCGGCGGCCGACAGCGCGGGCGGCTTGCCCTCCTCGGCGGCGTGCGTCACCGCGCGGAACGCGATCTGTCTCGGCATGCCGACCAGGCGGGGGCCGTACCACGCCACGCTCACGGCGATGGCCACCAGGGTCGCGAGCGCCGCGTTCCGCAGGCCACGGCGATGACGTTCGGTGAGCAGGATCCATCCGACGGGCGGCAGCAGGTACACCCCGAACGGCGGCTTGGTCAGCATGCCCACCCCGAACACGACGCCGGCGAGCAACGACCATCCGACGCGGGTGAAGCCGTCGGTGAGCACGAGCACGAGCAGCGCCGTAGCGACGAGCGCCGCGAGCGGCAGGTCGAGCTGAAACCGGAGCGCGCTGAAGACGACGAATGGAGCGGTGCCGAAGATCCAGGCCGCGGCCACACCCGCACTGCCCCCGAGCAGCGCGCGGCCCAAGGCGTAGGTTGCGGCCATGCCGCCCGCGAGAAACAGCAGCATGACGATCGCCCCCGCCGCGGCGTCGGTCGGCAGCAGCCGATAGACGAGGCCGGCTGCGCACGGCACGACCGGCGGATAGAAGGACGAGCGCTCGACGATGAGGCGCCAGTCGTGCGCCGTGAGATCGTGCGCGCACGAGACCGCGCGCTCGAGGTGGTTGGCGTGATCCCATTCGGGCGGCCGCGTGTCGAGCGTCAGCCAGACGGTCGTGCACGCGGCAATCGCCAGCCAGGCGAGGCCGACGAGGGCCCATTCGCGGCCGGCGCCAGCTTGCCGCGCCGTCATCGCTTCAGGCGGGCGCGGATGGCATCGATGCGGGCGCGCTGGTCGCCCGGCGACAGGACGCGCGGTTCGTGGGTATGCGTCCACACCGGACGGCGTGGCGCGGGATCGTCGGCGCGTCGTGGCACGAGGTGCCAGTGGATGTGCGGCAGCTCATTGCCCAGCAGCTCGTAGTTCATCTTCCCGGCGTCGTACGCGTCGGCAAGCGCCCGCGCGAGGTCGGCCACGGCGTCGATCAGGGCGTGACGCTCCGCGCGCTCGAGCTCCCACAGTTCCGTGGCATGCCGGCCGAGCACCAGAAGGGTCCAGCCGGGGAAGAACTGGTCTGCATGCAGATAGGCTTTCGCCGGTCCACAGTCGGCGATGAACGCCTCGGCCGGCGGCCAGTCACCGCCACAGGCACGGCAGTCGGCTGCGCTCACCGCGCGGACAGGAACTCGCCGAGCCGACGCAAGCCCTCCCGGATGCGCTCGACCGACGAAGCGTAGGAAAAGCGGAGATACCCCTCGGCGTTGCTGCCGAAGGCGGCGCCGGGCGTCAACGCCACGTGCGCGCCCTCGAGGATCTCGTAGGCGAACGCGACGGAGTCGTGCGTGAACCGTCGCGCGTTGGCGAGGACGTAGAACGCGCCTTCCGGCTCGAAGCCGACGCCGAGGCCGATGCCGCGCAGGCCGTCGACCATCGCGCGCCGACGCTCGGCGAAGATCCGACGGAAGCGCGCCGTCTCGTCGAGCGCCTCGCGCAGCGCGGCCACGCCCGCCCACTGCACGAACTCGTTGGTGGAGATGAAGAAGTTGCCGTACACCGTCTGTAGAGCGCGCACGTGCTCGCGCGGCGCGATGACCCAGCCGAGCCGCCAGCCCGTCATCGCAAACGCTTTCGAGAATCCATTGAGCACGAAAGCCTGATCGGTGAACTCGAGGATCGTGTGATCGCGACCGCCGTCGGTGAGCCCGTGATAGATCTCGTCCGACACGATGGCGACGCCATGCTCGCGCGCCAGGTCGGCGATGGCCGCCATACGCGCCGGCGCGAGGACACTGCCCGTGGGGTTGGCGGGCGAGTTGACAACGAGCGCCTTCGTGCGGCTGCTGAGGCGCGCGCGGATCGCCTCGGGGCGGTATTGAAACCGATCCGCCTCGCTGACCTCGACCTCGGCCGGCACCCCGTCGGCGTAGCGAATGAAATTCGGATAGCACGCGTAGTAGGGATTCGACAGCACCACCTCGTCCCCCGGGTCGAGGAGGTGGCCGAAGAGCAGCAGCATCGCCGGAGAGGTTCCCGGGGTGATGAGAACTTGATCGGGGGACACCGTGACGCCGTAGGCGCGCGCGTAGTGCCCAGCGATCGCTTCGCGAAGCTCCACGATGCCGAGACTATGCGTGTAGCGCGCGCGCCCGTCCTTGAGCGCCTTTTCGAGCGCGTCTCGCACGACCGGCGGCGCCTCGAAGTCCGGCTCGCCGTACTCGAGATGCACGACGTCGACCCCCGCGCGCTCGAGCGTGCCGGCGCGCTCGGCGACCTCGACCGCGAGGAACGGCTCGATGTCGCGAACGCGTCTGGCCACGCCGCGCATCATCGGCCGGGCTCTTCGCGGCCCACGCGGCGGCGCGCAGCGACGATCTGCCACAGCATCCGCGGACCATCCTTCAGCACGCCGACCTTGCTCGCCGGCTGATCCTCCCAATTGACGGCCACCTCGACGACGCGCCAACCCCGCGCGCGCGCGCGCAGCAGCAACTCGACGTCGAAACCGAAGCCGGCGGTGACGAGCCTCGGAAAGAGGTCGCCCGCCGCGGCGGCGGTGAATGCCTTGAACCCGCACTGTGAGTCGTGGATGCCGACGACACCGAGCCACTCCGCGAGCACATTGAAGGCGCGACCCGCCGCCACGCGATGCGGACGTGCGCGTACCACCACGCCGGGGGCGGCGATCGCGCGCGAGCCGATCGCGACGTCGGCGCCCGCGGACAGTGCGGCCTCCAGCCGTTTGAGCTCGGCGATCGGCGTGGCGCCATCCGCATCGGTAAAGAGCCGGCAGGCGCCCCGCGCGGCCAGCATTCCGGCGCGGACGGCGGCGCCCTTGCCGCCGTTTGCGGGCTGGCGCAGCAGACGTACCTCGGAGCACCGCGCCGCCATCGTGCGCGCGACCTCCGCCGTACCGTCGGTCGACCCGTCGTCCACGACGATCACTTCCCACGGCTCGCCACGGCTGCCCAGATAGGAGGCGATTTCCTCGAGATACCGCGGCAACCGGATCGCCTCGTTGTAGGCAGGGACGATGACTGACCAGCGCGGTTCGGTCACGATGCGCCGATCACGACGGAATCACCGACAAGTCGACTTGACGCCGGCGGCGGGCCACCCCGGTGGCGTGCGCGGCGCGCGCGACACCCGCGGCCACGGCGGGGGCGACGGCCTTGTTGAACACGCTCGGAATGATGTACTCCTCGCTGAGCTCCGAGCGGCCGACACACCCGGCGATCGCTCGTGCCGCCGCGACCTTCATCTCGTCATTGACGGTGCGCGCGCGCGAGTCGAGGAGCCCGCGAAAGAACCCCGGAAAACACAGCACGTTGTTGATCTGGTTGGGGTAGTCCGACCGGCCCGTCGCCATCACACGCGCGTGGCGTCCGGCGTCCTCCGGCTGGATCTCGGGCACCGGATTCGCCATGGCGAACACGATGGGGTCGCGGGCCATACGCTTGAGATCTCTCACGCCGAGAATGCGTGGGACGGACAGGCCGATGAACACGTCCGCCCGCTCCAGCGCATCGCTCAACCGGCCTCGGATCCGGCGTGGGTTGGTGGCGCCAGCCACCCAGCGTTTCATGAAATCCATGCCCTCGGCGCGCTCCTTGTAGATGGTGCCGAATTCGTCGACGCCGATGACGTCGCGCACGCCGCTGGTCAATAAGATCTTGATCGTCGCCGTGCCGGCCGCCCCGACGCCGGTGACGACGACGCGAAGCTTCCTGAGATCCTTTTTCACGATGCGGAGCGCATTGAGGAGAGCGGCCAGCACCACCACGGCGGTGCCGTGCTGGTCATCGTGAAACACGGGAATATCGAGCTCCTTGCGCAGCCGCTCCTCGATCTCGAAGCAGCGGGGGGCCGCGATGTCCTCGAGATTGATGCCGCCGAAACCGGGCGCCAGGTACTTCACCGTCTCGACGATCTTGTCGGGCTCCTTCGTCGCCAGACAGATCGGAAACGCGTCGACATTGGCGAGTTCCTTGAACAGCATCGCCTTACCTTCCATCACCGGCAGGGCCCCCTCAGGCCCGATGTCGCCCAGCCCGAGCACCGCTGTGCCATCGGTCACGACGGCGACGGTGTTTTGCTTGATCGTCAGAGAGAAGGCCCGGTGCCGATCCTCCTTGATCGCCAGCGAGACGCGGGCGACACCGGGCGTATACGCCATCGAGAGATCGTCGCGGGTACGGATGGGGACCTTGCTGTGAATCTCGATCTTGCCGCCGAGGTGCATCAGGAACGTGCGGTCCGAGATATTGATGACTCGGACGCCGGCGGCCTGTTTGAGCCGATTGACGATCTGGGTGCCGTGGACACTGTCGCGGGCGTCGATCGTGATGTCGCGGATGATGCGGTCGCGGCCCGACTCGACGAGATCCACCGCCCCGATGTCGCCACCGGCGTCGCCGATGGCCATGGCGACGCGGCCGAGCATCCCGGGCCGGTTCTGTATAGCGAGGCGAACGGTGAGACTATAGCTTGCGCTCGGGGCGACCGTAGACACTCTTCGCTTCTACCCTTGGGCGCCGAGCCAAGTCAACTTGGGCAGTCGGCAGACCCGCGCGGCTGCGGGAACCCGGTGGCGGTGATGCAGCGTTGTCTCTTCGCGTGCGCCGGCATCGGATCGTGGCAGGCAGGTTGTAGAACACGCTCTCCGCTAGGTCGGCGCTCACCCTTTCAGGGATCTGTCATCCCGGTTCCTACCGGCCGAAAGAGGATAGCAGGGGAATCAAGACCTGAATACGAGAACGGAAATTCCCATCAGAGTCACGACCGCGAAACCCGAAGCCGGTCGTCGCGCGCAGGAGTTACAACCGGTTAGGAAAAGTTGCGGACCGTTGGCCTGTTTCTTGAAGCCCGATCGGCATTTAAGAAACGCTTTCGGGGAGACGAGCATCATAGAAGTAAAACAATCGCACCGGTGACACCATGACATTTCGCGATCAGGCGCATCAGAATCACAACGACGCAGAGCATCTCGTCCCCGCGGCCGCGCTCGCCACGGAAGAGGAGACCGCGCCTGCGGCGATCCATGAAGACGAAGCCGAGGAAATTCAGCCCGTTCCGGAAGAGGCGCTCACTCCGCTGCCGGCCAAGGGCGAGGATCCGGTCCGCCTGTACCTCAAGGAGATCGGCAAGGTCCCTCTTCTAACCGCTCAGCAGGAAGTCCAGATCGGTCGGCGCATCGAGGTCGGTCAGATCGCGCTGCGACGCGGGCTGGCGGGCATCCCGATGGCGGTTCGCGCGCTGCTCGACGTCGGCGACCGGCTTCGGCACAACGACATCGCGGCCGACGACGTGATCGTCCTGCCGGAGGGAGGCGAGCTCGAAGCGAAAGAAATCCGGCCCGTGCTGCTGGCCTTCGGCCGCATCCGCCGGCTTGAGCGCAAGATCGCGCGTCTCGAGGAGTCGCTGAGCGACAAGCGCCGGTCGGCGTCCGGCCGCGCCAATGTCCAGAAGCAGATCGCGGCGCACCGTGCCGGCATCCAGAAGACCGTCGCGGACATGCCGCTGAAGCCGGCGCTCATCGACGAGCTCGTCGGCAAGGTGCGACGCCTCTGTCAGCGCATTGAAGCGTTGGCGCAGGAGTCGCGGCGCAATCGCTCCGGCGCGCTGGCGCGCGAGCTCAAGCGTCTCGAGGCCGAGGCCGGCCTGCCGCGCAAGCCGCTCCAGACGTTGCTCAGCGAGATCGAGGCCAGTGATCGTACGGTCCGCCAGGCCAAGCGGGAGCTGATGGAGGCGAACCTCCGATTGGTCGTCTCGGTGGCCAAGCGCTATCTCGGCAGCGACCTGTCCCTTCTGGACTTGGTCCAGGAAGGCAACATCGGCCTGATGAAGGCCGTGGACCGGTTCCAGTACCGGCGCGGGTTCAAGTTCTCGACGTACGCGACGTGGTGGATCCGTCAGGCCATCACGCGGGCGATCGCCGACCATTCGCGCACCATCCGGATCCCGGTGCATATGGTCGAGACCCTGAACCGGATCTCGCGTGTGAACCGCAACATGGTCAACGAGATGGGGCGTGAGCCGACGCCCGAGGAGCTGGCCCAGCGCACCGGCGTTCCCGCCAAGAAGGTGCGGCTGATCCTGGAGTCCTCGCGCAAGCCGCTCTCGCTCGAGACGCCGATCGGCGAGGACAGCGAGCTCGGGGACTTCCTCGAGGACAAGTCGGCCGGCTCGCCGAACGACACGCTCCTCGGCCAGGATCTCACCACGCAAGTGGAGCGCGCGCTCGCGACGCTGTCGCCGAAGGAGAAGGAGATCTTGCGATTGCGGTTCGGCATCGGCGAAGAGGGCGAGCACACCCTCGAAGAGGTCGGCAAGCGCTTTGCCGTCACGCGCGAGCGGATCCGTCAGATCGAGGCCAAGGCGCTCCGCAAGCTCCGCCATCCGCTGCGCGGTCGTAACCTCAAGGCGTTCGTCGAAAACTGACACCGGGCCGGGCCCCGAAAACTGGGCCCCAGGCCGCGACGTTCCTGAGGGCCCCGGCTCCACCAGCCGGGGCCCTCGTCGTTTACCGGACCCGCATCGCTCCTCAGCGGCCCAGCGCGCTGACGACGGCCTGCCAGAGCGGGCGGATCTCGGTGGCGCTGCTCCCACCCGCCTGTTTGCGAACCGCGGTGTGCACCATGACGAGCCGGCTCGCGGGATCGACGAAGATCGACTGGCCGCGCACGCCGAGCAGCGCGAACATCCGGCGCTCCCCTGGCAAGATCCACGTCTGGTAGCCGTAACCCAAGACGGGAGTCGCGACGCCGGGGCGAAGGTGAGGCTCGGGCCGCACCCGTGTGGCTTCGGCGATCCAGGCGGCAGGAATGATCTGTCGGCCCCGCCAATTGCCGTCGTGCGCCAGCAGAAGGCCGAGACGCGCGTAGTCGCGGAGCACCGCATTGATGCAGCAGAACGTCACCTCTTGGCCGCTCTGGTCCACCAGCCACGTCGCGTCGGCCTCGGCGCCCATCGGCTTCCAGATCTTCTCCGACAAATACTCCGCCACCGGCCGTCCCACGGCGTTGCGCAGCACGAGGCCGAGCACCTGCGTCTCGACCGAGGCGTACGAGAACTTGGTGCCCGTCGGCTCTGCCCGCTCGTTGAATGGTGTCACCGCCTCCACGCCACCCGGACCCCGCAGCAGAAACGTGTCCCGCGCGAGCTGTGCGACGTCGTCGCGGCCCGAGTAAACCTCGAGGAAGCGTACGCCGGATGACATCTGCAGCAGATGACGCAGCGACGTCCGCCCATACTCGGTGCCCGCGAGACCCGGTACGTACGTCGAGGCGGTGTCGTCGACGGAACGGATCCGGCCTTCTGCGATCGCGATGCCCACCAGCATCGCCGTGACCGTCTTGGCCATCGACCACGACGTGAAGCGGTGACGATCGTTGCGCCCGTATTGGTAGCGTTCGACGAGGATCGTATCGTCGCGCGCGACAATGAGCCCGGTCGTCGGGTTGCGTGAGAGGTACCGGTCGAGATCGGCGGCCCTGCCCTCGTAGTAGTACTGGATCGCCGGCTCCGAGACGGCGCGCGTCAGCAGCGACGGCGTCTCCGCGCGCCCGACGACGTGGGCTTCGAAGAGCCGATCCAGCTGGCTGTGCGAGCCGACCAGGAACGGGACGCTGAAGAAGGTCGCGCGCTCGCCGATCGGGAACCCCTGGCTCGCGCCGTAGTCCTCGGCGTCCGGTCCATCGGGAGAGAACCGCGGAGCCGACGCAGTGGCGGCCGAAGGGACGACGCCGCCGCCGTCCCGTGCCGGCGGCGCGGCGCAGCCGGCGAGCACGACGGCAAGCAACGCGAGGCTCGCGAGCCGGCGATCGGCGAGACGGTGCGTCATGGCGGTCGGCATCGTACTATCAGCCCCACGTTTCCGCCAGGAGGAATGGCCATGAGCCCACGCCGCGTCTTCGTTCTCGCCGCCGCGCTCGTGGTGCTGCTGCTCGCCGCCATCGTCGGGACGGCGCCGGCGCAGCAGGGTCCGATCAAGATCGGATTCGTCACGGATCTCACCGGTCCTGCCGCTCAGGCCGCGAAGGACATGGTCAACGGCATCACGCTCTATCTGGACGAGATCGGCTCGCAGATGGCCGGGCGCAAGGTCGAACTGATCGTCGAGGACAGTCAGGGCCGCCCCGACGTCGCTCTCACCAAGCTGCGCAAGATCGTCGAGCACGACCGCGTGCACATCGTCGCCGGTGTCCTGTTCGGCCACATCGGCTATGCCATGGCGCCGAAGGTCGAGGAGTACAAGCTGCCCGCGCTGTTCACCGTGACCGCCGCCGATGACCTCACGCAGCGGCTGAAATACCGCTGGGTCATCCGTACCGGCTGGGCGTCGAGCCAGCCTTCTCATCCGTTCGGCGAATATGCCGCGAAGACGCTCCGCTACAAGAAAGTGGCGGTCATCGCGTCCGACTATGCCTTCGGCTGGGAAGTGGTCGGCGGATTTCAGCGCACGTTCGAGGAGAGCGGCGGCCAGGTGATCCAAAAACTCTGGGCGCCGCTCGGCGCCATGGATCTCGCGCCATTCATCGCGAAGCTCCGCCGCGACGCCGACGCGGTTCTGACCATGATCGCGGGCGCGTCGACCATCCAGTTCATGAAGCAGTACGACGAGGCCGGGCTGCGGGGCAAGATCCCGCTGATCGCCGGCGGTCCGGCGGTGGACGAGGCGCTCTTGCCCTCGATGGGTGATGAGACGATCGGCGTGATCAGCCCGCTGATCTACAGCGGCGCGCTGGACACGCCCGCCAACCGCCGGTTCGCCAAAGAGTACCGCGCGCGATTCGGCAAGGTGCCGTCGTACTTCGCGGAGACCAACTACACGAGCGGGCGCTGGATCAACGAGGCCGTGCGCGCGCTCGGCGGCCAGGTGGAGGACCGCGAGAAGCTGCTCGCCGCGCTACGTCGAGTCGAGATCCCCGACGCGCCACGCGGCCCGATCCGGCTGGACAGCTACGGCAATCCGATCCAGAACGTCTATTTCCGCAAGGTCGAGCGCAATCGTGACGGTGAGCTGCAAAACACGGTCATCGTCACGATCCCCGCCGTCTCACAGTTTTGGAAGTACACCCCGGAAGAGTTTCTCCGACAGCCCGTCTACAGCCGCGACGTGCCGCCGTGCCAGCACTGCTGAGGACGATCGCTACGGCGGGCGCGTCCTCGAGCCGCATGCGGTGGGTGACTACGAAGCTCGGGTCGATCTCGGGCTTCAGGTAGCCGTGCCGAGCGGCTACGCCTCGATGGGGCTCAGAGCCCCCGGCACGAGGTGAAGACGGCGAGAAAGATCACGAGGCCGGCCGGGACGAGCGTGATGACGACCGAGGCGGCGGTGCCCAGCGTGAAGGCGATCGGGCCGAAGACCGGCGTGCTCACGCGCCACATGCGGGCCACCAACAGCTCGAGGATCCACCCGAACGTGTAGAACGCGTTGACCACGATCCAGTAGGCGACGACCGCGATGAGCACCAGCAGCGGCGGTCTCGGCATGCCGAGCGGAATGCCGCCGCTGCGCTCGCAGCCGAGCGCGACCGCGTAGAAGACCGATAGCGTCAGCAGGCTCGTCACGGCGATGATGATGTTGTAGGGCAGGCGCCGAAGCTCCCACCAGGCGACGACGTGCGCCGGATGCGACTTCTCGAGCTGATGGGCGAAGATCCAGCCGGCCAGACGCCAGGAGATTCGAAACAGCGGCGCGGCTCTCATGCCGACGGCGAGTCTCCTGTCAGCGCGGCTGACCCGCGCGCCCCAGGACCCAGGTATTCATGCCGGTGTCCGGCGGCGAGCCACGGAGCATCGTGACCATCGTGGCGATCTCGCTGCGGTGATGCGTCGCGTGATTGGCGACGTGCTGCAGCAGCGGACCGAGCGGCGCGGTGAACGCCTTGCCCTCCGTGTTCTTGTAGCTCACGATCCGCGCGAGATCCGATTCGACCAGGCCGTCGACGAAGGCCTTCTGCTCGGCTTCCAGCGGCTCCCATCGTGCGCGCACCGCCGCCATCGTCGTCAGCTCGGCGCCGGGCTGGCTCGTCGGCGAGGTGCCCTTCCAACGGCTGAGCCAGAGCCAGTCGGCCCCGTACAGGTGTCCGAACATCCGCGTCACCTTCGGGTGACTGAACTGCGCCCCCACGTCGCGGCCGCACAGGTCGTCGCCCAGCGCGGCGGCGAAATCGAACAACGTGCGGTTGGCCCAGCGGTGATACTCGTAGAGATCCCGAATCATCGCCACGCTCATCGTCGCCGTCTCCTCTGCTGGATCATGCCGGATCCTGGCCGCTCCGGATCGCGATGAAGCGCGCCAGCCCCGTGCCGGGCGGCGAGCCGCTCACCATGGTCAGCATCGTGGCGATCTCGCTGCGGTGATGCGTGCCGTGGTCCGTCACGTGGTGCACCAGCAGCGCCAGCGGCTGCGCGTATTCCTTGCCCGAGAACAGCCTGTAGTGAATGATCCGCGTGAGATCGCGCTCCTGCAAGCCGTCGATATACGCGGCCTGCTCGCGCTCGAGGCCGACCCACCGCTCGCCGAGCGCGGCCAGCGTCGGAGCGACCTCGCCCTCCCGCATGACGTCCCCATCCGTCGGCGGCGTCGGCGACACGCCCCGCCACCGCGAGAGCCACAGGCCATCGACGGTGTAGACGTGCAGGAACATCCGTTTGAGCGTCGGCTCGCTGAACTGTTTGCCGACCTCACGCGCGACGGCATCGTCGCCGAGCCGAGCGGCGACGTCGAGCAGCGTGCGATTGGCCCACCAGTGATGCGCGTACAGCGTGCGAATCGTGTCGAGGCTCATCTCAGTCGAGCAGGGCGACCGTCTCGCCCTCCTGCACCGTCTGTCCCTCGCGCACACGGATCTCCTTCACCGCCCCCGCGCGCGGCGCCTCAACCGGGATCTCCATCTTCATCGACTCCAGCACGATCACGGGATCGCCGGCGGCGACCTTGTCGCCGACCTTGGCGGTGACCTGGAAGACGACACCCGTGATGTGGGCCTTGATCTCCTCAGCCATGGAACGCTCCTTGTTCGACCATCTGCGTGTGCATGCGCCCGCGGCGAACGTCCGGGTGCGCGACGATCGTGCGAAGCAGCGGCAGCGTCGTCTTCACGCCTTCGAGCTCGCAGACGTCGAGCGCCCGGGCCAGTCGCTCGAGGGCCTGCGTCCGATCGACGCCGCGGGTGATGAGCTTGAACAGCAACGGGTCATAGTGCACCGACACAACGCTGTCCTCGGCCACCCCGGACTCGACGCGGATGCCTTCTCCCTGCGGCAGCGACAGCCGCGTGATGGTCCCGGGTGAAGGCAGGAAGCCCTTCGCCGGGTCCTCGGCGTAGACGCGCACCTCGATGGCGGCGCCGCGCTGCTGGATCGTGTCCTGCGAGAACGGTAGCGCGTCGCCGGCGGCCACGTGCAGCTGCGCGGTGACGAGGTCGAGGCCCGTCACCTCCTCGGTGACCGGATGCTCGACCTGCAGCCGCGTGTTCATCTCGAGGAAATAGAAGTCGCCCTGCGGATCGACGAGAAACTCCAGCGTGCCGGCGTTGACGTAGCCGATCGCTCGCGCGCCGGCGAGCGCGGCCGCGGTCAGACCCTGCTTGGTGCGGGTGTCGAGATTCGGCGCCGGCGATTCCTCCACGAGCTTCTGGTGGCGACGCTGGATGGAGCATTCGCGCTCGTGCAGGTGGACGACGGTCCCGCGCGTGTCGCCGAACACCTGCACCTCTACGTGACGCGATGCCTGCAGATAGCGCTCGACGTACACGGCGCCGTTGCCGAACGCGCTCTGCGCGCGGCGTGTCGCCGTCGCGAACGCCGCGGTGAGCTCTGCGGCGCCGGCGACCTTCACCATGCCGATCCCGCCGCCGCCCCCGGCCGCCTTGAGGATCACGGGATAGCCGATCTCGGCCGCGACGCGCTCGGCGCTCGCCGCGTCGGCGACGGGATCAACGGTGCCCGGTACGATCGGCACCCCCGCGGCCGCCATCCGGCGCCGGGCTTCGGGCTTGTCGCCCATCGCGCGGATCGCGTCCGCCGACGGTCCGATGAACGTCAGGCCGGCCCGCGCGCATGACTCGGAGAAGCGCCAGTTCTCGGAGAGAAAGCCATAGCCGGGATGCACCGCTTCGGCGCCGGACGCGCGGGCGGCCTCGAGAATGCGCTCGACGTTCAGGTAGGACTCGCGCGCGGGTGCCGCGCCCAGCAAGACCGCCTGGTCGGCGTCTTTCACATGAAGGGCGTCGCGGTCGGCCTCCGAATACACGGCGACGGTGCGCAATCCGAGCGCGCGGCAGCCGCGGATGATCCGACGGGCGATCTCACCGCGGTTCGCGACGAGGACGGTGCGGAACACGCTCAGCGAGCGACGGAGACGGGCTCGGTGGAGACGAGCTCGACGGCGACGATGCGCCAGCCCGACGGCGTCGGTGTCCAGCGCAGCTGCACGAGGGCGCCGACGGGCGCGCCTTCGGCGCGCAGCTTGACTATCTGCTGGCGACCGATCGAAGCGAGCCCGACCACGTGCGTGGCCGTGATGCGGCCGACGAGCGCCGCGAAGGCGGCGTCGACGGCGGCCTGGGCGTCGGGCGCGACCCAGCGCATCGCGCCTGGACCATCCGTGGCCTCCAGCGCCTTGCGGTGGGCGTCGACGGCGGCCGCGAGATCATCGGGCAGCGCGGCGCGATCGAATGCCGGCGGCGTCTCAACCAGATCCGACGCCACGCTCTCGGGCGCCACGCCGAGCAGTGTCTCGTCCACCAGCGAACCGGTTGCGTCGCCGGTGACGCCACCCGCCTTCGCGAGCGCGTCGAACAGACGGCGCCGCCAATCGTTCACCCGGTCTCGCGCGCTCGCATCCCCGCCAAGGCGGCCGAGCACGATCGCGCCGGCGGCGGCGTGGCGCCGCTCCTCCTCGAGACAACGCGCCAGGATGCGCCGCGTCGGCGGCTCGTAAACGGGATTGGCGGAGGCGAGGTGGCGTGCGTACAGCGTGACCAGATGCGGCTTGAGGACCGCGTACACGCCGGCGATTCGCTCGAGCGTCTGGCTCGGTCCCTCGGGACTTTCGAGCTGGCGCATGAACGCGACCATGGCATCGTTCGCCGGCTCGGACTGCTGCGCGGGTGCTCGCAGCTCGGGCAGACGTCGTCCCCACGCGTCGGCGTGCTGCGCGCAATCCCACACGTGCCGACCGAAGAGCAGCTTGGCGGGCAGCTCGGGCGTCAGCGCGATCCAGCCGCCGAGCGCGCGCATGAGACGCTCCTCGGCGTAGCGGTAGTTGCGAATGCGTCGCGCGGAATCGTCGACGGAGAAGTGGCCGGCCAGCCGCTCGGAGCTCAATACACCTGGGAGCGCTGGGTGCTCTTCACCAGGCGCTCGATCTCCTCGTCGGTGAAGCCGGCGAGCTTGCGCGCTTCCTTGGCGATCGAGATCGGCACCATCTCGTGGTGGCCATCCTGCCGGGTGCCGCCCAGATTGAAGCGCTCGTCGATCGTCTCCTGGAACTCGATGGCGCGGCGCCGACGCTCGGCGTCGCCGCGGGTGAGCTCGTTGAGCCATCGCGAGCCCATCCGCACGTGCGTGATCTCGTCCGCCAGCACGTAGTCGACCGACTTCTCGAGGATCGGATCGCCGATTTTCTGTGCGATGTGAATGAGCTGGTTGAAGACGTCGCACGCGAGGCCCTCGAGACCGCGGTTGACCCCGGCCACGCGCGCGGCGGCGTCTTCCGCGCACGCGCAGCGCCACAGGATCGTCGATTCCGGGAACTCTCCCACGCGGCCGCCGAGATGCTCGAGCAGGCCCAGGTACGTTTCGACGTGGCGCGACTCGTCCCACACCTGTCGCGCCATGTCCATCGTGAACTCCCATGGGGCATCAGGGAAGTCGTACACGGTGCGGCCGGCGCCCTCCATGGCCTGCAGCTCACCGACCATGATGCCGTGCACGCGCTCGCGGATCGACTCACGGCTCGCCAGGTCGGGAAACGGGGGCAGGCCCTGCTGGACCTTCAGCTCCGCGACGTCGCGCGCGCGCATGCGCACGAAGCGGTCCTCGCGCGCGAGCTTGTCGTATGCAATCGGTCGATCCATCGGTGACCCCCCCGCTGAACGGCGGTTCAGGCGAAAGTGTAGCCGACGCACCCGACGGCCGCAAATCTCGGACTCCTCCCTCATGCATCAGGCGTCCGGCGACGCAGGAGCGTCGCCGGACGAATCGCATCCACGCCGAAACGGCCGGTGATGCGGTCCACCGCTCGCGCGAGCCGCTCGCGGCGTACGGCGTTGGCCTCGAGCAGCCCGAGCTGGCCGGTTTGCTCCGCCGTCAGCGCCGAGGCCGAGACGCCGATGAGCCGCACCGGCTGTCCGAGCGTCTCACCCGACAGCAAGACGGACACGCGACGGTACAGCTCGAGCCCGTCCTGCGTCGGATCGCTGGTGTGGCTGCGCGTGAGCGTGCGGAAGTCCGCAAAGCGCAGCTTCAGCGTCACGCGGGCGGCCGAGAGCCGCTCGGCGCGCAGCTCGCGCGCCACGCGCTCGGCCTGTCCGCGGAGCGTCGCCTCCAGCCGCGCGCGGTCGATGGTGTCGCGCTCGAACGTCGTCTCCGCGCCCATCGATTTCGGCGGCGTCCACGGTTGCACGGCTCGGCTGTCCCGCCCGAAGGCGAGCTCGTGCAGGCCGGCGCCGTGGTCGCCCAGCCGGGCCACGAGCGTTTCACGCGGCAGCCGTTGGAGCTGACCGATCGTCGCGATGCCGAGCGCGGCCAGCGCCTTGGCGGTCGCCTTTCCCACGCCCCACAGCCGCTCGATCGGCAGCGGCGCGAGAAATTCTGCCTCGTGATCGGCCTCCACCACGACGAGCCCGTCGGGCTTCTTCAGATCCGACGCGACCTTGGCGACGAACTTGTTGGCCCCGACGCCGGCGGAGGCCGTCAGTCCCGTCTCGCGGCGGATCCGACGCTTGATCTCGCGAACGGCCTGCGGCGCCGGCCCGAAGAGCGACGTGGTGCCGGTGAGGTCGACGAACGCCTCGTCGACGGAGACCGGCTCCACCAACGGCGAGAAGTCGTCGAGGATCGCCATGATCTGGCGCGAGGCGGCGACGTACCTCGCCATGTCGACGGGCAGGTAGACGCCGTCGGGACAGAGCCGATACGCGCGCGAGATCGGCATCGCCGAGCTCACGCCGAACACGCGCGCTTCGTACGAGCACGCGGAGACGACGCCGCGGCCCTTCGGATCGGCGCCGACGATGACGGGCCGGCCGCGCAGCTCGGGGCGATCGCGCTGCTCGACGGACGCATAAAACGCGTCCATGTCGATGTGGGCGATCGCGCGAGGCGAGGCCACGGGTCAGGCCCGGGCCAGACCGACCTCGGGAGCGACGGAGGCAAGCGCGTCCACGACGAACGCGATGTGGGCATCCAGCTCGACGCCGAGCTCGGCGGCGCCGCGGTAGACGTCGTCGCGGTTCACCGTGCGCGCGAAGCCCTTGTCCTTGAGCTTCTTCCGCACTGACCCCGGCTCGAGCCCATCGATGACCTTGCCCGGCCGCACCAGCGCGCACGCGTGCACGAAGCCGGTCAGCTCGTCGCAGGCATAGAGCGCGCGATCGAGGAGGGTGACGCGCGGCACGCCGGAATAGTCGGCGTGGGCGAGGATGGCGTGCACGATCACCGGATCCACGCCGCGCGCGAGCAGGATCTCCGCGCCCTTCACGGGGTGGTGCGGCGCGCGCGGATGCATCTCGTAGTCGAAGTCGTGGAGCATGCCGGCGATGGCCCATGGCTCTTCATCGACGGCATAGCGACGGGCGTACGCGCGCATCGACGCCTCGACGGCGCGGGCATGCTTGCGGAGGCTCTCGCCCTTCGTGAACTCGGTCAGGATCGACCAGGCGAGATCGCGGGTGACGATGTCACGGCCTCCCGGGCGGCGCGTTCAGGCGCGTCGAATCGCTTGCTGACTCCGCCACTTGTCGATGGACTTCTTGGAGAAGACCCAGCCGCCGTTCAGCTCCAGACACGGGATCCGGCGCTCGGCGGCCATGACCTTGAGCGCGGACTGATCCATGGCCAGGTACCGCGAGGCCTCTTCGAGGCTCAGCACGTCCTTCGGGGTCACGCGCGTTCCTCCTTGTCGACCGTTTTGCGGAGCGTTTCGATCTCCGCCTCGAGCGCGCGGATTCTTTCCACGAGCTGCTCGAGAGCCTTCGTCACCGGATCGGGCAGGTCGGTCTGATTGAGATCGATGCCGTCGACCCGCTGTCCGTCCTTGTATGTTACCCGGCCCGGCACGCCGACGACAACGCAGTTGGGCGGCACCTCACGCACGACGACCGAGCCCGCGCCGATGCGGCTATTGTCGCCGATGGTGAAGCCGCCGATGATCTTCGCGCCGGCGCCCACGGTGACATTGTTGCCGAGCGTCGGATGGCGCTTTTCTTTCTTCAGACTGGTGCCCGCCAGGCTCACGCCCTGGTAGAGCGTGACGTTCTCGCCGACCTCCGAGGTTTCGCCGATGACAACGCCCATCCCGTGATCGATGAACAGGCCGCGCCCGAGCCTCGCGGCGGGGTGAATCTCGATGCCCGTCACGAAGCGCGAGACGTGCGACACCCAGCGCGCGCTCGTCGTCCAGCCGGCGCGCCACAGCCGGTGCGCCACACGGTGGAGGGCAAGGGCGTGCACGCCGGGATAGCAGAGGATCACTTCCCACGACGAGCGCGCCGCCGGATCCCGCTGCATCACCGTCCGAATGTCGTCGCGCAGCCGGTCGAGCATCAGACGCCTCCGTTATAGGCTCGTCTCGGACGGCGGGGACTCACGTAGACTCGCCTCGCCTGCGGCTGCGGCTCGCACTACGGCCCCGCGACGTCCTGCGACTCGCACTGCCACGTTGCCACGGCGCAGCGCGTCCAGCGCTGCCGCCCGCATCGCGCCCGCCGCCACCTCGGCTGCGTGCTTCCGATCCTCGGGAAGCCCGTCGAGCGCATCCTCGATGTCCTGCGCCTTGAGCAACGTCAAGTCCTCCAGCGCACGTCCGGCCGCCAGCTCCGTCGCCACGCTGGCCGCCGCGATCGTTGGGCCACAGCCGTACGCCTGGAAACGCGCCTCCGCCAGCCGGCCCTCGCGGGCTCTGAGATAAAACCGCGCGAGATCTCCGCAGCCCTCGTACTCGTCGCTACCGCAGCCGTCGGCGTCGCGCATGAGACCGGCGTTCCTCGGGTTGAGGAAATGGTCGACCAGCGTCGGGCTATATCTCATGCAGTGCCAACGGGCATCGCTTTGCGAACCTTGCCCACGACCTCGACGACCGATTCCACGACGTAGTCCACGTCCTCGGCCGTGGTCGAGCGCCCCAGCGACGAGCGCACCGCGCCCATCGCCCAATCGAGCGGCACACCCATTGCGACCAGCACGTGCGAGGGCTCGACACTGCCGGCCGTACATGCCGAGCCCGCCGACACTGCGATCCCCTTGAGATCCAGACCGAGCACGATCGATTCGGACTCGACGTTGCGGTAGCAGATATTGGCCGTGCCGGGGAGTCGCTCGATCGGATGGCCATTCAGGCGCACCTCCGGCACCCGCGCGCGAATGCCCTCCCACATGCGGTCGCGCAACGCGCTGACCCGTTCGGCCTCCGCCTTCATGTCGCGCGCGCGGATCTCCACCGCCTTGCCGAGCCCCACGATGCCGGGAACGTTTTCGGTGCCGGCGCGGCGGCGACGCTCGTGCTCTCCGCCGTGCTGGATCGAGACCATCTTCGTGCCGCGGCGGACGTAAAGGCCGGCGATGCCCTTGGGCCCGTAGATCTTGTGACTGGAGAACGACAGCGCGTCGATGTTCATCGCCTCCAGGTCGATGGGAACCTTGCCGAACGTCTGCACCGCGTCGACGTGGAACGGCACGCCGGCCTCCCGCGCGCTAGCGCCGATCGCGGCCACCGGCTGGATGGTGCCCACCTCGCTGTTGGCGTGCATGATCGAGATCGCGATCGTGTCGGGCCGCAGCGCGCGGCGCACGTCGTCGGGGTCCACCATGCCGGTCTGATCGACCGGCAGATACGTCACCGCGAAGCCCTGCGCCTCGAGCGCCTGCGCCGAGCGCAGCACCGCGTGGTGCTCGACCGTCGACGTGATGAGATGGCCGCTGCCCCGCGCCAGGGCGAGTCCCTTGAGACCGAAGTTGTCGGACTCGGTGCCGCCGGAGGTGAACACGAGCTCGTCCGGACGCACGCGCAGAAACCCGGCCACGCGCTCGCGCGCGACGTCGACCGCCGCCCGCGCCTCGCGACCGAACCCGTGCACGCTCGACGGATTGCCGTAGACGTCGCCGAAGTACGGCAGCATCTCCGCCAGCACTTCGGGGTGGACGGGCGTCGAGGCATTGTGATCGAGATAGACGCGACGGCTCATTCCTTGCTCTCCCATGATCGCGATGCTACGCTGCGCTCGCGATGGATCTGTCGAAGAAAAAATTCGGCATGCTGCTCTCCACCGGCCCCGAGCACGCGACGAATCTCGACGCGGCCGTGGGGCTGGCCGAGGCCGCGCTCGCGCGCGGCGCCGAGCTGTACTTCTACTTGATCGACGACGGCGTGCGCGCCCTCGACGACGCGCGTGTGCGGGCGCTGCCCGACGTCGGCGCGCGGCTCTTCGTCTGCGCGTACGGATGCCAGAAGCGCCGCCTGCCGCTCGAGCACGCCGACCGCGTGACCTACTGCGGCCTCGTCGTGCTGACCGACCTGATCAACGCGACCGAGCGGTTCGTCGCGCTCAACTGAGCGGCCGCGCGTGGCCGACGAGCCGGTCGTCGTCCTCATCACCCAGGACCCGCGCGCGACCGGTCGCGCCTTCGAGGCCATGCGCATCGGCGTGGGCATCGTGGCCGGCGAGAACGAGGTCACGTTCGTGCTGGCCGGCCCGGCCGTCCACTTGCTGGACGCCGACACCGACGACCTCGTCGATGGTGACGACGTGGCGAAGTTTCGCGCCAACCTCAAGCGGCTCGGCGTGCCGTTCCACGTCGAAGCGGCCGCGGCGCCGTCAGACGCCGACTGGAACGCCGACGGCCATCCGATCGTCCGGGTGACGCGCGAGCAGATCGCCGACCTCGTGAGCGCCGCGCGGCGCGTGCTCGTCTTCTGATGGCGGGCGCGCTGCACGTGCTCAAGGGCGGCGACGTCACGCTTGCGCTCGCCACGATCCAGCGGCAGATCGCGGCCGGCGAGCGCGTCCGCGTGGTGCTCCTGCCGGGCGCCGTCCAGCCGTCCCTGCCCGCGGGCGTCGAGGTTCATCGCGTCCCCGAGGAGTGGTCGTACGAGCGGCTGCTCGAGGCCGTGTTCGAGGCCGGCCACGTCACGACCTGGTAGCGCCCTAGCGGTTGCGGTATTCATCGAGCCACGCCATCTGGATCGCTTCGAGCAGCTTCTCGTTGCTCGCCTTGGGATCGTCGCCGAAGTCAGGCAGCTCCATCACGTAACGATGCAGGTCGGTGAACCGCACGGTCAGAGGGTCCGTCTCGGGAAACTTCTCGCTGAGGGCGATGCCGATGTCTTCTGCGTCTCGCCACGTCATCACTTCGGGATCTCCACCACCACGTCGCCCCGCACCACGGCCTGGCAGCCGAGACGTGAGTGGATCGTGAGGCCCTCGGCGGTATCGAGCCGGTCCTCCTCGTCCTCGGCCATCTCCGACAGGTTCTCCTCGCCTTCCTTGACGATCACGTGGCAGGTCGTGCACGCGCACGAGCCGCCGCAGTTGTGCTCGAGCTCGATCCCGTGCGCGAGCGCGATGTCGAGGAGGGAGCCCGGCTTGCCGTGGTCGGCCAGCGGGTACTTCTCGTCGTCGACCTCGACGGTCTTGTTGAGCGGCAGGAACGTCACCTTGTACGTTCCCATCATCGCTCCCCGAGGATCTCGCTCGCGCGGCGCGAGCCGAGCGCGCCCTTGAGCGCGGCGTCCATCAGGACCTCGGCGAGATGCTCCGTGGCGCGGTTCACCGCGCCGGTCGCCTCGTGGATGTGGTCGCGGTCGCCGCCGTCGCGCGCCGCCCGCAGCGCCCCCACCGCGGTCTCGATGGCGGCGCGCTCGTCGGCGGCCACGAGGTGGCCGCCCTGCGTGAGCGCCCGACCGGCATGGACGAGCACGGTGTCGGCCTCGTTGCGCGCCTCGATCAGCATCCGCGTCTCCACGTCAGCCTCGGCGTAGGTGAACGACTCCTCGATCATGCGCGCGACGTCGGCCTCGCCGAGCCCATAGGTCGGCTTGACCTCGATCGACGCGGCCTTGCCGCTGCGCTGCTCCTTCGCCTGCACCTGCAGGATGCCGTTGGCGTCGATGAGGAACGTGACCTCGATCTTCGGCATCCCGGCCGGCATCGGGTCGATGCGAAGCTCGAAGCGCCCGAGCGAGCGACAATCCTTGGCGAGCTCGCGCTCCCCCTGGACCACGTGAAGGTCCACCAACGTCTGGCCGTCGGCCGACGTCGTGAACATCTCTCGCGCGCTCGTCGGGATGGTGGTGTTGCGCGGGATGAGCACGTTGACGATGCCGCCCAGCGACTCGATCCCGAGCGAGAGCGGCGTCACGTCGAGCAGCAGCATGTCCGTGATACCGCCGGCCAGGATGTGCGCCTGCACCGCCGCGCCGAGCGCGACCACCTCATCGGGGTTGAGCTGGCTATGCGGCGTCTTGCCGAAAAGCTCCTGCACGCGGCGGCGGACCACGGGCACGCGCGTCGAGCCGCCCACCAGCACGACCTGATCGATGTCGTCGGCCGTCATCCCGGCGTCGGCGAGCGCACGCCGCGCCGGGCCCAGGGTGCGCCCCACCAGCGGCTCGATGAGCCGCTCGAGCTCGGCGCGGGTGATGTCCCGGCGGTACGTGAAGCCGGCGAACGGGATCGTGAGCGTGGTGCGCTCCTCGCTCGAGAGCCGGATCTTCGCCGCCTCCGCCGCCAGCCGCAGCTCCTGCATCGCCTCGGGGTCGCGCGCGAGGTCCATGCAGTCACGATCGAGCTCCGCGTGGTGACGCACCGCGATGTCCTCGAGCAGCCACAGCGCCAGCACGCGATCGAAGTCGTCGCCGCCGAGGTGCGTATCGCCATTGGTCGCGAGCACCTCGAACACACCATCCTTCACGCGCAGGATCGAAACGTCGAACGTGCCGCCGCCGAGGTCGTAGACGGCGATGATGCCTTCGGAGAGACGGTGCAGGCCATAGGCGAGCGACGCGGCGGTCGGCTCGTTGACGATCCGGACGACGTCCAGGCCCGCGATGCGCCCGGCGTCCTTGGTCGCCTGGCGCTGCGCGTCGTTGAAATACGCCGGCACGGTGACGACCGCCTTCTCGACGGGCTCACCGAAGTGACGCTCGGCGCGCTCCTTCAGCGCCTTGAGGATGGCGGCGGAGACCTCGGGCGGCGTCACCTCGCGACCGCCGACGGCCAGCTTGACTAGGCCTTCGCCGGGCAGAATGCGGAACGGCAGATAACGAACCTCGTCCTTGATGTCTTCGAATCCCCGACCCATGAGGCGCTTGACGGAATAGACGGTGTCGCCGGGACGGCGCGCCAGCTGACGGCGCGCGGCATCGCCGACGACGATGCCGTAGGGTGTGAAAGCGACCACCGACGGGAGCAGCGGCCGCCCTTCGGCATCTGCAATGATGCGGGGAAGGCGGGTCCTCTCGTCTACGTAGGCGACGAGGCTGTTCGTCGTCCCCAGATCAATGCCGACGATGCGCGACACCTTCGTCCTCCCCGAGGGCCTGAGCCAAGTCGTCGATCACGGCGCGTAGATACGCCCGCGTTGCGAGCGCGTCCTTGAAGGCGGCGAGCGCCGCCGGCCGCTCGGCCGGCGCGGCATCGTCCCAGCGCGCGCTGAGCGGTCCCGTCAGCCGGGCTTCCTCGCGAGCGAGCCGCGTGGTCAGGCTCGCGCGCTGCCGGGTGAGCGTCGCGCGCGTCGCCTCGTCGAGGTCGCCCGTCTTGGCTTCCGCCAGCGCCTCCTGGATCTCGAACATCTCCTGCAGCAGCGCGGGCGGCGCCTTGGGCTTGTCCGACGCCCCTTCCCGCGTCTCGCGGCCCTCTTCGAGGCGCACCAGGTAGTCGACCCGGGCGATGGGATCGCGCAGCGTGCGATACGCGGCGTTCACGAGCGCGGAGGCTTCCTCCACGCGGGCGCGCTCCTCGGGCGGCGCGGCCTGGTGAAAGTCCGGATGATGCTCACGGGCGAGCGCGTAGAAACGCCGCTGCAGCTCGGCCGGATCGACACCGAGCTTTCGCGGCAGCCCGAAGACCTCGAAGAAATTCTTACGCAGCGCGCGCCTCCTGAAAACACCACGGGCCCGTCGAACGGGCCCGTTCACTCGCTCCCGAGCCCGAGATCAGGCCGAGAACGAGGTGCCACACCCACAGGACGATTTCGCTTGCGGGTTGACGAAGGTGAAGCCGCCCGTCAGTCCCTGCGTGACGTAGTCGAGGGTCGTGCCGTTCAGGTAGATGTAACTCTTCTTGTCGATCACGACCTTTACGCCGTCGATGTCGAATTCCTTGTCGTGCGGGCCCTTCTCCGAGTCGAACTCGAGCACGTACGACATGCCGGAGCAGCCGCCGCCCTTCACGCCCATGCGCAGAAATGCCGTCTCCGGCAGGTTCTGCGCCTGCTTGAGCTCCTTCACCTGCTTCGTCGCCGCTTCTGACAGCGCCACGGCCATGCCAGGTCCCTCCTCCTATTTCGATGCCGCGCCGCTGGTCGCCGGTGCGTGCTTGTCCTTGTAGTCGGCGAGCGCGGCCTTGATCGCGTCCTCCGCGAGGACCGAGCAATGGATCTTCACGGGCGGCAGCTTCAGCTCGTTGACGATGTCGGTGTTCTTGATCTTGGCGGCCTCGTCCACGGTCTTGCCCTTGAGCCACTCGGTGGCGAGACTCGACGACGCGATGGCGCTGCCGCAGCCGAAGGTCTTGAACTTGGCGTCCTCGATGACGCCGGTGTCGAGATTGACCTTGATCTGCAGCTTCATCACGTCGCCGCACTCCGGCGCGCCGACGAGGCCCGTGCCGACGCCGGGCGTGTCCTTGCCGAAGGACCCGACGTTGCGCGGGTTGTTGTAGTGGTCGACCACCTTGTCGCTGTACGCCATCGCGCTCCCCCTTACTCGGCCTTCCACTTGATGGTCTTGAGATCCACGCCTTCTTTCGCCAGCTCGTAGAGCGGCGACATCTCCCTCAGCCGCTTGATGACCTCGATCGTGCGCTGCCCCACGTACTCGACCTCCTCCGCCGTGGTGAAGCGGTGGAGGCTGAATCGGATCGACGAGTGCGCCAGCTCTGCGGAGGCCCCGAGCGCCGCGATGACGTACGAGGGCTCCAGGGTGGACGAGGTGCACGCCGATCCCGACGACAGCGCCGTCTCCTTGTTGAGGCCCATCAGCACCGATTCGCCCTCGACGTACGCGAACGAGATGTTCAGATTGTGCGGCAACCGCCGATCCGGCCGTCCGTTGAGGAACGCCTCCTCGACGCTCGAGAGTATCAAGTCCTGGAGCCGGTCGCGGAGCTTCGCGAGTCGCTCGCCCTCGGCGGCCATCTCCGCCTTCGCGACCTCGGCCGCCTTGCCGAAGCCGACGATGAGCGGGACGGGCAGCGTCCCGGACCGCATACCACGCTCGTGGCCGCCGCCGTCCATCATCGGCGCGATCCGCACACGGGGGCCCTTGCGACGCACGTAGAGCGCGCCGACGCCCTTGGGGCCATAGATGAGATGCGCGGTGCACGAGAGAAGATCGATGCCCATCGCCTCGACGTCGACCGGGATCTTGCCGATGGCCTGGGTGGCGTCGGTGTGGAAGATGATGCCCTTCTCTTTCGCGATGCGGCCGATCGCGGGGATGTCCTGAATGGTCCCGATCTCGTTGTTGGCGAACATGACCGAGATCAGGATCGTCTTGTCCGTGATGGCTCGGCGGATCGCCTCGACGTCGATGAGCCCATCGGGCTGCACGGGCACGTACGTCACCGAAAACCCCTGCCGCTCGAGGCGCTTGAACGTGTCCATGCTCGCGCGCTGCTCGATGACGGTGGTGACGATGTGCGTGCCTTTTTCCCTGTACATCTCGGCCACGCCCTTGAGGGCGAGGTTGATCGCCTCCGTGCCGCCCGAGGTGAACACCAGCTCCTTCGGGTCCCGCGCGCCGATCAGCGCCGCGATCTTGGCGCGGGCCGCGTCCACCGCACCCTCCGCCTCCCATCCGAATGGATGGTTGCGGCTGGCGGGATGACCGAACTTCTCGGTGAAGTACGGCAGCATCGCCTCGACCACGCGTGGATCGCACGGCGTCGTCGACTGGGCGTCCATGAAGATCGGAAACTTCAGCCCCATGCGGTCGCTCTCCCTCTCACATTGGATCGACAACGGCTAACCCCTGATCGACAACGGCTAACCCCTGATCGACAACGGCTAACCCCTGATCGACAACGGCTAACCCCTGATCGACAACAGCGCGGGCACGTCGGCGCTCGTCAGCTCGGCGAGGCTCATCGTGTCGAGCACCTGGCTGATGGCCGCCTGGATCTTCTGAACCGGCCGCCGGAGATTGCACTTCTCCATCTGCGGGCAATCCGCATCCTCGAGGCACGAGACGATGTTAATCGGCCCCTCGAGCGCCCGGATGACCTGGCCAACGGTGATCTCGGTCGGACGGCGGGCCAGAGCGTATCCACCTTTCGGCCCGTTCGTGCTCACGATGAGCCGCTGCTTCGCGAGCTTCTGGAGGATCTTCGCCATGAGCTCCGGCGGGATCGTGAACTCCTCGGCGATCCGCTTGGCGCTCACAGCGCCGAACCCGTCATTGATGGCGATATAATGAATCGCCATCAACCCGTAATCGGCGCGCTTGGTGAAGCGGAGCATTCTGTGCCCTCGTCCTTGCCGTTCGATGTCATTCTATCGCCGACGTTTTTGATCGGCGACTGTTTCGGTCGGATTCTCCCACTGCGGCCGGTCGCTGTCAACGGAAAGGGCCCTGCATGAACGCCGAGTTTGACTCAGAGCTGCATCGGACGGCGATCGCTCAACTCGACGGGGTGGCCGTCCGGCTCGGGCTCGATCCCGACATCCACGAGCGCCTCCGATACCCCCGGCGGGCGCTCGTCGTCTCGATTCCGATCAAGATGGACTCCGGAAAGACCGAAGTCTTCGTGGGTTACCGCGTCCACCACAGTACGGTGCTTGGACCGACCAAGGGTGGCGTCCGCTATGCCCCGGACGTGGATCTGGGCGAGGTCAGCGCGTTGGCGATGCTCATGTCCTGGAAGTGCGCACTCATGAGCCTGCCGTACGGCGGCGCCAAGGGCGGGGTGCGGTGCGACCCCCGCCAGCTATCGATGCAGGAAAAAGAGAACCTGACCAGGCGCTACACCGCAGAGATCATCCTGATGATCGGCCCCGATCTCGACATCCCCGCGCCCGACCTCGGAACCGACGAGCAGACGATGGCGTGGATGATGGACACGTATTCGATGACTCAGGGCAAAAGCGTGCCCGGCGTCGTGACCGGCAAGCCGCTCATCGTGGGCGGCTCGGCCGGCCGCCGCGAGGCCACCGGGCGCGGGATCGTCTATGTGCTCTACCAGGCGGCGCGCCATCTGGGCCACGAGCTACGCGGGCGCAAGGTCGTCGTCCAGGGCTTCGGCAACGTCGGCGGCGTCGCCGCGCGGCTGCTGTGGCGTGAGGGATGCGTGATCGTCGGCATCAGCGACGTCAAGGGTGGCATCGTGAAGCCGGACGGCATCGACATCCGGCAGCTCGAAGCGCACGTCGCCGAGAGCGGCTCGGTGACGGGGTTCCCGGGCAGCGAACCGGTCTCGAACGCCGAGCTACTCAGCCAGCCGTGCGACGTGCTGATTCCGGCCGCCGTCGGCGGCCAGATCCACAAGGGCAACGCCGACCGCGTCAAGGCCTCCATCATCGCCGAGGGGGCCAACGGCCCGACGACCCCGGAAGCGGACGTGGTCCTGCGCGAGCGCGGGGTCACCGTCATCCCCGACATCTTGTGCAACGCCGGCGGCGTCGTCGTCTCCTACTTCGAGTGGGTGCAGGGGCTGCAGTACTACTTCTGGCGAGAGAGCGAAATCACGGCCCGGCTTCAGGAGGTGATGACGCGCGCGTTCAATCGGGTCTGGGCCCTCGCCTCCAAGGAAAGCACAGATCTCAGAACCGCCGCGCTCATGGAAGGTATCCGCCGGGTGGCGGAGGGTTACAAGGCGCGCGGGCTCTATCCCTGAGTCGCGAGCGCGCGACGCAGCTCGGCGGCGACCTGCTCGGGCGGCGTTTCGTTGACGAAGATCCCGCCCACGCGGTTGGCGCGCTCCGGCTGGACCGCGACCTCGATGTGCCAGTGGTAGTCGTCGCGAATCGTGGCCCAGTCACCCTGCAAGATGCGTGACTTGAGGTTGGGCGCCGTGTGCAGCACCAGCTCGTACCCCGGATCGCCGAAGTCGCTCGCCAGCGTGCGGAAATAGCTCGAGATCAGCAGCGCGAGGTCGCGGCCTTTGTCGGCCGCGAGCGCCTCCTCGAACGAGCAGCCGTGCTGGCGCGGCACGATCCACGTCTCGAGCGGAGTCCGCGCGGCGTACGGGACGAGCGCCGCAAAGCCGGTCGTCAGCTTCGCGACGCGCTCTGCCGCGGCGATCTCCTGGCGCAGCATGTCGCAATAGAGGCAGCGCCGCTTGTACTGATAGTACTCGCGAGCCTGGTAGAGCTCGCGCCGGGTCTCGTCGAAGACGATCGGGATGGCCGTGACCCGCGAGTATGGGTGGTGCGGCGGCACGCCGGGCTTCTTGTGATGGCGACTGATCAGGATGTCGCGAATCTGGCCGTCGCGCTTGAGGTCGAGCAGCCGATCGCGATACATCCACAGCATCGCCTCGATCTGATCCGGATCCATGGTGGCGAGCGTGTCGTCGTGGTTGGGCGATTCCACGATCAGCTCGCTGGCGCCGCGCGGCGTGATCATGTCGAACATGCCCACGCCCTCGCGCACCAGCTCCCACTCGATCCGGAAATACGCGTCCGCCTCGGGCACGACGCGCACCGTCCAGCCGGGAGTATTCGGGAGCGAGCCGTCCTTACGGTAGGCAGCGATCTCCGCACCGGTCAGATGCTCGGAGCCGGGACAGTAGCGGCACGGCGCGTCGGGCGACCAGGCGCCTTTCGGGCGAATGAGCACCCATTGACCGCGAGTCGGGTCTTTTCTCAGCTCGTCCACCGAGTCGCGGTCACTCCTTGATCTGTCCCTTGAGCTTGCGCAGATGCTGACGGGCGACGTCCACCCAGTCCTTCTCGGACGGCAGTTGCGAGGCCAGCGCGATGTACTTCTCCCACTGAACGATCGCCTCCTTCGGATCGGTCTTCTCGTAGACGAGCGCCAGATTGTAGAGCGCGCCGGTGTTCTTATCGTCGAGCTCGATGACCTTGCGATACTCCTCGACCGCCTCCTTGTAGAGGCCCTTGTCTTCGTAGACCTCGCCCAGACCCATGCGGGCCTCGACGGACTGCGGGTCGAGGTCGATCGCGCGCCGGTACGCCTGCACGGACTCGTAATACAAGCCCTTCTCGGCGTAATAGATCTTGCCGAGGCTCATGTAGACCTTCGGGTTGATCGCGTTGTAGGTCAGCGCCTTCTGGTAGGCGGCGATCGCCGGATCGATCTCGCCCTTCGCCGCGCGCGCATCACCGAGTCCGACGTGAGCATCCGCGTAGAACGGGCGCAGGTCGATGGCCTTCTGATACGCCTCGACCGCCTGATCGAACAGGCGCCGCGGCGCGGCGAGGAAGAGGTCGCCGAGCGCCTTGTAGGGCTCGGGATACGTGGCGTCCAACTGGGTCGCCGCGCGGAACTGTGCGGCGGCCTTCCAGCGATTGCCGAGCGCCTGATGCACGGCGCCGAGCGTGTACTGGGCGACGACGAAGTTGGCGTCCACCTCGATGGCGCGGGAGAGCAGGTCCACTGCGTTCTCGTTGGCCTCCTGTCCGCCTTTGGCGGCCGCCATCTGCGCGCGCGAGAACAGCTCGAATGCGCGCAGCGACTTCGTCGGCGCCGCCGCCTTCTCCATGCGGCGCGCCTCGGCGTCGGTCAGGGTCAGCTTCAGTGTTCGCGCGTAGGCCATGGGCAGCATGGCGAGCCGGGTGAGCAGGTCGCCCTCGGGCACGGTCATCGGCTCCATGGTCGTCGGCTCGGGGGTCCCCCCACGCAGCTCCATGACGCTGGGCTGAAGCACCAGCTCGTTGTTGACGCGCGCGACACGGCCATAGAGCGCGGCGTCGACCTTGAGGCTGCGCGCGGCCTGGAGCACGGCGGGCTCGCCCCACGCTTCCGGCTGGCCGAAAGCCCGCAGACGCGTTCGATCCACCTGCACGAACGCGGGAGACTGCACGAGGCCGAACGAGAGGGCTTGCGCGACCCCCTCGCCGATCCACTGCTCGTCGGAGGACAGCCCCGTCGCCTCGAACGGCACGATGAGGATCGTCCGCGGCTTCACCGCGGCCTGGGCGGAGACCACCGCCATCAACCCACAAAACGCCAGGATCGAGAGGACCGGCCAGCGTCGCCCCATCAGGCGCCCTCCTCTCCGCGTCACGGCGCCGGGGTGGGCCGGCGCGTCCTTCGGCTCAGCCAGCCCTTCATCCGCGCGAATCCTCCCGGTCCCACACGCCGGAGCGCGATGTCGGGCACAATCATGAGCGCCACGAATCCAACCAGCCAGGGCCAGATCTCGACGGCGATCCGCGAGCGCCGCCGCGCCTTCAGGAACGCGTCCTGCGGCTCCTGCAGCGATGAGCCGCCCGTCAGCTCCGCGAGCTCGCGCAGCAATGTCTCGTCGACTCCGAGATCGCGAAGCTCCTGAGCATACGGTACCACCAGCCCGGCCAGCTGGGAGCCAACCACGCGTTCGGCCTTGCGCTGCGCCATGCCGACGAGGTACACGCCCTCCTGGGGCGCCGGGAATCGGCCGCGATACCGGCCGGGGCCGATCTGCTCGAGGTCCACGACGCTCCGCTCGCGGCTGGGCGCCACCACGCCGATCTGCGAGTCCAGGAAGTTGATGAACTCGCCCTTGCCGTCGACGGCGTCCACGACGACCTCACCGGTCTGATCGATCCGTTGCACGATGGCCGTCGTGTCCGAGCGCGTGCCGCTGCGGAGCGTCCAGCGCGTGAGCTGGGCCCAGAACTTGTTGAACTCTCCCCAGCGCAGCCACAACACGCCCCACTTGGCCTTGGCGTCGGACGTGAACGCCGCGGCCCGTCCCAATCCGTACCGCCACGTGGCGAGGACGGGATCCTCCTGATGGCTCATCAGGACGAGCTCGGCATTCTGCTTGATGGTCGTCGCCACGTAGCCGCCGAGCGGCGGCACGGTCTTCCAGTTGATGTCCTGCATCGCCTCGTGGCTGGGCGCGGTGAGCTGCGGCTTGAACGGCTGCTCCACGAGCGAGGCCTTGGAGGCGAGCTGCGTCTCGAGCGTGAAGATGCGCGGAATCGTCTGCGAGTCCTCGGTGTAGTAGAAGCGGCCCTTGCCCCACTTGGCGATGTCCACCATGAGCTGGACGTCGGCGTCCTTGCCGATCGCCACCGTGGAGACCGTGATCTTGTCCTTGGCCATGCGGCGCAGCAGCCCCGCGAAATCGCCGCGGGTCATCTGGCCGTCCGACAGGAAGATCACGTGCTTGAGCAGGGCGGGCCGGTCGAACAGGGTCTGATAGGACTCCTTGAGCGCGGGGTAGCCGTCGGTGCCGCCGCCGGCCTTGATCGTTGCGATGGCGTGATGGATCGCGCCCTTGTCGCGCGCGCCGCGCATCGGCGAGTCCCAGATGAATTCCGTGTCCCACGACATCACGCCGACCTCGTTGCGCTCGTCGAGCAGATCGACGACGAGGTGAGCCGCCTCCTTGGCGAGGTCGAGCTTGGTGACCTTCTCGTCCGTGGACATCGCCATCGACCCGGACCGGTCGATCGAGAGGACCACGGCCAGACTCGGGATCTCGACCTTCTGCTTGACCTCCATCGTGACGGGCAGCGCTTCCTCGATCGGCGTGCGGTAGTAGCCGCCGAGGCCGAAGGACTCCTCGCCGCCGATCATCATCAGCCCGCCGCCGTGATCGCGGACGTAGTCGCGAATCTGCGACATCTGCGGTCGCGTCAGCTTCAGCGACGAGACGTTCGACAGCACGACCCCGTCATATTTCTGTAGCCCGGCGATGTCCTTCGGGATGCCGGGCGGATCGACGACCGTCACCTCGATGTTCTGCGAGCGCAGCGCGGCCGCCAGCGAGGCCGCGTGCGAGCGATCCTTGTCGGCGAGCAGCACCTGCGGTCGTCCGCGCACGACGACGGTGCCGACGGCGCGATTGTTGTCCTCGATCGTGTCGCCGTCGACGTCGAGCGCAGCCTGATAGACGTGGATGCCGCTCTGATCGAGCGCCTGCCGGTACGCGAAGACGTTCTTCCCCGCGGTCAGCCGCACGATCTGCGAGCCCAGGAACTCTCCATTGCGGAACAGCGAGAGGCGGCCCTGTGTGTCCTTGTGGCTCCACGCGACGACCTTGGCCTGGAACGGCTCGCCGTACTTGACCTCCTGCGGCAGGAGCATCGCCTCCGCCACGACCTCCTGCGTGAACGTGAGCGGAGCCGGCACATAGAAAATGTCCGCGCTTGCGTCCTTCGCCGCCTGGGCGCCGGCCAGCGCATTGCCGGCGTTCTGGCGTCCATCGGTGAGCATCACGATGCGGTTGGCGTGGCCGGGCGTGACCGTCGCCAGCGCCAGCTGGATCGCCTGGAAGATGTTGGTCCCTCGCCCGCTCACCGTCGCTTTCGGACGATCCACGGTCGGACGATTCGAGAGCGGCTGGTCCACCACCGCTTCTTCGCCGAAGACGACCACCTCGTGCCGGTCGCCGCTCTTGAGGTGACGCACGGCCTCGGACACGAAGCGGTACGCGCGCTCGCGCGCGACGAGGCTGACGCTGTCGGAATGGTCGATGAGGAAGACGACGTTGAGGCGATCCACCCAGCGCGGCAGCGTGGGTCGTAGCAGCGTCACCAGCAGCACGACGACCAGCGCCCCGCGCAGCGCCAGCGCCCACTGATCTCCGGTCACCCGGGGCACGCGCAGGCGGCCGGCCGTCTGGCGCCGCCAATAGAGCCCGCCCTCGAGCAGCAGCAACGCCGCGGCAATGAGCACGAAGAGCGGCCACAACTCGCGCTGGATCGGCACGGGCGGTGACGCCGCCCCCGTCGCCACCGGCGTCGCCGGCAGCGGATGCGGCGTGACGTCGGACTCATCACCGTCGCCGAGGTTCACGGCCAGCTTCATGTCGCCGCGAGCGGTCGACAGCGTGTAGATGCCGACCTCGTCGGTGTCGGTGAACGACACCACGCCGCGCGTGACCAGCGCCTTCACCGCGCGCCCGCTCGGCGTGTTGACCGTCGCCGACAAGATGCCGTGGGCGACGGGCAGCAGGATCGGCTGGCCGGCGGCGAGCTGCAGGCTCGATTGATCGAGCGCGGCCGGATGGAGCCAGCGCAGCGTGTTCGACAGAATCAGCGGAAAGGCGACGCGGAGCGGGAAGTCGGTCTTGAACAGATCGAAGCCGATGAAGATGGCCTTTCGGTCCGGCTCCTCGAGCGCGTACAGCAGCGGCCCGCCCACGGCCTCGACGAGCGCGCGTCCTGCCGCGAGGGGCCGCACCCGCATCGCGTCCTGGATGGCGACCTTTGCGAACTCGACGTGGCGCATGACGGGGTGCGCACGATCCCAGTCCATCACCGTCGGCGACTCGACGCGGCCCAGCACCTCCAACGGCACGTCGGGCGGCACCGTGTTCACGAAGACGTAGCGCCCCGGGCCCACCTTGGGCGGCGTCGCCGAGTCGAGCACCACCACGTCGGCTTCCCCCATGCCGCCCTGGTATTGCTCTGGCGTCTTGACTTCGAGCGCCACGGTGGGATCGGTGCGCAGCACCTTCTCGAGGAACAGGTTGCCCGGGCTCACGAGCGTGACCGCGATCTTCTTGGGCGGCGGAATCACCGCGTAGGCGACGTTGTCGGTGGCGAGGTCGTCGTTGACGTTGATCTTCGCGGTGACCGTGCCGCCTCCCTGATGGGTGAACGGCAGCACGATCGAGCGCCGCACGTTGGGCTCGAGCGTGAGGGACTTCTCCGCGATGGTCTGCCCGTCGATCGCGAGCGCGAAGTCGAAGGTCTGCGCCTCCGCAGAATGGTTCACCAGCGAGACGAATGCTTGGTAACCGAAGGTGCCGTAATAGGTCTTGCGGATCGAGAGACTGACGATGCCGACGTTGTAGCCGCGCCGCCCGACACCCACCCAGTGGATGCGCGGATCCGTCGTCTCGGGCGCCTGGCCGAGGGTGAAGGCGCCGTCCGTGAAGACGTGGATCTCCGCGCGCGGGTCGGCGCCGACGAGCGCGCGCGCCGTGCGCAGCGCCTCGGAGAGTCGCTGCGGCAGGTCACGCGGCCGCGCCGCGCGGATGGCCGCCAGCGCGCGGTCGCGATCGCGCCCGAGCGCGGCGGTGACGTGCGGCTGCACGCCGGCCTCGATCACCATGATCTCCGCGCCTTCACCCTGCCGCCGCACGAAGGCCAGCGCCTCGTCGCGGGCGGCGTCGAACCGCGAGGGCGAGACGTCGCGCGACTTCATCGACGCGGAGGTGTCGAGCACGACCACGACCTTGCGCGCGCCCTCGCCGGTGACCGTCACCACCGGCCGCGCCAGCGCGACCGCCAGCGCGATCAGCGCCAACAGCTGCAGGATCAGCAGAGGATCACGCTGCAGGCGCTGGAAGAACGCCGACGCCTCGCGATCCCGCAGCTCGGCGCCCCACAGCATGAGGCTCGACACGTGGCGCTCGCGCCGCCGGACCTTGAGGAAATAGAGCAGGACGAGCGGCGCCGCGACGCCGAGCATGGCAAAGGCGAGGGGCGACAGAAAGCTCACGCGACGATCCGTCCGCGCAATTGCGCCACGACGAATTCCTCCACCGGCGTCTCCGTGCTCACGCGGTGATAGCCCACCTCGTGGCTTCGGCAGAACGCCTCGATGCGCTCCAGAAACCGTGCGAGCCGCTCGCGATAGCCGCGCATCGCCTCGCCGTCGACCGTGACGTCACGCGCCTCCCCCGTCTCCGCGTCATAGAGCCGCAGATCGCCCGCGAGATCCGGGTTCAGCTCGCCGGGATCGAGGACGTGCACGAGGTGCACGTCGAAGCGCCGCTCGAGCAGCGCCCGCACGCCGGCCTCGAATCCCCGGGGATCGAGCAGGTCCGAGACGATCACCGCCAGCCCCGGCTCGCGCGCGCGCAGGGCGTAGTCGCCGAGCGCCTCGGTGAGTCGCGTCGGACCGCCCGGCCTCACGTCGGACAGGAAGTCGAGCAGCGTGACCACCTGGTTGCGCCCGCGCGCGGGCGGCCAGCCCTCGGTCGCGCGGTCACGCAGGATGCCGAGGCCGACGCGCTCGTGGCTCACGAGTCCAACGAAGCCGAGCGCCGCGGCCACGCGGACGGCATACGTCAGCTTGGTCGGCGCGCCGAAATCCATCGATGCCGAGGCGTCCACCAGCAGGTGCAGGCAGAGGTCCTCCTCGTCGACGAAGAGCTTCACGTGCAGGCGGTCGAGCCGGCCGTAGATGTTCCAGTCGACGTAGCGCAGATCGTCGCCGACGCCGTAGGCGCGATAGTCCGCGAACTCGACGGAATGGCCGCGGCGCGGGCTGCGCCGCTCACCCTTCACGCTGCCGCGGAAGGCGCGGCGTGAGAGCAACGAGAGCCGCTCGAGCTGCGCGAGAAACTCCGGCGAAAAGAACGTCTGTCGCGCGTCGCCGGTCGCGATCCTATCTTTCATCCAGGGCCTGGAAGTAATCCTTGATCTGGGAGTGGTAGTCGCGCGGCACCGCCTCGCGCGTGATCGCGTCCTCCATGAGCTTGCGATACTGTCCGATCACGCCGAGATAGTTCAGGCGCGACGCCATCGGCCCGCCGCGACCCGTCATGTTGGTGTCGTAGCCTTCCTTGCGTCCGCGCCGCGACTCGCCCTCGACGCCGACGTCGTAGGGTGTGGCCGAAAGACGCCGGCTCGCCTCGCCCTTCGGTGAGGCGCTCTTGCCTTTGCCCGGCAAGAGGCCCTCACCCTCGCCGAAGTCTTCGCCTTCGCCGCCGCCCTCACCGCCGCGACGATCGCGCGAGCCGCCGCCGCGCTCGGTGTCGCGCCCTCCGCGCAGGCCCTTGCCCGAGCGCTGCGATTCTTCCTGGGCGCGCATCTTGTCGAGCGCCTTCTGCATAGCTTCCATGGCACGATCGGTCTGGCCGCCCTCCAGCGCCTCCATGCCCTCGCCGACATCACCGCTCCAGTTGCCGCCCTTGCGGCCGAGCCGCTCCATCTCCTCCAGCAGCTCCTTCAGCTTCTGCGGCGAGATCTGGTCGGGCCGGAGACCGCCCGTGAGCGCCTTGGACTTTCGGAAGACCATCTTGTACTGGCTCTGCGTGAAATCCGAGGCGAGGTCCGGCAGTCGATCCACCTGCTCGAGCAGCTTGAGCCGCTCGTCGCCCCGCTTGAGGAAGCTGTTGAAGTCCGGACGCTGCGAGGACAGCGAGGTGTCCTTGAACACCGCGGACAGGTCGCCGGCCGTGCTCGCCGTCGACGCACCGCTGCGCGCCTGGAACTCGCGCTCCTCGAACGCGGGCGGCCGCAGGCGCTCGCGCGCCTCCGTCTTGGAGCGCTCTTCGAGCGCGCCCGACCCGGTGCGCTGCTCCTTGTCTTCTTCCGGCCCGCCCGGAGTGAAATCGGGCAGGCGCGGTGACGGCAGCGGCAGCGCGGGCGCGAGCGTCAGCATCAGCGCAATGAGCAGCGGCGCCGGCAGGAAGTGGGCCTCGCGTGGCAGGATGCGCCGCACGATGCGCCGCGGCCGCAGCTGCTCAACGCGGGCTGTGGCGTCGGCGACGAGCGCGTCGACCAGGGGGCTGCGATCGGGCCGCTCGGCCCACTCCAGGGCCGTGGCCACACGGTCTTCCAGGCCGAATGCGCGATCGGCGAGGCGTGCGGCATCGGCGCGGCTCGTTCGCTTGAGCGCGCCCCACACGGCACCGAGCGTGGCCCCGGCGGTCAGCAGCACGGCTGCCGCAGGCAGCGCGAGCGGACCAACCCCCCCCTTCAGGACGAGCAGCGCCACGGCGGGAAGCGAGGCCCAGAAGAAGCCACGCACCGCGTAGTGCTCGATGCGGCGCCACCGCACCTGCGCCGCGACGCGCCGGACGAGACGATCGAGCGCCGCGTTGGGCGTCATCGCACGAATGGCTCGCGCGCGCGGGTGGTGGTCGACTCGACGCCGTCGACGATCTGGCCGACGAGCGTATCCACATCGATGCCCTCGGCCTCACCCTCGAAGTTCAGGATCACCCGATGGCGGAGCGCCGGCGCGGCGAGCGCCTTGAGGTCCTCCGCGCTCACGTTGTAGCGACCCTCGGCCAGCGCGCGCACCTTGGCGCCGAGGATCAGCGCCTGCGCGCCGCGCGGGCTCGCTCCATACCGAACGAAGCGGCGTGTCAGGTCGGGCGCGTCGCCCCACTGCGGATGCGTCGCCATCACGATGCCCGAGGCAAAGTCGCGAACGTGCGCGGCCACCGGCACCTCGCGGATCAGCTCACGGAACGCCAGCACCTTGGCGCCGCTCATCACGCGCTCGACCGCGACCTGCCGCGACTGCGTGGTCCGGTCGATGATGGCGTTCAGCTCCTCGATGGCGGGATATCGCACGCGCAGCTTCAGCAGGAAGCGGTCGAGCTGCGCCTCGGGCAACGGATACGTCCCTTCCATCTCGATCGGGTTCTGCGTGGCCAGCACGAAGAACGGGGCCGGCAGCGGGCGCGACACCCCGCCGACGGTGACCGACGCCTCCTGCATCCCCTCGAGCAGCGCCGACTGCGTCTTGGGCGTTGCGCGATTGATCTCGTCGGCGAGCACGATGTGGGCGAACAGCGGACCCTGCTGGAATTGGAAATGTTTCCGACCGTCGGCGTCCTCGACGATGATGTTGGTGCCGATGATGTCGGCCGGCATCAGATCCGGTGTGAACTGGATGCGCGAGAACGACAGCTCGAGACTCTCCGACAAGGTCTTGACGAGCAGCGTCTTGCCGAGCCCGGGGACGCCCTCGAGCAGCACGTGGCCGCCCGCGAACATGCCGATGAGGACGTGGTTGATGATCTCGCGGTGGCCGACGATGACTTTCTCGACCTCCGCACGAAGCCCTTCGAACGCCGTCACGAACTCTCGCACGCGGCCGTCATCGGTCATCGCCTCTCCTCTCCGTGCGGTCATCGCCTCTCCTCTCCGTGGATGACGTCGCCCGGCCCCACCGATCCCGGGCTCATTATAAGGTGCAAGCCACACGCCAAACCCCGACATCGGAGATGCGACCCGCAAGCACGCGTCAGCGCGACCGCGGGATGGTCGGGCTCCGCGGTCACGAGCCGACGGTGCCCATCCACGGAGCCGGCGTGCTCACATTTGCCCGGATCCGCGACATCAGGACGGCGAGAAACATCGACGGTAGCTGCCCCCCTGCTCGCGCAGCATGCCCGAGGTTCACCTCCGCCTCAAGCGTTGACTGGAATCAGCCGCCGGTAGACCGTCAGGTAGCCGTCGATCTCCCGGGCGGGCGGGTATCGTTCCGCGACGCGAGCACGCCCCGCCGCGCCGAGCCGCTCCCGCAGGCCGCTGTCACGCGCGAGACGCAGCGCCGCGGCCTCGAGCTCGGCGTCGGTGCTGAAGAGCAGCCCCGTGACCTCGTGCTCGATCAACGCCCGGTTGCCGGGAATATCGGCGGCGAGCACCGCGCGACCGAGGGCGAGCGCCTCGAGCACGCTGTTGGCCATGCCGCCCTCGGAGATCGAGCAATTCAGCACGACGTCGACGCGCGCAAGGAGCGAGGGCATCGCCGCGTGCGCAATGGCGCCGAGGTATCGCGCCCATGAGCGGCCCGCGAGCGATCGCGCAAGTGCCTCGCCTTCCGCGGGATCGATCACCGGGCCCACGTAGACCAGGCGCACGCGCCGGTCCGCGGCCACGACGCGATCCAGGGGCTCGAGCAGGCGTCGGGGAGCCTTCACCTGGCGAATCCCGGCCGGCAGCGCGAACAGCACGTGATCGGACGGCAGCGGCCAGCGCGCCTCGACGTCGAACGGCTCGGTCTGGGCGAATGAGGCGGCCTGGGGGACGATCACGAGCCGCTCGCCCACGTCGGGTAGCACCGCGGCCACGTGATCCGCGATGGACGCATCGAACGCCGTCACCACGGCGGCGCCTTCGAGCACCCGGCGGACCGTCGGCGCGTGCTCAGCCTCCAACAGCGAGTGATTGGCATCGGTGCCGGTCAGCGTCACGACGAGCGGAACCTCGAGCCGCCGGGCGAGCCGCAGCGCGAGGGGTCCCGAACGCAGCGCGTGAAAGGCGTGGATGAGCGCCGGCCGCCAGGCTTCGACCTGCGCCGCGACCTCGCCTTCGGGCGCGGCCGAGAGATCCCATGTGGTGATATCCTCGCCCCGATCACGCAGGCCGGCGGCAATACGCTCTGCTGTGACCGCGTTACCCCGTACCGAAGGAAACGCGAACGGCGTGACAAGGGCGGTGCGAGGCACGTACGCAGGATATACCGCGCGCCCGCGGATCCGGATGCGACGCCGCGCGTCACCGGCGCCGCGAATCCCGCGCAGCCGCCGCGACATCTATCTATAATGGTGGGCAATGGGGCAATGTAGCTCCGGGGGTCAATCCGAGATCGAGTGCCGGCAGATCGCCGAGCTCCTCGGTGAGTACTTCGATGGCTCCCTTCCGAATCATCTGCGCGAGCTGCTCGAGTGGCACATCGACGGCTGTCCGCCCTGCGTCGCCTTCATCAATACGTACCGCGGCACGATCACCGCCACCCGCCGACTGCCCGAAGCCCCGATGCCGGTCGAATTGAAGAAACGTCTGATCGCCTTCGTGAAGTCAGCGCGCGACGCAAAAGAAGCGCGCTAGCTCCGCAGCCGCAACACCGGCGCCGACACCACCTCACCGATCTCCCACACCTCTTCGCCGGCGGCGCGGAATCCGTCGCGCACCTCGCTCGCACGCTCCGGCCGCACCGAAAACAGGAGTCCGCCTGACGTTTCCGCTTCCATCAGCAGGGAGACCATCACGGCCGGGACGTCGGCGCGGACTTCCAGCCGCGGACCGAACAGGCTCTCGAGATAGCGTCGGTTGCGTTTCATTCCGCCGCTGAACTCACCGGCCTCGGCGAGCGCGCGCGCCTGGGGCAGGAGCGGCAGCTGCGAGGTATCCACGGCGATGCCTGCGCCCGACGCGACCACCATCTCACCGGCGTGGCCGAGGAACCCGAAGCCGGTGATATCGGTAGCGCCGGCCGCGCCGGCGTCGCGGGCCACGCGAGCGGCCACGCGATTGAGCCGCAGCATGCTGGCCACGGCGGCGGCGACGGCGGCGTCCGGCGCCGCGGAGTTCTTGGCGGCGGTCGTGATCACGCCGGTGCCAAGCGGCTTGGAGAGAAACAGGCGGTCGCCGGCGCGCAAGCCGCCCTTGATGAGTACCCGCTCGGGATGCACGCGGCCCGTGACGCAGAGCCCGTACTTGGGCTCGTTGTCGACGACGGTGTGGCCGCCGGCGATGACACCACCGGCCTCGGCGACCTTCTCCGCGCCGCCGCGGAACACCTCGGCGATGATCGCCTTGTCCATCTCGCGTGGAAAGCCGGCGACGGCGAGCGCGAACATCACGTCGCCACCCATCGCGTAGACGTCCGACATCGCATTCGCCGCCGAGACGGCGCCCCAGGTCCACGGATCGTCGACGACTGGCGGGAAGAAATCGACGGTCTGGACCAGGGCCAGGTCGTCGCTGATGCGGTAGACCGCGGCATCGTCGGCAGCGCCGAGCCCAACCATGAGGTTGCGCGCGGTCTCCGCCGACAGCGCCGGACGACGCAGCACGCTCAGCACCTCCTGGAGATCTCCAGGAGCCATCTTCGACGCTCAGCCGGCGCAGGAGGCGTAGGCGGTGAGCCGTATCTCCTTGCCGGAGTGCGCGCACTCGCTCATGACGCTTGGGACGGCCGCGCGAGCGGCTGGGATTCGAGGAAATCAACGAACGCCTGGGCCAGTGGTGAGCGCGTACGATCCTTGTGCGTGACGAGGTGAAAGCTGCGCGCGACCTTCAGGTCCTTCACCTTCACGCAGGCGACGAGCCCGGCGCGGCACTCGTCGTCCACGGCGCGACGCGAGATGAGCGCGATGCCGACGCCCGCGCGCACCGCCTGCTTGATCGCCTGCGTGGAGCCCATCTCGCCGACGATGCGGAATGCGGCGAGCGAAAGCCTCGCCTCTTCGAGGACGTGTTCGAGGGCCTGCCGCGAGCCCGAGCCGCGCTCGCGCAGGACCATCGGCTCGCGGCGCAGCTCCTCGAGCGACACGGTCTGGCGCGCCGCCCACGGATGGCCCGTAGCCACGACGATCACCAGCTCGTCGGGCATCAGCTCACGCGAGGACAGCGCGCGCGAGGCGGGACGTGCGCCGACGACGGCCAGCTCGACGCGGCCGTGCTCCAGCCACTCGGTGACCTGCCGCGAGTCGCCGATGAGGAGCGAGACGGAGATGTCTGGATACTTCGCCTTGAACACACCGAGCAGCGCCGGCAGCACATATTCGCCGGGAATCGTGCTGCCGCCGATCACCAGCTCGCCGCTCATGCGCCCCTGAAACTGGTCGAGCGCTTGCTGCGCCTCACGCGCGAGGCCGAGGATGCGTCGCGCGTAGCCGAGCAAGAGCTGGCCGGCACGCGTGGGCGTGGCGCCTCGGCCGAGGCGATCGAGGAGCTGGACACCGAGCTCGTCCTCGAGCGCGCGCACGTGCTCGGAGACGGTGGGTTGCGTGAGAAAGAGCGCCTCGGCGGCACGCGAGAAGCTGCCGAGCTCGGCGACTTTGGTGAAGACCTCGAGTCGGCGCAGGTCCATCAAAAGCGAAGGGCCCTGGCGGGCCCTTCGCGCAGCGGCCAGACGCTCACGCCGAGATCAGTGGCAGCCGCAGCCGCCACCGCCGCAGCATCCGCCGCCGGTGGTCGGTGCGGTCATGAAGCCGCCGTCGCTCTTGAGACCGAAGACCGACAGCTTGCGGGTGATGTCGCCGCTCTGGCACGTGGGACATGCGACCTTGGTCGAGGGCCCGTGGACATACTTCTCGAAGTCGTGCCCGCAGCCGCGGCAGCGATATTCGTAGATCGGCACGGAGCTACTCGCCGCCCCGCTGCACGTAGCTCTTCACGAACTCCTCGGCGTTCTCCTCGAGGATGTCGTCGATCTCGTCAAGGAGCTTGTCGATGTCCTCCTTGATCTTCTTGCCCTTCTTCGCGATCTCCGGACTGGCCGCCGCTCCGTCGCCGCCGCCTTCGTTGGGCTTGGTCGGTCGCGTTTCCTTCTTCTTCTGTTCTGCCATGTGGGCCCCTCCATGGGTTCCCAACCCTTCAGGCGCAGGTCGCTATCCTGCCACGCATTCATTCTAACCGACGGTACCGGTCCCGCAAGAAGCGTGAATCGCGGACGACCTCACCTCCGGAAGTGCTTGCTCAGGCTCAGCGTCTGGTGCTGGTACGACGACGCCAGGCCGACCCCGTAGACTCGTGCCGGCCGTCCGCGTAGCCGTTCGAACCACACCTTGAACGACGTCTGGCCGTCGTAGACCATGAACGGCACCTCGCGTGCCCTCACCTCCATGACGACCTTTGTTCCAAGAATGGTGCCGTCGCCGAATCCGAAGCCGGGATCGAAGAACCCCGCGTAATGCGTGCGAATTTCTCCGGCTCCCGCGTCGTAGACGACCATCTCGGCGGCGAACTCGGGTGGCACACGGATCCGCTCCTTGGAAACGAGGATGTAGAACCGGTTGGCTTCCAGGATGTAGCCATCCCGCACCGGCGCCTTGATGGGCTCCCAGTACTCGCTCGGGTCGTAGTGACCCACACGCGCCAGGTCGACGGCGGGCGGATTGGGATGCGCCCGGTAGCCGATGACTCCTCCGGTCGTGCGCCCCGAGAGATCGATGCCCATGCAGAGCCCGTCGTTGAAGATCACGCGCTCGCGGGGCACGGGCCGGTCATCGTCGTCGTAGAGCAGCGGCACATCGCGATACACGCCGGCCAGCGCCGCGTCGGACATCGAGGTCGGGCCCTCCAGCAGTCGCAACTGATTGAGCGACAGACCCGCGTGGACGCGCACGGGAAAGGACTGGGGCGAGACCTCGAGATAGAGCGCACCGCGATAGCCGGATTTGATCTCGTCGAAGCGTGGTGTGCCGTCGGTGATGACGCGCGTGAAGACGTCGAGACGACCGGTGGTCGATTTCGGATTCGACCGGCCGCGCACGTCGCCGGGCAGCGCCAGCGATTCCAGGAGCGGCACCAGATAGACGGAGCCCCGCTGCAGCGTCGCGCCGCTCTCCAGCGGTACGCGATCGATGACGAGGTCGTTGTTCGCCGGGCCCTCGAGGCGCTCCCGCACGCTCTCGCGATACGGCAGGAAACTGGCCCGCAGCTGATACGCGATGGACCCGAGGCGCAGGTCGAGGCTTGCCGGCTGGAACTGCTCGTCGGCGAGCGGCGTGGCCGGGACGATCCAGCCGTCGCGCACGGCTCCGCGCAGGTCGCGATCGGTCAGAACGCCGGTCATTCGAGCGCGGACACGACGGTGGCGCCCACGGTGTCGACGGCATACGCTCGTGCGCGCCCCTCGATGCCCGCCGCGCGCAGCGCGGTTTCCATCGCACGGCCCACCGCGCCGCCGTCGCTCGCAGCGAGCGCCAGCAGCGAGGGCCCCGCGCCGCTCAGCACGCAGCCGAACGCTCCTGCGCGGCGCGCCGCCTCGGCGACGGCCGGCATCCACGGAAACAGCGCGCGCCGATACGGCTGATGCAGACGGTCGTCCAGCGCGCTCGTGAGCGCATCGCGCCGCCGTGCTTGCAAGGCGGCGAGCAGCAGCGCGACGCGCTGCACATTGAAGATGGCGTCGCCGCGCGGCACCGTCGGCGGCAGCACGGCGCGCGCCTGCGCGGTCGACGCCGTGATCGCCGGCACCAACACCACCCAGCTGAGATCATCGGGCACCGGTAACGACACCGCGGTGACCGCGCCGTCCGCGGCAGGACACGAAACGGCCAGTCCGCCGAGCAGCGCCGCCGCCACGTTGTCCGGGTGACCTTCCGCCCCCGTCGCGAGCGACAGCAGCGCGTCCCTCGTCAGTGGGCCGCCGGCCAGGGCATTGCCTGCGACGAGCCCGCCCACCCACGCGGCCGCGCTCGAGCCGAGCCCGCGCGCGGGCGGAATCCGGTTCGTACACCGCAGCGCGACGCCTTTGAACGACCGTCCCGCGGCCTCGAACGCCAGCCGCACGCCGCGCGCGACGACGTTGTCGGCGCCGTTGGGCAGCTCGCCGGCCCCCTCACCTTCCACGGTGACGGTCACGCCGTCGCCCTCATCGGCCTCCACGTCGTTGTAGAGCGCCAACGCAAGACCAAGCGCGTCGAAGCCGGGACCGAGGTTGGCGGAGGTGGCGGGAACGCGGACGTGGACGCGCACGCGCGCTACAGGCGCTTGAGCAGCCACTCCGGGGTGATCGAGTTCGCCCAGGAGTTGAGAACGAGATAGTAGTTGGTGACGACGAGCACGCCGACGATCACCAGCAGCACGCCCGCGGCGCGCTCCACCGTGGGGATGAAGCGTCGATAGCGCTTGAACGCTTTCAGAAATGGTCCGAGCGCCAGCGCCGACAGCAAGAACGGCACGCCGAGCCCCGCCGAGTACGCGACCAGGAGGCCGACGCCGCGGGCAACGGTCTCCGCGGTGCCCGCCAGCGACAGGATCGCGCCGAGGATCGGTCCGACGCACGGCGTCCAGCCAATGGCAAAGGTGACGCCTACGATGAACGAGCCGACGTATCCCGCCGGCTTTTCGCGGATCTGCACGGATGCGGTACGCCCGAGGAATCCGATCCGCAGCACCCCCGCGATGTACAGGCCGAAGACGATGATGAGCGCGCCGCCGATGATGCGGATCGCATCGCGATAACGGAACAGCGCCTGGCTGGCGGCGCTCAGCGACGCGCCGAGCGCGACGAACACCAGCGAGAACCCGAGGACGAACGCCAGTGCGTGCAGCAGCACGCGGCGCCGGGCGCTGGCGCCAAGGTCGCCGGTGAGATCCCCGACGGACATCCCGGTGATGAACGAGATGTACGAGGGAAACAGCGGCAGCACGCAGGGCGACAGGAACGAGAAGAGTCCCGCGCTGAACGCGACGGCCACGCCGAGGGAAGAACCCATCAGCGGAGCATCGCCTGGACGAGGCCGTGGGCGGCCCCGTCGTCCCACGCCCGTGGTCCGAGCGCGACGCCGGCCACGGTGCCGTCGCGATCCAGCATGAAGCTGGACGGCAACGCACGGACGCCGTACTTTTCGGCGACGCCCATCTTCGGGTCGAGCGCGATCGGGAAGCTGAACTTGCGCGCGCTCACGAACGGCGGAACCTTCTTGGGGTCGGTGTCGAGCGAGATGGCCACGAGCACGAAGCCGGCATCCTTGTGACGGCGCCAGAGCCGCTCCATCGCGGGCATCTCCTCGAGGCACGGCGGACACCAGGTCGCCCAGAAATTGACGAGCACGACCTTGCCACGCTGTTCCGAGAGTCGAAAGCTGCCGCCGGCGGGCGTCGGCAGCGTGAAGTCCTCTGCGAGCTTCGCGCGCGCCGGCTTCATGAGGTCGAGCTGTTTCAGCGCGACATCGACGCCGGCGCCGCCGGACCGCGAGGCCTTCGGCGCGCCGGGTCGCGCCGGCTCGGCGCGCTGCGCGGGTGTAGCCGGAGCCGCCGTCTCGGCTGTGGGCGCGGTGGCCGCTGCATAGAGCGCGACTCCGATAGCGGTCAGCACGAGGAGGAGCGCGAAGAGGAGCGGAGCCTTCCGTGGCATTGAAATCCCTGCAAGTATACCGCTGTCGCCGCCCGGCTGCGGCGCCCGCCGACGCGCGGCAGGATCCTACGTGGGCCGTTGCGGCGTCGGTCCGATGAGCGAGATGTCGAAGCAGTGCGCGTGATAGTCGCGATCGCCGATGCGGTAGCGATCGTCGCCGCTCTTGATAGCGCCGCGGCAGGCCGCGCACATGCCCTCGATCGCGTAGTGAGCCGGCAGCTCCATTCGTCGTTACTGGCCGGACGGCTCGGTCGCTTCGTGATACATCGGGTGCCTCCGGTGACGCGTCATCTTAACCGAACCGGGTCGCGGGGACAACTGCGGCAGGGTGGCGAACGCACGGCCGTCCGCTATTCGATCACCTCATCCGCCCGTAGTCGCAGCGAGGGCGGGATGGTGAGGCCGAGCGCCTTGGCGGTTTTGAGGTTGATCACCAGCTCGAACTTCTGCGGCTGGCCGCGCGCCGAAACATGTGAACGTCACTCGCTGCATAGGAGATCAGCCCTCCGACATCCGCATACTCTCTGACCGCATACATCGACGGCAGACGTTGCTTCGCGGCGAGCTCAGCAATCAGTCGCAGATTCGCCTGCGTGACGCCATCGAGTGCGACGATGAGCGCCTCGACACGCTGCTTCGCTGCCGTATCGAAGGCTCGCGGCAAGTCCTCGGGCCGTCGCACGTCGAAAAGCTGGGGCTGGATCGCGTGAGTTGCGGAAGCAGTTCTCTGAGTAGCTCGACCCGTTTCGCGTATATTTCGACGTTTAAATTGCTCAGCCCCGTGACATTCCCGCCCGGGCGCCCAAGGCTGGCGACGAGGCCGGTTCCCACGGGATCGCCACTGGCCGCCATAACCACCGGGATGGTCTGTGTCGCACTCTTTGCCGCCAGAGCTGCTGGCGTCCCTCTTGTGAGGATCAGGTTCACCTTCAGGCGAACCAGCTCGCGCGCCAGCCCGGGAACGCAGCGCGGCAACTGATGCGAGAAACGTTCGTCGACTCATCGAATGACGATCCTCCATGATGCGCAGCGCGCCGCCACGACCCGGCACCGGGCGCCATGGGGATGCTACGTCGGACCCGCCCGAGAACACCAAAGATGTGAAGGTCTTGCTCGGGGTTGATCCGGTATAGTGAGAGCCCCCGATGAGCCCCGCCGCGCAGCTGCCGCTCACGATCGTCGCCGACGACCTCACCGGCGCCTGCGACACCGGCGCGCTGTTCGCGGCGCGGGGTCCGGTGCCGGTGACCGTCTGGCCCGATCCGGCGCTCCGCGCGCCGGTCAGCGTCGTGGACACCGAGAGCCGGGCGCTCGCGGCCGCCGATGCCGCCCGCCGCGTGGCCGGCGTCGCGCGTAACGTCGCCCGCACCCGCTTCTTCAAAAAAATCGACTCCACGCTGCGCGGGCCGATCGGCGCGGAGCTCGACGCCTTGCTTCGCGCGAGCTCCACCGCGGGCGCGCTGGTGTGTCCCGCGCTGCCGGCCGAGCAACGCGTCGTCGTCGAACGCGTGCTCACGGTGGGCGCTGTCCCCATCGCCGAGACGACCTTCGCCGAGGATCCGACGTTTCCGCGCGCGTCCGGCTCCTCGAATGTCGTCGACCTGTTGCGCCCTCAGCTCGATCGCCCGCTCGCCTGGATTCCACTCGGCCGTGTGCGCGAAGGCGGCTCAGCGCTGACGGCGAGGCTCGTACGGCTCGAGGGGATGGTGATCGTGGCGGACGCCGAGACCGACGCCGATCTGGATGCGCTCGTCGAGGCCGTGCTCGAGCTCGACACGCCGCCGCTGCTGGTCGGCGCGGCCGGACTCGCGCTGGCGCTCGCGCGTCGGCTCGGGCTCGCTGCAGCGCGGGTGGATCCACCGACCGGCGAGCGCTGGCTCATCGTCGCCGGCAGCCGTCATCCCGCCACGCGGCGCCAGGTGGACGCCGCACGGGAGGCGGGGCTCACCGTCCTCGCCACCCCGGATGAGCCACACGCCGACCGCGCCGCCGCAGCCGTCGAGCTCGCGGCCCAGGCGCGCGCGCGGCTCGACGCCGAGCGTGTCGACGTGGTGCTGGTCGCCGGCGGCGAAACGCTCGTGGCGCTCTATCACGCGCTCGGCGCCGAGCGTCTCGATCTGGAGGGCGCGCCTCGACCCGGCCTGGCACTCGGGCGGCTGCGCGCGCCGGGCCGCGAGCCGGTGACCGTCGTCACGAAGGCGGGCGGCTTCGGCGACCCCGATCTGTTCGTGAACCTCGTCCGCGAGGCGGTGGCGTGAGACACCCGATCCTCGGCGTGACGATGGGCGACCCCGCCGGCGTCGGCCCCGAGATCATCGCGCGCGCCGCCGCCGACCCTCGGGTGCGCCGCGACAGCCGCCCCGTCGTGATCGGCGCCGCCTCGGCCATGAGCGCGGCGCTGGCGCTCGTGGCCTCGCCCCTGACGCTGCACGCGGTCAAGCGCGTGGCCGACTGCCGCTGGGCCGACGACACCGTCGAGGTCCTGGATCTCGCCAACCTCGACATGCAGACGCTCCCGCGCGGCGCGGTCAGCGCCGAGGCCGGCCGCGCGGCCTACGACTATGTCGAGCGCGCCGTCGCGCTGGCACAGGCCCGCGAGATCGATGGCATCGTGACCGCGCCCATTAATAAGGAAGCGCTGGCCGCGGCCGGCATGCAGCACACCGGCCACACGGAGATCCTCGCGCGGCTCTCCAACACCGCCGACTTCGCGATGCTCTTGATGGGCCACGAGCTGCGCGTGATCCACGTGACGACCCACGTCGCGCTGCGCCGGGTGCCCGACCTGGTCACGCGCGAGCGGGTGCTGAAGACGATCCGCCTGGCGCAACGCACGATGCAGGGCCTCGGCCGTCGCGAGGCGCGCATCGCCGTGGCCGGCCTCAATCCGCACGCGGGCGAGGACGGGCTCTTCGGCGACGAGGAGAAGACGGCCATCGTGCCCGCCATCGAGGCCGCGCGCGCCGAAGGCATGACGGTCACCGGTCCGCTGCCCGCCGACACCTTGTTCTCCCGTGCGCGCGGCGGCGAATTTGATATCGTCGTCGCCATGTATCACGACCAGGGACACATTCCGGTGAAGACGGTCGGCTTCACCTACGACGAGGCCAGCCGACGCTGGACTGGGCTCTCGGGCGTCAACGTCACCGTCGGGCTGCCGTTCCTCCGTGTCTCCGTCGATCACGGCACCGCATTCGATCGCGCGTGGAAGGGTCTGGCCAATCCCGAGAGCATGATCGAGGCGATCGACGTCGCGGTGCGCATGCTCGCCGCGACGTGAGCGAAGCGGAGCTCCGCGCGCTCCTGCGGGATGTGCGATGCGGTCGCCTGTCGCGGCGCCGCTTCCTGCGTCTCATGGCCGGCGCCGGTCTCACGGCTCCGCTCGCCGCGCAGCTCCTCCCGATGGCGGCTGCCCACGCGCAGACACGGCCGGCGTTCACGCCGACGCGGCGCGGCGGCGGTGGACCGCTGAAGGTCCTCTGGTGGCAGGCGCCCACGCTCCTGAATCCTCACTTCGCGACGGGCACCAAGGACCAGGACGCGGCGCGCATTTTCTACGAGCCGCTGGCCGGCTTCGATCCCGACGGCAACGTCGTGCCGGTGCTGGCCGCGCAGCTGCCGAGCGTGGACAACGGCGGCGTCGCGCGCGACGGCACGTGGGTGATCTGGAACCTCAAGAAGGGCGTCGTCTGGCACGACGGCAAGCCCTTCACCGCCGACGATGTCGTCTTCAACTGGGAGTACGCCGCCGACCCGGCCACCTCCGCGTGGACGCTCGCGTCGTATCGCGAGATCGACCGCGTGGATCGCCTCGACACGCACACCGTGAAGGTCGTGTTCAAGCGGCCGACACCGTTCTGGGCCGACGCCTTCTGCGGCGCCCGCGGCATGATCATCCCCAAGCACGTCTTCGAGCCGTTCAAAGGGGCGAAGTCGCGCGAGGCGCCGGCGAACCTGCGTCCCGTCGGCACCGGCGCCTATCGGTTCGTCGAGTTCAAGCCCGGCGATACGGTGCGCGGCGAGCTCAACCCGACCTACCACGTGTCCAACCGCCCGTTCTTCGACGCCATCGAGATGAAGGGCGGTGGCGATGCCGCGTCCGCGGCGCGCGCGGTCTTGCAGACCGGCGAGTACGACTACGCGTGGAACCTGCAGGTCGAGGACGACATCCTGCGACGCCTCGAACAGGGCGGCAAGGGCCGCGTGGTCGTCTGGCCGACCGGCAACCCCGAGCACATCCAGTTGAACAACGCGGATCCGTGGCGCGAGGTCGACGGCGAGCGCGCGAGCGCCAGGACGACGCACCCGACGCTTTCGGATCCCGCCGTGCGCGCGGCGCTCAACGTGCTCGTCGACCGCGCATCCATCCAGGAGGAGATCTACGGGCGCGGGGCCCAGACGACGGCGAACGTCCTGAACTCGCCGTCGCGCTTTTACTCGAAGAACACGCGCTGGGAGTTCAGCGTCGATCGCGCCAACCAGATCCTCGACGCCGCCGGCTGGCGACGCGGAGCCGACGGTATCCGCACCAAGGATGGCAAGCGGCTGCGGCTCGTCTACCAGACGTCGATCAACGCGCCCCGCCAGAAGACGCAGGCCATCGTCAAGCAGGCGTGCGCGCGCGCCGGCATCGAGCTCGAGCTCAAGTCGGTGATCGCCTCGGTGTTCTTCTCGTCCGACGCGGCCAACCCCGACACCTACTCGCACTTCTATGCCGACCTGCAGATGTACAACGTCGCGATGAACGCCCCGGACCCACAGGTCTTCATGGCGCAGTTCACGTCGTGGGAGATCGCTTCGCGCGAGAACAAGTGGGCTGGCCGCAACATCACGCGGTTTCGCAGCGACGAGTACGACCGCCTCTGGCGCGCCGCCGAGACGGAGATGGACCCGGTCAAACGCGCCGCGCTCTTCATTCGGATGAACGACCTGGTCATCGCCAACGTCGCCGTCATTCCGGTCGTCTGGCGCAACGGCGTCGGCGCGGCCCACACGCGCCTGCAGGGCATGGATCTCAACGGTTGGGACACCACCATGTGGCGGCTGCCTTACTGGTACAAGGCATGACGTCACGGATCATGACGTCGAGGGAGGACGCAGTCATGGAAGAGGGCCAGCTTCGGACCTTGATCGAGCACGTTCGTGTCGGCGCGCTCAGCCGACGCGGTTTCGTTCAGATGATGGTCGGCCTCGGGCTGACGGCGCCGCTCGCGAGCCAGATGCTGGCCTCGGCCGGGATCGCCGCGGCGCAGACGAAGGCTCAGTATGCGCCGACCAAGCGCGGAGGCGGCGGCGCCCTCAAAGTTTTGTGGTGGCAGTCGCCGACGCTGCTGAATCCCCACTTCGCGACCGGCACCAAGGACCAGGACGGCTCGCGCATCTTCTACGAGCCGCTGGCCGCCTTCGATCCCGATGGCAACCTCACGCCGATTCTCGCCGCCGAGATCCCGTCCATCCAGAACGGCGCAGTGGCCAAGGACGGCAAGTCGGTCACCTGGAAGCTGAAGAAGAACGTCGTCTGGCACGACGGCAAGCCGTTCACTGCGGACGACATCGTGTTCAACTGGGAGTACGCCGCCGATCCCGCCACCGCCGCCACCACGATCAGCTCGTACAAGGACATCGCGCGCATCGACAAGCTCGACAGCCACACCGTCAAGCTCACGTTCAAGAACCCGACGCCGTTCTGGTCTGATGGCTTCTGCGGCTACCGCGGCATGATCATTCCCAAGCACGTGTTCGAGCCGTTCAAGGGCGCAAAGTCACGCGAGGCGCCGGGCAACCTCAAGCCCGTCGGCACCGGGCCCTACAAGTTCGTCGATTTCAAGCCCGGCGACATCGTGCGGGGCGAGCTCAACTCCACCTATCACATGCCCAACCGGCCGCACTTCGATTCCATCGAGATGAAGGGCGGCGGCGACGCCGTCTCGGCCGGGCGCGCGGTCGTCCAAACCGCCGAGTACGACTACGCGTGGAACATGCAGGTCGAGGAAGAAATCATGCGCCGCATGGAGCAGGGCGGCAAAGGCAAGTTCGAGACGTCGCCGTCGGGCAACATCGAGCACATCCAGTGCAACCAGACGGATCCGAACAAGGAGGTCGACGGCGAGCGCTCGAGCCTCAAGGCGCCCCACCCGTTCCTGACGGATCCCGCCGTCCGCCAGGCGCTGAGCCTGCTCGTGGATCGGCATTCCGTGCAGGAGGAGATCTATGGCCGCGGCGGCCAGGTGACGCCGAACTTCCTCAACGCGCCGTCGAAGTACGCCTCCAAGGCGAACCGAGCCGAGTTCAACGTCGAGAAGGCCAGCCAGATCCTCGAGGCGGCGGGCTGGAAGAAGGGCTCCGACGGCATTCGCGCCAAGGGCGACAAGAAGCTCAAGATGGTCTATCAGACGTCCATCAACGCCCCGCGGCAGAAGACGCAGGCCATCGTCAAGCAGGCCGCGGCGAAAGCCGGCATCGAGCTCGAGCTGAAGTCGGTGACGGCCTCGGTGTTCTTCTCGTCCGACGCCGCCAATCCGGATATCTACTCTCGGTTCTCGACCGACATTCAGATGTACACGACCACCCAGGCCTCCCCCGATCCGCAGACGTTCATGGAACAGTTCGCCTCCTGGGAGGCCTCGACCAAGGACAACAAGTACCAGGGCCGCAACATCACCCGCTGGCGCAACGACGAGTACGACAAGCTGTTCCGCGCTGCGGAGACCGAGCTCGACCCGGTCAAGCGCGCGGCGCTGTTCATCCGGATGAACGACATGGTCATTCAAAATGTCGTCGTCGTTCCGGTGATCTGGCGCACCAAGGTGCAGGCGGTATCGAGCCGGCTGCGCGGCCACGAGATCAGCGGCTGGGACAACGACACGGCGAACCTCTTCAACTGGTTCAGGGTCTAGGACCCGCAACGGGGCCGGGCGCTCACGCCCGGCCCCCGAACGATGTCACGTTACGTCCTGCGCCGGCTGCTCATCATGGTGCCCGTGATCTTCGGCATCAGCCTCGTCCTGTTCACGATCCTGGCGCTGGCCCCCGGCGATCCATTCGAGGAGCTCGCGACGAATCCGAACGTCCCGCCCGAGGTCCGCATGAACCTGCGCGCGAAGTTCGGCCTGGACGATCCGCTGCCCGTCCGCTACGCGCGCTGGCTGACGTCGATGGCCCGCGGCGACTGGGGATTCTCCTTCGTGAGCCGCGTGAACGTGGAGACGCTGATCATGCAGCGGCTGCCGACGTCCCTGTTCGTGCTCGGCACCGCACAGCTGCTCGGCTTGCTCATCGCGTTGCCGATCGGCACCTACTCGGCGCTGCGCCCGTACTCGATCTTCGATCAGATCGCGACCACGCTGGCCTTCATCGGGTTCTCGTTGCCAACCTTCTTTACCGGTCTCGTCTTCATCCTCGTGTTCAGCATCTGGCTCGACTGGCTGCCGTTCATCTATCGGGCCGACATCGCGGCCACGGGCTGGCGCTGGTGGTGGGAGCACGCACGCCAGGCGGCGATGCCCGTGGCGGTCCTCGGCCTGTTCCAGGGCGCGACGCTCACCCGTTTCGTGCGCTCCGCCGTGCTCGACGTGATCCGCCTCGACTATGTGAACACCGCGCGGGCCAAGGGCCTGTCCGAGGGAGTCACGGTGGTGAAGCACGTGATCCGCAACGCGCTCATCCCGGTGGTGACGCTGGTCGCGCTGCAGCTCCCCGGCATCTTCACCGGCGCGGTCATCACCGAGCAGATCTTCCGCGTCCCCGGCATCGGCTCGCTGTTGATCAGCTCGATCCTCGCCAACGACACGCCGGTGATCATGGCCATCACGTTCGTCTTCTCGTGCCTGGTCGTGATCTTCAACCTCGTGGCCGATCTCCTCTACGGCTGGCTCGACCCGCGGATCGCGTACCGATGAGAGGCCCTGGGCCAGACCCGAGGCGCGCCACGGCTCCGCCGGGCGCCGATCCATGAGCGTCGCCACCGCGCCCGCCGCGCGGCTCGTGAGGTCGGCGGTGCCGCGCACGTCGTTGTGGCGCGATGCCACGCGGCGCTTCCGCCGGCACCGGCTCGCCATGGTCGGCTTCACGGTGCTGCTCGCGCTGGTGGCCGCCGTCCTGGTCGGCCCGTACGTCTATCGCGTGCCGATCAACGAGATCGACTTCAAGGCCAAGCTCAAGGGACCATCACGCGCCCACCCGCTCGGCACCGACGATCTCGGTCAGGATCTGCTCGCACGCGTGCTCTATGGCGGCCGCATCTCGCTCGCCGTAGGCGTGGTGGCCATGCTGATCTCGATCACGATCGGCACGAGCATCGGCGCGGCCGCCGGCCAGCTCGGCGGCGCCACCGATCACACGCTGATGCGCATCACCGATCTGTTCCTCTCGTTGCCGCAGCTGCCGCTGCTGCTGTTGATCGTGTACCTCTTTCGCAACGCGCTGACGAAATGGCTGGGGCCGGAGGCCGGCGTCTTCATCCTCGTCGTGGCCGTCATCGGCGGTCTGCGCTGGATGCCCGTGGCCCGGCTCGTTCGCGCGCAGTTCCTGTCGCTGCGTGAGCGCGAGTTCGTGGAGGCCGCGCGCAGCCTTGGCGCGCCTCCGTTGCGTCAGGTGATCCGCCACATCCTGCCCAACGCGCTCGGACCCGTGATCGTCGCGGGCTCGCTCGACGTCGCGGCGGCCATCATCGCCGAGTCGTCGCTGTCGTTTCTCGGCCTCGGCTTTCCACCCGACATTCCGACCTGGGGCCGCATCCTCTACGACGCCAAGGACAACCTCGACTTCGCGCCGCACTGGGCGCTCTTTCCCGGCACCGCGATCTTCCTCACCGTCCTCTCCATCAACTACATCGGCGACGGGTTGAGAGACGCGCTCGATCCGCGGAAAGTGCTGGGCGCCAAATGACCGCCGCGGATCTCTGCTTCACGCCGGCCACGAAGCTGGCGCCGATGATCCGGCGCGGCGCCGTCGCGCCGCTCGAGGTCCTGCAGGCCGTGCTCGCGCGCGTCGAGCGCGTCAACCCGAGGCTCAACGCCTACTGCACGGTGGCCGCCGAGCAGGCGCTGGAGGCGGCGAAAAAGGCCACGGCGGCGGCCAGGCGTCGCGGCGCGCGACTCGGTCCACTGCACGGCGTGCCGGTCTCGATCAAGGACCTCACGCCGACCAGGGGCATCCGCACGACGTGGGGCAGCAAGATCTACGAGCATCACGTGCCGACCGACGACGCGCTCGTCGTCGCGCGTCTCAAGGCGGCCGGCGCCATCGTGCTCGGCAAGACGAACACGCCGGAGTTCGGAGCCGGCGCCAACACCTTCAACGCCGTCTTCGGCATCACACGCAATCCGTGGAATCCGGCGCTCACGCCGGGCGGCTCGACCGGGGGCGGCGCCGTCGCGCTGGCCACCGGTCTCGGCCCGCTCGCGCAGGGCACCGATCTGGGCGGCTCGCTTCGGTTGCCCGCGTCGTTCTGCGGCGTCGTGGGGTTCCGGACATCGCCGGGGCTCGTGCCCGTGCATCCGGCGCCGCTCGCGTGGGATCCGTGGAGTGTGACGGGCCCGATGGCGCGCACGGTCGCCGACACCGCGCTGATGCTCTCGGTGATCGCGGGCGCGGACGCGCGCGCGCCGCTCTCGTACGCCGTCAATCCGCGCGTGTTCGTCGATGCGGTGCGACGCCCCGGCGTGCGCGGCCTGCGCGTGGCGTGGGGCGGCGACCTCGGCGTCACGCCCGTCGACGAGGAGGTGCGCGCGGTGACGCGCGCCGCGGCGGACGTCTTTCGACGACTCGGCGCGCGGCTCGAGGAGGTGCATCCCGACTTTGCGGGGCTGCGCGAGATCGTGCTCACCAGCCGCGGCGCCTCCATGGTCGCGCGCCACGAAGACCGGCTCGGGAAATGGCGCGACGTGATGCAGGAGAATCTCGTCAAGAACATCGAGCAGGGGCTGTCGCTCACGCCCTCGCACATCGGCCGCGCCGAGCGCCTCCGCAGCGAGCTCTGGGAGCGCGTGCGCGTGTTCCAGGAGCGCTATGACCTGATCCTCACCCCGACGGCGGCCGTGCCGCCGTTTCCCGTCGAGTGGCGCTCCGGCCCCAAGGAGATCAACGGCCAGCCGATGCCCAGCTACATCGACTGGGCGATGCTCACCTACGCCTTCACCGTCGTCGGCCTCCCGGCGATCTCGGTGCCCGCCGGATTCACGAAGGCCGGGCTGCCGATCGGCCTGCAGATCGTCGGCCGCTGGCGCGACGAGGCGGGCGTGCTGCGCGCGGCGGCGGCGTTCGAGGGCGCGCAGCCGTGGGCCGATCGGCGGCCGCCGGAGATCTAGCGCGAGCAGGTCGCGCGGGCGTCGTCCGGGCGCTCGTGTGCCTGGGCCTCGCCGCCGGCGTCGTCCTCGCTCACCGCCTCTATCTCACGCGTACGTCGTACCCCATGACGCCGATCGCAGGCGTCCTCACGCCGCTGCCCTCACCGCTCGATCACGCGCTCCTCGGTGCCTTCGTCGTCCTCCTCGTCTCGGCCGCGGCTCTGCCGCGCTCGACGTGGCCGCTGCCCGGCGCGCTGGCGGTGGCCGTCTTCTTGGCCGTCGGGGATCAGTCGCGCTGGCAGCCGTGGTTTTACCAGTACGTCATCATGCTGGTCGCGCTCCTGCCGGCGCCACACGCCGGCGCGAGCGACGCGCCGCGTGCCCTCGCGACCTGTCGCGCCATCGTCGCGTGCACCTATCTCTGGAGCGGACTGCAAAAACTGAACGTCACGTACGCCACGCTGGTCTTTCCATGGTTCGTCGAGCCCGTCGCGCGCTCGCTGCCCGTATCGCTGACCGCCTGGTTGCCGGCCGCCGCCGTCCTCACCGCGCTGCTGGAGGCCGCGGTCGGCGTCGCGCTGTTCGTTCCCCGCGCGCAGAAGGCCGCCGTCGTCGCCGCGGTCGCCACGCACGCGCTCGTCCTCGCGATGCTCGGGCCGTGGGGCCACGCCAGCAACCCGGTGATCCTGCCATGGAACATCGTCATGGCGGCGTTCGACGTCGTCCTCTTCTGGAACGCGACGAGCGCAACGCCGGTGCCGCGACGGCTCGATCGTCACGCGGCTCTCGTCACGCTCGTCGGTCTGATGCCCGCCCTGAGCTTCGTCGGGCTCTGGGACTCGTATCTTTCCGGCGCGCTCTACTCCGGCAACATCGCCGAGGCGGTCATCGCCGTCAGCCCCACCGTGAAGTCGCGCCTGCCGCCGGAGATGCTGCGATACGTCGTCACCAACCGTCAGAATGTCGATGTCCTCGTCGTCGGCGACTGGTCGCTGGGCGAGCTCGGCACCCCGCCCTATCCGCAGGCGCGGATCTACCGCGCGCTGGCGCGGTACGTGTGCGCTTACACAGCCGCCTCGACCGAGGTCCGCCTCGTCATCTTCGAGCGACCGCGGCCGTGGAGCGGCGCGCGCGAGACGACCTCGGCCGACTGCGCGCTGCTCGACGCACGCTGAGGGCTATGCGTAGCGCCCGCGGTGGCGCAGCTCGCTGAGAGCTATGCGTAGCGCTCGCGGTGGCGCAGCTCGCTA
>Ga0209382_10000164_pt1 | contig 103642 bp, 102 predicted proteins | sample SoiMetdeltSBSDD5_FD_187599 | JGI IMG/M metagenome (GOLD analysis project Ga0209382, IMG submission 187599) | Bulk soil microbial communities from a Populus tree surrounding site in Tennessee, USA - Soil MetaG P. deltoides SBSDD5 (SPAdes) (version 2) | ecosystem: Environmental > Terrestrial >...
GCAGCCGAGGATTGCGCTCAGTTTCTTTCGACGCAGCCATTGCGCCTGCACGATGTCGGCGCAGATGTGCTCGCGACGATCGCCCGCTAATCGGACTCGTCCAGGTCCCGGACCATATAGTCGATCGCACGCGTCCAGCTGGTGTCGTTGTCTCCTCGGAAGCCGAACGACTTCCTCGCCGTGATCTGACCCGTTGCGACGTCGTGAATCTCGTAGGTGAGGGACAGGATGAGACCGCTCACGCGGTCGACCCATGTCACCAGTACCAGATCCGCCCCGAGTTGCCGTCCCAGGTCGAGGTCGCAACCGTTGCAGTCGTGGAGATGACGATAGCGGGACTTGGTCTCGTCTACGGTTTTCTGCGCCGGGGCGCTATCGACCATCTGATAAAGGCCCGTGCGCGAAAGGCTCTCGCGCAGCCGCGTGCTCGCCAGGTTCAGCCGAGCCTGATGCTCCGACGCGAGCTCCGGACCGCCGAGATCGCCCGTGAGCTCGACGTCCAGTACGAAGAGTTTCGGCGGGGACGGTGGGGCAGCGTTGGTCACGATCGCACAAGCGATCAGAGCAAGGCCCAGGACTGACGGTCGCTTCATGTTGGATGCTTTCCAGGCGCAAGAAAAATAGTCGGCCCTGTCGAGCAGTAATGCAAGCAAGTTGCCCAGTCGACGTCGCGTAAATGGCGCTTCTGGCTGCGACCCGTCGCGCGCACGCTGCTGGCGGGCGTCATCGAGGGTCCCTGTCATGCGAAAGACCTGTGCGGCACTTGCCGGCGGTTTGCTGTCGGCCGTGGTCACCACCAGCACTGCGCTGGCGGAAGCTCGCATCCGCGCGATCAGTGAAGTGATCGAGGACCATCAGGTCGGCGGTGTGGCTATCGATGCGCTCGGTTACCTCTACGTCGCTGATTTCGGCGAGTCCGTCTGGAAGCTGACGCCCGAGTTCGTGCGGCAGGAGTTTGCATCGGGTTTGTATGGCGCATCCGGCAACACGATCGATCGCGCCGGCAATCTGCTGCAATCGAGCTTCTACGGTGACTCGGTCACGCGGATCGATCGCAAAGGGCGCGCCGAGCCCTTGGTCACCGCAGGCTTGTATGGACCGGTCGGTATCGCGATTCACCCGCGTACCGGCGAGGTCTATGTGGCCAATTGTCGCGGCAACACGCTGGCCAGGATCGCGGCTGATGGCACCGCTACGCTGTTCGCCAAGAGCGATCTGTTCAAGTGCCCGAACGGTCTGTCGTTCGATCGCGAAGGCAATCTCTACACCGTCAACTTCAGGGACAACAGGATGTTCAAGATCGACGGCCAGGGCACCGTCGCGCAGTTCGCGACTGTATCCGGGAAGGGGCTCGGACACGTGTGCTTCAAGGACGACCGCTTGTACGTGACCGCGTACCAGTCGCACGAGATCTACGAGGTGACGCTGACTGGCCAGGTCAAGCGCATCCTCGGCAATGGCGAGCGCGGCACGGTCGATGGAGCAGGAGCCGAGGCACGCCTGTCGTTCCCCAACGGCATCGCCTGCCATCCCTGGAATCTACGACTCTACATCAACGAATACCTCAACGAGGACCCGGGCGGCCTGCCCCGACGGGTGATCATCCGCGAGATCACGCTGGACCCCCTGCCGACCACTCGATGATGACGGATATCAATCCCGTGATTGACCGGCCGCTCGGCGCGACGTCGCAAGAAACGAGCCCAGAAGAACCAGCGCGAAGCCCACCAGCATCCCGGGCGTGAGCGGCTCGTTCAGCAGCAGCACCCCGAGCAGCAATGCGACTGCCGGATTGAGATACGTGATGACAGTCGCCCGCGTGGGGCCGGCTTCTTTGATCAGCGAGAAGAAGAGCTGGAATGCCAATGCAGTGCAGACCACGCCGAGCACGAGCGCAGATCCTGCTGCTTCAGGCGTGATGCGCGATGGCCACACAGGGATCACGAACGGCACGTAGAGCAAGGCTGCGACGGCAAGCGAAACGGCGATCACTCCCAGCGGCGCCACTTCTGTCAGGAACCGGCTGATAACGATCGACCCGAGCGCATAGCCCACTGCGGTCGCCATTGCGGCAGACACCGCCCAGCCGTGCGACAGGTCGATGTCGAGGCCAAGCAGCGCCACCGCGCCTCCCAGGCCGATCGCCAATCCCAATGCTCTGCGACCATTCAGCATTTCGCGACCGCTCAAGGCCAACAGGCCTGCGGTGATCACCGGCACCGTGGCAATCAGCAGCCCGGCCGTGGAACTGTTGATGCGCGTTTCGGCGTAACCGAGCAGCCACCACGGACCACTGATTTCGACCAGAGTGAAAGCGAGCAACGGCCGCCAGTGGCGCAGCGCCGGCCGCACTTCTCCCCGCGCCATCGCGATCGGCAAGAGCAACAGTGCGCCGATGCAAGTACGCGCGAACGCGACGAACACCGGCGGCACGTCGGACACCGCGATCCGGATCAATAGATAAGGAATGCCCCAGATCAGCCCCAGTGCGAGGAACATCCACCACGCGCGCGGACTCACGACGTCTTCCGCGCGAGTACGGCACGCCAGGGACCATCATCTCCGTCCTCGCACTTGTCCCAGGCAACCATGAAGCCGGCGCGATGCAAGCGATCGTCCAGTGTCGCGCTCGACCAGCGCACCACGCGGTAGTCACCGGACGTCGTATGTTCCCAGAACTCGTCGTCGCCTACGGGATGCGACACCAGTAACGCTCCACCCTCGCTCAGGGCCTTGGCCAGCTTGTGCAACACGCCGTCCAGCTCAGTACGTTCGAAGTGCTGCAGCACGCAGAGCATCAGAATGCCGTCGTAGGTCCCGGCGATCTCGTCCGTCAGCACGTTGAGCGCGTCCGCCCGCAGCCCGCGCTCAGCCTGAAAGTTGAGGAACTCGGCAGTCACGTCGGTGCGGTGGACCGGCACGCCGAGTCCCTCGAGGAAGTCCGCGTCCCATCCCGGCCCGGAACCGATCTCCAGCACACGACCCTCTGCAGGCAGGGCGTCAGCCAGGCGTCGCAAGGCCGAAGCTCCCGACTCCGAGGGTTGCGGCGAAACGTTGGCGGCATAGCGGCGAGCGTAGTTTTCATACGCAGCGACGGTGCGGCAGTTGTTCTTCACGGCGTTGTGCTCATTCGGCCAGCGGTATCCAAAGCGCAAGTCCGCCCTCGCCGGTCTGCGGATCGAACGACGGTGCATGACGCTCGATGACGGGCGCTTGCGCAGCGACCCATCCATGCTCGTTCAGCGCTTCGTTCCAGATCGCGGCATAGGTATCGAAGAGCGTCGAGACGTGCCCGCGATGCTCGAACACGGCGTAGCGGCCCGCTGGAATTTCGATCCGCAGCAGATCGGACGGCACGTGGCCGAACGAGCTGACCTCGGCAGCGCAGATGTAATCGAATCCCCCCTCGTCGTCCGCCGGCTGCTGGATTCCGATGGGGATCCCGTCGACCCGATGCGGGATGCGGCCGTAATGGGATTCCATGAACGCCTGCCATTGGATGGGAATCCCTATCACCGTATCGAAGCTATGTCGACGCGACAGACCGACTGCCCGTATGGCTGCCGCTTCGGTCAGCCACGGCGGCGCGAGCACCGGCGCTTCACGGCCCCGCAGTTCGAGTGGCGCGACCAACTCCAGCCCTTCCGTGCTGGCGCGCTCGCGCACCCGCTCGGGCGGCACACCGAACTGGTCGCGGAACGCTCGAGTGAAGGCTTCGTGCGAGCCGTAGCCGGCGTCCAGCGCCACCGCCAGGATATCGGGTGCGCCTTGCGCCAGAGTCTGCGCCGCGCGAGTCAAGCGTCGCGCCCGCAAGTACTTCATGACCGGCCAGCCGGTCGTGGTGCCGAATGCACTGGCCAATTGCGAGCGCGATGCACCGCAGGCTTCGGCTATGGCCGGCAGGTTGAGCTCAGCTGACGAGTTGCGCTCGATGACCCACAGCGCCTTATCCACGACTGACATGCGTCTCTCTCACGTTCCGGGCGAAGCCGCACCGTAGCAAACCGCACCGAGGACGCGTTTGATCATTCGTCCGATCGTCGTCGACGGGTCATCGCGCTCGCCTTGCAACCTCGATGATCTTGCTCTCGTTGACGTTCGTATGACCAAGGTCGATCAGTTGCTGAATCTGGCTGGCTGCGACCTGTCCGAAGGGCACTGCCACTCCAAGTCCGTGCGCGAGGCGGAGCGCGTAGTCGGTGTCCTTCTTGCGCAGAACCGGCGTGAACACCACATTGCGATCGTGATCATCTGCGACGATGCGGCGTGCGTTGCGCACGACTTGCGGGCTCCCCGCCTGGCCGGTCGCAATGGCATCCGCGACGGTCTGTAGATCGAGCCCCGCGCGCTCTGCCACCGCCATGCCTTCTGCGAGCGAAGCGATCTGGATCGCGCCCATCAAATTGATGATCAGCTTGTACGCCGTGCCGCCTCCGACGCCGCCGAAGTGCAGGATTCGATCGCACACGGCATCGAGAAGCGGACGAGCCGAGTCGAGGTCTGCCGGGTCGCCTCCGACCAGCAGCGTCAACTTGCCGGCGGCAGCGGCGTCGGGTAGCCCCGTGACTGGCGCGTCGAGGTAGCGGAGGCTGCGTGCACGCGCTGCTGCTGCGAGCTCGAGTACCCATTCATATGAAAGCGTTGAGCACTCGATCGCGAAGGTTCGAGGCGAAAGGTCCGCAGCGAGCGCACCGTCCGGTCCGAACCACACTGATCGAGATGACGTGTCGTCCGCGGTCATCGTGAAGACGGCATCGACACCATCACATGCTTCACGAGGAGTGGCGCAGTTGCGTGCGCCGGCGCGCTCCAGCTCACCCGCTCTCGATCTGGTGCGATTGAAGACACGCAGATCGTGACCGGCTTGCAGCAGTCGACGCGCCATGCCGGCGCCCATGTTGCCGAGTCCAATGAATGCAATGGTGGACACTTCCGGTTCCTCTTTGCTACGAAAGGTGGATCGCACTGCACATTCGTCATTCTGCCTCATGTGCGCATTGACTCGCGCGCGGGCAGGAGTAGTAGTGCCCACGCTAACGTCCTCACATCAACAACCACAAAGGGGGCTCTATGAAACGTCCGCATCGCGCGGCGCTATTTGCGCTGGCGCTCTCTGCTACGTTGACGTTGTCCGCGACGCAGGCTCAGACGCCTGCTGCTGCTTCCGGCACGGATGTGTATCACGTGCTCTTCGCCAAGGCCGCCCCGGGCCAGGCTGCGGCGCTCGCGAAGGAGCTCCAGGAGGTGGACCCGAAGGATCCGATGGGCTCCCACTTTCTGCTGCTGCGACACCAGTGGGGAGACGATTGGGACTACTGCCTGATCCAGCATCTCGGGACGAAGGCGTCGGTCGAGCTCACGAACGCGGATCCGAACCGGCCGCCGACGATGGCGTGGCACACGGATTCGTACGCGGCAGGCCCATCGTGGGGCGAGTTGACGCGCGCCATGATGCCTGCGGCGAGCGACGCCAAGGCATCGAGCCCGGTCTACGTGGTCGCCGTGCATCGTGCAATTCCGGGACATCGCGGGCAGCTCGAGAAGGTGTTGAAGACGCCGAATCCGAACGCGAAGACGCCGATCTCCACCGTCGTGCTCTCGCACCTCGAGGGCGGGCCCTGGAACTTCGTCAGCATCGACCGCTACAACTCCTGGCAGGACGTGGCGACGGACGCGGCCGCGTCCGCGAATGATCCGGGCTGGACTTCCGTGCGGGATCATTCCTCGTTCCATCACGACACGCTCGCCGATCGCATCGTGCCGAAGTGAGCGCGTGCTTGCCGTGCTCCCGCGGTCGACGCGGGAGTGCGGCCGGCAGCCCGGTCCCTGACCTTCGTCAGGTGGCGGAGGGAACCACAGCGCGTGGCGACACTCACGGCTGCAATCCAAAATTCCGTCATGTCACTCCGCACCCTCCTCGCATCTATCGCAGCGAGCGCTGCGCTTGTCGTTCACGCCGACCCCGTCGAGCTCAACACGTTCATCGCGCTCGAGAAGCCCACGCCGGCTGCTGTAGTTCGATACGGGCCCGCTTCGTCCCAGGCCGTGGACGTGTTTCTGCCGAGCGGCAAAGGGCCGCACCCGATAGCGATCCTCATCCACGGCGGGTGCTGGAGAGACATACCGGGGGCCGGGCGCGAGCAGTTGCGGCCCATCGCCGCAGAACTGGCGATTCAAGGGATAGCCGTGTGGAGCATCGGCTATCGGCGAGCAGATGAGAACGGCGGCGGCTACCCGGGCACGTTTGAAGACGTCGCGACAGCGATCGATGAACTGCCGTCACAAGTCGCGCACTACAACCTCGATGCTTCGCGCACCGTGGTGGTCGGGCACTCCGCAGGCGGTCATCTCGCCCTTTGGGCATCATTGCGGGATCGCCTCCCTGCCGACAGTCCGCTGCGCGTCAAAAATGCCTTCGTGCCTCGCGCAGTCATCAGTCTCGCGGGCGTCGCCGATCTCAAGGCATTCAGTCGCTTCGTTCCGGTGCTGTGTGGTCCCGGCATCATCGAACGGCTGGCACCAGCACGCGGTTCGATCGATCCGTACGCGGACATTTCCCCGGCACAACTGCCGCCACCGCCCGGCAGCGTAGTGATGGTCAGCGGCATTCTCGATCGTCTCGTGCCCCCGTACGTAGCGGACGATTACGCTCGCTTGATGCGGCGAACGCAGTCGAAGGAAGTCACGCTGGTCGACATTCCGGGTGCAGGCCATTTCGACCTGGTCATGCCGGGGACCGCGGCGTGGCAGGAAATCAAGTCGCGCATCGTGGAGGCACTGCGCATCGGTTCCTGAGTGATTTGTGAGCCACCCCCCACCCTGGGGCGCTCAAACCGGCAACAATAGGGACAAACAAAAGACCCGGAAGTCTCGGAGGAATCAGCGGTGAACAATAAAGCCATCATCGGCGCGAGCGCCGTGGCCGTCCTCGTGATCGGCTATGTCGGCGGCTCGTGGGCTCTTGGTCGCGCAGTCCATTCCGGCTTTGACAGTTGGGAGCAGCAGCTCGCCAATCGGCCGCTGCCCATGATCAAGGTGGCAGAGCGCAAGTACACGCCGGGCGTGTTCTCCTCGGTCGAGGAAGTGACGTTCGAGTTCAACCGCGAGTTCTTCGATCAGCTCATGAAGTCGCGCCAGCCCGAGCAGCAGGTGCCGGCCGCCGCCGAGACCCTGGACCCGTCGCCGATGCGCTTCACGGTGCGCAACGAAGTGAAGCACGGGCCGTTCCCCGGCTTCACCGGCATCGGCATGGGGCGCATCGACACGAAGCTCGTGTGGAGCAAGGAATTGCGCGCGCAGCTCGACAAGTTCCTGCCCGGGCGCGAGCCGGTGGAGATCACCACGCAGCTCGCCTTGTTGGGCGGCGCGAGCAGTCACGTTACGAGCCCTGCATTCGAGCTCAAGGACGAGAAAATGTCGCTGGCCTGGCAAGGCTTCGAGGGCGATTTTTCCGTCGGCCGCAACCTGGGCACGATCGGCTGCGATGCGACCGCGCCTGGCGTGAGCATGCACGACGCAGAGGGTGCCGGCGCCAAGCTCGAGACACTGAAGATAACCTGCGATGGCAAGCGCGTATTCGATGCGCTGTACACCGGTACGGTGAACTTCGAGATCGCAAACATCGAAGGCAGCGCCAAGGGCGGCGCGTCGCCGCTGCGCGTGCAGAAGCTCAGCTACTCGAGCGACGTCCGCGCCGAAGGCGACTACCTCGACATGGCGATGAAAGCCGGGGCCGCTGCGTTCACCTTCATGCAATACGAGCTCGCGGACGTCAAATACGAGCTGTCGATGCGCCATGTGCATGGACCGACATATGCAGCGTTGTCGCGCAAGATGCAGGACACCGCCATGTCCAGCATGAGCGGCGATCCCGCCGCATCACTCGCGCTTGCCGGCGCGCTCGCCGAGTACGGTCCGCTGCTCCTGGAGCATTCGCCGCAGCTCGTCATCGATCACGTTGGGTTCTCCGCGCCCGAGGGCGAGTTCGGCATCAAGGGAACCGTTGCACTAGCCGGTTTCAAGAAGGATGACCTCGCGACGGCACAATCGCGCGCCGCGCTCGTCGGTAAGGTCGTCGCCAATGCGGACGTCTGGATCTCGGAAGGGCTTCTGAACAAGGACTGGTCGGCGCCGGTAGAGAAGACAGAGGTCACTGACAAGGACCCTCAGAGTCCGAGCAGGCTCGAAGCGCTCCGCCAACAGGTCGCCGCATTCGAGCAGCAAGGCTTCGTAACTCGCAAGGAGGGTCAGCTGCACACTCACATCGAGTTCAAGGGCGGCGCGCTCACGGCGAACGGCAAGCCGCTGCGGTGATCAGCACATGGCCGCCGCGACTGACCTACTGCACGGTCTCGTTATTCTCCACGAACTTTAGCGGCCCACTCCCTCGTGGCGTGGCACGTTTGCATGGCCCGCTTGTAGGCTTCGCGTGCAGTGGTGCGGGCGATATAGGCCCGCTCCGCCTCGCCCAGTGTGGCCGCGCGGGTCCGTTGCGCCAGCTCCAGAGCGTAGGTCACCGAAATATCGGCAGCCGTGAAGCTATCGCCGGCAAGATAAGGTGAGCGAGCGAGCTGCCGCGTCACCAGCCCCAATCTGCTTGCGAACAACTCCCGCGCCTTGTCGGCGGCCTCGGGCGCAACATTGCGGCTGACGAGGATGAAGTAGATAGAGGCCGCGAGGCCGGCTTCGCCGAGATGGAGAAACTGCTGGTACATGGGGAAGGCAGGATCTTGCGGGTCCGGCGCAAGCGGTGTCGGCCCGTAGCGGCCCATCAGATACTCCATGATCGCGATCGACTCGACCATGGTGACATCGCCGTCCTGGATCGCCGGGATGAACCCGGCGGGGTTGATGGCGAGAAACTCCGTGTCGTGCTCGACGCCGGCCAGCAGATCCACCGGCCTCAGCCGATGCGCAAGCCCCATCTCCTCCAGCAGCCATATGACCCGGAAGCCCCTTCCCTCGCCGAAGACTGTAATCATGTCCGGAATCCTCCGCCGCTGAAGTACCTAGCGAAGGACGAAGCCAGGCTGTGACTGCCGACATCCCGCTCGAAATCCAGGCGAGACGGTTACCAGAATTTCTCTGCCCTCTCACGGCTTGATGCGCAACACCTGGCCGTCCCCCGGTGCGAACGAAATGCCCCAGTTCGAGGTGTACAGCGCACCGTCGGGGCCTTCCACGAGCCCGTTCGGCAGGCTCGCGAACCCGGTCAGCACCTGCGTCCGCCTGCCCGTTTTGCGATCGAACCTGACGAGGTTGGCGGTGTCGGTCGACCATTGATTGTCGAAGGGGAAGATCTCGACGCCGTAGAGCTCGTTGCACAGCCACGTCAGGCCGACGATCGGGTTACGGGATCTGAACGGCAGCGTGTAGCTGGAAAAGTGCTTGTCGAACACCGCCAGCTCGGACCGTCCGCCATCCTCGCCGAACGTGCCGACGAAGAAGTTGCTGCCGCGCCGGGTCATGACGATCGGGTTGTGCTCGCGGTTGTCGATCGACATGTCGTACAGCTTCTCGATCACGCCGGTCCGCGGATCCGCGCGCAGCAGGAAGCCGCGGTTGGTCTCGACGACGTAGAGATGCTTGCCGATCGCGATCATCGAGTGGAACACGCCGCCCGGTTCCTGGTCGGTCGTCGCTGGGTCGGTGTCCTTGATGAAGTTGGGCGGGTTCGCCGCGTGCCACGCGCTGAGGTCGGCAACACTGGTGGTCGAGCCATCGCGGTTGACCCGCAGAATGGCGGCAGGATTGTCGGGCAGCGCGTGCGAGCAGCCGCCCATCTCGATCAGGACGTAGAGCGTCTTATCGATGAACGCGACATCGGTCGGACCGTAGCTGGCGCCGGAGTTGTCGGTCATGCTGGGCAGGTTGTCGGCGACCACTTCCTTCTTGCCATTGGCGCGCACGCGCAGCACGCGGCCGCTGAAGCCGGCGGTGTAAGGACTGAAGACATTGACCATGGCGGGGCAATCGGCATCGTCCCTCGGCACCAGCTCGCCGCCAACACCCGCCTCCGCCACGTAAAGATTTCGGTCCGGACCGAAGGTCAGACCCCGCGGGCTGCTCAAGCCCGTTGCGTACGTCGTCACGGCTGGGCGTGGCGGCCCGGAGGAGTCCGCGTGGCTGACGCTGGAACCCACGAGCAGGAACCCGGTGATCAGAATTGCAGGCTTGAGTGCGGCGCGCATCATGATGTTCCCCTTGATTGTCGGTTGGGTTTGTCTGTTGGAAATCGCTCGCTGGACGTGTCCTGGTGAACGAGAGCGATACCGTGGCGGATCGGCCGCAGCGCTGCGTGGCGCTTCGATAATCTTTTGGTAATTGTTCGATAACGACGGGCAGAAACGGTCCACGTCGTTCCATGGCTGCACAGCACAGGCTTGAGTGCCGGCCGGCTGCCGAATGTCGTCGGCCTCGCTTATGTAGCGGCGTGGCAGCCCGATGAAGGCGAGACGCTTGGCGGCCTGCTCGGCATCCGCGAAGCGCCGCCGGTGTCAGACTGGCTCATCGGCTCGTAGAGTCGAATTTCGGGGCGTCACCGCAAGCGGGCTCGGCAGACAGGCCGATGCCCCGCGCGGCGTCGCTTTCCCATCGAGCGCGGCAGAAACAGTACGAGGTCGCGAGGTCTGCGTAGTCGGCAACGCGCCGCGCATAGGCTTCGCTCATCTGTTCGCCGGCGAAGACCTTCGATGCGTCCTCTTGCTTCAGCGCGACACTGACATGAGCGGTCTCGCATGCGAACGCAAGCACGGAGGTACTTGCTTCGACGGCGATCGCGGGTGCGAGCTTGGCTTGCAGGGTACGCATCTTTGCAGCCACCGCACTTTCGTGAAACTTCAGCAGTTCCGCGATCTCCGGGGCAGAGAGTTCGGTGGTCAGAATGGCCGCGGCCCGGCGCCGCGTCTTCAGCCATTCGCCGTTGACGAGGAACGCCCGGTTCGAGGCGTCGATGACAGCATGCTCCTGAGCAGTGAACTCGACCTCGCTCTCCATCATGTCATCGAAGCTTTCCGCGGACAGCAACAGCGTCGCGAGACGTTCAGCATCGGGGCCGACGGATATCCTCGACAGCTCGCTGTCGAAGTAGTCCCCCAGCACGAATTGCACAGAGAAGTCGCCCCACATACACACCGGCTTGCTCTGCGCCATGCCAGGTCGCAGTTGCCAATTGCGCGTACCTTCGAGTGCAGCTGCGTTGAGGATTGGAAAGCGGGCACCCTTCCTGATTCGTGCGCGGCTCACCTGTCCTTCTTCGTTGATGAGCAGAGATACGACGACAGTGCCTTCCATTCCCACGGCACGGGCAGCTTCAGGATAAGGCGGTTGAGTCAGGGGCGTAGCAGGATCCGAATGGGGCGACTTCCGCGTCATGCGATCGGCGGTGTTCTTCGGATCGAAGGCGGGCTGTGGATCCGCGCAAGGCCGCCCGAAGTCGATTTCTTCGATCGCCTGGCTGGCATCGTCCGCGGCGCCGGCGCTCTGGCCAAGGCCGACGAAGCCGCATAGGGCCATGACGATCCACGCAGCGGTGGACGAGCTCATTGCGTGAACCCCCGGTGACTTTGCACGCCTGGCCGAGAATATAACCGAGCCAGTGATGCACCGCCCGCAGCTCGGAGCCGTCGCAAAATCGTTAGCCGGAAAAAGTCCAGACTGTCAGCACGCAGCGTCGCATTGCGCGGGCTTGCGGCTGATGACTTGTCTCCGCCGGACAGTGCTCATGGCACAAGTGCTGGCCGCGCCCCGCGCCGGCACTCATGCCATGAGCTCTTCATCAATCGTGAATCGCCGGGAGCGTCACCAACGCCGTGGTGCACGTCTGTCTCTTCGCACTCCCGTTGCTGAACGTGCCGGTGCCGGTGCCACCGCCGAACGGACAGGTTGTGGCGCCTGCCGGACAAAACTTGATGTGATCGGAGCCGATCGTGCCCGAGCCGAGGAACGCCGGGTCCGTGCTGGAAATCGTGAGCTCCAGCGCTTTGCCATCGGTCGAACGGCACGCAGTGCCCGCCGAGATCGCAATCACGCTGCTGGCGGTCTTCGTAAAGCCCGACCACGGCACGCACAGGCCCGCTGCCGGCAGCACAAAGTTCTTCCCGATGAAGCTGGACCCGCCGTGGCCGAAGCCGCCGTTGGTCGCGATGCAGAAATCTGTCGCGTTACTGCACAAAGGGGCGAGCAGTCCCAGCGTCAACATCACGTGGGAAGGCTTGATGAAAGTCATGAACTGTCTCCTGTCGTGTTGCGTGGTCGGGACCGGAAGCGAAAGTGTGTTCGCTTGTTGCACGACCCAACGATGCCACGGATGCAGGTTCATCCCGATTGTCCGGAAGGTCCGACGCGCGTCGATCGCGTCACACTTTTGTTCTTAGGGGACGCTGTACAAGAATTGCTGTAATGCCGCGTTTTCCCGGGAGCGCTCACGAGCAGTCAGCGTCACGGATACGCAATGCTCCCCGAATGAACCACTCGCCACTGCACGCCATCTGTCGACGTCCACACGTCGCTTCGCGGTCCATATTGATCGTTGCCGCTGATCAGCCACAGCGCATTGTTGAACTCGACCAGCGAGGCTCCCGCGCGCGGCGTGAAGTGCACGCCGGCCGGAACCTGGGTCCACGTTGCTCCATCGGCGCTCGACCAGATGTCGTTCGTGAATTTGAGCTCGCCGAACCCGTTCCCACCGTCCAGCCGGTTACCGCCCGTCAACCAGAGCTTGCCGTTGTACGCGCGCAGAGTCGTGCCGGAGTACGGCAGATGAGGCACTGTGGCGGTGGCCAATTGCCAGGTCGCACCGTCTGTCGAAGACCAGGCGTCGGTGAGACTGCCAGCAGCGCCGCTGCCTCCAACCAACCAGACTCGATCGTTGAGAACAGCCAGCTTTGCTGAAGAGCGTGCCGGGAACGCTGCACTCGCGGTCACTGGCGTCCAGGCGATTCCATCGCTCGACGCCCATACATCATTGCGCAGCCCCGACGCATCGATGCCGCCGACGAGCAGCATCTGATCTTTGAACACGATCAGGCCGTGCCCGGTACGCGCGCCGAAAGCAGCCGCATCGGTATCTTTCGTCCACACGCTCCCGTCTTCGGAATGCCATACATCCGCCTGCAGGCTACCTGCGGGTGTGGACCCTCCTGTCACCCACAGGTGATTCTGGAATGCGGTGACGCCAGGACTCTGGCGAACCGGGAACACCTGCGTGGGTTGCACGCGCTGCCAGTCGCTGCCGTTCGTGGAGGACCAGACATCGTTGCGAGCACGCGCTCCATCCGATCCGCCGATGACCCACAACTTCCCGGCGAGCGTCTGCACGATGTGCCCGCCGGGAAAGAATGGAGCGTGCGCAGTCGCCTGCGTCCAGTCGATGCCATTGGCACTCGACCATACATCGCCGATGTTGTGCAGAAGGAGGACCGACACGTTCGCATTCACGGGTACCACTTGACTCGGCATGATCTCGCCCGTCGCAACCCACAGCCGGCCGTTGTGAGCGGTTCCTGCCGCGTAGGCGCGCTTCGCAAACGGTGCGCCGGCGCTCTCTTCGATCCAGTTCACGCCATCGGCCGACGACCACACGTCATTGAGATAAGGCTCCGTGTCCGTCTGTCCGCCAGTCACCCATAGTCGGCCGTTGACCGCTGCGGCCACGTGCAGAGCTCGTTTACCGAACGGTGCGGTCGTGACTTCGGGCACCCAGGTCGCGCCGTTGACTGAAGACCAGATGTCCGCCTCACCCGCAGGGCCGCCGCCAATCAGCCACATCTTGCCGTTGAAGACTGTGACGGTATGCCCTGCCCTGAAGTTGAACGCTGCTGCTGCCGTGACCAGCGTCCAGGTTGCTCCATCCGTGGATGACCAGACGTCATTCCCGCCGCTCGAATGGGTCGCACCGCCAACGACCCACATGCGCCCATCGAACACAACTGCCCCGAGCAGCAGCCGGCCCGGGAACGCCGCCTGCGCCGTTGCCCGGGTCCAGTTGATGCCATCGGCGGAAGACCACACATCATTGCGCCACACGTCCCTGACAAACGGACCGCTGCCATTGCCCGCGATCACCCAGAGCCGATCGTTGTACGCGAGCAATTGGTGGCGGCCACGCACTTCGAAGCCGGCATCATCGGTTTCCAACGTCCAGGAGACTCCATCTGCGGAAGACCATACATCTGCTCGCAGAGCGATATCGGTCTGTTGACCGCCTACGAGCCACAGCTTGCCCTTCCAGCTGACCATCTGTGCACTCGCTCTCGCGAGGAAGCGCTGCTGCGAGATTCGCGTCGGCGTGCTGATGGAAGTGCCTCTGCGCAGCCAATAGGACGCGTCGCGCGACAAGGTCGCAGCGTTGTCGAGAATGGCGGAGCTGCCGACGAGATCCGCGGCACCGTCCGCGCACGAATTGATCTGCGCAGGATTGCAATCGAGCTGTGTCGAGCGCAGGAACTGCAGGCCTTGGCCAGCCGCGGAGAAGGAAACCTGCGAGTCTTGTTCACCGACCAGCGCTGAGAATGACACGACTCCGGGAGAGGTCACATTCAGAACGTACATCGCATTGGCTGCCGCATACGTCGAGTCGGCAGCTTTCGCAGCGCTGATCTGCGTCGTGCCTGCGGCCACGAGCGTCACCGCGCCGCCAGCTCCGACAGTTGCAACACCGGCGTTGCTGCTGGTGTACGTGATGGCGCCCGTTCCCTGCCCGCCCGAAGCAGCGTTGATAAAATCGCCTTCGCTCAACGAGCGCTGCACCGGCCCGCTCTGCGCAAAAGCGATCGATTGCGGCTGCAAAGTCTGAGGAGGGGTTGGCGGAGGGCTCGAGCCGCCGCCATCGCCGCCGCCGCCGCAGGCCGTGAGCATCGTGGACACCACAACGAGCGCGACGGCGAAAATAGAACGCATCGGGTTTCCTCCCTCGATTATTGTTATGTCACCGGCCTGAACCGATCGTGGCCGGATTATGCGGGTTTTTCGCCAGGGGTGTGCATGCTGACTGCTCTTTTGATCCCGCTCGCGCTTGCAGTGCTCGTCTACGCACTGACGCTGGCGCGAGCGGCTCTGTCCCGCCGCGCAATACCCCGGCTCGAAGCCATCGCGCTCGGCGCAGTCACCAACTTCTTCGATACGCTCGGCGTCGGCTCCTTCGCGCCGACGATGGCATGGCTGAAATTCCGCCGGCTCGTGCCGGATCGCCTGATCCCGTGCACGATGCTCGTCGGCCACACGCTACCGGCGGTTGCGCAAGCGATCATTTTCCTCGCCCTCCTCGGGGTTTTCGTCGACCCCGTGCTGCTCGTCGGCTGCGTGCTGGCAGTCCTGATGGGCGGGCTGTTGGGAGTTTCGCTGGTCATCAGAACCAGAGTGTGGGTCGTGCAGCTGGTCGTCGGCTTCGCGCTCATCGTCGCTGCCATCATCTATGCCCTGACGAATCTTCACCTGATGCCCGGCGGTGGAACGGCCACGGGCTTGCCGCTGCCGCTGATGGTGATTGCCATCGCCGCGAACTTCCTGTTCGGCATCCTGTTGAACTTCGGCATCGGCAACTACGCGCCGACGCTGGTCATGCTCAGCCTGATGGGCATGGACCCGCGTCTGTGCTTCCCGATCATGGCCGCGGGCGCCGCCCTGACAGCGACGGGCGCGAGCTTGCGTTACATTTCGATCGGTGAGGTCGATCTGCGGATTGCGACCGGAATCGCGTTGGGTGGAATTCCCGCGGTACTCGTCGCCGCGTTCATCGTGAAGAGCATGTCGCTGGAGCTGCTGCGTTGGCTCGTGGTCTGCGTGGTTCTGTATGCCGCGCTCGTGATGCTGAAGGCAGCGGCGACCGGAGCAAGTAAGGAGCATGAACCATGAGCCTGATCCTGTCGTGGCTGATCCTCGCGTTGGCTGTCTGGGTAACGAGCGCCATTCTGCCCGGCTTCCACCTCAAGAGTCCGACGAGTGCCTTGCTCGTCGCCGCCATCTTCGGTTTGCTCAACTTTCTCCTGGGCTGGTTGCTGTTCGGGATCTTCGCCGTCGCGACGCTCGGTATCGCCTGGCTGCTCGCATTCATCACCCGCTGGATCATCAATGCGATTCTATTGGTCATCACCGACAAGCTGACTGATCATCTGAAGATCGACAGCTTCGGTTGGGCGCTCGGTGGCGCGCTGGTGATGTCGCTGGTGGGCACGTTCGGCGAGTACGTCGTGCGCTCGATCCTCTAGCCTCACTGCTCTTTCAGCACCGAATCCACATCGACGAGGCGGAACGCGCCGGACTCGGTAGCGAACTGCCGCAGCAGGTACGCGTGTCCCTGCCCGTAGACGACGAGCACGCGGTCTTGTGGACGATCGGTCAGACGGACGACGTTGGTGAAGATGCGGAGATTGCGCGCGTACCACTGGCCGACCCAGTTGGCTCCGGGTTGCTGCTCGGCATCGCCGATCGCGGCCCAGTCGAAGTAGTTGCGATGATTCGCGGCAAGTGCAGCCGGCGTATTGAGCTGCAGGAACCACTGCCCGATGGTTTTCGTGCCCAGCGGAATGAGGCCGACCGCCCCCTTGGGATCGAGCAGTGCGGTCACTTGTGCTTTCTGGCCGTGCGCCGGGCCATATGCGACCCAGTCGTAGTCCTCGTCCTTGCCCGGCGGCTCCTCGAGCCAGTCCACTGCGTAGACGCGCTCGAGATGCAGCTTTGCCGCGAGTCTGAGTCCGATCTGCTCTTCTTCGCCGCGAGCCAGCTGGTACTTCCCGTCACGGTAGTCTCGATAGCGTGTGTCGAGAGCTGCTTGCTTCTTGATTGGCCATTCCACAGCGATGTGCGTCGGTCGGTAGAACGCGAGTTGCTCCACGACCTTGCCGATCTCTGCCTGTCGAGTCGGCGCGAGAACGTCGTCGACCTTGATGTTCACGACGTCGTGGCCTGGGTTGGCCAGATGCGCGGTGCCGAGCACTAGTAACGCGGGTCTCTGGTCCGCGGGCCGGTCACGAAGCAACTTGGTGTCGTCCTGCGCTACGGCGGGCAACCACAGGCTGGCAATGAGACAGCCACAGCAAAACGAGCTGATCCGGGCGGTGAAGGCAAACATCGAGGTCTCCGTGACGGGCGGATGCTGTTAAGAGCACCGGATCGGGGGGATTGTTGCGGTCCGAACGACGGCAGTAGTCTTTCGCCGCATGCGAATCAGAAAAGCCCAGGACAGCGATGGCCCGGCCCTCCTCGAGATCATCCTGCCGGTGATTCGCGAAGGTGCGACGTATACCCTCGAGCCCGACATGAGCGAGGCGGAGGCACTGGCCTATTGGCTGGCGCCGGACAAGGAAACCTTCGTGGCGGAAGAGGCTGGCGGCATCGTCGGCACTTATTTCATTCGCCCGAATCAGGCCGGCGGCGGCCGGCACGTCTGCAATTGCGGATACATGACTCGCGCGGCGGCCGCCGGACGTGGCGTCGCACGAGCGATGTGTCAGCACTCGCTGGCGCACGCCCGAACCCGCGGGTACCGGGCCATGCAGTTCAACTTCGTGGTCAGCACCAACGAGCGGGCTGTACGCCTCTGGCAGTCATTGGGCTTTGAGATAGTCGGCCGCCTTCCGGGGGCGTTCCGGCATCCCGTGCATGGGTACGTCGACGCGTTGGTGATGTACCAGGGTGTGAGTGAGGGCTAAAAGAAATGAGTGGCTCGAGGCAGGGGCCAAAGCCTGCCGGCGTGCTTTGATGAGCGACGCCGGCAGGGGGCCGTATCCTTACTGGATCTGCGTGATCGTCACGGAGTAACCGTCGTGGTAGGCGCTGTCGGCGGCGAACGAGCCGAGCGACAGGCCGACGGTGACGATGACAGCCGACAGGATCATGCAAACAGCTGACTGGGTTTTGCGGCTGGCGACGGTAAACATGACGATCTCCTTGGTCTCTCTCTGCGTTGTCCGCGTTGTTGCGGGGCTTGGTAATAGGACACGGGAAAGCGCTCTACGGTTACACGCTCGAGGGGGGTTGCCGGTGAATTGCACCGGAATACCGGCGAACGCCGCCCGGTCCTGACGACGCCGCGCAACTCATAGGACGAGAGCTATGGAGCCCTATTTTCCGCCGGCCTCATTGCGAATCCGGGAACGTTCCATGTCACTGCGGCTTCGGATCGACCAGGTCACAGAACGATGCGCTCTATGCCGACATGTGGGCCTTCCTGTTCTGGAGCGCCGGCCTGGCCGACTCGCTCTGACGTTGCAGCAGAATCCGGAACGCCAGCGCATGCGTGATCAGCATGAGCGGCACGAGGAATGTCGGAATGAAGTAGGCCGCACCCAACTGGCCCGGCATCAGACCGGTCGTGCCGCCGTGGTAGAACGCAGTCAATAGATCAACCGAGCCCCAAAGGTTGAAGATCCACGCGATCGCCACACCAGCCCTGTTGTGCAGCGTTGCGAGCGACAGCAACGCGAGCGCCGCAGCGGCGATGTCGCCGTAGGCAGCGGATTGCGCGAAGGCGGCCGGCAGGTCCGGCGACACGACCCCAGGCACCATGAAAGCCAGCCCGACGAAGCGGAAGCTGTGCAGGATGAGAATCGGCCGCAGCGCGTCGGCACGCGGCAGCGCGCGGAGCTTCGGCCAGATGTATCGCTTCGCAACGATCCCCCACGCAATGAAAGCGAATGCGATGCTCACGAAAAAGTAGAGTTGTGGAGGCATGGATCTGTCCTGTGGTTCGGATCGGAGCGCTTGGTACCATCTGGTACCAACTGAATGGCAGTGTGGTACTCTGCGGTACCGACTGTCAAGCGAGGCGATTGATGACCGACGTCCGCGAACGCATCCTCGACGCCGCCTTCGCAGCATTCATGAAGGGCGGCTACGCCGCGACCAGCACGCTCGAGATCGCAACGCGTGCGCGCGTTTCGAAGCGCGAGCTGTACGCACTGGTGGGCAACAAGCAGGAAATACTGAGCGCCTGCATCAGCGCGCGCGCCACGCGCCTGAAGGTACCGGCTGATCTGCCCGTCCCGCACGATCGCGAGACGCTCGCGCAGGTCCTCTCCTCCTTCGGTTCACAGCTCGTGCGCGAGATCACCGATCCCACCGTCATCACGGTTTTCCGACTTGCGATCGCCGACGCGGTGCGTGCCCCCGAAGTTGCGCAAGCGCTCGACTCCATCGGGCGCGAGACGAGTCGCGCCGCCTTGCGGCAGATCATGACGCAGGCATTGGCGTCCCGGCTTCTCGAGGGCCGTCCCGCCGAGCTCGCCGAGCAATTCGGCGGCTTGCTGTGGGGTAATCTGATGGTCAGCCTGCTGCTCGGCGTCGCCGAGCGGCCGAGCTCACGCGAGATCACGGCCCGAGGCCGCGACGCCGCGGAGGCGTTTCTGCAACTTCATCCGCTTCCGAGCTGACCTCTCATGCAGTGCCTCACCAACCTGCTCCTCAACACCGGGCGTAGCTCAAAGCAGCGCACTATCGTCTGCCGAGTCGCAGTGCAGGATCGAAATTGCTGCCCGCGATGTCCTTGAACACCAGGATCTCCGCCACCTTCGCGGATGCCCCGTCATAGAAGCCGCTCTCGCTGACGAACTCCTTAGGGTTGCGGAAGGTGCCGAACAGGATGTCGAACAGCGGCAGGTCGGAATAGTTGTACTGGTGAACGCCGCGGCCGTGATGGACGCTGTGGCTCTCGGGCCGCTGCACGATGTAGCCCAGCCATTGCGGCGTGCGCACGTTGATGTGCTGGACGACGCCGAGGAACGTCGTTGCATACAGGGCGTAGGTGACGGCCTGGGCGCTGAGTCCCACCACCACGGTCAGGCTGAGACTGGTGAGAAAGGTGAAGCCCACGATGTCCAGCGGGCTGAAGTAGAAGGCGCCCCAGCTGTCCAGCCGTTCGGCGCTGTGATGCATCTGGTGGAAGGAGCGCCAGATCCAGTGGACGCGGTGCATGGTCTGATGCCAGAGATAGACGAACAGCTCATAGATCAGCACGCCGATGGCGGCCCCGACGAAGGGGTTGAGTGCTTCCAGGTTGACCAGTCGATTGCGGGCCAGCGCCTCGCCCCAGAGCAGCGGCAGATAGGACGACAGATAGAAGTAGCAGACGAACACGACCAGCGCCCGGGTCCGCCAGCCCTTCACCCGGGGCAGCGCTCGGGCGGGGAACAGCGCTTCCAGCAGGATCAGGACTGCGTACAGCCCCAGTACGGTCAGGGAAACCGGGTCCAGGAGGATTTGCAGCGGCGTTGGCATGTTTAGTGCTCCCATGTGGCGGTTGTTCGAGTGGCCGCAACAGTGGCGGTTCGAACCTAAGGCCGCATGGAGCCTGGATCATTTTTGAGTAATGATTTGCTAATTCCACGCGGGGGCGCCCGCTGATGAAATACCAGATAGCCGAATACACCCTCGACCCCTCGCGATACCGGATCACCAACGGGGACGGTGCCATCCCGGTCGAGCCGAAGGTGTTCGACCTGCTCGTGTACCTGATCCAGCATCGCGATCGGGTGCTGTCCCGGGAAGAGCTGTTTCGGAAGGTGTGGGAGGGTCGCGAAGTCTCGGATGCGACGCTGAGCAATCACGTCATGAGCGCCCGCAAGGTGCTCGGCGACAGCGGCGAGCTGCAAAGGACGATCCAGACGATCCGCGGCCGCGGCTATCAATTCGTCGCGCCGGTCCAGGAGATCGAAGACGAGGTTGCCACTCCCGAAGCAAGCAAGCCGCCACCCCGGCGGCCCGCATGGCGGCTGCCGCTGGGAGTCGCTGCGGTAGTGCTCGGCGCAGGTGCTCTGTTCGGTTGGAAATACATCGCGCCCACTGACCCGCCGCGGCGGCCCTCCTCCGGGTCGCCCTACGTTCTGGTGGTTCCTTTCGATGTCTCCGCCGATGCGCCCGAGACGTGGCGGCCCTTCGCCGACCAGGTCACGCGCGAAGTGATCCGCAATCTGCGCAAGATCTCGGGCCTGCGGGTGGTACCGGCGACTTCGGCGTTTTCATTCAAGGGTGACAAATCGCGCGAGCACATCCGGCGCCAGCTGCCGGAGGTGCAGTACGTGCTGGATGGAGCCGTCAACATCTCCGGCACGAATACACTGCGCATCACTTCGGAGCTCGAGGATCTCGAGGACGGACGCCTGGTCTGGGACAAGGACTACGAGGGCCGCACCGACGACGCGAATCTCTTCGCGATGCAGTCCGGCATCGCGGCCGCGGTGTCGCAGTCCTTGCAGGTCGCGATCCGCGCAGATGAGAAGCGCGCGCTCGACGAGTTCCCCACCCGCAATCTCAAGGCGTACGAATTGTACGTGGCGGGGCGACACGAGCTGGATCTGCTCACTCGTGAGTCCCTGCCGCACGCGGTCGACCTGTTCAACCAGGCGATCGCGCTGGATCCGCAGTTCTTCGATGCTTACATCGCCAGGAGCGACGCCTACCGGCAGCTGTTCGCTTATTTCGAGCCGCCCATCAGCATGCTGCAGACGGTGGTCGATTCCATCGCCGAAGCGCAGGCCGTGCGCCCCGATTCTGCCGAAGCGTGGTCGTCACTCGGCCTCACCTACGTGATGGCCTGGCGCTGGAAGGATGCCTGGATTGCCTTGAATAAGGCGAAGCAACGTGACCCGACACTGGCGCAGACGGAACTGGGCTTTGCGCTGTACTACTCGGGACTCGGCGAGGCGGCAAAGGTCAAGGACGCGCTCGCCGACGCCGACCGTCTGGATCCGCTCAACGCGGAAATGGCGGACTGGGGCAACTGGGCACTGTTCATGGTGGGCGAAAAGGAGGCCGCGCGGGAGTGGGTCGACAGGAAGATGCAACAACATCCCGACGTCGGGCTTGTGGCTTGCGGCGCAGGTGTCGGAGCCTATATCGCGGGTGACTATGCAAGGGCGGTGCAGCTTGCGGAACGAGGGGCGCAACAGGATGGCTCGCCCGTTGCGCTGATCATGCTTGCTCAGGCTTACGGTTATGCGGGACAAAAGGAGAAGGTGCTCCCGCTGCTGGAGAAGGCCGCGAGCGCCGGTACATATGTATGTCCGTATGAGTCGGCTGCTGCGTATCTGAGCATCGGCGACACGCAGCGCGCCATTACTCTGCTCGATGATGCTGTCGCCGCGCGCTCCAACTGTCTCATCTTTCTGCGCAACGATCCGCGACTGGAGCCCATCCGCAAGCATCCTCACTATCCGGTCCTGCTGAACAGAGTGGGGCTGGATGATGTCGCGGTAGCGTCGTACAAGAGGTGACGTTGCAGCGAGGAGCGGACGCCGTGAGAGTCTTCGCCCTGGTGCTTTGCTCGTTGGCGCTGCCCGCATTCGCCGAGGACGCGCCGTGCACCTGCCCGGACATGCTGGACCTCGCGAGCCGCAGCAATCAGGTCAAGGCCGCGATCCAAACTTATCAGCAGCAACTCGCGACATGGACTTCTGCTGGCGGCGCGCCAACTGCCGACGAAGCGTCGCGCATCACCTTCCAGCGCGGGACCGTCGAGCCGCCGATGGTTGCAATCAAAGACTATCGAGCGAACACCGCCTCTGCGAACACCGGGCCGGACTGCACCACGACGATCGACGCGCCGACGCAGTGCCTGCGAGTCCTGATGGAACAGCACGAATTCGTGCACAGAAATGCCTGCCGTGACCACGCCAGCGAGCATGTGTCAGTCACAGATGTGATCGCTCAGCGCTGGCAGACGCTCGCCGACTACGCGCGTGAAGAGATCGAGGCCTATCAGGCTGAGCGTACCTACATCGAAGCGGCGCTTTCGAACCTGGAACGTGACTGTCGCTACACGCTCGAGTTCGACTCCACGATCTCCGGAGCGACGGAGGCGACGCGCTCCAACGCCAGGACCAGGGTCGATCTCGAAGTGCACTTCCCCAGAGGTTACACACCGACAGGGCTCACGGGCTCGTACCCGCTACGCTACGACACGCGTGATGTCGGCCCGCCGAAGCTCGTCGGCGATCCGATGCTCAAGAAGCTGGCGATTGCCTGCTATGCCGCATCGGATGGTTCGGGCGACGTGTCGTTCGCAGTGCGCGATGCATGGCTGATGCGCGAGCGCACACCGCCGTACGGGCCGCTGCTGGAATTGCCGATCTATGTCGGCGACACACAGGAGACGCGGCGACTCAAAGGGCCGCGCGGCTGTCCGCACGAGTCCGAGCGGACCTCCTTCTGGACGGAGCAGTTCAAGCTCGGCAAGCGCATCGAGCCCGCAAGTCCGGTGGACACTCGTGCCAGCGCACCGAGTGCGTCGGACCTGGCAGTGATTGTCGATTCCTGGACGTTCGCGGGCGACGACGCCGAGAAAACGATCGAGACGGCGTGCGCCGGGTTCAGCGGCCTGGGAGAGTTGAGCGGCTTCGCGGGACTGCCCGTCGGCAACGTCATGTGCGAGAAGACGGTGCTGAAGCTCAAACGGAAACGCTAAGCTCATCACACATTCGCCCGCTGCGAGGCGGCGTGTTCGACCGGTTGCTCCGCAGGTTCAGCGGCGGCGTCGACGACGGGAAGCTCGACGTGCAGCGTGAGACCGCGGTCCTCGTTGCGGGTGGCCCAGATGAGTCCGCCGTGGGCTTCGACGATCGATCGGCTGATGGCCAGGCCCATTCCCAGCCCTTGCGGCTTGCTGCTCACGAAGTGTTCGAAGATCTTCTCGAGGCCGGGCTCTTCGACGCCGACGCCGGTATCGCGAATCGAGAGCTGCACGCGGCCCGTTTTGGACGTGCAGCTCTCGACGTAAATCTCACGCGCTCCCTCCCCGCCGGCCGCAATCGCCTCCGCAGCGTTGACGATCAGGTTGATGAGGACTTGCCGCAGCTGCACGGCGTCGCCTCGCACGTAAGTCTCTGCCGCATCGTGCACGAACCGCGCACGAATGTGCCGGCTCCGCATTTCATGCTCGAGTAGCCGCAGCACGTCTTCGATTGCAGCGTGCAGATCCACGCAGGTGCGCGGCGGCGGCTCCTTGCGAAACAAGGCGCGGAGTCGGTGTACCGTCTCCGTGGCTCGTTTCGCATCCGCCATCACGTCATCGATCGCTTCGCGTATAGCCGTTTCCGACGCATGGCGGGCGAGCAGTTGCTGCATGGCTTCGGCATTCATGATGATGGCAGTCAGCGGCTGGCCGAGCTCGTGGGTCAACGACGCCGTCATCTCGCCGAGCGTGGTCACTCGCAGTGCATGTGCGAGCTCGTCGCGCTGACTGCGAACTTCGTCCTCCGCCCGCAGACGACGCTCCTCGCTCTGCTCACGCAACCGCTCGGCCCGCCGTCGCTGCGCGCGACTCACGAGCAGCCCGACGACGAGACCGGTCTGCAGCAGGAACAGCGCAGCGCCGCCGAGGATGTACCCCTTGTACAGGTACCAGATGGAGGCCGGTTCATTCTCGACCTGGCTGTCGGCGGGCAGCAGGTCCTGGTCGAGACCCCACCGGTCGAGCTGCCGCCAATCGAAGAGATTCCGGTAAGAGCCGCCGCTCGTCACCGGAATGTGCGAAGGCGCTTCGCCACGGAGGATGCGTATCCCCATCGCAGCGGCCTGCTGCCCCAGATCGGCGACGCTGTAGACACTCCCGCCCACGGCTCCGCGTCCCACGTACTGGTCGACCGCGACGTACACCGGCGCATTGGCAGCGCGCGCTATGTCGGATAGCACCTCGTGGGGCACGAAGGCCTCGCCTGTTTGATCGGCGAAGACAGTGAGGTAGTAGATGACGCTGTCGGCCGGAAGAGCCGACAGCTCGCTCAACAGCTGCGGCCTCGACTGCTCCGTCAGCCAGGTGAAGTGCACTCGCTTCTCGAAGCGCTGCAGATCACGGCGGGCAATGGCCTGGAGGTGCCGGTCGAATCTCGAGCTGCCGCCCACGACGAAGACATTACGGGTCGCGGGCTGTAAGCGCAGCGCGACGTCGAGAGTCGGCGCGAAGCTCCGCTTCATAACGACGCCGGTGACGTTGTCCGGCAGCGACATCGCCTCGACGTCGAGTGGATCCGCGCCGCAGAAGACGATCGGCACGCCACGAAACAACGTGTCCGCGCGCCGGATCAGAAAATCGAGCGCAGGCTCCATGACGGCGACGATCAGGTCCGGGCGGCGGTCCTGGTACTTGCGCTGGAAATACTGTTCCAGCGCGTCCGGGTAGTCGGGGTTGTTGAAGCGCGAGAGGTTCAGCGATTCGGTGTAGATCTCGACCGGCTCCCGCAACTGCGAACGCAGGACTTGCTGAAGGTTGCTATTGATGATCGCCAGGCCCGGCAGATCCTTGTCCTCGTCGAAGACGATGAGTACTTGCGGCTCGGCGTGCACCGATGCGGTCAGCGCAAATAAGGCGAGCGCGGCCCCCAGCGCGCAGCAGACTCGTCGACGGCAGCTATGCTCACGACCCGTCACAGCGTCCCTTCCCGGCGACGTCTGCAGCAGCAATTCCTGCAGACCGGGATCATATGTAGTCCAAGAGATCGAGGATGTAAATCTCCGGGACGGTCGGCGACCGACATACATCCGTCAGTCGGCAGCGTAAGATGCACAGTCGCCACGGGCGCGTCATGGGCAAGATCGAAGAACTCAAACAGCAGATCCGGAATCTGTCACCCGAGGAGCTTGCGGAGCTTCGCGACTGGTTCTGGGAGGCGCACAGGTTGCCGCCCGCCGGCGCGTCGGACGCCGCCGGCGCAGACGTCAATCCGGGTCAGTTGGTGGAAGACGTGCTGGCGAAGATCAGAAAGAACGTCTGACGAAATGATCCTGGAGCATGGGCGGTTGAACGTGTTTGTGGCCTTCGCCGCCGCATTGCTTGCGTCAGTGTTCGCCGGCTCTGCATCTCAGGCCGCGGAAGCGCCCCCTCGCGCGGACGTGCTGATTCACGGCGGCCTCGTCTACACCGGGGAGGATGCCGAGCCGCGGATCCTCGATGTCGTTCTCGCCGGCGACACGATTGCGTACGTCGGCGAGGATGCCGCCGCACGGTTCGAGGCTGCGCGCACGATCGAGGCGCAGGGCGCGATCGTCGCCCCCGGCTTCATCGATCCTCATACGCATCCGGATACCTACATCCGGTCACAGGATCGCGCGCAGCGGCGCAATGCACCTTGGCTGATGCAAGGTGTCACGACGATTGCGATCGGTGTCGACGGCGGCGGCAGCTTCGAGGTGGCGAAGCAACGAGCCTGGTTCGAGAAGCAGGGAGTCGGGACCAACCTGGCGCTGTACGTCGGCTTCTCATCCGTACGACAAAGCGTGCTCGGGGAGCAGTCGCGAGCGCCGACGGTCGAGGAGCTCGCAAGCATGCGCCAACTTGTCGCGCACGCGATGTGCCAAGGCGCATTCGGATTCTCAACCGGGCTGTTCTATGCGCCGCAGAGTTTCGCCAGCACCGACGAGGTCGTGGCATTGGCTCACGAGGCAGCGATTCGCGGTGGCCTCTACGACACCCATCAGCGCGATGAATCCTCCTACGGGATCGGCCTGCTCAACTCCACTCGCGAAGCGATCGACATCGGGCGCCGGGCCGGGATGCCGGTTCACATCGCGCATCTCAAGGCGCTCGGCATGGACGTGCGCGGCAAGTCGCAGGACCTCGTGTCGATGATCGAAGCAGCCCAGGCGAGCGGGCTGCATGTCACGGCCGACCAGTATCCATACCTGGCATCGGGTTCGAGTCTGCAGGCATCGCTCCTCCCGCGCTGGTCCGTCGATGGCGGACGCAAAGCGCTGCTTGCGCGCCTGGATGACCCTGCGACCTTGCAGCGGATCCGGACAGAGATGCGCGAGAACCTGCGCCGGCGAGGCGGCCCGCAGTCGCTGTTGTTCAATTCGACTGGCCATCCCTGGAGCGGCAAGACTCTGGCGGCGATGGCGGCCTTTTGGAAGTTCGATCCCGTCGATGCCGCGCTGCGCGTCATCCGCGAGGCCGATGATGAGAAAGCGGACGCCGTAACGTCGTTCAACATGGATCCGCAGGATGTGGAGCTGCTGATGCGCCAGCCGTGGATCGTCACGGGATCCGACGGCTCGGATGGCCATCCGCGTCAGTACGCAACCTTTGCTGAGAAGTATGCGAAGTACGTGCAGCACGATCACGTGCTGACAACCACCGAGTTCATCCGGCGTTCGACCGGACTGACGGCTGATATCCTCGAGCTAGAGCGGCGCGGTTACTTGCGGCCGGGAAACTTCGCGGATGTAGTCGTGCTCGATCCCTCAGGCTATCGCCCCAAGGCGGACTATCTGCATCCCAAGGTGTTGTCCGAGGGAGTGCTGTACCTCTGGGTCAACGGCAAGCTGGCCGTCGACGCGGGCAAGATGACCGACGCGCTCGCCGGCAGAGTGCTGAGTCACGTGCCCACGTCAGGCACTTGTCGCTCGATCAAGCCTTAGACTTCGTGATGTAGCGCGACCAGTATCCGTCGAATTGCGCCTGCTCGAGATCCGAACCGAGCTCCGCGCGCGGCATTTGGCTTCCTAACGGCTGCCGCTCTTCAGCCGGAACAGCTTTTGCGCATTCTCGTAGCGGATCTTCGCCTTCTCGCTGTCGCTCAGGCTCAGCTTCTCGAATGCGCTGACGTTCTGCGCCAGCGAGTATTGCGGATAGTCCGAGCCCAGCAGGATGTGGTCGACGCCGACATTGCGCATCGTCCAGACGAACTCGCCCTCGATCGGCGAGCCGCCGACGATGGCGACGGTCGCTGCGATATCGAAGTAGATGTTGTCCCCGAACAGGCCTTCGGCGGTCCGAGCCGCTTTCAGGATGTTCCAGAAGCGGAAGTTCAGCCCGCCCAGATGAGCGAAGATGAATGTGGTCTTCGGCGCAGCGAGCGCCAGGTTGAACAGCTTCTCGCAGTCGTCGGGCACGATGCTCGCGTTGTCGAACAGGACGATCACGCCCAGCTCCCCTGCCCGCTTCACCAGCGTCAGCACGCGCGGATCGGCAGCATCGAACTTCTGGGTGTGAGGGTGCAGCTTGAGCACTTTGATGCCGCCGGCCGCGATCCGCTCCAGCTCCGTGACGGCCGCTGAGCCGTCATAGGGGTGAACGGTCGCAATGGGCATGACCTGCGGGTGCTTGGCCGCGAGTGCAAGAATTCCATCGTTGGCCGCGCGCACCTGATCCGGATGGCCTTGCAATGCCTGGTTCGGTCCGCCGAACCACATCCCGCCCAGGCCGGCGACTTCCATTCCGCCCGCTTTCAGCTGCGCCTCGTACTCGCGCAGCGACCGCTCGTCATGCCAGAGATGGACATGCAAGTCGAAGACCGGCGTTTGCGCGCCGGCGGTGGCGGCGAACAGCATCAGCGCCAGAAGAATCAGACGCCAACTGCGAACCATGGATATCACGCACCTCGTGTCGAAATCTGCAACGAAGCTTGCCGAAACGGCACGACGTTTTCCATTACCTTCCGATGTCACTGATGCCGCTCGAGGGCATACACCTTATGCCCGGCCGCCATCCGCACCTATACTTCGCGCACAGGAGAAGATGCATCGATGTGCGGGATCGTCGCAGCACTGCGGGACGGAGCACTGGTTGCCAGCGACCGGCTGGCCGCCGCCGTGCGAACAATCGGTCATCGAGGGCCTGATCGGTCCGCACAGTGGCTATCTGCCGACGGGCGCATGGCGCTGGGTCATGCGCGTCTCAGCATCATCGGTTTGCAGAATGGCGATCAACCGCTGACGAGCGCTGCGGGCGACGTCCACTGCGTCGTGAACGGCGAGTTCTACGGCTATCGCGCGATTCGCGATGCCTTGCGCGCTGACGGCGCGCGGTTCGTGACGGATTCCGACAGCGAGATCGCCCTTCATCTATATGAGCGTCGCGGCGTGGAGTGCGTGCACGAGCTGCGGGGCGAGTTCGCCATCGTGATCGCCGATGAGCGTCGCCGGCGTCTGGTCGGCATTCGTGACCGCTTCGGGATCAAGCCGCTGTACTACGCCGTGTGCGGCCGGGACGTCTACTTCGCGTCCGAGATCAAAGCGCTGGTCGCGCTGGGAGTGACGCCGCGCTGGGACCATGAAGCTTTCTTCGCAGGCTGCCACCAGGCGCTCTCCTCCCACCGCACGCTCTTCGCCGGCGTGTTCGCAGTTCCTCCGGGCTGTGTGGCGATTGCCCACGACGGGCACGTGGATGTCCGTAGCTATTGGGACATGGCATATCCGCCGCGCGAAGTGCTCGAAGCCGATCGACGCAGCGATGGCGAGATCGTCGAAGGCTTCCGTGAAGTGTTCGAGGACGCCGTCTCGCAGCGACTCGTGGCCGACGTCGAGGTCGCGACCTACCTGAGCGGCGGAATCGACTCCTGCGCCGTGCTCGGTGTCGCGCAACGCAAACTGTCGCGGCCGCTGCGTGCCTTCACCGTGACTTTCGAAGAGCAGATGTACGATGAGCGATCGCTCGCGCAGCGCACTGCCGAGCTGACGCGCTCGAACTTCGTGCCGGTGCCCGTCACCCAGCGGCAACTGGCGGATTCGTTCTCCGACGCGCTCTGGCATGCGGAAACGCTCGCCATCAATGGACATGGCGTTGCCAAGTTCCTGCTGTCGCGAGCAGTGCGCGACGCCGGCATCAAGGTCGTGCTGACCGGCGAGGGCGCCGACGAGATGCTGGCCGGTTATCCGCCGTTCCGGCGTGATTCGATCCTGCACGAGTCGGCAGACCAGAGCGCCGCCGCGCGCCTGCTCGACGAACTGGCCGCGAGAAACCGGTCCTCGCGCGGCTTGCTGAGCCCTGCCGGTGAGCCCGCACCCGGACTCGATGGCCTCGCCCAGCGGCTCGGCTGGACGCCGTCGTTCTTTGCTACCTTCTCTACGCTTGCCGCGAAGATTCATCCACTGCTGAATGACGATTACCGCAGCCGCCAGGTGGCCGCGGGAGCGTACGCAGATCTGCTCGATACGGTCGACATTCGTGGCCGGCTGAGCGGCCGCAACCCTGTGAACCAGGCGCTGTACCTGTGGGCGCGAACGCAGCTGGCGAACTACGTGCTGGTGTATCTCGGCGATCGCATGGAGATGGCGCACTCTGTCGAAGGGCGCGTCCCGTTCCTCGATCATCGGCTCGCTGAGTTCTGCGCGAACCTTCCGGTGCGCCACAAAATCCGCGGCCTGCGCGAGAAGCACGTGCTGCGCGAGGCTGTCCGCGATTATGTATTGCCGGAGATCTACGATCGGCAGAAGCATCCCTTCATGTCGCCGCCGGCGCGCACGATGGATGATCCGCTCGCCGGCTTTTGTCAGGACGTACTGCATTCGTCGGCAGTCGAGGCGCAACCATTCTTCGAGCCGAGTCGTGCACGCAACCTGATGAAGCACGTCGCGGGGCTGCCGCCGGAAGATCGATCCGCGTTCGAGGGCGCAGTGCTGCTCGCTGTGAGCACCTGTGTGCTGCAGGAACGCTTCGGCATGTCCGGCTAAGTAATTGTCACCGATTGTCGCTCACTCGGCGCGTGACTAGACTCGCGCGCTTGTGCCACGGGGGCTGTAACCGGGAGATCTCACGTGACTGACTGCCGCTCACTGTTCTCGCTATTCTTTCTTGCTCTGCTCGCATCGGCCGACGTCGACGCGGCCAGCAAGCACTCTGATCGGGACATAACTCAGGTGACTCTGCTGCAGGCACAGAGCAGCACGCCTGCCGCAGCGAACAGTAAATCCAGCAACCAATTGTTCGAAGCCGCCGGCCGCGCGGTGACGTCGCACGCGGCAGAGCTCGGAGTCGCGATGGGACAAGCATTGCAACCCGCGAGCTTGCAGACATCGCCGCTCGGCTCGAGCGTCGTCACTTACAAGCAGACCGTGGGCAACTACGAAGTGCTTGGGGCTCGCATCTCGACCGTGCTGGACGCCGGCGGCAACGTTCGAGCACTCAGCGGCGGCTTCAGTCCCAACGTGGCGTCGGCCGGTGCCACTGCGTTCAAGCTCAGTGCACCAGCCGCTTTGCAATCGCTGCTGAAGAACAGCGGCATCGTATCGAATGCGAGCACGCCGAAAGCACTCGAGCGGCGCAACGGCTATCAATACTTCTCGATCGACTCGGGCACGGTGCGAGCGCTGCGACCCGCGCGCCTCAAGCCGGTCTACTTTCCTGCCGACGGTCGATTGATCGCCGCTTACTATATCGAGCTCGTCGGCTGGCGCCGCGATCGAGCGCACGCCGAAGGATGGGGCACCGTCGTTTCCGCGGAAGACGGCAGGATCCTGCAGCGAACGAAGTTGACCCATGACGCTGCGCACTCCTACCGCGTGTTCACCGACCTGAGCGGCGTCCCGCTCGAGGACGCATATGGGCGGACTGTGCCGCACCCCACGGCGACGCCGGATGGTTTCTTGCCAACGGTCCCCGCTCCCATGCAGCTCATCACGCTCGGCCATGCACCGATGATCTCCACCGGCGATCCCTGGCTTCCGCCCGGCGCCACAGAAACGCTCGGCAACAACGTCGACGCTTTCTTCAACAGCCTCGTCGCAGTCGACGGCGTGTGGGACTTCCTGGGAGACGGTCCGGTCTTGAATCCTGACGAAGGCGACTTCCGCGCACCCCTGACCGGCGCGGCCACCTTCGACTATCCCTACGACGCCACTGCCACAGCGTCCGACTACGTGCAGACTCCCGGCGAGCCGGCAACTCCGATCCCGACTACATCTGCGCAGTTGAATGCGAAGATCGTGCAGGCGTTCTATGCGGTCAACTGGCTCCACGATTACTTCTATGACCTCGGCTACGACGAGGCATCCGGCAACTCTCAGCAGGACAACTACGGCCGCGGCGGTCTCGCGGGTGACCCGGTCGTCGTCAATGCCGCCTTCCCGGGCATTTTCACCTTTGCGCCCGCCGACGGCGAAAGCCCGCAGATGCTGGTGGGGCCGAACGCGTTCAGCGGCACCCTGCGCGATCCGACGGGCTTCGACTTCTCCTCGATCTCACACGAGTGGACCCACACGATGTACGGCCGGCTCGCCGTCGCCGGCCCGAGCGCGCAGAACCAGGCCTTGAACGAAGGCACCGCGGATTTCGTCGGGTTGCTGTTGTCGGCTCGCGCAGCAGATCGCAACGCCGCTCCGGATTCCCGGCCCTTCAGCGGCGCCTATCCGTCGGGCGCCTACATCAATCTGGATTACGACTTGCCGTGGGACACGCTGCCGCCCGCGGGCTCGCCTGAGAATCCGGACAACACTTACTACCACGGCGTGCGGCGCTTCCCCTACTCCGCCGATATGACGATCAATCCGCTCACGCTGCGTCACATCGGCTACAGCAACGACCTGCCGGCCGCGCCGGCGCCGTTCGACTGGAAATTCCGCACTCTGTCGAATACTGAAATTCACAGTGCCGGCGAGATATGGGCTACCGCCCTGTGGCAATGCGCGCGGAATATCCTCGCGGACGAGACGCGCGGTACGTTCGAGGCGCGCCAGCGGCGCATCTTTGCGCATCTCGTCAGCGGCCTGAAGATGTTTCCGACCGATGCGGACTTCATCGAGGCGCGCAACGCCGTTCTGTTCGCGATGCGTGCGAGTGACGCCACGGATTATGAGCAGTGCCGACGCGGTTTCGCGAAACGCGGCTTCGGTGCTGGTGCGCTCGCACCGAAGCGGGGTGACGACAGCAACGACAGCGTGAGAGAAAGCTTCTCGCAGTCCGATGCCGCGTTGAGCTTCGTCGACTGGCAGCTGCAGGAAACCAGCGGCGGTGATGGCGACGGCGTGCTCGACGTTGGCGAGAATGGCCAGCTGACGCTCACACTGAAGAACACCGGCCTGGTGCCACTGACTCACTCGCGAATCGACGTACAGGCGTTGCCTGGCGCTTATGTATTTCCGTCGGGCAGCTCGGCTACGGGCATCACGCTGCAGCCGAATGAGGAGCACACCGCGAGCTTCGACGTGCGAATCGTTGCGTCGCGAGGCACCGCGAGGCTGCCGTTCCAGTTCAGGGCACGCGATGAGCAGCGCGCCGACGTGAGCACGAAGGAAGACACGTTCTTTACGGTGAACTACGATCTCGTGCGCGATCGCACGATCGACTCGCTGGCCTCAGTGCAGAGCTTCGCCGCCGACTGGACCGTCGGCTTCGAGCCGGACCTGCACGGCTGCCCCATCGTCGAAGGCGATCCGACCAACTGGCAGCGCACGCGGCATCAGGGCCGCGATGCCTACCGCATCGGCAGCGATCATCTCGGCCTCGACGGTCATCTCGCCACCGTTCCGTTCACGGTGCGCAGCGGCGTTCCGCTGCGGATCGTGCTGACGCATGACTTCGACCTGACCCGGACTTCCGTCCTGTGCGGAGAGACGCAAGGCCTGCTCGAAATCAGCGTGGACGGCGGCGACTGGGAGAGCATCGCGACTCACCTGGTATCCGGCAGCGCCTCATTCTCTGGCAATAGCGGCGGATGGCAGACGGACGTGATGGATCTCGGCACCGCGCTCGCCGGGCACTCGGTGCAACTGCGCTGGCGCCTGCAGGCTGGCGAAGGCTTCGATCCGCAGCCGATTCACTGGGCCTTGTCACGGATCGAGATCAAAGGCGCGGCTACGCCGGTGTTCTCCAGCGTGCACGACGACGGCAGCCGTCATCACACCTGAGCAATCGCCAGCAACCAGGCCAGGATTTCGAAGATGAGCAGCACGAGCGCGAGTTGCAGCGCAACTCGCAGTCGCTGGATGACACGCCAGTTCGACGCCAGGTCGTGCTTGATTTGCACGGCCAGGTCTCGATGCATCGACGCCAGCGTGGCGTCGGTGTCGACGTAGCGATCGAGCAGCTCCTGCGGGTCGAAGCGAAACCGGTAGTTGTGGTACGGCCAGAGAAGGAAAGCGATCAGTCCGCCGAGCACCAGCAGTAACGCCATCGCGAGCCAGTCCCAACCTGCAACCCCATCCGCCAGCGCGCTGCTCCCGAGCAGCGAGCCGGCGAAGGACGATGCGAAGATGAGACTGCCGGCCCTGCCGTTCATGCTCTCGACCACACCTTGCTGGTGCACGAGTCCGCGAACGGCTTCCTGGTAGACCAGCTCGAGGCGCTGATCGACTTCGCTGCGGGAGGTGACGCGCTGGCTCATGCTACTGAACGACGTCACTCGTCCGGGGTTCCGTGCGACGGAGCATGTTCGGCTGGGGGTTAACCCGGCCCGGCCATCCGGGCCGTTCATGATTGATATGAAAGCGCTCGCAGTGCTCGCCTTCGTCGCCGCTGCCATTCCGGCAGCGCAACTCGTCACGGCTGCCGGTGGCAGCGATCGGCCTTCTCAAGTGTTGGAGAGCGACTGGATACCCATCTCCGAGCGCTTCGGCTTCGTCATCGACCCCGACAGCAATGAATCGCCCACGCCGCCAGCGCTGCCCCTGCCCGCCGAGCTCATGCCACCGGTCAAAGGCTACTTCGTCGTCAAGACCGATGCGGGCTGGCGCCGGCTGGCCGTCGTCAATCCTGTCGAGCTTGCCAGGCTGTAGCTGGCGGCTCGTCGCAGGTCGTCCGCCGCAATATACTTCGTGCATGCGAGCACTACTGCCTGCGGTAATGCTGCTGATTGCACCGCCGTGTTTCGCACAGGGCGATCAGGGACTTTGCGCCAGCGAGCGCGCATTGCAGCTCGGTGCGGCGAACCCGTACGGGTGTCGCGCTGAGCTCGTGCCGTTTCGCTGGCACGATTCGATTCGACAGGTCGAGATGGCGGCCGTGCGCGTCGGCTTCGTACGCGACTGGGACGAAATCTCGGATCTCGAGAAGTACCTGTTCCGCCTGCCTGACGGCAAGATCATCGAGGTGGGCGGGAAGCCGACCTTCCCAGCGTTCTCGCTGACCGCGCAACCAGAGTCTCAGTTGTTCCACGCACCCAACGAGCTGCTTTACGAGTACCAGGCATTCGAGCTGTTCGCCGGACAACTGTGCGGCGTAGCGAAGCTGAAGTACCCGTTCGTCGGCCACGCGAGAGAGTGCGCGAGCGAGTCGTTCCAGAAGCACCCGCTCACTTTCGCCTCGGGAGTCACGACTCCGGCAGCGGCCCGAGCGCAGGTGTGCGCTCTCTTGAATGCTGAAATAGGAACCTGCAGCGGTCTGCGGGCCGTGGAGCTCATCCAATCGCCACAAGGCGAGCTCCTCTACCGGCTGGACGCACGCCTGCGGCTCAAGGAGACCGACTTGAACCGGGTGCTCGCGCCCGAGCTGGCGATCGAGTACGAAGAGCGCAGTTACCACATCAGCCTGGACGGACAGGTCTCCCTGCAGTCCAGGTACAGGGAAGAATGCACTCACTCGCTCATCGCGCAACAGAAGAAGGTCAAGAGCGCGCTGACCGTGACGTGCGAACAGGAATAAAGGATTTCGTTTGACCTCTGCACGCCTCGAGCTCTCGCGGTCACAGGTTCTCGGCTTCAGACGACGCGTCGCTGCGCTGGACGAACGGTTGCCGATGACGGCGCAGTCGCTGCGCCGGGCGGCATGGTGCGGGTTGCAGGATTCCATGCCGCGTGCAGCTCTGCTTTCAATCCACGCACGTGTCGCAGGAACCCGGCCGACGACGTGGGAGCATCAGTCCCTGGTTCAACTCTGGGGACCGCGCTTCAGCGCCTACGTCGTAGCCGCAAAGGATCTTGCCGTGTTCTCGCTCGGGCGGCTCCCGGCCGACACCCGTCGACATGCGCGCGCGCACGACACTGCTTCGCGACTGCACGCCTTCCTCGAGGGTCGACGCATGTCGGTCAGCAAGGCCGGCCATGGGATGGGCGTGGATCACAACAGCCTGCGGTACGGCGCGCCGACCGGCAGGATCCTGATTCGCTGGGAAGGCGCCCAGGATCCGCTCGTCTGGACGGGGCCGGTACCGAGCATGGAGCCGCGGCGCGCACGCCTCGAGCTTGCACGTCGCTACCTGCACATCTTCGGCCCGACGACGGCCCAATCATTCGGCGATTGGGCAGGAGTGAAGCCGCCGGAAGCGCGCGCAGCGTTCGAGGCGCTCGGCGATGCGCTGATGCCGGTGCGCACGTCCGTTGGCGATGCGTGGATTCTCGCTGAAGACGAGGCGGCAATCCGCTCCAAGCCTGGCGCTGCCGCAGCGGCGAGGCTGCTGCCGAGCGGCGATACGTACTACCTCCTGTGGGAAGCAGACCGGCAACTTCTCGTGCCGAACGCGAAGCAGCGCGCGGCGTTATGGACATCGCGCGTGTGGCCCGGCGCGTTGCTCGTGAACGGAGAAATCACCGGTGTATGGCGCCGGTCTGCGGGCGAGGTCTCGGTTCAAGCCTGGCGGCGCACCTCATCGGCCGAGCGCAAGGCAGTCGAGGCCGAAGCGATGTCACTGCCCCTGCCGAATCTGACAAGTCCGATCACCCTGCAGTGGACCTGACTTCAGGCCTTCTTCTGCTGGTAGATCTGGATCAGATTCCCGCACGTGTCCGAAAAGATCGCGATCGTCACCGTCCCGGCGTCCGTCGGCTCGACCGTAAAGACCACACCCTTCTGCTTGAGCCGCTGCACTTCGCTGTCAATGGCCATGCTCTCGAATGCGGTCACCGGAATACCGTCCTTCCTGAGTGCGGCCTGATAGGCGCTCGCGGCGGGGTGCCCGTTCGGCTCGAGCACCAGCTCGAGATCGTCAGGACCTTCGGCAGACACGACCGTGATCCAGCGCGCGCCGCCCACCGGGAAGTCCTGCTTCTTCCTGAAGCCAAGAACCTCCGTGTAGAACCGCAGTCCCTTGTTTTGGTCATCGACAAAGATGGCGTTCAGCTTGATCCTCATCCGGACGGGTCCTCACTGGTTCACGAAGGCGGCGAGCATTACTCACCCGCTGCGCACTGTCTTCTCGAAAATTGCGATTGCGTCGGGTCCGCCGATCCACAGCAGGCAGTTCGGCGGATGCGGCGTCCAATCCTGAACGTGGACGCAGCGGCGGAGCCTGCGCTGGTATTCCGCGGGTGACACCCCGATCCTGCGCGAGAACAGCGCGCTGAAGGATCCCAGGCTGTTGAAGCCGATGTCCAGGCATACCTGCGTCACCGGGTGGCCGCGGGCGAGGAGTCTTTGCGCAGCAATCAGTCGTTCCCGCGTTCGGAACTGATGCGGCGTTTCGCCGAATGCCGTCTCGAATCTGCGGATGAAGTGGAATGAGGACAAGCTCGCCGCACGCGCGGCATCTTTGATCGAAACGTTCGGCACGCGAATGTCCGCAAGCAGATCGCGGGCCCGGCAGAGTTGCATGAAGGCCCGTCGGTTGGGCCAGCTGTTCGCTCTCACGTCACTGCTCTTGCTGCAATGGGTCAGCACGAGCCGTGACCCCGCCACGCGAGAAGCTGAACTTCAGCAGCATGAGCCGCTCGTCCGGCGAGCTCGCCGGCCCGAACGTCCACTTCCTTGCAGCCTCGCGAGAGACGCGCTCGAAATAGCGGCTAGGGCCCGGAATCTCCGTGATCGCGTCGAGAACCGTGCCGTCCTTGCCGACGACCACGCGTATGGACACTTTGATCGTGCCGCGAATGGTTGCCAGCGCGTTGCGCGAGGCGTTCGGGATCACCTGGTTGACGGCTGATGGCGGCGCTGGCGGCGGTTGGCGCACGTCCGGCTCGACGGGCTTGGGCTCGGCGATTTTCGCCTCGACTGGCTGCGGCGTTTCACTCGCGGGCTTGCGTCGCTCGACCACCGCGGGCGCAGGGCTCGGCTCGGGTTTGAACATGCCGATGCTGATGCCGAGCAAGGCGAGCACGACGACGACACCGCCTGCGATCATCGACACCGTTCTTCTGCTCGGGCGCTGTCGCACCGGGACCGCGGGCTGCGCGTCTCGAGGTAGTTTGATGCGGATCACCAGCCGTTCGGTCATTGCCGCCCTTTATCCTTCATCCCCTTCGCGCACGCAATCAGACAGTCACGGACGCTTCATCGAGCGAGCGCACTGTAAAGATTCTCGACCGTTGTGGCGCTGCGGGACATTTGCTGAAATTCTCCACGCACTTCCAGGAGAGAGCTCGACATGCCATCGCTCGCTGGTCCTGAGGCCGGCGTCCCTGCCGTTGACGACCCCGCGTTCGGCGAAATCCTCCAGCTCCTGCGCGAGCACTCCGGGACAGATTTCGCGTCTTACCGGCTGCCCACAGTCGCCCGTCGCACCATGAACAGGATGATCTCGGTTGGCGCGGAGACCTTCGCCGACTATCTGCAGTTCCTGCGCCAGCGCGAAGGCGAAGCGGCGCGGCTGCTCGAGCACGTCACGATCAAGGTCAGCCGCTTTTACCGTCACGCACCGACGTTCGACATGTTGCGCCGGCAGGTGCTGCCGGAACTGGCGCGGCAAGCGGACGGCGGAGCCGTCAAGGTCTGGAGCATCGGGTGCGGCTGCGGCGAGGAACCCTATACGCTCGCGATGCTGTTCGCAGAAGCGGGCGTGAGATGCGCCATCGAAGCAACCGACATCGATCCAGCCGCGCTGCGCCGGGCCGGGCACGGCTACTACGCCGATGCCGCGTTCGTCGAGTTGCCGAAGGATCTGCGCGAGCGCTATCTCGTGCGCAGCGACGGTTCCCACGAGGTCAATCCGCTGCTGCGCGAGCAAGTGCGCTTCAGTCATCACGACATTCTTTCGTCGCGGCCGCCGCCGGGCGGCGGCGAGTTCGACCTCGTCTGCTTCCGCAACGTGCTCATCTATCTCGGAGAGGAGCTGCAGGAACTTGCGCTGCACTCGGCCCGGCGCGCGGTGCGTGAGGAGGGCTATCTTTGCCTCGGCGAGGCCGAGTGGCCCTCTCCGACCTTCCAGATGACGCTGCGGCCGCTTGCACACGAGACGCGCATCTTTCGCGCCTCCTGACGTCAACGGCGCGCGGCGTCCGACTCCGCGCGCACGGCGCGAAACTCCGAATCGGATCGCCATTGCGGCCACCGGTTCGAATTCGCGAGACCCTTGCCGATTGCGTGGAACAGCGCGACGTCCTGCGCGGCTCCGCGGAAGTCCAGGCTCGGATCCCAGGCATCGCACGCCTGGTGATAGCAGCGCATGTAACCCTCCAGCCAGCGATTGCCGGCATCGCGACCGCCATCGCGCAGATCGGCAGCGCCGCTGATCCCCATCAGCAGCAGCACTGGCACGCCTTTGCGGGCCAGCGGAAAGTGATCGGCGCGATAGAACAGACCGCGTTCGGGTAGCGACTCGGGCGTCACGACGCGCTCCTGCGCCCTGGCCGCCCGAGCGAGGTCGTCTTCCAAGTCGTTCTGTCCCGCGCCGACGAGCAGCACGTCCCTGGCCGGCCCGGCAGTCTGCAGAATGTCCAGCGTCAGGTTCGCGACGGTCGTCTCCAGCGGGTACAAGGGTTTCTGCGAGTAGGTCTGCGATCCGAGCAGGCCGCGCTCCTCCGCGGTCCACGCAGCAAAGACCAGTGTGCGCTCCGGCTGCTGCTCCGCCTTGAAGGCCCTCGCGAGCTCGAGCACACCCGCGACGCCAAGTGCATCGTCGTTCGCGCCCGGCCGGATCTTGCGCCCCTGCGCATCGGGCGGACCGATGCCATACGCATCCCAGTGCGCAGCGAACATGATGGTTTCGTCGGGCCGCTTGCTGCCCGGGATCCTGGCGAGGACGTTGCGGCTCTCCGCCATCGTCGACGTCACGGGCAGATTCGCAGTGAAGCGGACGTCCTTGAGCTCGACGGGTTTGAAATCGGCGCTGCGCGCCTGCACACTCAAGGCCGCGAGGTCGAGGCCCGCAGACTTGAACAAGTCGCTCGCAGCTTCACCGGTGAGCCAACCCTGCAGCAGCAGTCGCTCATCTCCCTTCTCCCGCACGATGTCGTAGTTCTCCCCCGCCGGGGCCACGACCGTCGACCATCCGTAGCCCGCGGCGTCAGTGTCGTGAACGATGAGCGCCGCGATCGCGCCCTGCCGCGCTGCCTCTTCATATTTATAGATCCAGCGGCCGTAGTAGGTCATGCGCCGGCCGCCGAAGCGGCCCGCCGCCGGCTCGCCGGGCTTCGCGTAGAAATCGGGATCGTTGACCAGGTACACCGCGACTTTGCCGCGCAGGTCGATCTGTTTGTAGTCGTTCCATTGGCGCTCGGGCGCGGTGACGCCGTAGCCGACGAAGACCATCGGCGCCGACTTGATGGAGACCCTGTCGACTTTGCGAACCGTGCTGACGTAGATCTCGTTCTTCTGCGTCAGCGCGCGCTCTTTTCCTTGAACAGCGACGCTCATCGTCGCCGGCGAGCCGACCTGCGTGCGAACGAGCGCAACGGCCTGCGTCCATGTCCCGTGCTCGCCGCCGGGCTCGAGGCCCAGCTCACGGAAACGGCTGGTCAGCCATTCGATCGTCTTCGTTTCACCCGGCGTCCCGGGTGCACGACCTTCGAACTCGTCCGAAGCCAGCACTTTCACCGTCTGCGACATGCGCTGCCCATCGATCGAAGAGGAAGGCTCTGCGGCGAACGCGCCAGGGCAGAGCCCGAGTAGAACGATCAGGAACGACAAGAGGCTTCTTCTGGATGCGAATGTCATTGCGTGCTCGAAGGCTGTATCAGTTTGGGTGCGACAGTTTGCCACTTCCCGCAACTTTGATCCCAGCCGCGACGTCGCAAGAGCGATGACACCGGCTCTACGAAGCACGGCCCTGGCTGCATTTGCCGCGATTGCAATCACCTCCGCGATGGATGCCAGCGGGTTGTCGGCCTTCAGCGCGCTGCCGCTTCTCCCACTGATGGGTCTCTTCTGGTACCTGGAGAGGCACTCGCGTCAGGACATCGGCTTTGTTTGGGGGCGGCTGCGCGACTATGGCTTGGCCGTCCTCTATCCGGTGCTCGTTCTCGGACTTGTCGCAGTGGTGTCCGCGGCCGCCGGCGCGGTCGACACCGCGCTCGTCGATTGGGGCAAGGCGTGGCGCAACGTCGCGCTCATCTCGGCATCCACGATTGTGGCCGCGCTCATGACTGAGGAGGGTTTCTTCAGGGGCCGGCTCTTGGCCTCGCTGCAACGTGCGAACGTCAAGCGGAACGCAACCCTTTTCTGGAGCAGCCTCGCGTTTTCGCTCTGGCACTTGTCGGCCGTCACGCTCGACACCGGCTTCGATCTGCCTGCCGCTCAAATCCCGGTGTTCATGCTGAATGCGTCGACCAGACGGCGATCTATGGTCCCGAGACAGGCTTGCTCGGGTTGACGCTCAACGTTCTGTTTGCCGCCGCGCTGTGGCGATGGCAGAAGCCGCTAGTCAGTCTTGCCTGAGTCCTTGGACGCTGCCTGTCCTTCCACCTTGGTTTCGACGTCCTTCAGCAGTTTCAGCGCCGCATCCGTGTGCTCGCCGGGATGCGGACTATAAGCGAGTGGCCCCAGGGTCCGCATCGCATCCTCGTAGCGCTGGTCTGCAACCATCTGTTGCGCGGCAAGCCAGCGCAGCGAGCCGTCGAAAGGCGCGAGCTGCATCGCCCATTCGAGACCCGCGATCGAGTTCTTCGTCGGTTGCTCGCCCTGCTTCAGGTAAGTGAGATAGAACTGCACCAGCGGGATCGGGTGGTCGTTCTCGACGGCGTTCGCTTTGATGAACTGAGCGCGCACGTCTTTCCAGGCTTCCTTCGGCAGCGCGCCGCTTTCGACCATGTCAGCGAGGGCGTAGCCCTTCTGGATCTGTGCATTGATCTGTTTCGGATCGATGGCGATGGCGGCGTCGGCCGCGGCGATTGCCGCGTCGTCGTTGCCTGCATCGAATTCGGCCTCCGCCAGTGCGGTCAGCACGGCCGGATCGTTCGGATAGAGCGCAGCGACTCTGCGGGCCTCCGGCACCAGGCGCACGGCTTCGTCATGATCGACGCCGGCTTTCGACTCGATCATGGTGGGCATCATCTCCGCTTCACCCGCACGCAGCGTTCGCACGATGATCGGGCCGATGTTGAGTGCAGTGCCGGGTACGAGCATCGCGGCCAGCCTGCGTCGTCTCATGTACGAGTCCAGGTCCGCGTCGAGTCGGTCGAGATCGCCGAAGGCAGTCTCGGCGGCCTCGAGCGCCGAGTGTCCTGTGGCGAGCTGGCGCTGATAGGTCGCCAACTGACCGGCGCGTTCGCTCGCCATTTGCAGATAGTGGAACAACAGCCAGCTCTGTCCATAGAACGCGTCATAGGACGTCGCCTCCTTGCGTCCCCCATCGAACGACAGGAGGGTGCGGATCGGCACGGACCTGGCATACACGAGCTCCGGCGCCCGAAAGTCGGCCGGGGCTCCCAGCATCACTCCCTGGGCCTTGAAGCGCGCGCTGGCGAAAAACTCCGCGAAGCCTTCCGTGAACCAGCGCGGGTAAGCGCGGGCCGTGAGGTTGGCGATCATGAAGTGGTGGGCGTACTCGTGAAAGAGGACCGTCTCCCCTCTCAGTTCGTACATCGAGCTGCCTTTGAGTGTCGGGACCAGCGCGACGGATGCGCCCGCACGGGGAATGTAGATGCCGGTGAGGTACCGGTCCTTGGTCCCTAACACCTTGCGCACCTTGCCTGCGCTCGAAACGACGAAAACGGTGACGCGGTTGGACGGACCCGGCTTGTCCTGCTTCTTCGCGTATACATACGCCATGGCGGCGTGGTATCGCTCGAGCCGCTCAGCGAACTTGCGTGCGCCGATTTCGCCCTGGTCACAATAGATGACGAAGTGATCGCTGCTGGCCTCCAGCCACTCGGCATTAGCCGTCGTCGCCAGCAGCAGCAGCGAGAACCATCCGAGAGCGATGCGACGCATCCAGACCTCCCCCCTGTCGACCCCTCGCGTTGCCGAACGGTATTTGACCGGCCATGATCTTGCAACGACGGAAAACTCAGCGAGGCCCGCCATGGTTCCGAAGCTCCCGCGCGCACTGGGGAGGGCACTGGTCTGCTTGCCGGCTGGCTTCTTGCTCGCCGCCTGCGATCAGTCCCTCAACTACTCACGATTCGCCGAGACACAGCTCAGCGGCTTGCACTGCGACGCAAAGGAGAATCAGGAGCAGAGCTGCCAGGCCGGCGATCTGATCGTGACTGGCGAGGGTCGCGAGCGCGTGTTGTGCGACTGGGGCTGGCAGATCATTCACGAGCCGGGCAGCGGTGAAATCCTCTGCGTTTATCGGGGTTCGCTGCGTGCAGCCCGCCCGCCGGCGGGTCCGGAATCTGTCAAATAGACCCGCGCGCGTCGATTCAGTCAGCTTTAAGCAAGCGGTTTTTAGAGTGAGCACCATGGAACTGCGATCACCGAAGCTCGAATCCGAAAGCTGAAGGAGCGATCATGGCGGCGGCACTGACGGCAATCGACATTTCCGAGTCGCGCAAGGTCTTCGATTCCTGCGACCTCAACGGCGATGGCTTCATCGACACGGATGAATTCCGCGCGTTGCTGGAGCAACTCGACGGCGACGTCACCCGCGCCGAATGTCAGCTCAATTTCGAAGCAGCCGACACGGAAGGCGACGGCTACATCGGGTTCAAGGAATTCGTCGTGTGGTGGACGAACTAGTGACGCCGTTGTGCTGACTCCGACCAGCAACGGCTACGCCGAATCCGCAGAGGGTCTGCGCGTTTACTATGAAATCTACGGCATAGGCGCGCCGATCGTGGTGCTCGCCGGCGGGCTGATGGACATCAGCTCGATGTCGCAGACGATCGCTCCGCTGTCACGCAAGCGCCAGGTGATCGGCATCGATCTCGAAGGCCACGGCCGCACCGCCTTGCGCGCGACGCCGATGAGTCACGAGCGCAACGGCGATGACGTCGCGGCGGTGCTGCGGCATTTGAAGATTGCAAAGGCGGACGTCGCCGGCTACTCCCACGGCGCGGACGCTTCGATCCGCATGGCGATCCAGCATCCGGAGATGGTGCGCAATCTGATCGTCGTCTCGAGCGCCGCCGCGCGCGACGGCTGGTATCCGGAAGTCCTGAAAGACATGGAGGGCGTCAGCTCCGCGCAGGCCGACAATATGCAACAGACGCCGATCTATCAGCGCTATGCCGCCGTTGCGGCGCATCCGGAACAGTTTCCTCAGCTGCTCGATCGCCTGGGTGAGCTGATGAAGAAGGGCTACGACTGGCGCAGCGAGATCGCAAAGCTGCCGATGCCGACGCTACTGCTCTTCGCCGATCACGATGCAGTCTCGATGCGTCACATTGCCGAATTCTTCGCGCTGTTCGGCGGCGGCGTGCGCGATGCGGGATGGGACGACAAGCCGAAGTTCTCGCGCGCACGACTCGCGATCGTGCCGGGCTACACGCACTACAACTTCGCGCAAGGGCCGGACGTGGCGCGCGTCATCGAGGCATACCTCGAGCAGCCGACGTCGAGCGCCACGCAGTTCTCGCCCTGACCGAAGATCAATCGAGCATGTTCGCGGGAACTTTGCCGCCGTGCGCGGCGAGCTCTTTCATCACGCGCTTGTGGAGCCAGATATTCATGGCTGCGGAATCAGCCGTGTCGCCCGTGTAGCCGAGCTCGCGCGCCAGCTCTTTGCGGTTCTCCTGGCTCGAATCCATACCCACCAGTTTCATCAGGTCCACGATCGAGGTGCGCCAGTTCAGTTTCTGGCCCTTGTCGGCCGACATCTTTTCCAGGATCGCTTCGACGTCGACGACAGGTTGCGCAGGCGATTGCGCCGGCTTCGCCGGTGCAGCAGCGGGTCCGCTGCTCGCCGAAGGTGCGCGGCTGGCCGCTGGTGGGCTGGCCGTTGTGGTCGGTTGCGCGGCAGCCTTGTTGCCGAAGATGGCGTCTTTGATCTTGCTGAAGATGCTCATAGGACCTCGCAGTGCACACTCGCACGAGTCGCTCATCCGAATGAGGAAGGAACGAGGCCTGGACCTATTAGTTCCTCTTCTTCATCAGCTGGTCGTAGATCAGCTGATACGAGTCCGCCGGGATGGCCATTGCACCCTGGAACGGCCGGTCGAGGCTGATGATCACGAACAGCACCATCGCCACGAACCCCGACAGGCCCAGCATGAGAATGGCCTGATAGCGCACGTCGTCGATGCGCAAGAAGAGACAGAGAAACAGGCAGCCCATCGCGCCCGGCAGCAGCACGAACCACATGACTCCAGGCAGCTCGGTGTTCACGGAATCCAGACGTGCGTTGCGGACATCGACCAGATGGTTATAGGCATTCAGGGTCTGGCTGTGCAGGATCTTCTGCGCTTCCGAGCCAGGCTCGAAGACGAACAGCTGATCCTGAAGGCGGTTCAACCACTCCACGCCCATGCGGGGCACCTTCCCCTGCCGCTGCTCGGGCCAGGCCTGCTCGATGATCTGCTGCATGTAGCCGCGCAGCACCTCGCGCATCGCGTCGCGTTCGGATTCCGGGTAACCGCCGAGGTCACGCCACAGGATTGCGATTGCGGTTGCCTCGCGCGATACGGTCTCCGATACCTGCGAGTGTCGCGTCCACACGCTGACAGCGGTTAGCGCAGCGACCAGTCCATAGAGCACCATTGCCGACTGCATCGCAGCGGCACCCAGAAACATGGAGGCTTCCGTATCGAGATGCAGCCGCGGCAAGATCCAACGCCGCAACGCCCAAAGGCTCGTGAGCGCGAAGCCCATGAGCCAGACGTTCAGAACGAGGGCCAGCGCCCACAGCGGCAGCGAGAGCAGGAAGTCGATCATTGTGATTCGAGGCTCCTGACTCGCCGACCATAGCCGATGTCCGTTGCTGGCCGACATGCGACCGGCGGCACGCTCTCGTGCCCCAAGCACTGACTTGCCGATCATGCGACAGGGTCGCGCACCCTGTACTGGAAGAAGTCCGCAACACCTGTCGATACACCGCAGCGCTGGACTTCACTAGTCTGCAGCGATGCGTGCTGCCATCTATAAGCTCGATGCCTTCGCAACGAAGCGCTTCACCGGAAACCCCGCCGCGGTCGTTCCGCTCGAGGACTTTGCGCACGACGCGACGATGCAGGCCATCGCGGGGGAGAACAATCTCGCCGAGACCGCATTCATCGTGTCCGCAGGCGATGGGTATCGGATCCGCTGGTTCACGCCGACTGTCGAAGTGCCGTTCTGTGGTCACGCAACGCTTGCAAGTGCGGCCGTCTTGCTGGAGCGCTTGCATCCCGCGCGGACCCAGGTCGTGTTCCAGTCCGCGAGTGGCCCGCTGATGGTCGAGCGTCGAGGCACGCACTATGTGATGAACTTTCCAGCGCGCACCTTGCAGCGGGTCGAAGACGATCCGCAACTCAGTCGAGTCCTCGGTGCCGAGCCGCTGGAATTGCACCGTGACAGCCTGAACAACTATGTCGTGCTGTTCGAGCGCGCAGCGACGGTGCGAGGCCTGACGCCGGATCTCGCGGCCCTCACTCGATTGAATTGCACCGGAGCGATCGTGACTGCCGCGGGCGATGATGGCTACGACATCGTCAGCCGCTATTTCGCGCCAGGCAAAGGAATTCCGGAGGATCCCGTCACCGGCGGAGCGCACTGCGCGCTGACTCCGTTCTGGGCAAAGCGCCTCGGCCGCAACGAGTTTCGCGCCTATCAGGCCTCGAAGCGTGGCGGGGAAATGCTCTGCCGGCTGGACGACCAGCGAGTCGAGCTGCAAGGCAGTGTCGTCTTTTATCTGGAGGGCGAGATCGAGTTCTGACGAGTGTTGCTATCATGCGCGGATACCACTACCCAGGGTGTCCGATGAAGTCCACAGCACTGCGCTCGTACGTTTTCGGATTCATCGTCTGCTCGGGTTTGGGCACGGCCCAGGCTGCAACTTTCTCCGTCACGCTGGCGCCTGAGCAGGCGCGTGAGCCGCTCAATGGCAGACTGCTGCTGCTGTTGTCCACGGAAGCCAGCAAGGAGCCGCGCTTTCAGATCGATGTCCAGACGAAGAGCCAGCAGGTCTTCGGCATCGATGCGCGGGGCTGGAAAGGCAGCGCGAGCCTGGTCTTCGACGCCAAGGCAGTTGGCTATCCGCGCATCAGCCTCGCCGACGTGCCTGCCGGCACCTATCGCGTTCAGGCCCTGCTCCATCGTTACGAGACCTTCCATCGCAAGGATGGTCATGTCGTGCAGCTCCCGATGGATCGCGGTGAAGGACAGGATTGGAGCCGCGCTCCCGGCAACCTTTACAGCACTCCGCGCGAAATCAAGTTTGATCCTGCCGACCAGACAGCTGTTGCCCTCGTCCTGGACCAGGTCATCGCGCCGATCAAGCCGCCTGCAGACACCGAGTGGGTGAAGCACGAGCGCATCCAGAGTCGCTTGCTCACCGAGTTCTGGGGCCGTCCCATGTACCTCGGCGCGCACGTGCTGCTGCCGCAAGGTTGGGCCGAGCATCCCAAGGCGCGCTATCCGCTCATGATCAATCACGGCCACTTCCCTGAAGACTTCGACGGCTTTCGACCGGAGCCGCCGGATCCGAAGCTGGAGCCCGACTACAACGATCGCTTCCGACTCTCGGGTTACAACCGTTTACAGCAGGAGCTGGCGCATCAGCTCTACAAGGATTGGACCAGCCCCGGCTTTCCCCGCGTGATCGCGATCGAGATCCAGCACGCCAATCCGTACTACGACGATTCGTACGCGGTGAACTCCGAGAATCTCGGGCCGTATGCCGATGCGATTCAGCAGGAGCTGATTCCGTACCTGGAACGCAAGTACCGCGCGATCGGACAGGGCTGGTCGCGATTCGTGTACGGCGGCTCCACCGGCGGCTGGGAAGCACTGGCCGTTCAGGTGAAGTACCCGGATTTCTACAACGGCGCGTTCGCAGCGTGTCCCGATCCCATCGACTTCCGCGCTTACGGCACGGTCAATGTCTACGAAGACCGCAACGCGTACATCGTCGATGCTCCGTGGAAGCAAACGCCGCGCATCGCCATGCGCGACTACCTCGGTCGACCGACAGCAACGCTCGAAGAGATCAACCGCCTCGAGTTCGTCCTGGGACCGAACAGCCGCTCCGGCGGGCAGTGGGATATCTGGCAGGCCGTGTTCTCACCTGTCGGCGCCGATGGCTACCCGCGGCCGATCTGGGACAAGCGCACCGGCGAGATCGATCGCGAAGTCGCGAACCACTGGCGCGACAACTACGACCTGGTGCACATCATGAAGCGGGACTGGGAGCGGGGACTCGGCGAGAAGCTGCGCGGCAAGATCCATCTCTACGTCGGCGAGCTCGACAACTACTATCTCGAGAACGCCGTTTACCTGGCGCAGGAATTTCTCGAGTCGACGCGCAACCCGAACTTCGAAGGCGTGATCGCTTACGGGCGGCGCGCCGAGCATTGCTGGAACGGCGACCCGAATCGTCCGAACGCGCAGTCGCGCCTGCGCTATCACCAGATGTTCATCCCAATCGCCGTCGAGCGGATGCGCAAGTCCGCGCCGCCCGGCGCTGATTTGGACAGCTGGAACTACTGACTGGAGTCCAGCAGCTCGCGAAACCGCTCGGCGTTCTCGGGCTTCAGGTCCGAGGTCTGCTCGGGTCCGGGAAACGTTCGCGTGCTGACGTCCCGCACGAAGCGGCGCATCGCTTCTACGATGTCGTGCGACACATTCAGATAGCGCTTGGTGTGACGCGGCTGGAAATCCGTGTACAGGCCGAACAGGTCATGGAAGACCTGGACCTCGCCATCGCAATGCGGACCGGCACCGATCCCGATCGTCGGGATCGTGAGCCGCTGCGAGATGGCCTGTGCAACGGTTGCAGGCACGAGCTCGAGCACGATTGCAAAGGCGCCCGCCTGTTCCAGGGCCCGCGCATCTTCGACCAGCGCGAGCGCTGCGTCGGGGTCGCGTCCCTGAACTCGCGGTCCGCCCTTCGCATGCGTCGATTGCGGCGTGAATCCCAGGTGCCCGCAAACCGGAATGCCGGCACTGACCAATTGCTCGACCGTCGGCGCGATTTCTGCGCCGCCTTCGAGCTTCACAGCGCCGACTCGCCCCTCCTTCATGAGGCGCGCGGAATTGCGTAGCGCGTCCTCGAGCGAAATCCTGTAGGTCATGAACGGCAGATCGCCGACCAGCAATGCCCGCCGGCTGCCTCGTTCGACCATCTGCGCGTGATAAATGATGTGATCGAGCGTGACGGGCAGCGTCGTCTCGTGGCCTTGCACGACCATACCCAGCGTATCGCCGACGAGGATGAACGGCACGCCCGCGGCATCGACCATCTGCGCCGAGGTGTAGTCGTACGCCGTGAGCGCCGCGATCCGCTCGCCACGACGCTTCATCGCAACGATGTCCAGCACGGAAAGACGCTGCAGCTTCATGACGGCGACCCCAGCATGGCAGTGGAGGTCGTAACCATGCCGGGAGAGGGCTCACGCCGTCAATTGACACTTGCAGCATCGGGATCGTCGCCGCTGACGCTTGGGCGCGCCTGCTGTATCTTGCTGCCCGTCATGAGCAGCAGTCGCGAAACGGAGATCCTCAATCTCGCCGGGCGGGAAGTTGCGATCTCGAATCCCGACAAGGTGCTGTTCCCGAAGCCGGGCCACACCAAGCTCGCTCTCGCGCACTACTACGTCGCCGTCGCCGAAGGAGCGCTGCGCGGGGCGGGCGGCCGCCCAAACATGCTCGTGCGCTTTCCGAACGGCGTCGACGGCGAGCACTTCTACCAGAAGCGCGCGCCCCAGAGCCGGCCGCCCTGGATCGACGTCGTCGAGCTGCGCTTCCCTTCCGGCCGCGTCGCGGAGGAAGTCGTGCCGCGTGACGTGGCTGCGCTCGCATGGCTTGCTAACCTCGCCTGTCTCGAGCTGCATCCTCATCCGGTGCGCGCCGAAGACCTCGATCATCCCGACGAGCTGCGCGTCGACCTCGATCCCGTCCCTGGAGTCACGTGGCAGCAGGTGCAGGAAGTCGCGGTGCTGTCACGAGCCGTACTCCATGACTTCAATCTCGTCGGCTGGCCGAAGACATCCGGATCGCGCGGCATCCACATCTGTGTGCGGATCGAACCTCGCTGGGATTTCGATGAGGTGCGCCGCGCCGCGCTGGCACTCGCGCGCGAAGTCGAAAGACGCGCACCGCAGCTCGCCACCAGCAAATGGTGGAAGGAAGAACGCAACGGCGTATTCGTCGATTACAACCAGAACGCGAAGGATCGAACAGTGGCCTCCGCGTACTCGGTGCGGCCAACGCCGGACGCACGCGTCTCCGCGCCGCTCTCCTGGGACGAAGTGACCACCTGCAACGCAGCCGATTTCACGCTCGCTTCGATGCCGGCGCGGTTCAAGAAACTCGGCGACCTGCACGCCGGGATCGACGAGCACGCCGGCTCGATCGAAGGTCTGCTCGAGCTCTTCGAGCGCCAGGGCATGGGCGATGCGCCGTGGCCGCCGCACTACCGCAGACAGGCAGCGGAGCCGCCTCGCGTTCAGCCGTCCAAGCGCAAGTCACCCAGAATCAAAGCGCCACTGATCGAGATCGGACGAGCGCGTCACAGAGACGACGCACTCGCGGGGCTCGAGCGCTGGAAAGCTCGGCATCCGCAAGCCGTTGCACACCTGCAACCGGCTGACGTGCTGGTCGACGTGATGCGCGGGCGTTACAGCACCTGGACGCGGATCCGCGTGAATCTCCAGCACGTGCCCGAGGACTTGCGGCCGGCTCAGGAGCCGCTCGATCCGGACGAGAAGATTCGCTCGAGCTCGTAGGGCTTCGTGACTTCGAGCTGGTCGTAACGGCAGTCCTGCGGCTGCTTGTCCGGCCGCCAGCGCAGGAAGATGGCCGCGTGCCGGAAGCGGTCGCCCTGCATGTGGTCGTACTTCACCTCGCACACACGCTCGATCCTGAGCGGCTCCCACGACAAGTCCTTGCCCGCGCTCCAGCGGCTTTGCGCGCCGGGCATGCGGTTCGATTCGCCTGCGGCGCCCGCCCACTCGCGCCACGGGTGATCGTCCATTGCGCTCTTGCGCAGCGGCGCGAGCTCCTTCGCGAGCTGCTTGCGTATCGTCATCGTGAAGGATGAGGTGACGCCGACGTGCTGGAGCATCCCGCTGTCGTCATAGAGACCGAGCAACAGCGAGCCCACCGTGTCCTTGCCGCTCTTGTGCCAGCGAAATCCGGCCACGACGCACTCGGCAGTGCGCGCGTGCTTGACCTTGATCATCGCGCGCTTCCCGGGCAGGTAGGTGCCCGATTCGGGTTTCGCGATCACGCCGTCCAGGCCGGCTCCTTCGAAGCGCGTCAGCCAGTCGACCGCAACGGCGCGGTCGCGCGTGACAGGTGTGAGATACACCGGCGGCTGCGCCTTGCCCAGCAGCTTTTCGAGTGCAGCGCGGCGCTCCGCCTGTGGCGCATTCATGAGATTGCGTCCGTCGATCTCGAGCGCATCGAAGGCAACGAACGACGAGGGTGTTTCCTTCGCGAGCTTCCCGACGCGCGATGCCGCGGGGTGCAGCCGCAGCTGCAGCGCGTCGAAGTCGAGGCCGCGCCCGGTCGCGATCACGATTTCACCATCGACCACGCAATGCCGCGGCAACCGCTGGAGCAGTGCCTCGTGCAACTCCGGGAAGTAACGATCGAGCGGCCGCGAATCGCGGCTCTGCAGGTACACGTCGTCCCCGTCGCGAAACACGATCGCCCGGAATCCATCCCATTTGGGCTCATACAGGTATTCGCCCGCCGGCAGCTCGTCGGCGAGCTTGGCGAGCATGGGCTCGATTGGCGGCTTCACGAACGCTCCCCTTCCGATCGGAGATCAGTTATACCCTCAACGTGAGCGTATTCATTCTCATGGGAGTGTCCGGCACGGGCAAATCGACCGTGGGCGCCCGCGTCGCCGGCGAGCTTGCGCTGACCTTCATCGAAGGCGACGATTTTCACCCACGGCACAATGTACAAAAAATGGCTGCAGGGATGCCGCTCACCGACGAGGACCGAGTGCCGTGGATCGACGCGCTCGTCGTCGGGATCAATACACGTCAGCCACGCCGTGATGCGATCGTTGCGTGCTCTGCCCTGTCGCAGCTCGTTCGTGATCGATTGCGCGCGGGTGTGGCGGAGTCCCTGCACTTCATCCTGCTGGCCGCAGGTCCTGCGATCATCGAGCAGCGGCTCGCCAAACGTCCGCAGCATTTCATGAAAGCCGGTATGCTCGGCAGCCAGTTGGCGGCGCTGCAGTGGCCGGACGATGCGACCGTCATCGACGCATCGCGCTCTTTCGACGAGGTCTGCGCCGACGTCGGTCATTTCATTCGTAAAACGACGGCATCCAAATGAACTACCTGAAATCGAGTGTCGCGGGAGTTCTGCTCGCTCTGGCCACGTCGTCTGCCTGGGGACAGGCTGGCCCCGAAGCGACGCACGATGACTACGTCCGGTTGCTCAAGGCAACCAAGTACCTCGAAAGCTTCAAGCAGACAGCGGCCGTTTCTGCTCGCGTGGCGAGCGCCAGAGGCCAGGGAAGCGACCCCGAGTACGCGCGGTTCATGAACGTCGTTGCGACTGCGGACTTGTCCGATGCGGAAGGCTGCCTGGCCGATGTCTATGCAACGCAAAGCATGGAACAGGAGCAGGCACAGACACTCATCGAATTCTTCGAGTCCCCGCTCGGCGGGAAATTTCTCGAGCATTCCCAGCGCATGTTCATGGCGGATGTCGAGCGCGGCAGCCATGAGCCTCTGCCGACCGACACCTTCAGCGAAGCAGAGAAAGCGCAGATTGCCGAGCTGCAGCAGGATGCCGCCTTCGTGAAGTACGGTCAGATCGTGAGCAACAAGGACGTCTGGGCGGGCATGATGAAGTGCATCATGGACGCGGCCGCCGTGAAGAAGGCTGGGATCAAGCAATGACCACGTCACAACAACACGCCATCCTCACCATCGCCCTCCTCGCCGCCTTCGCCGATGACGCGCAGGATGATCGCGAGCGCGAGGAGATCCGCCGCATCGCCGAATCGCTCGCGGGCGAGAGCGGCAGCTCGCAACTGAGCGCGCTCTATCAGGATGTGCTGCTCAAGCGAGTCGATGTCACGACCGCCGCCGCGGCACTTCCGGATTCTGCGCATAAGCAGTTGGCGTACGAGATGGCAGTGTGCGTCTGCGACGCCGACGGCGTTGCCAGCTCAGCCGAGCAGGAATTCCTGCGGAAGTTGCGCGAAGCACTGCAACTCGAGGCCGGACCAGCAGCACAAGTCGTGCGCGAGGCCGATGCGGTCGCGGCTGCCCCGCTCGCCGCGAGTTCCACGGCCGCGACCAGCTCCATGTCGGCTGCCGACATGGACAAGTACATCCTGAATCACGCGATCGCGAACGGCGCGATCGAGCTGCTGCCGCAATCGCTGGCGACGATGGCGATCATTCCGTTGCAGATGAAACTCGTCTATCGCATCGGCCAGTCGTACGGCTACGAGATGGACAAGGGTCACATCAAGGAATTCCTCGCGACTGCGGGCGTCGGCCTGACCTCGCAGTACGTCGAGCAAGTCGGCCGCAAGCTCTTCGGCGGATTGCTCGGTGTAGTCGCCGGCGGACTTGGCCGCGGACTCGGCAGTGTCGCCACCGGCGCAGCGTTTTCCTTCGCGACGACGTATGCGCTCGGCCAGCTCGCGAAGCGCTACTACGCCGGCGGCCGGCAAATGAACACCGCGTTGCTGCAGCAGACGTATCAGTCGCTGCTCGGCGAGGCGAAGCAGTTGCAAGGTCAATCCGGTGGACAGATCAAGCAGAAGGCTCGGTCGCTCGATCCAGCGCAGGTGCTGAAAATGGTGAAGGAGTAGCTCGGGAACCGGTGACTGCTTCGGTTGTCTCTTGAGGCGAATCGTCCTATAAGAAGAGCCCAACAGGGGGCCGTCGCATGGACCGTCGTCATCCGATCCTGCTCAGGGCGTGCACAACTGCCATGGCGCTCGGCTTCACGATTTACACCGCCGTGGCCGCGCCGGTTGAGCACGTTCGGACAGACACCCTGGCGGCCTCGAATGCAACCGATCCGGGTTCCAACAGCTCCATCGACGCTGCGTTCGCCCGAGTCGACACAGCCAGATCCGGCGCCGATCCGCTCGCACTCGAACAAGCGCTGACCCATCTGGGGGATGCGTATCTCGATGCAAATCAGTTCGCGCCAGCCGAAGCTGCGTATCGCGAGGCAGTGCAATCGGCGGAACGGCACGGCGGCCGCGAGAGCGAGCGCGTCCTCGCGCCGCTGACGGGCCTTGGCAATACATTTGCGAAAGCCGGCCACCATGGCGACGCGGTTCCTCTGCTGCAGCGAGCGGTCGCGATCACACGCGCGCAGTCTGGAATGTTCGACATGCGACAGCAGGACATGCTCGAGACGCTGGCTGGCAGTCTCACTGCGCTCGGTCGAAAGACAGAAGCGCAGGACGCCATGATCTACAGGGTGCGCGTCGCGGAGAAGACCTACGGCGAGGGCAACCCGAAGGTCATTCCCTGGCTGTGCGACCTGGGCAACTGGTTCGCCGACATTGGCCAGACGCCCCAGGCTCGCATGAGCTTTTACACGGCGCTCAACATCGTCGGCACGACGGAGTCGCTGAATGCGCCGATCATCGTCGAGCCCCTGCGTGGGATCGCGCGCGCCTGGATGCTCAGATCCAGCTATCCGGACGAATGGCGAATGCCTCCGCGCTCAACATTCTGCCCGCCGCCCTCGTTCAACGCAGCGGGATCTGCCGAATGTGTGCCCGCCAGCAGGGATAACCTCGGCAGGCTCTACGTCGAGCCGCGAACGCTTCATCAGGAAGGCGAGGACGCGCTCAAGCATGCGTTGCGGATTCTGGAGATGGACCCGGACTCGCCGCCGCAGACGCTGATCGAGACGCTGCTCCAGATGGGCGACTTGTATCAGATCAAGGAGTCGCCGCGCGAGGCGCTCCCTTATTATGAGCGCGCCTGGCAGCTCATCCGCACGACGCCGAAATTGCCGGAGTCCGCCGCCACTGCGCTGAACGTTCCGCTGCGGGTCTACTATCCGACACCGCAGATCGTCGCTCATGTGCCCACCACCGTGGCGGCCGTAGATGTACTGTCCCACCATGTGCAGACGGAGTTCACCGTTGCCGCTGACGGATCAGTCCGGGACGCGCGCATCGTCGAGCACGACACGCGCGATCGCTACGCGCAGGACATCCTCAAAGCCGTTCGTGATTCGCGCTTTCGGCCGAAGTTCGTGGATGGACAGGCGGTCGCGGCAACCGGGATCACGTATCGCGAAGTGTTCTGGATGGGCAAGCCGCGGGACTGAGCGCGGATGCGCGGGAACTCGATCCGCATTGCCAGCGTCGGTCATGCAGTCTTTGCGGCGACCTTCATCGCGCTCGGAATCCAGGGACTGATTCAAGGTGATTTCGGTGCTGTGTGGCAGCCGGTGCCGAAGGGTCTGCCCGCGCGCGCACTCCTCGCCTATTGCTGCGCTCTCATCTCCCTGGCAACTGGTTTGGGCCTGCTCTGGGCGCGCACCGCTGCTCTCGCCTCGCGCGCCCTGGTCGTCTACCTGCTGTTGTGGCTGCTGCTGTTCAAAGCGCGCTTCATCATCGCCGCCCCTTTAGTTGCGGTTTCCTACGAGACAACCGGTGAGACCGCTGTGCTCGTGGCAGCTGCCTGGGTGCTGTATGCATGGTTCGCCGGCGACTGGGACAGACAGCACGTCGGCTTTGCCACAGGCGACAAGGGCCTGCGCATCGCGCGAGTGATCTACGGCCTCGCATTGATTGCCTTCGGCGTGGCTCATTTCGCGTATGCGAAGTTGACCGCTTCGCTCGTGCCGGCCTGGCTTCCGGCACATCTGGCGCTGGCGTACTTCACCGGCGCTACTTACATCGCTGCTGGCGTGGCGGTGATCATCAACATCTATGCGCCGCTGGCAGCCACGCTCTCGGCGGTGCAGATCGGCTTGTTCACACTGCTGATCTGGGTACCCATCGTCGCGAAGGGCAACGTGGAGGCCTCGCAGTGGGTTGAATCCGTCGTCTCCTGGGCGTTGACCGCTGCCGCGTGGCTGGTCGCCGATTCCTACCGCGTCCGGCGGACGGAGCAAAACTCGTTCAGCAGCAAGTCGTGAAGACGCGCATCACTGCTCCTCCGAAACAAACTGCTTGGCATTGCGCCGCTGCACCAGTCCGCGACGCCACCACAGGTACGCCGGTACTCCGAGCACCACGATCCCGAGCCCCCACAGCGATTCCAGCGGCCGCTCCCATAGTGTGTTGAACACGAACGCCAGCGCCGTGAGGATGAAAATCGCCGGCGTCCACGGATACCCCCACGCGCGATACGGGCGCGGCCAATCGGGACGCGTGCGGCGCAGGACGAAAATTGCGGCGCCGGTCGCGGCGTGAAACAGGAAGACGGCGAAGATGACGTAGGTGCCGAGCTGCTCGTACGACCCGGTGAACGTCAGCAGAATGGACCACACCGCCTGCGCGATGAGACACGCTCCCGGCGTCAGATGAACTGGATGGATCTTCGCCAGCGCGTGAAAGAACAGACCGTCCTGAGCCATCGGCAGATAGATGCGCGCCGCGGTCAGAATGCACGTGGCCAGACATCCGACGATCGAGATCAGCACGGCCATCGACATGAGACGTGCCGGCCCGGCGCCAAACAAGGAGTGCACCGCGGCCTCGCCGATCCGCGACGCCTCGCCGAGCTCCTGCGGCGGAAGCGCACGGAGGTAGACGACGTTGACGAGCAGGAAGATGACCGCAGTCACGAGCGTGCCCAGGATCATGCCGCGCGGCAGGCTCCGCGCCGGATCGCGAATCTCGCCGGCGCAAAAGGCCGCCTGGTACCAGCCGTCGAAGCACCACAGCACGCCGATCATCGCGACGCCGAGGCTGACGAAGCTGATCGACGATGCTTGCGGAGCAGCGGCCACATTCGTCGGTGCAACAGCGAGGCCGAACACGACCAACGCAAGCAACGCGAGAATCTTGACTGCCGCGATCGCATTCTGCAGACCCGCGCCGGCCTGCAAGCCGAAGTAGTTGACCACCGTGACCACTGCGATCAGAAGCGCTCCACCTAATTGGCCCCTGTCGATACTCAGAGTCCAGTCTCCAAGCGGCAGCGCCAGCACCACGTGCGAAGTACCGAGCACCGGCCAGAGCTCACCGACGCCTTGCGCAGCTGCGACGGCGAGATAAGCAATCGAGCCGCTCTGGATCACGAGGAACGACGTCCAGCCAAACAGAAAACCCCACAGCGGTCCGTACGCGACCTTCAGGAACTGGTAGAGACCGCCCGCCTCGGGAAACATGGTCCCCAGCTCGGCATAGGTAAAGACGCCGGCGAGTGTGATCAGCCCGCCCACCGCCCACAGCAGCAGAATCAGCGTGGGGTGCGGAGCGGCCCGCGGCACGATGCTCGCCGCGATGAAGATCGCGGAGCCAACGATCGTGCTGAACGTGATGAGGCTGACATCCCGGGTTCCCAGGCCTCGGACGAGCTGCGGCGCAGTCTGCGGGTGCGAGCTACTCATGGTCTGCCGGCATGATACTGTTATGTGATGCGCCGACCCAGACGTGTTGCGCTGGATCTTCGCGGTCTGATCGACCGTGTGGACCTGTTTCGGCTTTCCGGCGGCGTGAAGCGCGATCCGGCTGTTGAGAAGTGGCTCAACCAAGGTCCCGACGATCTGCGTGCGCTCGCCCGGAAGTGGTTTCTGGAGATGCGCCGCTGCGGCGATGACGTCCGGGAGCTGATGCACGATGGTTGCCCGGTCGCGTGCGTCGCAGATGCGGCGTTCGGCTACGTCAACGCATTCAGAAGTCACGTCAACGTCGGCTTCTTCTACGGCGCCTTGCTCCAGGATCCCGCCGGGCTGCTGCAGGGAAGCGGCAAGCGCATGCGACACGTGAAGCTGCAGCCCGGCGCCGATATCGACGCCGAAAACCTTCGCAAGCTGATCGGCGCTGCGTACTCGGACGTCAAAGCGCGACTCAACACCTGATCTACAGATACTGGGAGTGGATGGAATGAAGTTGCTGAGCAGATGCAGTGCCCTCCTCGCACTGCTGACCGCAGTCGCGGCCATCGCGGCCGATGCACCCACGCCGACGATCGAGCACACCGGCGACTGGCGCGCCGCCGTGCATCACTTCGTCGAAGCCAACATGAAGCATCCCGCGTGGGGATTGTCGCACTCCATCCGCGATTACGAGCTGGCGACAGAAATGGCAGCGGCCGATAAGGTGATGCTCGACGACGACGTCCTTTATGCAGCTGCCTATCTGCACGACGTGGCGGCATTCGCACCTTTCCGCAAACCGGACGTAGATCATCAGGACGAGGCCGCGCGAATCATCGACTCGCTGCTTGCGGGCACCGGCTTTCCGATGGCAAAGATCGAAGCGGTGCGCGGCGCAATCCGCACGCACATGTTCGCGCGCGATCCAGTGGGACCCGAGGCTCTTTATCTGCACGACGCCGACGCGCTGGACTGGCTCGGAGCCATCGGCGTCGCCCGGGTCTTCGGCCTGGTCGACCCGAACGGCGGCGCGCCGGACGGACCGACGGTCACGAAGCGACTGGAAAGCTCTCTCACGTCAGTCCCGCCGCGCATCCTGTCGAAGGCCGGCAAGGCGCGCACGCCGCAACGAGTGCGCGAGCTCGAACAGTTTCTGCGCGATCTGCGGTCTGAATCAGCCGACCTGCGAACGCTCTAGGCGGACAGCGGCTTGTACCAGACGGTGTAGTCGCACTGCGTCGCCAGCTCGGGCACGAGCTCAGGGTGCATGAGCTCGAACGGTTCCGTCGCTCGTGGCGTGTAACCCAGCTTCGCGTACCACTGACGCAGAAATTCCTTGCCCGGATGGATCCAGTTGCGAGGCGAGAGCACTTCGAGGCGCATCGTGTGGCATCCCTGCTCGCGTGCCCAGCGCTCCGCGTGCTCGATCAAAGCCGAGCCTGCGCCCTGACCACGGGATTTCGGGCTCGCGACCAGCATGCCGAACTCGCCGAGCCCGTCGCCGAGCAGGTTCACGTTGACCGAGCCGACGAGCTCGCCGTCGATCTCCGCCAGAATCAGCGCTCGCGCACGCAGCAGGCGCTCGACCTCGGCGCAATTCGTGCGCGTGCCATTGCGTTTCCACATGCCCGATTCGGCGTCGTCATAGACCGCGTTGATCAGGTCCGTCAGCCGCCGGACCGTGTCGGGCGCGAGGTCCGTGTCGGTCGGGAATCGCGTCGTGGTCAGCTGCGATCGCTTCATGATGCGCTGTACGTCACAGCTTGCCCGCGGTGACATCCCCGCTCCATCCCGCCAACCGGCTCGCCTGCCTCACCCAGGCAGTGAACTTGGCTTCGTCGAGCTCGTTCTCATGGATGTCGAGATAGCGCACTTCCTTGTGCTTCGACTCGCCGGGAGGCACGGGACTCAACGACGTGCCGCGGAAGAACGTCACTTTTACGTACTTGTTGAAGCAGTGATAGCTCAAGAACCAGCCCTGGCCTGCGAGGCCGTAGAACGGCGAATTCCATTTGACCGCCTTGCGCACCTTCGGAACGGTGCGCACGATGAGCGCATCGATGCGACGACCGAGGTCGCGCTTCCAGCCCGGCATAGCGGCGATGTAAGCCTGCACTGGTGCGTCACCCTCGGCCTTGGCAATCTGCGGGTTGCCGCCCGAGAGGAGCGCGGGCTTTGCGGCCTTCGCGGATTTCCCGGATGTCTTTCTTTTCATCACGCTCACTCCTGCTGTGAGCCTGCATTGTATTGAGGAGCGTCGTCGATGTCTGACCTGGAGAAGCGCGTGGCCCTGGTGACCGGCGGATCGCGAGGCATCGGCAAAGCGATCGCGTTGGCGCTCGCCGACGCCGGCGCGGCGGTTGCCGTCAACTATCGCGAACGCAGCGACGAAGCAGAGGCTGTCGCCGAAACCATACGCAAGAGCGGCGGACACGCCGCAGCCTTCGGTGCAGATGTATCACAGCGCAGCGCCGTACAAGGGATGGTCGACGATGTCGCCGCACGTCTCGGCCCTGTCGACATCCTCGTTAACAACGCCGGCATGGCGGCGGTGCGCACCCTCGACGAGATCACCGAGCAGGATTTCGACCGCGACATCGCCGTCAATCTGAAATCCAGCTTCCTCTGCACGCAGGCCGTCCTGCCCGGAATGCGCGCGCGACGTTGGGGGCGCGTGGTGAACATCTCGTCGATCGGCGCTCGTATTGGCGCGAGCTCCGTCAGCGTCGCGTACGCGGCCAGCAAGGCGGGTATCGAAGGCCTGACACGCGCCTATGCTCTGCGTCTTGCGCCGGAGGGCGTGACGGTCAACGCGATCGCGCCGGGGCTGGTCGATACGTCGATGGGCAAGCCGCTGCTCGATGCAGGCGTCGCCGCTCGCATTCCGGTCGGCCGAGCGGCGAGCGGAGACGAGATCGCTCAGGCCGCCCTGCTCCTCGTGCGCAACGCGTTCATGACCGGCCAGACGGTTGCAGTAAACGGCGGGTCGCTGTTCTACTAGGTCCATGCGTAAGAACATTGCAGCGCTGATTCTCTTCGGCCTGGTCGCCAGCGCGGCCCAGGTCGGCAGTGCCGACCAACCGCGCACCGGCGTCGGCAGCGACGGTATCTTCCGTATCACGCCGGAGCGGCCGGTGTCGGCGCTGCGTACAGAAGCGCTCGCCGCGAAGCCGCCGGTCGAATCCGGTGAATTTCGCAAGGTCGACCTGATCGAGCTCACAAAGCTCGACCCGACGATCAAGCTCGACATCCGCTACGCCACCACGAACAACTTCCTGAGCACGCCCGTCTATACGCGGCCGGCTGCATACATGCAGCGACCTGCCGCCGAAGCAGTCGTGCGCGTCCATCACGCACTGGGGAGCCAGGGTTATGGCCTGTTGATTCACGATGCATATCGGCCATGGTGGGTAACGAAAGTGTTCTGGGAGGCGACGCCGCCGAACTTTCACGAGTTCGTCGCGGACCCCGCCCAGGGCTCGCGACACAACCGCGGCTGTGCGGTCGACCTGACGCTGTATGACCTGCACACCGGCAAAGCCGTTGCGATGCCGAGCGTCTACGACGAGATGTCGCCGCGCGCGTATCCGAATTACGCGGGCGGTACGCCGGTCGAGCGCGAGCATCGGGAAGTGCTGCGCCATGCGATGGAGCGCGAAGGCTTCTCCGTCTATGACACGGAGTGGTGGCACTTCGACTACAAGGACTGGCGCGCGTACCCGATCGTCAACGAGAACTTCTAGCTCACCACTTCTCGCCGAACGGTCGCACCTGGATCTCGAACGTCCAGGCGGAGCGCGGCTGCTGCGCGAGCCACACTGCACTCGCGGCCATGTCATCCGGCTTGAGGAAGAAGCTCTCCGGCTTGTCCGGCATGCTTCGACGCGTCCGCGGCAGGTCGACGACTGCGTCGATCATGATCAATGAGACATGTATGCCGCTCGGCCACAGGCTGCGCGCCATCGACTCGGCCAGGCTGCGCTGCGCCGCCTTTGCGGGAGCAAACGCTGCGGTTCGGGCCGCTCCGCGTAGAGAGGCAGTCGCACCGATGAAGATGATGTTGCCGGAACCTGCCGCCTTCATCGCTGGAATCACCTCGCGACTCACCGCGAGTGCGCCAAATGCATTCACGCGCCACGCGGCTTCGAACGACTCCGGGTCGATGCTCTCGACATCGCCCCACACGCCGGACCCGGCGTTGTAGACGACCGTCGCCGGATCGCCGAGCTCGGATCTGATGCGCGCGAAAGTGTCCGCCACCGATGCGGCGTCGGAAACGTCGCACGCATAAGCCCGCGCGTCGGGCAATGCCGCAGCCAGCTCTTCCGAGAATCGCGACTGCCGCGCCAACAGCGCCAGCCTCATGCCTGCTTTAGCGAACGCTCGCGCCAGCGCCGCACCATTACCCTCTCCGACTCCGACGATTACGCCGACGGGTGTAGCCATGTCCGTCTCCTGCAAACTCTCGACCGGGTGGGAGCGACATCCTTGCTCAACTTGCAGCGGCATGTCACTAACAACACAATGTGGTCAAGATTCAGACAACGATCCAGGGGGACTCATGCAACTGACCCGACGCGAGATTCTCGAAGCTGCACTGGTGGGCGCGGCCGTGACGGCCGGCGGCTTCTGGGTCAAGGAGGGCCAGGCATCGACCTCGACGAAGTATGCAGACGCCTTTGCCGAGCTCGACAAGTTCGTCGAGCAATACATGCGCGACATGAACAGCCCGGGGATGACGCTGGTCCTCGCGGACCGCGAGGGTGTGCAACGCGTCGCGACCTACAGATTCAGCGACCTCGACCGGCAGCGCAAGCTGAATGCCGATGAGCTGTTCGAGATCGGCTCGATCACGAAATCGTTCCTGGCCCTGGTGCTCCTGCAGCTGCGCGACGAGGGCAAGCTCGACCTTCACAAGCCGGTCGTCGAGTACGTGCCGTGGTTCCGGATCGACTCGAAGTTCGCACCGATCACGACGCACCATCTCCTGACCCACTCCTCCGGCCTGCCCGGCGCGCCGGAGGTGTTCCCATCCGATCCGACGCAGCGACACCTCGCCGCGTACGCGCCGGGAGAACAGTTCCACTACAACAACATGGCCTTCTCGCTGCTCGGTTACCTCGCCTGGACGCTGGACGGGCGCGAGCTGCCCGACCTCTTCCGCGAGCGGATCTTCGAGCCGCTCGGCATGGCGCAGAGCGAGCCCGCGATCGATTTCCAGATGCGCGAGCGCATGCCGAGAAGTTACCAGCCGTTCCTCGGCGACCGTCCCTATGCGCGACATGGGCAGCTATGCGAAGCACCGTCCATCGTCAGCACGAGCGGCGCGGGTTGCATCGCTGCGAGCGCGCGCGACATGGGCGCCTACATTCAGATGATTGCCAACCAGGGCCGCGGACCGCAGCGGAACCTGGTTTCTCCGGAAAGCTTCGCGCTGTTTTCGCAGCGACACATCAAAGCCGAGGAGTTCGGCCCGACGGCGAGCTATGGCTACGGCATCGCGGTCGACGAGCTCGACGGCAACCTGCTGGTGCGGCACACCGGCGGCATGGTGTCATTCATGAGCGCGCTGCAGGTCGACCTGGTCGCGGGCATCGGCGGTTTTGCGTCCGTCAATGCGCAGCAGGGCTATCGCCCGAACCCGGTCGTCCAGTATGGATTGCAACTCATGCGCGCTCGCGTCGAGAAGAAAAAGTCCCCGGCCCCGCCGGCGCCGAATTCCGAGTTCGACGTCGAGAAGGCCGCAGACTACGTCGGCGTCTTCGCCGGCGAGCACGGCAAGCTCGAATTCGTGAGCGACGGCAAGAAGCTGTTTCTCGTGCGCCGCGACCAGCGCATCCAGCTGGAAGCCACTGGCACACCAGATCAGTTCCGCGTCGGTGACGCTGAGCTCGCGCGCTTTCCCCTCATCTTCGGTCGCAAGAGCGCAGACGGTCCCGTCGTCGAAGTGAGCAGCGGCGATGCGTGGTACGTGGCGAACGCGTACGACGGACCGCGTCAGTTCCAGGTCCCCGAGGCCTGGCGCAGCTACGTTGGCCACTATCGCAACGAGGATCCGTGGATGGGCTCCGTCCGCGTGTTCATCCTCAAGGGCCGGCTGCTCGTGGACGGCACGCCGCTCGAGCTCGACGGCGACCTGTTCCGCCTGCGCGACGAGCCATCCAACACCGAGTGGATCCGGTTCGGCGAGGTCATCAACGGCAAGTGCATGCGCCTGAAGTACTCGGGCGTGGATCTGTGGCGCGTCGCGCGTGCGTGAGAGGCTGAGAGCTATTTCTGCTCTTCTGCCACCCACTGCGGGTTGAAGGCCACTTCCCAGACGTGACCGTCCGGGTCCTGGAAGTAGCCGGTGTAACCGCCCCAGAAGGTTTCACCCGCCGCCTTCACGATCGTGGCGCCGGCGGTTTTCGCCTGCGCCATGACGGTGTCGACTTCACCTTTGCTGCGCACGTTGTGCGCTAGCGTGAATTCCGTTGAGCTGCGCGGACCGGCCGCCAGGCCCGTATCGTGCGCGATGCTCTTGCGCGGCCAGACCGCCAGGCGCAATCCCGGTTGCAATTGAAAGAACGCAACCGCGCCGTGCTCGAACTCCTGGCCCACGATGCCTTCCGACGCGAAGCCGAGGCCGTCGCGATAGAAGCGCAGCGACTTTTCCAGATCATCCACGCCCAGCGTGACGAGTGTGACTAAAGGTTGCATGGCGGCTCCTGGCCCAACAGAAACTGTAAGAATGCCAGCCCGCGGCAAATTGTTGCCAGAAGCACAACCAATTTCGTGACGCCGCTAATCCTTGAATATAGCGCCCGGATCGCGCGCCCCATGGAGGATGCGCTCGATACGCACACCCCTTTCTCCGACGCTAAAAAAGATCACGTACGCCCCGTGAGCGCAGGATCGAAGACCCGGCTGAAGCTCACTACGCTCCACATACGCAAGCGGTGCGCGGGCGATTTGCTGCGCGCGCTCGAGCAGCTCATCTTCGAACTGCTGCGCCCGTTGCGGGCTGTCCAGTGCGATGAAATCTGTGATCTCGGCGAGGTCCATCTCCGCCCTGCGTGACATCCGTGTTCGCATTGCTTCACTTCTTCAGGGTCTTGCCTTTCGCGCGCCGCGCACGATTTCGTTGAATGACGTCCTCGACTGCCCCCGCGTCCTGGCTATCGATTCCTTCCTTGATCGCCGCCGCCAGTTCGCGGTGACGCAGTTCGCGGAGCTTCTGCTCGTCTTCCAGCAGTCGCAAGGCGGCCCGGACCACCTCACTGGCATTGTTGAAGCGGCCTGACTCGAGCTGCTGCTTGATGAATTCTTCAAAGTGGCTGCCAAGGGCGACGCTGGTCGGCATGTCAGATCTGCTAACAGTTAATAATATGTAGTTGAACTATACACCGCCGCGAGGCGTTCTCAACCCATCGCAGCCTCGCTGCCATATGGATCGGAGGGCGCAATGCCGACGACCGCGACGACAACCCAGGACGAAACCGAGATCCGGGAGCGCCTGAACGCATGGACCCGGGCCCTGCACGCCAAGGACCTCAAGGCGTTGATGGCGCTCTATGCGCCCGATGTCATCACGTTCGATCTCATGCCGCCGCATCAGGTCCCCGACGCCGAGCATTACAGAAAGAACTTCGAGCGCTGGTTCGAGGCCATGCCCGGGCCGATCGAGTATGAGATGCACGCGCTGCACATCACGCAGAGCGGCGATGCCGCGTTCTGTCACTGCCTGGGCCACGTGCAAGGCACCCGAGCGAACGAGGAGAGAGCCGACTACTGGGTGCGTGTGACAGTGGGTTTCCAGAAGCGAAACGGCGAGTGGCTCATGACTCACGACCACATATCAATGCCGCTCGACATGGAAACGCGCAAGGCGGTGTCCGACCTCCGCAAGTGACGGCTGCCGTTGCTCATGCACCGAAGCTGAACCGAGTCGGCAGCGGATCCTCTTCGTTCGCCGCACTCCACAGCCACAGGCCGATCAGGACGCGCCCGAGCGGTTGGATTGCCGGATAACTCCAACTGTCCAGCGGCTCGGGCACGGTCCACCATTGCAACTGCGGGGCGATGTTCGTCAGCAGCGTGAGCACGACGGCAGCGAGGAAGAAGCAGCCGACGAGACGCGTGACGCCGCGACCTGCGCGCAGCAGCGCGATTCCCAGGAACAGATTGCCGATCGAAAAACCGAGCAGCAGCAGAAAGTAGAACGCATCCCAGAGACCGTCGTACAGCGCCGTATTCGTGCGAATGATCGCGCGCGTCGCCTCGTCGGCGGCGAAGTACGCCGCTCGCCATTGGTCGAACGCGAAGAGCGTGACAGTCTGTTGCAGAGCTTCATTGGAAGCCCAGAGCGCGAAGCCTGCGATGCCGATCACGGCGGCCGCTGGGCGCAGCGTGCGAATTCGCAACGCGACGCCCAACGCTGCCGCGAACGTGATGAATGGATGCACGAGGTACACCCAGGACCGCAGCACATACGCCGGATCGTCGACGCGCATCATCCGCCCTTCGAAGCCTTCGACGGGTTGATAGAACTGCGGCAGGAAGATCAGCCCCAGCGTCGTGACAGCAGACAGCACCGAGCACAACGCCAGGCTGCGATAAAAAGCAGGAATGAACTTCATGGCGACCTTCAGTTCAGCGGCGCGACACCCCGCAATCAAGGTCGCCGGGACGAACGGCGTTCGGATTGTGACGAACGCGGCCGTTACGGCGGAGGCGCCGGCAGCCGTATGTCCAGGTCGCCCTTGAATTGCCGGCCGACGGGGAGCTCAGTCCCGCTGCGCAGTTTGACGGTGCGCCGGCCCCGCGCACCCCGGTGCGTCGCCCGCACGTGCAGCGCGTTCACGAGTAGCGAGCGATGCACACGTACAAAGCCGACGGAGCCGAGCTGCTCGCCAAGATCCTGCAGCGTCGTGCGCAGCAGCAACGTGCGGTCGCCGGTGACGAGCTCGACATAGTTGCCCGCCGCCTTCACGTGCTCGATATCGCTGGCCCGCACCGCAAGCCTGCCCTGGCGCGTCGGGACGTCGAACACCTGCTCGAGCTGCAACGCTCGCCAGCTCGCAGGTGACTCGGCATGCGCAGCGGTCCGTACATCTGGCGTCGAAGACTGCAGCAGCCATCTCGCTGCTGCGATGCCAAGTGGAATCGGCAGCAGGCGATAGAGAATCTCGGGCAGCGAGTCGATGTCGGCGGTAAAAACCGCAGCCAATGCATACTCCAGCGCGACGCAAACGAGTAGCGCAGCGATCAGGAGCGCGGCGGCAAGGAAACGTCGCAGACGTTGCGCCGGTCGCGCCTGCAGCCGCTTCAATCCTTCCCAGGCGCAGACCCACGGCAGCGTCGAGGCCACTGCCCATGCCAGCGTCCGCGGCAGATTGATCTCGTCGCTGGCCACGAGACCGTGAGCGAGACAATAGCCCGAGGCAACGAGGATGGCGCCACCCGCAACCCACGTGAATCGCAGCGGCGTGAGAGACATGGTGATCAGTGGGAATTTCACGGATGATTGCTCCACGCCGGCACTCATGTCATGGGAGTGTACGCCATGGCCGTCCCATCGAGCTCCAAAGCCGTCCTGTGGCTGATCAGCTGGGCTTGCTTCGCGACCTGGGCAGCGGACCCGCCGATATCCACCGAAAAGCTCCCCACCTCCGCACTCGAGATCGACAACCTGGCGCGCCGAGTTGCCGGCTCCGGCGACAACATTGCGCGAACACAGCGTCTCGTGTCGTGGATGAATTCCCTCCTGGCGTGGGTCGCGACCGACTACGAGTCGCGCACGCCCGAACAGATTCTCGCGCGCGGTGCCGGTAATTGCGCCGACCTCGCCTCGGTACTCGAACGCCTGCTGCGTCCCGCGGCGATCCCCTATCGATGGGTCGCAGAAATCAATCTGCAGCCCGCGTCCAGCGAGCGCGAAGCGAACGCGCGCGAGCTGGTGAAGCAGAAGGGACCGAGCCTGTCGGTGTTCGGTCGTCACTACAACGATCACCGTTGGCTCGAAGTCCTCGACGAACGCTCGAAAGAATGGATACCGGCGGATCCGGCGACGGGACTGGTCGGCACGCAGCCCTGGCTGGCAGCGCGAGTTGCCTTCGACGCGCGCCCGCCGGCGCCGGTGCCTGCGGCCGCAGAGTCACTTGCAGAAATGATCGTGCCGCTCACGATCTTCACCGTGCAGGACGCGTCGGGAAAGCGCGTCGATCGCTCGCAACACTATCTCGTGGATGAGCTCGATCGACTGTACGGCGGCCGGGCTCACGCGCTTGCGAGTTGGCCGGCGTGGGTGGCAGCGGTGCAGCGATTTGCACCGCTGGCACAGGCGGCGTTCGATGGTCGCGTCGATCTGCATCGGCAGCCGGCCGTCATCGACGAGCTTGCAAGCACGTATGAAGGGCTGCAGAAGGAAGCGCGCGCAGCTGCTCTGCGCTACACGGTGCGCTGACGATTCCGGCGGCGGCGAAGCGCCCAGACCACGATTGCGATCGCGCAGACCAGGCAGATCAACGGGGCGACGATCGCGAGGATCGATACCGTCGCGGCGCCGGCCGTCTCCGCCGTACTGACTACAGGATTGCCCAAGCCGCCGGTCAGCGCCGTACTCTTCGCGCGAATCACGGCCGCCGTGCCCTTGGTCAGGGCTGCAATACCGCCGCCGGCGATGACCGCAATCGGCCAGCGGACTTCGGGCGGCAGATCGACCATCACTGACGCGCTCGCCAGGATTCCTGCCACGATGGCCAGTGGACCGGCGAGCACGTCCAGCAGGTGATCCAGTCCCGGGATGTAGAAGGCAAGGGTCTCCAATACTGCAGCGGTTCCCAGTGCGACCAGCGCGGGCGTGCTCTGCAGCCACGCAAAGGACTCGGTCAGCGGCACCCAGCCGGCCCGCGCAGCCAGACCCGCGACCAGCAGGGGGATGAACACTCGAAAGCCGGTCGCGGCGGCGAGGCCGATGCCGAGAGCGACGCTGAACACCAGATCGAAAGAGTGATTCACCGCCATAGTCTAGAATGGTCCCACAAGAAGCGGCACGAGACCGGCATGAGCGGCCACGACCTCGAAGGGCTGGGATTCAAGTTCCTCGATCGACTGAAGCAGCGACAGGTCTTTCGCGTCACCGCCGCTTACCTGGGCCTGGCATGGCTGATCGTGCACGTCGCGACGGTGCTCGGCGAAACGTTCGCACCGATTCACCACGCCGTGCCCTGGCTGATCTATGCGCTCGCCGGCGGCTTGCCGCTGGTCCTGGTCGGAGCATGGTTCTCCCATCATCCGCACAAGGCGCCGCCCCTCAACACGGTGATCACGGTCATTCTGGTGCTCGCCGTCCTCGCGTTGCTGGCGGATCGCCTGGTGCTGCATCGCCCGGCGAACGAATCGATGCTGGTGTTGCTGGCCTTGATGATCGTCGTATTGCTCGCCGACCGCCTGATCACCCCGCGCGTCACTGCTGCACCTGCAGCCAGAATCGCAGGGCCCGGCGTGGCGATCCTGCCCTTCATCGACATGAGCCCGGAGAAGAATCAGGACTACTTCTGCGAGGGAATGGCGGAGGAAATCATCAATGCGCTGTGCGCATTGAGCGGCCTGCGCGTGGCCTCGCGCCTCGCCTCCTTCGGTGTCAGGGATCGCGCTGCAGATCCGCGCGAAGTGGGCCGGCTCCTGAACGTCCAGACCTTCCTCCATGGCAGCGTACGCAAGGCCGAGAACCGGTTACGCATCACGGCGCAGCTCATCAAAGTTGCCGACGGCTTCAATCTCTGGTCGCAGACCTTCGACCGCAAGCTCGAAGATGTATTTGCCGTCCAGGAAGAGATTGCGCGGCAGGTCGTAGCAGCGCTGCGCGTAAAGCTGCTGGCGTCCGATGCTTCGCGCCTGGAGCGCCGCGGGACCAGGAATGCAGCCGCTTACGAGCACTACCTACGCGGGCGTCAGCTCCTGAACAAGGAAAAGGAAATGGAACAGCGCGCAGCGATCGAGCTGTTTCGCGAAGCGATTCGTCTGGATCCTTCATTCGCCGATGCGCACGCCGGCCTCGCCGACACGCTCACACAATTGTTTCGGCAGCGCCAGGAGGTTCCCGGCCTCACACCGGCTGATGCAGTGGCGGCCAGCCAGCGAGCTGTCGACCTGGCGCCGGAGCTCCCCGACGCGCACGTCTCGCGAGGCAACGCGCTGCAGCTGAATCGGGACTTCGATGCGGCAAGGCAGGCGTTCGAACACGCCATTGCACTCGACGCCCGTCACTTCCATGCGCACTACTGGTTCGCCAAGTACTGGGCTGCTCGCGGCGAGCACGCGCTGGCGGCGAAGGAATATGAGTTGGCGATCGAGACGCAGCCCGATGACTATCGCCCGATCGTGCTGGCGCTGCAGGAATACCAGGCAATCAAGGACACCAGGCGCGAGCAAAGCGCGTTGCACCGCTCGTGGGAGGCGCTCGAGCGGCGCCTCGCCATCGACCCGGACGATTCCTACGCGAGCGACCACGCGGCAGGCGTGCTCATGCTGCTCGGCCGTCGGGACGAAGCGAACCGTCTGCTGGACCGGGCGATTGCGCTGCGACCCGAAGACTACCGGACCTTGTACACGGCTGCCTGCACCGCCTCACTCGGCGGAGAGTACGACCGCGCGCTGGACTTTCTCGATCGCGCCGTGGCCACCGGTCGTGGCCATCGCGAATGGATCCTCAACGACAACGATCTCGCGCCGTTGCGCGATAATCCCCGGTTCCAACAGATTCTGGCGAGGCTGGAGTAGCGATGCGAGCTGACAGACGAGCTTTTCTGGGCATGGCGGCGACTGCGGGTCTGATCGGACTGCGCCCGTCGTTACTCTCGGCGCAAGCCGCCGAGAAATTCCCGCCGCCGAAGGGCTCGCGACCGGGCTCATTGCCGCCGCCGATCAGCCAGGCGGAACATCTGCAACGTATCGCGAAGGCGCAGCAACTGATGCGTGCTGCCGGGCTGAAGGCACTGCTGGTCGAGGCCGGCAGCTCGCTCGTCTATTTCACGGGCGTGCAGTGGTGGCGCAGCGAGCGGCTGACTGCGGCCTTGCTTCCTGCCGAAGGACAGCCCGTCCTCGTGACGCCGGCGTTCGAAGAACCGTCCGTGCGCGAAAATCTGCAGGTGCCGGCAGACGTGCGCGTCTGGAACGAGCACGAAAGCCCGTTTGCCGTGCTCGCCGATTGGTTGAAAGCGCATGGCTCGGGCAAAGGCCCGGTCGGCGTGGAAGACACGACACGGTTTTTCGCTTTCGAAGGATTGCGGGCGCTCGGTGTCGACACGCGCGCGGACGCAAACGTCGTCCGCAGCTGTCGCGTCATCAAGTCCACAGCGGAAATCGCGCTGATGCAAGCCGCCTCGGACATCACGATCGCCGCTTATCGCGAAACGGCTCCGCAGATCGTGCGCGGCATGACACCGGCCGACATCGCGAAAATCATGTCGGGCGCGATGGCCAAGCGCGGTGCGACTCCCGGCTTCACGCTGGTCCTGCTCGGCGAGGCTTCCGCGTATCCGCACGGCACCGGCAAGCCGCAGGAAGTGCGGCCCGGCGAGATCGTGCTGTTGGACTGCGGGTGCAGCGTCGAAGGCTATCAATCGGACATCTCGCGCACGATGGTCATGGGCGAGCCGACCCAGCAGCAGCGCAGCGTGTGGGATCTGGTCCGTCGCGGCCAGCAGATCGCGTTCGAGACCGCGAAGGTCGGCACACCGGCGGGTGCGATCGACGATGCTGTCCGCGCGGCCTATGAGAAGTCCGGCTATGGGCCGGGCTATAAACTGCCGGGCACGCCGCATCGAACCGGTCATGGCATCGGCATGGACGGCCACGAGCCCGTCAACCTGGTGCACGGCGAAGCAACGCCGCTCGCGCCCGGCATGTGCTTCTCGGATGAGCCGGGCATTTACATTCCCGGCAGCTTCGGCGTGCGCCTCGAGGACTGCATCTACATGACGCAGAACGGTCCGAAGTGGTTCTCGGTGCCGCCGCCTTCGATCGACAAGCCGTTCGGCTGACGTCTAGTGTTTGCCCTCGTGCCCGAACACGTCTGCCTGCCCGGGCAGCCACGGATCGTGCGTGTCGATGCGAAACTGCTGCAGGTCGGCGCGCATGCGCTCGAGAACGGCGCGATGCCCCGGGTCACTCGCCAGGTTGTGAACCTCCGAGGGATCGTTGCGCAGATCGTAGAGCTCCTCGGGCGGACGATGCAGGAACGCTTGCAGCGTGCGCGCGCCTAGCCCAACGCTGGGCCGCGCTGTAATCGCCTGCCACGACGGCGAGGACGCAATGTCGCCAGCGATCGGAAACTCCAGCGGCGCCGCGAGATTCACGATGTACTCGTACTCGCGCGTGCGCAACGCCCGCATCGGGTAGTACTGCTGGATCTCGTGAAAGTTGTGCGAGGCGAACACGCGATCCCAACCTCGCGGATCCGGCTGGTCGAGGATCGGCAGGATCGAGCGGCCAGCAAGTCGCTGCGCGGGAGCAGCCGCGGCATGCGCCCAGTCCAGAATCGTCGGCGTGATGTCGATCCAGCTGACCATCGCGTTATTGCGAACACCGCGCCTGGTCTGTGCCGGTGAGGCGACGATCAACGGCAAGTGAATGCCTGCGTCGTACAGCGTCGTCTTTGCGCCTGGGAAAGCACGGCCGTTGTCGCTCAGATAGATCACGAGCGTGTCGCCCTCATGTCTGGTCTCCCGCAGGACCTCGAGCAGCAAGCCGATCCCGCTGTCGAGCCGACTGATCGATTCGTAGTACTGCGCGAGATCGCGACGGACTTGCGGAATGTCCGGCAGATGCGGCGGCACGATCATTTTGGCCGGATCGTAGGTCGCGCGCGGCACGCCGGGCCACTTCCGCGTATTGCCGAAATTCTCCTGTGCGCGATGCGGATCGCTGTAGCCGACGATCAACAGAAAGGGCTTGTCGTCGCTGCGCGTAATGAACTTGCGAGCCTCGCCGGCCATGAACGCGACGTCGCGATTCCCCGGACGCTCCGGCGCGAGCTCTTCGTCGAACGGCAGCGCCGAGTCCGGAAGAATGTGCTTCTTGCCGACGAGCGCGGTCCGATAGCCGGCAGCTTTCAGTAACTGTGGCAACGTCCGAACGGTTGGCAGCAGATGCTGGTTGTGGACGTCGTGCGCAAGGCCATACATTCCGTTCGAGTGAGAATACAGCCCGGTGTAGATCACCGAGCGACTGGGGCTGCACGACGACACGGTCGAGAACGCGTTCGTAAACAGCGTACCCCGAGCGGCGAGCCGGTCGAGATTCGGTGTCTGCAGGACCGGATTGCCGTAGACGCCGAGATCGCGCCCCTGGTCATCGGCAACGATCAGCAGCACGTTGCGCGTGTCGGCCATGGCTGCCGCGGAGAGAAGCAGCACGAGCGCGCCAGTCACGACGCGTCGTACGAACGTACCATTCGACTTCATGCGTCGGCATGGTAGGCGCACATGCGCCGAAGACAAGCGGCGTTCTCCGACGTCCGGCGGCGATTGCGTTCACGCCATTTTCACGACGAGCGTGCCACCGCGTTCACGGGCCGCTTGCAAACTGCAAGCCGCGATTTTTTGCGCTTTCGGCCCTTACTGAACCGGAGAACTGAGAAATGACGAAGACATTTGCAATTGCCATGGCCGCAATCCTGGCCGGCTCCCTGGCCGGCATGGCTCAGGCCACTGCCGTCCGCCGCGACCTGCAGCAGCAGGTCGTGAAGTACCACGACCTGAACCTGGCGCGGGAGGCCGACGCCGCCGCTCTCCTCGGCCGGATCGAGTCCGCTGCCCGCCAGGTCTGCGGCCTGCACGCCGGCCCGCTGCCGATCGAGATCAAGGCGCGCCTGCAGATGTGCGCCAATGAAGCAACTGCCCGCGCGGTCGCCGACGTCAACGCCCCGCTGCTGACGCGCAAGGGCGAGCTCGTCGTTCGCAACGTCGCCGAGTAATGGAAGTCACCAGGATGCGATGCGCAGTCGAACGACCGCGCATCGCCTCTTGTTGAGTTACGCCACGAGCTTCAACGTCGGACGAAGCCCGGCGCGAGCGGCAAGACGAACGAGCAAATCCAGGCTGAACTGATTGATCTTGCCGCGCCGGATGTCGGAGATGCGCGCCTGGGTGACTCCGAGCACTTTCGCCGCCTCGACCTGAGTCATAGCCGACGCGGACAGCCAGCGCTCGAGACCTGTCAGGAGCACCGACCGGATCTCGAGCTCTTCAGCCTCTGCCTTCGGAAACAGATCCCGAAAGACGCTACGCCCTGCGGGCGTGACATGCCGCGGACCGTGAGCAGTGCGCTTCGACTGAGCCTTCTTCCGCATCGTCACTCCAGACTGCCCGGTATCTGCTTACAACACCTGGAAGGTATTCGCATGGTCGCGGACGCGGATCTCTCTGACTCCGCGGCCGATTGAACTCATCGGCTTCCAGTCAAGAGGCTCCTCGGCGCCTTGCACCCTTCCAATTGATAGCCCGCGTCGCGCCGGGCGTCCGATGGGAACGCGATAAGATCATTCCGGCTGCTACCCAGCCACACGACTGCCTCATCTCACTATGCTAGATCTCGCATAGCCATGCAAGATCTCGCATGAGTCGGCAGACGCAGACCTTTTCGTTTGATGCAATCGCACTGAACACTTCGAACATGGGGACTGGACCCAGGCACGTCCGAAGCACAGACTGGCGCCACTCCGGGAGCGCTCGTATGGCCTTGCTTCTCCCATCACCCACGCGGGCCTCGCCGCGGGCGCTGCAGATTCGTGCCTGGATCGCTCGCATCGGACTGACGTACTGCACAGCCGTGGCAGCCGGGCAACCTTATAGCCCGCCGCGACTGGACAACGGTCAGCCCGACCTGCAGGGCGTGTGGATCGCCTCCAACTCCACGCCGTTGCAACGTCCGGCCGGTTTCAGCACGCTCGTGATCGACGAAGCACAGGCGGCAAAGCTGCTGGCCTCGCTGGACGCGCGCGCCGAAGACAGGAACACTCCGACCGAGCCGACTGAATACTTCGAGGCCTTGAGCATCGAGCCGATTCGCGGCCAGCTGCGCAGCTCGCTCATCGTCGACCCGCCGGACGGCCTGATTCCCGGCAACGATCTTTACAAGCAACACATCGCGCGCGCGTCAGCCGACGTGCTCTCGGCGATGGACGGGCCGGAACAGCGGCCGGCCAACGAGCGCTGCCTCGGATCGCTGACTGTGCAGCCGCCGATTCTCTCCATCCGCAACGGCGTCAACCTGCATCAGATCGTGCAGACTGCGGACTCCTTCGTGTTCGCCTCCGAATTCGTCAGCGCAACGCGCATCGTTCGACTGAGCCCGCGACCAATGCCGGCAGTCGTAACCACGTGGCTGGGAGATTCGATCGGCCGGTGGGAGGGCGATGTCCTCGTGGTGCAGACCCGCGGCTTCACGCCGAGCGATCATTTCCGCGGCGGACCTTCGAGCAGTTTCCTGGTTTCGCCGCGGACGGTCGTTGTCGAGCGTTTCCAGCGCGTTGCCGAGAACCGGATCGACTACACGTTCGTGGTCGAGGATCCGACCTACTACACGCAGCCGTGGAAGGGCGAATCGCAGTTCATTCGTCGCGATGAGCCGATCCTGGAGTACGCCTGCCACGAGGCGAACTACTCGCTGATCCACATTCTCGAAGGTGCACGCGAACGCGAGCGCCAGGCGCAGCAGTAATCAGCCCGGCGCATCCATGGCGCAGCGAAACCCCACATCGTCCGTGCGATTGTCCGGCGACGCGTGGTAGCGTCGCGAGCCGCCGATGCGGTCGACGGGCTCGTGCCAGCCGCTGCCGCGGATCACTTTCTTCTCCCCGCTCGGCGGTCCCTTCGGATTGCGCACGTCATTGACGTGGAAGCTCTCGGTGAACCAGTCGCTCACCCACTCCGCGGCGTTGCCTTCGAGATCGTAGACACCTTCGCGACTGCGCCCTTGGTCGAGCGTGCCGACTCGCTCCAGCCCGCCGCCGTACGCTGAATCCGCTTTGCGAGCGAACACCGCACGAGCCGCACCGGGCTCTTCGTTCCCCCACGGGTACATTCGCTGATCGCTGTCGCGCGCTGCCCTCTCCCACTCCGCTTCCGTCGGCAGGCGCCGGCCGGCCCACTGACAGTAGGCTTGCGCATCGTTCCACGAGACGCCGACGACAGGGAACTGCCCCTGCTTCTTCAGATCGACGCTGTCCCATTCGTCCGGCAGCGCGAGCGAGCCGTTCGCAGCGAGGAACTTCGCATAGCGCTCCGTCGTGACCTCGACCTCGTCGATATAGAAAGGACTGACGTACACCTCGCGCATCGGAAAGAACTCGTCGTCACCCATCAGGAACGTGCCGCCTTCGATGCGCACCAGCGGTGCGCCGTCCTTCGTCGACACCCCCGTGCGCTGCACGAGCCAGTACGACACCGCCGCAGCGGGAATCAGCACCGCAACGGCCCAGATTGCGATCTTGCGGACGCGGCGGCGCTTGTGCGCCTGCGCCAGCACGTAAACCGCATCGGCAACGCTCGCGGTGACACTGCCCACTGGCGTCAGGCAGGTGACGGACCGCAGGTACGCGGGAATGTCCTTGCGCGGCACGTCCACGAGAATCACGGGCAGCACGCGCCCGTCGGCGCGCGGCCACATTCGCTCCGCGACCGCCAGCTCGCTCAGCGTGTAGCTGCCAGCATCGACTGTATTCGGTGTCAGAAAACTGATGAACAGGTCGCTGCGCTCGATCGCCGCGCGAATCTTCGAATCGAAGGCTTCGCCGGGCTTCAGGTCTTCGCGATCGTAGAAGATGTCGTGGCCCTGCTCCGCAAGGGCGTAGCGGATAGGCTCGATGCGCGCCCGATCCTCCGATGCGTAGCTGAGGAATATTCTCATTTGGGCGCAGCGTAGCGTGATAACGTGAGATTTCAAGATGAACGGAAGGCAGCCATGAGCTACCGGACCCGCACGCGCGATCAGCATCTGGCCAACGACGGCACGCCCAAGCGCATCCTGGCCCTCGACGGCGGCGGACTGCGCGGCATCCTGAGCCTCGCGCTGCTGCAGGCGCTCGAGAACACCCTGCGCGAACGTCATCGCGCGGGCGACGCCTTCCGGCTGTGTCACTACTTCGATCTGATCGCGGGCACGTCGACGGGTGCGATCATCGCCGCCACGCTCGCGCTGGGGTGGAAGGTCGAGGACATCCGCACGCGCTACATGATGCTCGGCGAACGCGTCTTCACTCGCTCGTTGCTGAGACAAGGCGTGCTGCGGGCGAAATACGACGATGAAACGCTGATCGCCGAGCTGAAGAAGGTGTACGGAGCAAAGACCACGCTCGGCGGCAGCGAGCTGCAGACCGGCTTGCTCGTGATGACCAAGCGCATCGACACCGGCAGCCCTTGGCCGATCTCCAACAATCCGCGCGGACCGTACTTCGCAGCGCGCCCGAACGGAGTGCTCGGCGACGGCGACTATCCGCTGTGGCAAGTCGTGCGTGCATCGACAGCGGCGCCTGCTTACTTCGATCCTCAGCCGATCACGATCGCGCGCGCGCCGCGCTCGCAGCCCGTGACCGGCGAATTCGTCGACGGCGGCGTCAGCCCATTCAACAATCCCGCGCTGATGGCGATGATGTACGCGACGATGATCGGCTATCGGATCAACTGGCCGACGGGTGCCGACAAGCTGCTGGTCGTGTCGCTGGGCACGGGCGCCGCCGATCCCGCTGTGACGCACGCGAACCTGGCGGCGAAGCAGGCCGTCGATGCGCTGCTGTCGCTGATGAACGATTCGGCGACGTTGCAGGAGACGTTGCTGCAATGGCTGTCCGATGGACCGACTGCCCGTCGCATCAACCGCGAAGTCGGCGACCTGCAGGGCGATGTCCTGAACGGCACCGCCGCGCTCACCTATCGGCGCTACAACGTCGACCTGCGTGCAAGCAGCTTGCAGGAGCTGGAGCCGGCCTTGCAGGATGCGAAAGTGGTCGAGTCGCTGAGCGCGATGGACTCGCCGGCGAACATGACCATCCTGCATCGTCTGGGCACGCTCGCCGCGCAGCGCGATATGCGCGCCGATCACTTCCCTACAGCGTTCGATCTCACGCCCTGAGCCGCGGCAAAAATTACAACGACGAGCCGGGCCGCACCGGCGGGGTCCATGAACCCCGTTGCTCTGTAATGTGTCGGGCGGAACCCCGCCCGCATCAGCATCATTAGTACAGGCAATTACTACAGAGCTTCGCCTGGCATGGTTCTTCCATGTGTTGGTCGGACTCCTGCTGGAGATTTCCGGGATGGCGCGCACTTTCCGTCTGCTGGCAATCGTGCTGGTCGCGGCGATTGCAGTTCTCGCGGCCGTCAGTTTCGCGAACGACCGCGCGCTTGGCGGCGGGTTCTATGCGGGCATCGACGCGCTCGTGAAGCGAGCGAAGGATGTCCGCGAAGCAGCCAGCCCCGACTATCAGCGCGCCGCGCTCGCGTCGCTTCCTCCCAATCCGACCACGGGCCCCGTGCTGCGACTCGACGATCACATGGCCGAGGCGAAAATCATCGAGGAGCCGCAAGCCAACGACGCGCTCGCAGGCTTCGAGAACGTCTTCACGTACGAATTCGACACACCGGGTGAGCTCGAGCCCGCCGCGGGCAAGGCGCAACCTACCGTCGACAAGGGGCTCCTGGCAATCGAGCACGTGCTCGACGACTACCTGCGCAACGCGCGTCCCGTCGAGATCGTCACGGACGACATCGGCGAAATCGTCGTGCGCGCGCGCTCCACGAAGGGGACGCATTTCGTTCTGGGCTGGAGTCCGACTGCCAGGCCCGAGCTGCCGTGGCGTTACCGTGTCGAGATCCCGCTGATCCCGGACGGCGAGTTCCACAACTACAGCATCAATGCGCGCAACGCTCTGCGGCGCGGGCTCGACGAGGGCAACAAGCTGCACTTCATCGCGTTCCAGGCCTCCGACGTCCCCGGCGACCGCGTCGAGGTCGACTTCATCCGCTTCCTCTCCACGCACAGCAAGTACCTGCGCCGTCCGCGCGACCTGACCTACGAGGCAATCGGCAGCGAAATGCGGCCGGTCATGTCGATGCTGCCGCGCCAGACGCTGGAGTTCAGCGCACACGTCCCGGAGCAGGATCCGCGACTCAGCTTCGGCACTGCAGTCGTCGGCAAGAACTCGCGCATCCGCTTCGAGGTGCAGGTTGTGAGCGGCACGAAGACGACAGAGCTGCACAACGAGACCATCGACAAGCCCGACGCCTGGCATGACGCGAACTACGATCTGAAGCAATGGGCCGGCCAGGATGTCGGCCTGCGGCTGACCGTCGACGGCGACGCCGGCAGCGTCGGATTGTGGAGCAGTCCCGCCGTCTACGGCCGTCCCGTTCAACCTCTGCGCGTCATGGTCGTGCTCGAGGATGCGCTGCGCGCCGATCACCTTTCACTGTACGGCCACGACAAGAAGACTTCGCCGTTCAAGGAAGAGCTGCTGAAATCGCAGGGCGCCGTCTTCATGCGCGCGCGCTCGCAGGACAACGTCACGAGAACTTCACTGCCGTCGCTGATGACGTCGCTCCTGCCGAGCGTCACGGGCGTCTGGGGTTTCGCGGACATGCTGCGTCCCGAGTACCTCACGCTCGCCGAAGTGCTGCGTGAGCAAGGCTTCGCGACCGGATCGTTCGTACAGAACAGCAACGCCAGCGCCGCCTCCGGCCTGCAGCAGGGATTCGACGTGACGGTGGACGAAATCGTGCGTGGACCGTCCGAGACACTGCTCGAAGGCGAGCCGCTGTGGAACTGGCTGCGCGCTCACAAGGACCGCAACACCTTCGTCTATCTGCACATCGTCGATCCGCACGGTCCGTACAAGCCGCCGGAGCCCTATGACGAGTATTACCGTCAGCTGCAGGACGACGGCAAGAATCCGCTCAAGCGCGATCCTTCGCTCGACGCAGAATACGTCAAGACGCCGACCGCCGCGACGCGCAAGGCGCTGTACGACGGCGAGATCCGCCACAACGACGAAGTGCTGCGCAAGTTCTTTGCGCAGATGCAGGCCGCCGGGCTGTTCGACGACACGCTCTTCATCTTCACTGCGGATCACGGCGAGCACTTCGGCGAGCACGGCGTGTTCACGCACCGTCCGCCCGGTCACGTGCAAGTCACCGGCGTACCGCTGATCCTGTACCACAAGCAGAAGATCTCGAAGCCGCTGCGCGTCGAGGAGCCGGTGCAGCTGATGGACATCATGCCGACAGTCCTCGATTTCGCCGGTGTCGACGCGAGCGGACTCGTGATGCAGGGCGACTCGCTGGTCGACCTGATCGAAGGTCGCAACCCCGGGTACTGGAAGTCACGCGTCCTCACTTCCGAGGAAGTGACGATGCGTGACCGCACGAAGCCCCAGCGCAATAACGGCCTGCGCGTCTCCGGTTCGCTGTACTACGGCGGCTGGCACTTCATCTCCTCGCGCATCTTCTGGCCGCAACGCGGCTACCTGCCGGAATCGTTGCGTCTGAAAGTGTTCAACCAGGGCGAAGACCCGCAGGAGCTCGACTCGCGGCTGCGCTTCTTCCCGGACGTGTACCTGCGTTATCGCTACACGTCCGGCCTGAACCAGCTGCAGAGAATCGGCGAGGAGGCGCATCAGCGCTTCCGCAGCTCCAACGAGACCGACTACGAGTTCGATCCCGACACCCTGGAACACCTCAAAGCACTCGGATACGTCGAATGAGCCTGCTCGCAACCGTTCGCCGGCGCCTGCGGTTCGGACCCGCGGTGATCGTCGTGACCGGCCTGCCCCGCTCCGGGACCTCGATGGTGATGCGCATGCTGCAGGCCGGCGGCGTCGCGGTGACGACGGACGGCGAGCGGCAGGCCGACGAAGACAATCCGCTGGGCTACTTCGAAGTCGAGCGCGTCAAGCGCCTTGCGCAGGAGCGGGACAAATCCTGGCTGCACGCATCGCGGGGCAAGGCGATCAAGGTGATCTCGCACTTGCTGCAATCGCTGCCGCACGAGAACTACTACAAGGTGATTCTGTGCGAGCGCGATCTCGGCGAGGTGCTCAAGTCGCAGAACGTGATGCTGCAACGACGCGAGCAGCCCAACCCCATCGACGATGCAGACGCCCGTGCGCACTACGAGCGGCATCTCGACCACATCAGGCTCTTCATGAAAGTCAAACGCAACATGGAATTTCTCCCGGTCCGCTACGACGAGGCGATCCGCGACCCGCGAACGTTCGCCGAGCGGCTGAACCAGTTTCTGGGCGGCAAGCTGCAGGTGGAGCGGATGGTGGCAGTGGTCGACAGCAGGTTGTACAGGAACAGGAAGGAACCTTCCGGCCCGAGCCCCGCGCCTCGAGCCCTCTTCACGCTGGCCCTCGCGCTCTGCGCGGCACTCCTCACCCTGCCCGACACCGCGCATGCCTATGTCGGACCGGGCGCCGGCTTCGCGCTCGTCGGCTCGTTCCTCGCGCTGCTCGCCGCGATTGCTTCGAGCATCGTGTCGATGCTGCTGTGGCCCATCCGATTCGTGCTCCGCTGGCGCCGGCGACGCAAGGCGCTGAGCCGCGCCAGCGCTCGCCGCGTCGTGGTGCTCGGGCTGGACGGTCTCGATCCGACGCTCGCGGAGCGCTGGATGGCCGAAGGTCACTTGCCGAACCTCGCCGCGCTCGCGAAGAGCGGGACCTTCACCCGGCTGGGCACGACTTATCCCGCGATCTCACCCGTGGCGTGGTCTTCGTTCATGACCGGTGTCGATCCGGCGCGGCACAACATCTTCGACTTCCTCGACCGCGACGTGCGCACGTACAAGCCGCGGCTGTCGAGCTCGGACATTCGCCCCGCCTCGCGCACGATCCGGGTCGGCGAGTGGCTGATCCCTGTCGGCCGGCCGACCATCAACAACATGCGCAAGAGCAAAGCGTTCTGGCGCATCCTCGGCGAGCACGGCATTGCGTCGAACGTGTTGCGCGTGCCGCTGACGTTCCCGCCGGAGAAATTCGCCGGAGCACTGTTGAGCGCGATGTGCATCCCTGACCTGCGCGGCACGCAAGGCTCCTTCACTTACTACACGACCAGCAACGCCAAGCCCGATGCTGCCGATGCCGCACCGGAGCAGACCGGCGGCGAGCGTCGTCACATCTCGATCGAGCACGGCGTCATTCGCGCCAGCCTGGCGGGCCCGGACAATCCGCTGCGCGCGGAGGCGAAGCCGCTCGAGATTGCGTTCGAGATCAGCGCGATCGATCCGCAGAAGAAGACCTGCGTACTGACGATCGGCCGCAAGAAGTACCAGCTGCGCGAACGCGAATACAGTCCCTGGATCCGCCTCGACTTCAAAGCCGGCTTCGGCGTCGCGGTGCGCGGCATCGCGCGCTTCTACGTCACCGCGATGCGGCCGGACTTCAACCTGTACGTGACGCCGATCAACATCGATCCCGGCAAGCCGGCGCTGCCGATCTCGTGGCCGCGCATCTACTCGATCTACCTGTCGAAGCTGCTCGGCGAGTTCGCAACGCTCGGCCTCGCAGAGGACACCTGGGCGCTCAACGAAGGCGTGATCGACGAGCAGGCATTCCTGCAGCAGGCGCTCGACCATCATGCCGAGCGCGAGAAGATGTTCTTCAATGCACTCGAGAAGTCGCGAGACGGCGCGGTGATCTGCGTGTTCGACGGCACTGATCGCCTGCAACACATGTTCTTCCGTTATCTCGACAGCAAGCATCCCGCGAACCGTGGCCGCGATACGGTGCAGTATCGCGACACGATTCTGCAGATGTACCAGCGCGCGGATGAAATGGTCGGACGCGTGCAACGCCAGCTCGGGCCGCGCGATCACTTCATGGTGATCTCCGATCACGGCTTCCAGAGTTTCCGGCGCGGCATCAATCTCAACTCCTGGCTGCACCAGCAGGGACTGCTGGTGCTCGATCCGACCAAGCCTGCCGGCGGCGACTGGTTCGCGAACGTCGACTGGAGCCGTACCAAGGCGTATGCGCTCGGCCTGAGCGGACTGTTCATCAACCAGCGCGGTCGCGAAGCGCATGGCATTGTCGAGCCGGGCGCGCAGACCGCAGCGCTGAAGCGGCAGATCATCGAAGGCCTGACCGGCCTGCATGACAAGCAAGCCGACGAAGCTTCGATCAACGCAGTATTCGATCCGGCCGAGGTGCACTCCGCGGGTCCATACGGCGGCAACGGGCCGGACCTGATCATCGGCTACAACCGCGGCTATCGCGCGTCCTGGGAAGGCGCGGTCGGGCGCGTCACCGACGAGATTTTCATCGACAACACCAAGGCGTGGAGCGGCGACCATTGCATCGATCCGCGCCTGGTACCCGGCGTGCTGTTCTCGAACTGGCGCATGCCCGAGGACTCACCGCAGATCCAGGACCTGGCGCCGACCATTCTTTCGCTGTTCGGCGTCGGCAAGCCGGACCATATGACCGGCCGCGTCCTGCCAGTGCAGGCGCCGGCAGCCACGTGAGCACACGCACACTCCTCGCCCTGCTCGCCGCGGTCTTGTACGCCTGCGGTGCGTCTGCTGGCGCGACTGCGCCGGCGCGCATGGTGATCCTGGGTGTGGACGGAATGGATCCGAAGCTGCTCGAGCAGTACATGCAGGAAGGCATCGCGCCCAACTTGTCGCGGCTCGCCTCGACCGGCGGCTTCATGACGCTGCAGACCTCGCTGCCGCCGCAAAGTCCGGTCGCGTGGTCCACGTTCATAACCGGCATGGATGCCGGCAGTCACGGCATCTTCGACTTCCTGCACCTGGATCGCGACAACCTGGCGCCGTACATGTCCACTTCGCGCATCCAGGGCACGTCGCTCACCATGCCGCTCGGCCGCTGGCGCATTCCGCTGAAGTCGCCGCGCACCGAGCTGCTGCGCCATGGCACGGCGTTCTGGGAGCTGCTCGAAGACCAGGGCGTGCACACGCGGCTGTTCCAGATCCCGGCGAACTACCCGCCGGTCGAAACTTCCGGCGAAGCGATTTCGGGCATGGGCACGCCGGACCTGCAAGGAACTTCCGGCACCTTCACGCTCTACACCGACGACCCGGGCTGGAAAGGCGGACCTGTCTCCGGCGGAATCATCGAGCGCGTCGCGTTGAAGGATGGCGTCGCACATGGCTCGATCACCGGGCCGCCGAATTCGCTGCTGAAGTCGAGCCCGAACGTGACGGCCGATCTCAAAGTCGTCGTCGATCCTGAGAATCCGGTGGCGCTCGTCAGCGTCGACGCTGACCGCCGGCTGCTGCAGCAAGGCGAGTGGAGCGACTGGGTTCCCGTCACCTTCGATCTCATGCCGCACGTGTCGAGCGTCAGCGGCATGGTGCGTTTCTATCTCAAGCAAGTACGCCCGCACCTGATGCTGTACATGACGCCCGTGAACATCGATCCGCGCGACCCCGCGCAGACGATCGCCGCGCCGGCGGAGTACGCGAACGAGCTGGCCGAAGCGGCCGGACCTTTCTATACCGAGGAAATGCCCGAAGACTCGAAGGCGTTGCGCGCCGGCGTGCTGACGCCGCGCGAATTCCTCGCGCAGACCCAGCTCGTCATCGACGAGCGCCGGCGCCTGCTCGACGCGGAGCTGGAGCACTTCGCGAACGAGCCCGAACGTGCGCTGATGTTTTTCTATTTCAGCAGCATCGATCAGCGGCACCACATGCTGTATCGCCAAGCCGATCCGAGCGATCCGCTGCGGCCGGCACAGACGCCGCCCGATCTCGCGAACGCGATGCGCGACACGTACCGGCAGATCGACGAACAGGTCGGCCGCGTCATGAGCGCAGTCGGCGAGAACACCGCGATCGTGGTCATGTCCGACCATGGCTTCTCTTCGTTCCGCAAGCAGGTGCACCTGAATCGCTGGCTCGAGCTGCACGGCTATCTGCGCCTCACGGACAGCTTCAATCGCGACAAGTACGAATGGCTGCAGGGCATCGACTGGCCGGCGACGCGCGCATTCGCCATCGGGCTGAACTCGCTGTACCTGAATGTTCGCGGCCGCGAGAAGCACGGCATCGTCTCGCAGAAGCAGCGCGCTGCGCTCGCGCAGAAGCTCGCTCAGGAGCTCGGCGGCTGGGTCGACGAAGAGACCGGCCAGAAAGTCATCACCCAGGTGACGCTGCGCGAGCAGGCTTATCACGGCCCGTTCGTCGCGTCGGCGCCGGACATCATCGTCGGCTACGCGCCGGGCTATCGCGCGTCGTGGGATACGACGACCGGCAAGGTGCCGCTGAAGCTCATCGAGCCGAACATCGACGAGTGGAGCGGCGACCATTGCATCGATTCGCGTGCCGTGCCCGGCGTGCTGCTGAGCAATCGACCGTTGCGCGCGAAGTCCGGCGGGCTGGCCGATCTCACGGTTTCGGTGCTCGGCTACTTCGGCGTGGCACCCGCGCCCGGCATGCACGGCAAGGCCATGTTCTAAAGGAGGCAGGCGCAGATGTTCAGTGACAAGAAGATCAGTCTGGACAAGGAGCTGTGGGAGCGCGTCAAGCGCTTCGCCACGCTCGCCGGATACTCCAGCCCCGACGAGTTCGTCGCGCACGTGCTGGAGAAGGAGCTCGCCGGACTGAAAGCGACCGACAGCGACGAGAACATCCGCAAGAAGCTCAAAGGGCTCGGCTACATCGAGTAACGGGACCATGGCGATGTGGGCTGTCGTGAGCGCGGTGCTCAACGCACCGTTCAACGCGCTTTTCTGGCTGGTGCACTGGCTGCCGCCGGAGTGGCAAATGGTCGTGCTCGCGGTGCCGGGCGCGCTGTTCGCTCTCGCCGTCTACAAGCTGGTTTCGAAGCAGGAGGCGATTCGCGACGCCAAGGAGAAAATCATCGCGCATCTGCTCGAGCTCCGACTGTTCCGCGACGACCTGCGCGTGCTGCTGCGCGCCGAAGGCCGGGTCTTCCTCAACATCGGCCGCTATCTCGGCCACTCGCTATTGCCGATGGCCGTGATGCTGCCGGTGTTCCTGCTGTTGCTGATCCAGATCGAGTCGCGCTTTGCGTTTCGCGGTCTCGCGCCGGACGAGCAGGCGCTTGTCACCGTCGGTGTGGCCGCGGATCAACCGGTCTCTCGCATGCCGGTCAAGCTCATTACGGGCGACGGGCTGCGAGTTGCAACGCCTGCGCTGCGTGCCGACGCGAGCAGTGAGATCTATTGGCGGATCCGCGCAGTGACGGCCGGAGCCCACGATCTCAAACTGAGCATTGCTGGCGAGCGCGCCGACCGCATCGTGAACGCCGATGCTGCCGTAGGTGCCATGACCATGGCCTACCGCGCCGACGACATCCGTACGCTGCTCTATCCACTCGCCGGCTCGCTGCCGTCGAACGGACCCGTCGCGACACTCGCAATCGACTATCCGCGGGCTCGGGGCGAGTTTGCGGGGCTGTCGTCGACCTCGTGGATCTTCTTCGGCATGGTGATGGTCTTCGCCTTCGCCCTGCGCGGGCTGTTCGGCGTCAGCTTCTGAGGTCGCGATAGCGACGCGGCGTGACTCCGAGCAGCCGCACGAAAGCGCGTCTCATCACATCCACGTTGCCGAAGCCCGTCGCTGCAGCGACGTGCTTGAGACTGCCGTTCGCGCGCTCGAGCTGCCGGCGCGCCGCTTCGACACGCGCCTGCAGGAGATACTGCGACGGCGTCGTGCCGACTTCCCGCGTGAACACACGCTCGAAATTGCGCACGCTCATCGACATGCGGTCGGCGAGATCTTCCACAGACAGCTTCGTGCTCAGGTGCTCTGCGATCCAGATCTGCAGCTCGCGGATCGAAGCCATCGCAGACGCCTGAGAGGCGAGCGAGACGCTGACCTGCGGCTGTCCGCCGGGCCTGCGCAGGAACAACACGAGCTCGCGCGCTGCTTCGTGCGCAAGCGAGGCGCCACAGTCTTCCTCGACCCAGGCCAGTGCCAGATCGATGCTGGCCGATACGCCGGCCGACGTATAGAGGTTGCCGTCCTTGACCCACAGAGGCTCGTGCTCGACGTGAACGGCTGGATGTCGCGACGCGAACTCGCGCCCGAACTTCCAGTGCGTCGTCGCACGCCGTCCATCCAACAGACCGGCTTCCGCAAGCAGAAACGACCCGACACACACAGCGCCGAGCCGGCGCACTTCGCCCGCCGTCTTCCTGAGCCACGCGGACAGCGCCGCATCGCGCAGGGTTCGATTGCCCAGCCCGCACACGAGCAGCACGGAGTCGCACTCGCCCTTGATCTTGCTGAAGTGCTGGCGGGCCATGAACGTGATGATGCCGCCCTCACCCGCCACCTTCAGGCCGCTCGCCGTCGTCGCGACTTCGATCGAGTAGACCGCCGCGCCCGCAAGCCGGTTGACCGAGTTGAACACCTGCATCGGCCCGACGAGATCGAGCTCGTCGACCGGCGGCACGGCAAGGATCACGATGCGACGGATGGCGGCCATGGTCCACCGACTATGGCAGATCCGGACGCATCTGTGTCGCAAACAGACGGGTCTGCCTCGCCTACGATCCTGCAATGCGTATCCGCGTGGCGATTCTCGCAGCGTTGCTGCTCGTGGGTTCTGCGATCGCCGCAGACTCCACGCCTGCTTCATACGCGCGCATTGCAGTGCTGCGTCCTCACGATGGCGACACGGTCGACTTCGAAGCCGGCTACATCCGCCATCTCGACTGGCACCGGCAAGCGGGCGACAAGTGGGTCTGGTACGGCTGGACCATCACTTACGGCGAGCGGCAGCGCTGGTTCGTCTACGCGTCCTTCGGACATTCGCCGGCCGACTTCGACGATCCCGTCGCGCCGGCGGACGACGAGCGCGACAACATCGTCAACGTCACGCCGCACGCCGAGTTCGTCGGCAATGGCTTGTATGAATTTCTGCCGGCGCTGTCGCGTGGCAATGGCACGCCGCAACCGGCGCCGCGGCTCGAGCTCACGATAGTCGACCTGATGCCCGGCGCCGCGCCCGCGTTCGAGAAAGCGTTGCGCGACGGCCAGCCAGTACTGGCGCGCGAAACGCTGTGGTATCGGATGCTCGCCGGTGGGCCTGCTCCTCGCTACGTCAGGCTGCGTTCGCAGCCGTCGCTGGCGACGACGATCGCCGCATCGGCAGAGCAGTCGCTTCCAGAAAAAGCAAACCGCCTCGTCGAGAAGAACACGATCGAGATCCTGACCCTGCGCCCGACGCTGAGCTACGGACTCGCGCCGGTTCGTCCGTGACGCTGCGCATCGCCGCGTGTCTGGCAGCGACGTGGTTCATCTGGGGCTCGACCTATCTTGCGATCAGGTTTGCGCTGGTGAGCTTCCCGCCGTTCCTGCAGAACGGCACGCGCTTCCTGTTTGCCGGCTCGATGCTGCTGCTGTGGGCGCGATGGCGAGGCCAGACGATGCCGACGCTCACACAGTGGCGCAACGCCTTGGTCGTCGGAGCTCTGATGCTGGCCGCCAATGTCGGCGGCGTCGCGTACGCCGAGCAATGGCTTGCATCGGGACTGATCGTCGCTTTCATCGCGATCGTGCCGGCGCTCATCACCATCGCCAGCCTGCCGTTCGGCTTGCGACCGAGACGCCTTGAAGTGATCGGGATCGTGCTCGGCTTCGTCGGCGTGCTGCTCCTGGTCCGGAGCGACGCCTTCGCGAGCTCTCCTATAGGTGTGATCGCGATTGTCACGGCGGCGCTGGGCTGGTCGACTGGCAGCGTTCTCAGTCAGCACGTGCTGCGTCTCGCGCCGGCGTCCGCGGGATTCGCAAGTGCAATGCTGTGCGCGGGCGGCGTGCTGATGACGATCTCGATCCTGACGGGAGAGACTCTCAGCTGGCCGCCGCAGCCTGAGGCCGCCGCAGCCTGGCTCTATCTGTCGGTGTTTGGATCCGTGATCGCGTACTCGGCTTACATGACGCTGCTGGCCAATACACGGCCCGCGCTCGCGACGAGCAACAGCTTCGTGAATCCGGTCATCGCCATGCTGCTCGGTGTCTCTGCGGCGGGCGAGCGAGTCACGCGCGAAGAATGGCTTGCTGTCGGCATCATCGTTTCGGGCGTCACGGTGCTGGTGCTCAGTCGTCGCTCTCACGTGTAGTACAAGGTGACGAGAAAAATCAGGAATCGATAGCCGGGCACGGCTGCTGCGATGACGACCGCGAGCAACGCGACCTTGAGCGCACGGACCAGTCCCTCGGCGCCATAGACGACCCCCGTGGCGATGTACAAGTACGTTGCGATCCCGGCGGTCAGGACCAGGAATGATCCCCAATCCACCAGGGCCGAGCTCAGACCGGAGCCTCCCAGCCAGCGCTCCAGAAGAGTGAACAGCAGCAACACGCAGGAGCACAGCAGCAGGAACGCCAGCAGATGCAGGGCGAACACCAGGTGCGTAACGAACGGCCGGTGGCTCGTCGCGAACAACGGGATCAGCAGCAATGTGAACGGCAACACCAGCAGGATGACCAGGGACCGCGCATTGACATCGACGGCGTGATCGAACACCGGCGCGTAAGCAGCAAGAGTCGTGTGCGCTGTGCTCAGCTTTTGCGTTACCAGCGTGCGCGCGAACGCCTTCCAGTCCTGATCGTGCATATGCGAAGCGAGCGACGTCGAGAACACCGGCGATTCCGCGAACGCCTGGATCGCGAAGAACGCGACGTTGACGATGAGGAACAGCTGGAACGGCCCGATGTAGGGCTTGCGCGGCCCGAGCACGTAGGCGTTGGTGATTGCGCCGGGACATGTGACCAGCATCTTCAGTGAGTGCAGCAGGCGGCTGTCGATGCTGCTGAGCGCGTGGAAGACCTGGCCCATCAACCCAAAGAACGTGAGATCCCCGGGCTGCAGAGCCTTCTCGCCGCAGGTCGGACAATACGACGTGTCGACGCTGGTCCTGCAGGTTGGGCACACCCAAGGCTTCGGCATTCGGGGACTATAGCGCGTGGCGTTCGCCAAGCTCAGAATTGCGGCGGCATGAAGCCATCGGACCAAGAGCTGGGCCTGGATCGGCCGATCGCGCGGCGCGATTTTCTGCAAGGCGCGGCGATCGGCGTCGGTGGCGTGCTGCTCGGCGGTCTTGCACCGGAGCTCGTGTCCGCAGCCGCGGAGGTCGCCGAGCAGGATCGACGCGGCTATTACCCGCCGACGCGTCTGGGAATGCGCGGCAGCCACCCGGGCTCGTTCGAGGGCGCCCACTCTTTGCGCGACGGCGGATCACTCACAGGCCCGATCGTCGAGACCGGCGAATCGTTCGACCTGATCATCGTTGGCGGCGGCATCAGCGGACTCGCTGCCGCACACTTCTTCCGCGCCGCCTCGCCGCGCGGCCGCGTGCTGGTCCTCGACAATCATGACGACTTCGGCGGTCACGCCAAGCGCAACGAGTTCCACGTGAACGGCCGCATGTTGCTGATGAACGGCGGCACCTTGGAGATAGAGAGCCCCCGGCCTTACGGCAAAGTTGCGGCCGGTCTCATGCGCACGCTGGGCATCGACGCCAAGGCGCTCGACGAGGCCTGCACGAACAGGACGCTCTACGATTCGCTCGGCCTGCATGACGCAGTGTTCTTCGATCGCGAGACGTTCGGCGTCGACCGGCTCGTGGTTCGTCAAGGCGACAGTCGCGAGGCGACCGCGACCTTCCTCGCGCAGACGCCGCTCACGGAGAACGTCCGCAAGGACATCCTGCGAATCGAGCACGGCGACGAAGACTATTTTCCGGGCCTCACTTCCGCGCAGAAGAAGGATCGACTGTCGCGCATCTCGTACGAGCACTACCTCCTCAAAATCGTCAAGGCAGATCCCGGCGTTCTGCCCTACTACCTGCACGACACGGACGACTTGTGGGGTTGTGGCATCGACGCGGTGTCCGCGCTCGACTGCTGGGGCACGGACGGCCCGGGATTCCAGGGACTGAACCTGGAGCCGGGCGAGGCGCCGCGCATGGGATTCACGCCCGCCGGCTACGCCGCGACCGGCGGCTCCGACTATTTTCACTATCCCGACGGCAACGCCTCGATCGCGCGACTGCTGGTCCGCTCGCTGATTCCCGACGCGATGCCGGGCCGCGATGCGCGTGACGTCGTCACGGCGGTCGCGGACTACACGAAACTCGATCGCGCCGATTCGCCTGCACGAGTTCGACTCAACAGCACCGTCCTGCGCGTGCGCAATGTCGGCAGCGATCGAGTCGAAGTCATCTATTCGCGCGGCGGCGCGCTGCACCGGACGATGGCTCGCCAGTGCGTGCTCGCCTGTTGGAACATGATGATTCCGTACCTGTGCACGGAGCTGCCGGAACCGCAGAAGGCAGCGCTGCATCAGCTGATCAAGACGCCGCTCGTCTACGTCAGCGTCGCGCTGCGGAACTGGCGCGCGTTCCAGCGCCTCGGCATTGGGCATATTGCAGCCCCCGGCGCGTATTTCTCGAGCTTCGGCTTGAACGAGGCGGTCGATATCGGCGGATATACGAGCGTGCGCTCGCCGGACGACCCGATGCTCGTGCGCATGGAGCGGACGCCGGCGAAGTACGGACTGCCCGAGCGCGAGCAGCACAAGGCCGGCCGTGCCGAGTTGCTGGCCACGCCCTTCGAAACGTTCGAGCGCCGAATCCGTGACCAGCTAGCTCGAGCGCTCGGCGGCGGCGGATTCGATCCCGCGCGCGACATCGAAGGGATCGCCGTCAATCGCTGGCCCCACGGCTATGCGCCTGAATACAACAGCCTGGTCGACGGCGACACAGCACCGGACAAGATGCCGAACATCATCGGCCGACAGTTGTTCGGACGCATCGCCATCGCGAATTCGGACGCGGGGATGGGTGCGTACACGGACGTTGCGATCGAGCAGGCGCATCGTGCTGTCAACGAGCTGCTCAAGGCGTGACATTCGTCAGAACCGCGCGCTGCAGATCAACCGCAGCACCTAGAACCTCACCGCCGTTTTTTCTTTCGGTTTGACCGTGATGCTCTGCCCTGCTCCTTTGCGGCCGGCGAGGCGCACTGTGTAGTTGCCTGGCAGAACCCGCACAGGCTCGCCGCCGGCGAGTCCTTCGCCGACCACTGTGCCCTGCGCGTCGACGACCTCGAAGCTCGGCCTCATGGCCTTCGCCATCGCTTCGTTCAACGCGGCGGCACCCTGCGCGTCGAAATAAGCACCGCTGCCTGCGTCCGCCCAATGCCGGAACGTCGCAGCGAGCTGTACATCGTCGATCGCGAGGCCGACGATGTTCACGCGCACCGTCGCACCCGCCTTCTTCAGCTTCTCGATCGCAGCTGCCGGATCGCCGCCGCAAGTTTCCTCGCCGTCAGTCAGCAGGATCACGAGCCGCTCGCCCTGCACACTGCGCAGATCGGTTGCGACCTGCTCGAGCGACGCGCCGATCGCAGTCTTCGCACCGTTCTTCGGCTCGAGCGCTGCAAGCGTGGCGCTGACCGCCTGGACATCGAGCGGCCCGAGCGGCACGTCGAGATCGGACTGGCACGAGTCCTCCATGCGGCCGAAGACGCGGAACGCGAACGGCGTGCCCGCCGGAATCGTCGTCGTCACCAGCTTGGTGAGCGTCTGACGCGCGATGTCGATGCGCCGCTCCTTGCCGATCTTTTGCAGCATGCTGCCCGAAGCATCGAGAATGACCTCGACTGCGCTGCCCGCCGGCAACGCCGTTGCAGCGGTCACCTCGATGAAACCGGGCTCTTCTTTCGCAGGCGTAATCGTGATCGGCGCGCGTGCGAGCGTGGCGTACGCCTGACCAGTCGAGTAACGCACTTCGTACTCACCGGGCTCAACGGGGGCGAGCATCTTCACGGGATTGCCGCGAGCCGTGAACTCATAGTTGCCGTAGTCGCCTTCGCGCGTGCCCTTCTTCACGATCGTCACGTAGTCGCGCTCGTTATTGGGTCCTTGCCAGCTCACTGAGAAATTGCTGCCGGCGACCGCTGTCGTCGGCGCCTTCAGCGACGCCGTCACCGCGGTGACCGTCAACTTCGCGGTTGCGAGCGTGAGGTAGCTCTGAGCGGTGAGATAGCGCACCTCATATTCGCCCGCGACGTTCGGCGCGCGCATCTCGACCGGACTGCCTTTCGAGGAATACTCGTACGCGGCGTATTGCTTCTCCGGCGTGCCCGCCTTGACGATCGTGATGAAATCCCGCGGATTGTTCGGACCCTGCCACGCGATCCTGATCTTTGCTCCTGCCGCTGCACTCTGCGGCGCCGTGACCGAAGCCGAAACCGAACCGACGGTGATCGGCCGGCGACCGATGATCGTGTCGCCCGCGCCGAGGAAGTAACGCAATTCGTATTGGCCCGGCTCATCGGGCGCCGTCAACTCGACCGGACTGCCGGCCTTGGTGTACTCGTAGCCGAGGTACGGGCGCGCGGCATTGCCGTATGCAACGTAGTCACGCTCATTGTTCGGTCCAGTCCACTTCACCTTGAACTTTGCGCCGGCAGCGACTTGCGCCGGCGCGTCGAGCGTCGCCTCGACCGCATCGATACGCAGCGCGCGCCGCGCCAGCGTCGGGTACGGCGAATCCGCCGCCAACAGGCGAATCTCGTAGTCGCCCGCCTTCGGCGGCGCTATCAGCTTGAACGTCCCCGGCTTCGACACATACTCATAGCCGCCGTAACCGCCCTCGCGCGTGCCCTTCTCCACGATCGTCACGAAATCCCGCGGGTTCTTCGAGCCGGTGACGGTGACCTCGACGGGTGCGCCGGCCCTGGCGTTCGCAGGGCCGCTCACGATCGCCTGGGCGAACGCGGCGGAAGACAGGAATGCGAGCAGCAGCGGGATCCAGCGACGCATGACGTATCTTCCTGTTGTTATCCGGTCGTCGCTATTCTAGTAGCATTCCTCTACGCATCGAATGGAGAACTGCGCGATGAAACAGACCTACACCGGCGGCTGCCACTGCGGCGCAGTGCGCTACCAAGCGGACATGGACCTGAGCAAGGGCACGATCCGCTGCAACTGCTCGATGTGCAGCAAGACACGCGCCTGGCTGATCGGCATCGGCAGCGACGATTTCCGCCTGCTGCAGGGCCAGGAGATGCTCAGCGACTACCAGTTCGGTCGCAAGAACATCCATCACCTGTTCTGCAGGAACTGCGGCGTCAAATCCTTCGGGCGCGCCAACGCGGGACCCGACGGCAAAGGCATGGTCGCGATCATGCTAAGCTGCGTCGACAATATTACGGACGCCGATCGTGCCTCGCTCCCGGTCATGTACGTCGACGGCCGCCACGACGACTTCGCGAAGGCGCCCGCGGAAACGCGGCACCTGTAACTCGCGGCGTCACGGAGTGGCGAGCCTGAGTCCGACGATGCCCGCGACGATGAGTCCCAGGCTCGCCAGTCGCGCCGCACTCGCCGACTCGCCGAACAGGAAGATGCCGAAGATCGCCGTGCCGGTCGCGCCGACGCCGACCCAGACCGCGTAGGACGTGCCGACCGGCAGCGATTTCATCGCATAGCCCAACAGCACTATGCTCACGAGCATCGCCGCGACCGTGATCACGCTCGGCCACAAGCGCGTAAATCCTGCCGCGTATTTCAGGCCGATCGCCCAGACGATTTCGCACAGTCCCGCAACGATCAACAGCAACCACGCCATGTGAGTCTCCCGCAATGTTCATCATCGAGCTCGTTTACAAGGTCGACGTCAAGCACATCGACGCGCACATGACCGCGCACGTCAAGTTCCTCAACAAGTACTACGCCGACGGCACGTTCCTCGTTTCCGGTAGAAAGATTCCGCGCGACGGCGGCATCATTCTCGCCGCGGGCAAGACGCGACAGCAAATCGAAGCGCTGATCCAGGAAGATCCCTTTCACCAGCACGGGCTCGTCGACTTTCGCGTCATCGAGTTCCGCGCCAGCCAGCGCGCCGACGACATTCCGAAGCGCGTCGAGGCCTGAAACGCCGGAACTGCCGCCTCCCACGAGCCATTGCTGGACAAGGTCCAGCGACGGAGAACAGCCATGGCTCGCCGCCCATCCGCTTCTCGCACGAGAAATTCCCACAGCAGGTCGGTGCGCTACGCCGTCATCGGCCTCGGTCACATCGCACAGGCCGCAGTGTTGCCGGCTTTCCAGCATGCAAGGCGCAACAGCACGCTGACAGCGCTGGTTTCGAGCGAGCCGAAAAAGCTGAAGCAACTGAGTCGCCGCTACCGTGTGCCGCGAACTTGCGGCTACGACGGCGTCGACGAGCTGCTTGCGAGCGGCGAGATCGATGCTGTGTACATCGCGCTGCCGAACGACATGCACCGGGACTACACGGTGCGCGCGGCGCGTGCTGGCCTCCACGTCCTGTGCGAGAAGCCGATGGCAGTCACCGCCGGCGAATGCGAGGAGATGATCCGCGCGACTCGCGAGGCCAACGTCAAACTGATGATCGCGTACCGGCTGCACTTCGAGCGCGCGAACCTGGAAGTCGCCAAGCTCGCCCGCAGCGGCAAGCTGGGTGAGCTGCGCTTCTTCAATTCCGAGTTCTCGATGCAGGTGAGCGATGACAACATCCGCTTGAATCCGCCGGACAAGGGCGGCGGGCCGCTCTACGACATCGGCATCTATTGCATCAACGCGGCCCGCTACTGCCTCGGCGAAGAACCGGTCGAGGTATGGGCCACTGCGACGCGCAGCAGTGACCGCCGCTTCCGCAACGTCGACGAGACAGTCGTCGCAACGCTGCGCTTCCAGGACGAACGGCTCGCGAATTTCGTGTGCAGCTTCGGCGCCGCCGACCGCTCCGTCTACTCGATCACCGGCACCAAGGGCAGCGTGACACTGGACCCGGCCTACGAATACGCCGTCGGCCTCGCCTACCAATTGAAGGTCGGCGAGCGCGCGCGCCGGAAGAAGTTCGCCAAGAGCGACCAGTTCGCACCGGAGCTGCTGTACTTCTCGGATTGTGTTCTCAAGGACCGCCGACCCGAGCCCTCCGGCGAGGAAGGCCTGGCGGATGTGCGGATCATCGAGGGTCTGCTGCAATCGATCTCGATCGGCCGACCGGTGCGCGTCGAGATGCGTCAGCGCGAACAGCGGCCGACGCTGCGGCAGGAAATCCGCAGCCCCGCGGTCCCACAGGAACCGAAACTCGTGGACGTGAAGCCGGCGAGCCGGTAGAAGCAGCTACTTTTGCGGTCCGGTACCGTATCATTGCGCCTCCGACATCTGCCGCGAGGAGCAATCGATGACCACGAGCCGCCGCGATTTCATTGTAGGCACCGGTGCCGCGATCGCCCTGGCCCATCTGCCGGCGCGCGCCGCGAGCAACGCGAACGACGCTGCGGCCGAGAAACTCGTTGCGGATGTCGCCGAAGAGCTGATGGTCGACTACCCGGAAAGCGCGACCAGCCTCGGCATCGACAAGGACAAGCGAGCTGCGCTGAAAGCGAAGCTCTGCGACCGCTCGGCAGCCGGCCAGCAGGCAATCGCACAGCGCGTCGAAAAGCGGCTGCAACGCCTGAAGGCAATCGATACCTCGAAGTTGGGCGAGGCCGCTCGCATCGACGTGGACGTCGCGCGCACGGCGCACGAATTTGCGGCCGAAGGCTTCAAGATGCCGTATGGCGACTCGGCCCTGCTCAACTCGAGCTGGTCGTATCGCAATGCGCCCTACGTCGTCGCGCAGAACACCGGCGCGTTCCTCGAAATCCCGAGCATGCTCGACGAGCAGCACACGGTCGAGACGAAAGAAGACGCGGATGCCTATCTGGCGCGTCTCGAAGCCTATGCCCGCCAGCTGGACGGTGAGACCGGACGTCTGAAAACTGCAGCGGCGCAGAACGTGATCGCGCCGGACTTCCTGCTCGACAAGACGCTGTCGCAGATCAAGATGGCGCGCAGCGGCAAGGTCGCCGAGTGGCAGCTCGTCAGCTCGCTGGCGAAGCGCACGAAGAGCATGCAAGGCGACTATGCAGCGCAGGCCGAGAAGATCGCGACGCAGAAGGTCGCGCCGGCGCTCGACCGGCAGATCGCAGAGCTCGAAGCGCATCGCAAGCGCGCGACCAGCGACGCGGGTGTCTGGAAGCTGCCGCACGGCGAGCAGTACTACGCGTGGGCGCTGAAGGCAGGCACCACGACGACGATGACGCCCGAGCAGATCCATGCCATGGGCCAGGAACAGCTGCGCGCCCTGCAATCCGAGATGGACGCGATCCTCAAGAAACAAGGGCTGACGCAGGGGACGGTCGGCGAGCGCATGACGGCGCTGCACGAAGATCAGCGCTACCGTTTCGAGAACAGCGACGCCGGCCGCAAGAAGATCATGGATTACCTCAACGGCCGCATCACGGACATTCGCAAGCGGCTGCCGCGTGCGTTCGCGACGCTCGTCCCCGGCTACATGGAGATCAAGCGCATGGCGCCGGAAGTCGAACCGGGGGCACCCAGCGCATACGGCGGTCCAGGCACGATCGACGGCAAGGTGCCCGGCAAGTTCTGGATCAACCTCAGCAACCTGGACAACTTCACGACCTACAGCCTGGCGACGCTCGCCTACCACGAGTCGATTCCCGGCCACGTCTGGCAAGGCGAATACACGTTCAAGCTGCCGCTGCTGCGTTCGCTGCTCGCCTTCAACGCGTATTCCGAAGGCTGGGCGCTCTACGCCGAGCAGCTCGCCGCGGAGCTCGGCGTTTACGAGAACGATCCTGTCGGTCGACTCGGCTATTTGCAGTCGATCGCATTCCGCGCGTGCCGCCTCGTGGTCGACACCGGTCTGCACGTGAAGAAGTGGCCGCGCCAGCAGGCGATCCAGTGGTTCGCTACGACGAATGGCTCGAGCCTCGGCGAAGTGACGAGCGAAGTCGATCGCTATTGCGCATGGCCGGGTCAGGCCTGCGGCTACAAGGTCGGCCACAGCGAGATCAACCGGCTGCGCACCAAGGCGCAGCAGGCGCTGGGCCCGAAGTTCGACCTGCGCGAGTTCGACGACAAAGTCGTGACGGGCGGCGGCGTGCCGATGGTCGTCCTGGCCCGGAACATCGACGCGTTCATCGCCCAGCAGAGCTAGCGCAGGGCCGGGATCATGAAATCGATCGGGTTCGCCGCGCTCGCTGCGCTCGCGATCGTCGCGGGCTGCGACGAGGCTCCCGATCCGATCCCGCCGCCGGACAAGCTCGGGCCGCGAATCGCAGCTGTCCGCGCCGCCGTTTCCAAGAACGAGGCGGCGCTGACGGACCCGATCGAGAGTCATCTCGACGCGCTCGAAGCAACGATCCAGCGCATCGCAACCGCCCATGGCGCAGAGTCGGTCGAAACCGTGCAGGCGCTGACCGAGACTTCGGTGCTGCTGACGAAGAAGCAGCGATGGGATCTCGCGCTGCCTTTCATGGAACGCACGCTGGCGCTGAGCCGGGAGGTCTACGGGTTCGACCATCGCGAAACTGCTTACGCGCTGCATGACGTCGCCTCGATCCTGGCTGAGATGTCGCCGGGCGAATACGTGCCGCGAGCAGAGTTTCTGTACCGCGGCGCCGTCGACGTGAGAAGACGGCAGGCGGGCATCGACGATCCCGAGACCGCAGCGAGCGAAACCCAGCTTGCCTGGCAGCTGTTGCTGGGATCGAAACGCGAGTCACTGCCGTACCGCCGGGATCCGATGCTTGCCGAAGCAGAGCAGCTCGCGCTGCACGCGCAGCGCGTGTTCGATCAGCACAAGGACGGGTCCTATTGGTTCCAGCTGCGCCGCATGCTCATTGAAACCGCGTTCGCGCGTGAAGACTACGCAGAGGTTGCAAAGCGCGCACGCGCGCTGCTCAAAGAACAGGACTACGAGAAAGGACCCGGGTTGTACCCCGACGCGACGGCGCAGGATCTCCTGGCGAAGGCCATCCACTTGCAGCCCGAATTGCTGCCGGAGCGCGAGCTGCCGAAGGCACGCAGCTCGCAGACATACTGAATGAGAATCCCCGCTGCTCTCCTCGGCACGTTCCTCCTGTGCGCTGCCAGCGCCTCGACAGCTGCGGCCGAGAACGACGCTGCAGCTGCCCGACAGATCGCCTCGATCGTCGATCCCATCGTCGAGAAAGAGCTTGCTGCGGGAGTGCCCGGCGCCGCGTTCGTTTTCGTTCGTGATGGCAAGGTCGTTTACCAGCACGGCTACGGCGTTTCCGATCTCAAGACGAAAGCAAAGGTCGATCCTGAGCGGACCGTGTGGCCGATTGCTTCGATCACCAAGACGGTTACAGCGCTGGGCGCGTTGCAGCTCGTAACGCAAGGACGCGTCAAGCTCGACGACGACGTCAATCGCTATCTCGAGCGGCTGCAGGTCCCGACGCAGGGCTACTCGGCGCTGACGCTGCGCCACATCCTTTCCCACACCGGTGCGCTCGACGAGATTCCCGGCCGGCGCTACGACGGCAAGCAGGCGCCGGACATGGCGGCCTTCCTCGAGGGCAAGCTCGTTCGCTATCGCGAGCCTGGCAAGCTGACGGCGTACTCGACGTACGGAATGGCGCTGGCCGGCGTGCTCATCGAAGACGTGAGCGGTCAGAGCTATGCAGACTATCTGCAGCAGCACATCTTCAAGCCCGCGGGCATGACCAGCGCCCGGCTGATGTTGCACCAGGGCGATGAGAAAAGCGTCGCCACGCCTTACGAGATCGACGACGGACACGCAACTGCGATTCCGTACGAGTGGTACATGACGCCGCCGACTTCCTCGATGGTTGCGACGACCGCGGACATGGCGCGACTCCTGCTCGTGCATATCGCCAATGGACGCGTTGGCACCGGCCAGATTGTTTCACCTGCACTCATGCAAGCGATGCACGCGCAGCAGGCCACGAACCATCCCGATCTTCCCGGCTGGAGCCTCGGATTCCAGCTCGACACGGTCAATGGCGTCGCGATCGTCGAGCACGGCGGCGACATCGCCGGATTCTCGGCGCTGCTTGCCTTGCTGCCGGACAAGCACGAGGGCTTCTTCATCGTGAATCACGGCGAAAGCGGCGATCTGCGCTTTCGCGTCAAGCAGGCGTTGCTCGATGCGCTCTACCCTGCCAAGCCCATGGACGTACCTGCCGCCGACGCGAAGAACGCGCCCGCGATGGCGGAGTACGCAGGCCGATACATCTCCAGCATCACGTGCCGTACGTGCACGCTGTCGGACGATCAGGTGTTCGTGGTCAAGGCGCAGTCGAACGGAACGCTGTCGCTGTGGGGCCAGACCTGGGTGCCGCTGCGACGGGATCTCTTCGTGCGCGATGATGGCAAGCGTCTGCTGGGATTTGCGCGCGATGAGCAGAACAAGATCGTTTCGGTGACCGGCGGATCGTGGAGAGTTGCCGACCGCCTGGACTGAGCACAAGAGTGTGGCCAGAGCACGGACGGCCTGTCAGAGGATGCGGCTCCGGGGAACGAAAGGTCGCAGCGGGACACTCCATTCATGACAGCCCTTGCGAGAGGAACAGCCCATGGCATCCGTCCGATACATCGTCACCGACGTCGACCGTTCCGCCGAATTCTATCGGGATCTGCTCCAGTTCAAGGTCGACAAGCACAACCCTGGCAAGTTTGCAGCGCTCGAGCGTGACGACCTCACGCTCTACCTCAGCGCGCCGGGAGCGGGCAGCGGCGGCACCGCCGGCGGCAATCCGCAGCCCGGCGGATGGAACCGGTTGATGCTCGTTACGGATGATATTGATGCGCTCATCGGCCGCTTGAGCAACGCCGGCGTGAAATTCCGGGGAGAAATGAGCGAGGCCGGCGCCGGTCGCGCACGGCTGGTGGAGGATCCATCGGGCAACCTCGTCGAGCTGTTCGAGTTCAAGAAAGCCAGGTGAGTCTCATGCCGATCACGCTCAACCACACCATCGTGCACGCACGCGACCCGCAGCAGACGACTCGATTCCTGGCGGAAATGCTCGACCTCGACCCTCCCCGCCAACTGGGACATTTCACTGTCCTGCAGGTGGGCCCGACGTCGCTGGACTTCATTCAGACGGACGACGACATCCGGCAGCGCCATTTTGCATTCCTGGTCGACGAGGCGGAGTTCGATGCGATTTTTTCGCGGATTCGGGCGCGCGGGCTCGATTACTGGGCCGATCCGTTCCGGAAACAACGCAACGAGATCAACCACTGGGATGACGGCCGCGGCGTCTACTTCGACGATCCGAACGGCCACTTGATCGAGGCAATCACCCGGTCGTACGGAAGCAGAGGCTGCGAAGCCGAGCACCCCCATCCGTTGCTCGATTGCGATGAATGATGTAGATCGCTGATCAATGCTCGTGCCTGGTGTGCCGGCGCGCGCGACATGATTCGATGTCCTGAATGTCGCCTCGGCAGCGGGGCTCGAAAAAAGAAGCCCGCAACATTGTTTGCGGGCTCAGAACATCCTCGTCCGCTATTGGCGCAGTGATCTGAATCCCGCACGCAGTTCCTCCGTGAAGAGCTTCGGTTGCTCCCAGGCCGCGAAGTGCCCGCCCTCATCGAGGTTGTTGTAGTGGATGAGCCTGGAATACGCGCGCTCCGTCCAACTCCGCGGAGCTTGGTAGACCTCTTCTGGGAAGACGCTTACGGCCGCCGGAACGGAGATGTCGTAGTCGGTGAAGAAGGCACCCTGGTACTCGACGTAGAGCCGAGCGCTCGACACGCCGGTGTTCGTCAACCAGGAAAGGGTGATGTTGTCGAGGATGTCGTCCCGGGTCAGGTCGCCGTAGGGCTCTCCGTCGACAAAGAGCTTCACGAGGTGCCCGTAGCTGGCCACGTCGTGGTCGATCATCCAGGCGGCAAGGGCGATGGGTGAGTCCGCCAACCCGTACAGAGTCTGCGGGTGTGCGGCCATCATGATTTGTGTAGGCACGTGCCGGTATAGGAACGCCATCTGATCGTAGGCTCGCTGCTCCTCACCGGATAGACCCGTCGGCGGCGGCCCGCCGGACTGAAGCGCCTTGGAAACTTCAGGGGGCGCAGCACCGGAGAAGTTCACATGGATGCCGATCAACTCCGGCGGCGCCTGTTGAGCCATCAGGTTCGTGACGAAACCGCCCCAATCACCACCTTGCGCCGCGAATCGGCTGTACCCGAGGCGCTTCATCAGCTCCACCCATGCCCGCGCCATGCGAGCGGGATCCCAGCCGGGCGTCGTGGGCTTGCCAGAAAAACCGTAGCCGGCCATCGACGGGATCACCACGTCGAAAGCGTCCGCCGCGGTGCCGCCGTGAGCCGTGGGGTTGGTCAGTGGATCGATGACCTTCAGCTGCTCGATCGGCGAGCCGGGCCAGCCGTGGGTGACGATGAGTGGCAGCGCATTCTGGTGCTTCGAACGCACATGGATGAAATGAATGTCGAGCCCATCGATTTCGGTGATGAAATTCGGCACTGCGTTGATCCGTGCCTCGACCTTGCGCCAGTCGTACTCCGTTGACCAGTAGCGCGCGACCGCCTGCATCATCGCGAGCTGCACCCCCTGCGATGCATCTGTGACAGTCTCGCGTTCGGGCCACCTGGTTGCTTTGATGCGTCGGCGCAGCTCCTCCAGCTCCGCTTCCGGAATATTCACGTGTAATGGCCGGATCGTCGTCGCATCACTGTTCTTCGGATGTACAACTGCAGCATTCATAGCATTGCTTCCTTCTAAGGATCGAGAGTGGAAGTCCGAGCCCGACAATCAAGTCGCCGCCGCACTATCACGGCAGCAATTGAGTCGGGCGTCATTGCGAATAACACCTCCTTTGAAGCCGATGATTCGAGTCTGGGAAAGGATGTTGCTTGCGTCGATGACGCTGTCTGCGCGCTGCTACGGGGCTGACGTGAGCCAGTCACTACAGATGCGCAGAAGAGATTCCTGCAGCTGGATGGGTCCGATAGTGCGCGCTCGCAGTCAAACTAGATAGGGGAATTCGTACGTGTTCGATGCATTGAGTATTCGCTGCAACTCTCATCCACGAACAAGGCCGCAATCGTTGAAGTTCTACTCGCGAGTCAGGCTGCGTGCGCACACTGCAAGTCCGGCGAGTCGCAACGCCGCATTTCCCAATCAGAGCTCTTTGTGGGGACTACGCGCCGCGAGTGCAACGCGATTGCCTGTCCCGCCATGCGCGTCTTTGGGTCCGTCGCGGCTGCCATGGAGCCGATCGGTATCGCCTGGATCAATGCCATTCGGATGACGGTGATTCCGCTCGTCGTCTCTCTTTGTTCGTGAGCATGACCGGGTTCTCGGATCGCTTCTTCCGCGCAGTGAGCGAAGCGATGCTGCCATTGTGCGGTGGTTGATCGTCCTCGCGCCGATCGGTGTATTCGCACTGATTCTGCCGATCACCGCGCGAACCGGAGCATCTACGGTCGGTGCGTTCGCTTACTACATAGCGGCTATTTCCGGCCTGTTGTGCGTGCTGACGCTGGCGCTATATCCGATCGCGGCCATGATCGGGCGCGTCTCTGCGAAGCGATTCGCGGAGGCGGCGTTTTCGGCACAAGCCATTGCGTTCAGCTCGCGATCGTCACTCGCGAGCTCATCATGGCGATTGAAGAAGACTTGGGTGCCGCATTCATACTGCCTGATGAGTTGGCCAGCAGAACCGACACTGCGACTTTCCGTGAGCTAGTACAACACGTAGCCGCGAAGCAGCGTGCCGTCTGACATCTCACTGAGCGGCACGCGCGTAGCTGCCTCAGCTCCGGTGCTGAGCTAACGGTTAGGTGCTCGGATGATCAAGCCTGCTTTGCGCCGAGGTTTCACACAGCCTCGACCCAAAGCGGTCAGTGACGGCCGATTTTCGCTACGGTCAGCGTGACTCCGATCGGTGCAGCACTGCTTGGCCGACGATGCAAGCCACGTCGGGCTCCGGTAGCATCTCGCCTTGATCGGAGACGACATGAGGGGCGGGCATGAACCTTTCGACTGCGGTTCGTCACCGCTTACTCATGGTCTTTACAGGCGCGCTCGTTGTACTTCTTGCGATCGGCGCAAGCGCCGCTCGAGCGCAAACCCCGGACCTGCCATCCTTCGAACGCCGGGTCGAAGCCGACCGCAACGCTCTCAAGATCCCCGGCCTGTCCATCATCGTGCTGCAGAATGGCGAAGTGCTCTCGGCCCGAGGCTTCGGCTATGCGGACGTCGAGCACCGCATTCCAGCCACGCCCGACACGCTCTACCACATCGCCTCCGTGACCAAGACGTTCACGGCGATCCTGGTCCTGCAACTGGTGGAACAGGGCAAGCTCGGCCTCGACGAGCCGGTGTCGCGGTACTCGGACGATTTCAAGGACGACTCGGTCAAGATCAAGCACCTGCTCAGCCACACGTCGGAAGGCACGCCCGGCGAGAAGTTCAACTACAACCCCGACCGCTTCGAGTACCTCAAGGCGATCCTCGAGAAGAAGACCGGCAAGCCGTTGCGTCA
>Ga0209382_10000165_pt1 | contig 103454 bp, 73 predicted proteins | sample SoiMetdeltSBSDD5_FD_187599 | JGI IMG/M metagenome (GOLD analysis project Ga0209382, IMG submission 187599) | Bulk soil microbial communities from a Populus tree surrounding site in Tennessee, USA - Soil MetaG P. deltoides SBSDD5 (SPAdes) (version 2) | ecosystem: Environmental > Terrestrial >...
GAACGTCCAGCGACCGATTTGACGGGAGACGCCGAGCTCGGGTTTGACCGCCCAGCGGTTGTATCCGAGATTCACCAGCTGCGTCGCCTGGTATTGCCCCCACGGCGACACGACGGTGACGCTCGCCCCGACGACTACCGCGCGGGGCCTGGCGCGCGAGAACTCCGCCAGCCTCAACGCCGGCGCGCCCCGCAATCCGATCGACAGCTTGAACCTCGGATCGGTGAAGCCGAAGAGATCCTGGCGCTCGGCCTGGCCGCGCACGTCGCCGGCGATCACGCCTCGGGCAATCGGCACCACCGCGAGCGCCCGCGCCTGGCGCCCTGCGAGATTGAAGACGTAGCCGACCCCGGTCGTGGCGATCCAGAGATCGCCCTGGACGTGGTCAACGTCGAGCGATGGATCGAGCAGGATGGGCCCTTGCGATCGGCCAAACCCGCCGAGCACGAACATGGTGCCGATCGGAGCCGGCGAGTAGGCACGCGGCTCGAGCTCCTGCGCCAGCACTGCACGCGCGGTCAGCAGCAGGAGGGCGGCCGGGAGGGCTACCGTCCGGCCGGCGAAGGAACGTTCACGCACGCGAGCACCTGCCTGATTGCGCTCACCATTTCGAGAGCGATGCTCAAGTGGCCGAGGCGATCGACGATCCGGAGCGTAGCCCCTGGCACGAGTGCCGCGGTGTGGTGCGCATGCGCGAGCGGCACGAGCGTGTCGCCGGTGCCGTGCAGCACGACGACCGGACAGGTGATCGCCGAGACGTCGAACGTGCCCCATCCGGAGCCGTCGGCGAGTCGATCGTCGACGTAACCCCCGAAGCCATGTGCGAACGCCTCGGTCATGGCTCGCTCCCAGCACCGGGCTGCGGCCGGGTCGGCGAACATCTCACGATCCGCCTCCGCCGCCGCGTCACCCGTCGAGTACGCGGACATGTGCTCGCCGTGCTCGCCGAACTGCGCGACCACGATCGCGTGAGCCGCCTGTCGATTCGGCGCCTCCCAGACGTCGAGCGCTCCCGGTACGAGCGTGCGGCCCTCGGCCCAGCGCATGTCGCTCACCGCGCAGCACGCGACCGTGCCCATGACGCGGCGGGAGGCCGCGGCGAGCGCGAGCGCGTACGCGCCGCCGGTGGACGCGCCCACGCTCACGAACCGATCGATGCCGAGATGGTCCACCACGGCGAGCGCGTCGGGGACCCATCCGCCAATCGTCCTGCCAGGCCGTGGTGTCGAGCGCCCGTACCCGGGCCGATCGATGCCAATCAACCGCAGTCCGGCCCGGTCCGCCGCGGCGGCGCAGATTTCCGGCTCCAACCGGCTTCCGGGACCGCCATGACACCACAGCACTGGCATCTGCCCGGGCGTGCCGTAGTCGGCGAACGCGACACGACGGCCATCGGAAACAGTGATCAATCCTTCTTTCATTGCAGTCCTCCTGATGTCGCAGAGAGTCAGACACGTGCCGCCGTATCGAACGCCGCCCGCGCGGCTTCGATGGCGATGCCGCGGGCACCGAACGTCGATTCGAGATCGCCCTCGAGGAATGCACGCGCGCCGGCGATGTCCTTGAGGTTGGCGTCCAGGTGCGCGAGGCACAGCGATCGAGCCGTCAGGTTCGCGTGTTCCTCGGGACAGAGCTCCGCGAACGGACGCATCGCCGTGCCGAGCGCGATGGCGTCGAGCTCCGGATCGGGAAACTCGCCGCTCAGATACCCCTTCCGGAACCACTCGTGCACGTACTCGGCGTTGTCGGCGAAGTGCATGTGACCGGCGCGCCGGAGTACGACGAGCTGCTTCGGCACCGCCAGCTGCTGATAGAGCGATCGAATGTCCGCCACGTTGACCAGCGGATCGAGGTCTCCGGTCAGGACGAAGGTCGCCACCGGACGCTGCCAGTCGTCCACGCGCAGAAGGGCCTGCAGACGGCGGGCTTGCGGCGCGAGGCTCCTCTCGCCATACATCGGGCAGATCGCGAAGACTGCCGACGGCCTTCGATCCAGAGAGTTCACCGCCAGCGACGTGAACCCGCCCATCGATTCGCCGCCAACAGCAATCCGTTCCCGATCGAGCTGGAGGCCCTCCGGCAAGTCGATCGCCGAGATCAGATCCAGGACGCGGGAGGCCTGCCGCGGACGATTGCGGGCGGACTCGTCGACCGGCGTCTTCGCCACCGCGGCAGCGCCCTGCTCGTCGGGAATCAGGTCCTCGATGTTGTCGCCGGGAAAGTTCGCTGACGCGACGATGTAGCCGTGGCTCGCGAGATGGGTGCAGAGGCGGCCTAGCTCGCGGCGGTGGCCGTACCCTCCATGACAGTAGAGGAACAGCGGAAACGTGCCGCGCGCCGCGTCGGCGCCGCGAATGGCGTGCTGCGACATCTCGGGCATGCCGCGCGCCGGCACGTACCGATCCCACTTCGTCTCGTCGAGATCCTGGCCTCGATAGGCAGCGGTTGTCGGGTACCAGAGCTCGGCAGCAACCGGTCGGTCGGAGAGCGACCCGTCGCCGAGCTCGAGCGTACGGACGCCTGCCGGATGGGCGCCGCGGGCGAATGGTTCGTATCCCATTGATGGTCTCCTTCTTTCGCGCGAACTGTTCCAATCGGAGGTGACCTCCGCTCGGCGGATGCGGCGATCGAGCGCGTCGGCGAACGATCGGATCGCGTCGGCGTCGGTGCAGGCCAGTGCCTCGGCCTCGACGCCGGTGAGTTCACATCCGTGCTCCCGCAGCTCTTCGAGGAGACCTGCAGGGTTCTCCGCAAATCGCCGCCGCAATCCCGGGTCGGTGGCGAGGCGTCCAAGCAGCGTTTCCACGTTGCGGTGCGTCACGCTGCGCGAGGATAGCGAGCGCCGTACCGAGACCAGCGACCGGTTCTGTTCTGGCAGCGAGGATGACCAAGTCGCTGACACCGAAGGGTTTACGCGGAACACCACGCCCGGGAGGCTCGGAAGGATGTTGGCGGGATCTGGACAACTGATTGAAAGTGGACAGCCGGGGGTTGTCCGGTTGGAGGTGCGCTAGACTCGTCGGGCCATGAGTGATTCCGTCGACGCCGGCGTCGTCGCCGAGTACGAACGGCTGCTCGCGATCGAGCAGGACCGCCGCCGCAAGCGGGAGAAGCTCGAAGCGCTCCTGCTGACGATCGCCGACGCGCTCGACGTTCGCGTCGTGTTCACGCGAATGTCGGCCCAGATCCAGGACGTCATTCCTCACGTCACCGTCGCGCTGGCGCTGCTCACGCCCGATCGCGGCGGCGTCAAAATCCATGTCGCGTCGAACTACGACGTCGGCGATCTGCCCGAGTACCGGTTCACGACCGAGGGGGAAACGATTCGAGCGAGCTGGCGCGCGTTCATCACCTACGACAGCGCCGTCGTGGAAGAAGGAGTCCTTCGTGTACGGACGACGCCTCAGGGCGAGGAGCCCGCCTTCGTCGACCTTCGTCCCGGTCCGGTCTGGACGCGCATCGTGACCAGGTTCGGCGTCCGTGCCGTGCTGCGCGTGCCGGTGCGCATCAAGGATCAGCCGATCGGCGCAATCTCGTTCGGATCCGACCGGCCGTTTGCCTATGGTGAGGACGACGTCATTCTGGCGACCCGGATCGCGGATCACATCGCGCTGGCGCTGGCTCACGAGCAGCTGGCCGAGGAAGGCCGGCGTGCGGCACAGGCGCAGGAACGGGCGAACCTGCTCGAGCGGCGCGTGCAGACGCTCGTGGAGGAGCTGGAGCGGCGCGGCGGTCACCGTGCCCTTGGCGACTCGGCGTCATGGAAACAGGCGCTGGTCCACGCCACCAAGGTCGCCAAGACCGACACGACGGTGCTCATCACCGGCGAGTCGGGCACCGGCAAGGAAGTTGTCGCCCGCTTCATTCATCGCGGTTCGCCGCGCGCGCACGGCCCGTTCGTCGCGCTGAACTGCGCGGCGCTGCCCGAGCAGCTGCTGGAGGCGGAGCTCTTCGGCTACGAGCGCGGCGCCTTCACGGGCGCGCACGCCGCGAGAGCCGGCAGGATCGAGCAGGCGTCGGGCGGTGTGCTGTTCCTGGACGAGGTCGGCGAAATGACGCCGGCGGTGCAGGCCAAATTCCTTCGCGTCCTGCAAGAGCGCGACTTCCAGCGACTGGGCGGATCGAAGCCGTTGAAGGCCGACGTTCGCGTGATTGCGGCGACCAATCGCGATCCTCGCACCGCGATGGAACGCGGGACGCTGCGCGAAGATCTCTACTATCGGCTGAGCGTCTTCGAGATCACGCTGCCGCCGTTGCGCGATCGCCGGGACGACATCCTGCTGCTGGCCGACGCTTTCATGCAGGAGGTCGGCACCACGGTCGGGCGCCCGGCAGCCGGGATCTCGGAAGATGCGCGCGATCAGTTGCTCCGTCATCCGTGGCCGGGCAACGTGCGCGAGCTCCGGAACGCGATCGAGCGCGCCGTGATCCTGTGCGAAGGCGGCCTAGTGACGAGCGACCACCTTCCGATCGCGGTCGGCACGCGTCCGGCGCCGGCGCCCGCGCTGGCGTCATCGTCTCCCCACGTCCTGCCTCCTGGCGGCATCAAGCTCGAGGCGGTCGAGCGCGATCTCGTCCAGAAGGCGCTTGCGAACGCGCGCAACAACAAGTCGCTCGCCGCCAAGCTCCTGGGGGTTCCACGAGGACAGTTCTACTCGCTGCTCAGGCGCCACGGCCTGACCGACGCTCGCCGGTAGCGGCCCGCGGGAACCTTCCGACTCGGAGGCTCGCGTTCGGTCGCGGCTTCCTCGGTCAGGGCATATAGGGCGGCCGATTCGTCGCGACCGCGTCGAACTCCTCGCCGGTCAGTGGCAGCAGCTTGCGCATCGCCATCCAGGCGCCGCCGGGCGTGACTGCCGCCGTCGTTGCATCGGAACCGAAGAGGACTCTCGTCGAAAGCTTTCTGATGGCTGACGCCCATCGCCGCGCATTGTCTGGGGTCGGATCGGCGCCCACGGTCGTGACATCGAAATACAGGAGACGCGTCCGCGGATCGTGACGAGCGACGGCGTCGACGAACACCTCGAGCGCCTGCTGGGCGCCTTCATCCTGCGGCGATCCCGCGCTCGCGAGGTGCGCCACCTGGACAACGACATCCGGAGCCGCGGGCAGAAGCTCATTCAGGAAGATCATGGCCTCGTCGCGCCCGTACGGCAGCTTCTGCGTCACCGATGCGCGGGTGTGGACCACGATCGCCATGCGCCGGTCGTTCGCGGCGCTGAATACCCGTCGAACCTGCTCGATATGCGCAGGATTGTGGTAGTCGACGACGGAGTTGCCGAAATGCAGCTTGAGGCCGCGACGGAGATTCGGATCCGCAGCGCAGCGTGCCAGCTCCTCGAGCGCGTAGTCCTTCAACGGGTTCAGTCCGCAGAACCCGATGAGACGATCCGGGAACTCCGCGACTTGCCTGCTGGTCCAATCGTTGTCGCGTGTGAGCTTTTCCGCCGGGTGGTCAGCTTTGCGGGAAGGCTGCTCGAAGATGTAGGCCGTGGACAGGACGACCGCGCGCCTGATTCCTGCCGCGTCGAGCTGCTCGATCAAATCCGCCGCCGTCCGGGGTTTCACCGGGCTCACCGGCGGCGTGGTCGTCATCAGCGCCGCGAGCTCGGGACTGAACAGGTGCTGATGGTAGTCGGCGAGCGGCGCCGATGGCATGCTGCTGCGGCCCTGCTCCGGGGTCTGAGCGAACGCGAGCCAGCCCAGGGCGAGAGCGAGTGTGGTTGCGAAGCGAATCGGCATGATGGCCGTTGGCGGCCGGCGTCGGCGCCAGACTCCCGAGCCTACCACGCACGGGGCTACGGCTCATTCGCCACTGGAACCTGCGCCGCAAAGACCTCCGCGATCTTCAGCGCAACCGATCGCGCGTCCGCGAATGCGGTGTTCGACATCACGGCCACGACGATCCGGCGGTCGGGAAACGTCATGAGGTATGTCGTCCCGCCGATGAAATCGGCCTTGGTGCCGTGTCCCGCCATGCGCGCGGGCTGGCCCGCGAGCGGAAGCGTCTCGAGCTTCCAGCCAAGACCGTAGCCGGTCTCTTCGCCCGACGGCAACCGCAGTGTTGCCTGAAGCAGGGCGACCGTGCGAGGCTGCAGCAGCTGACCGCCTTGGGCGCCGGAGCCCTGGCGGAGGCGGCTGTTGAACGCGATCCCGAACCGCACGAGGTCCGATGGCGTGGACAGGAAGGCGCTGGCGCCCGCGTAACAGGAATGGTCCCCCTGGCGCGCGGACTCCGGGCCGTACCGGGTATCCCCCGCGAACCTCGGGAAGTAGAAGGTCGCCCGATCGGCGATCGATTCGCTCACGGAGTCGGGCCTCGTCGCGGTCATGCCGAGCGGCTCGAAGATCTGCGAGCGCATGAACCTGAAGAATCGTTGGTTCGCGGCGGCTTCAACCGCTGCACTCACCAGAATCCAGCTGTAGCTCGAAGCGTGGTACCGGGTGCCAGGCTCGAACAGCAGCTTGTCGTCCGCAAAGAGCCGCAGCCCTTCGAGCGTCGTCTCACAGGGCGACAGCCACGCCTCATCACCGGCGTCGTCTCTGAGACCGGCCAGATGTCCCATCAACTGGCGCACGGTCACGGGCCACTGCTTCTTCGGGAAGGCCGGCACGTATGCCTGGATCTCGTCATCGAGCTTCAGCTTGCCTTGCTCGAGGAGAAGGCCGACGGCGGCCGAGGTGAGCGCCTTCGACGCTTCGCCGGCTCTGAACCGCGTGTCCGGTGTGACGCGCCGCTGGTCCTCGAGATCCGCAAAGCCGAAGCCTTCGGCCCACACAACCTCGCCGCCGATTCCGACGGCCACCGACAGTCCCGGGAGATTCTGGTCGAGAAGACCCACGCGCGCGATCTCCCGTCCCTGCTCTACCGCGCCGGTCCACTCCGGCCGTGGCGCCGAGCTCGGCACCGACGGCACCTTCTGCGGGTCAGGGTGCAGCGGTCTCGTGGTGGCGAGCACGTACACCCAAAGTCCTGCAATTGCCGCGATGAGTCCGACCACGCCGATGGCGAACAGGACGGCTATCGTTTGTACTCGAATTTTCATCTGCCTCCGACGCGGTCGATCAGCTGCCTGGAAGTTCGGCCCGTGTGCGGACAGGATCCGCTGGACAGGCCGGTGCAGTCTTCACGCGCCGGTAAGCCTTTCGTGAGATTTCGGTGAGATGGGGGAGTCGCCTTTCAGACGATCCTGCGGGTCACGACCTCACTGGGCTATCCGCATCGGCCTCACTTGGGCTTTCGCGTGATAGGTGTACACGTACTTCCACGTCGTCGTCTGGCCCGGGTCGGTGCTGAGGTCGACAAACGGTTCAACGGAAATCACGCTGCGGATCGACCAGAAACCGATGCTGGCCGGCGCCCGGTCCGAGGTCACTCTGAACCCGGCGCCGGTGCGCCGGTTTTCCACTCGCACGTCGTAATCTTTCGGCTCTTTCCCAAATCCCTGGATGGGAAACGTGACTCGTTCCTCGCCTTCCAGTGTTTTGAGATACAGGATCTGGTTCGCGCGGATCTCGGCGAGCTTGGGATCGGGCGGGCGAGGGGTCTGGATCTGAAACGGACAGGTGATGGTGAAGTCCGGCCCGGTGGCTGCGCGATCGAGCACGAGAAAGTTGTGATTGTACTGGTTGGCATCGAGCGGCAGACGGCCGGTGTTCTGCAGGCTGTGCTCGATGACGAGCTCAGGCCGCCCGGCGGTCAGGCGCACCGTTTTTCGATAGACATAGCCGTAGCCGGATCGCGAATCGTCGAGCGCCTGCGAGAACTCGACGGAGTCCGGGCCCGCCCGGCTCGACCACTTACCCGCATCAACGATTTCGTACGTGTCGTAAGCGCTGTACGGCGCATCGGCTTTCTTGCGCAGCACGCCAACGCCGATCTTGACGAATGTCTCGCCGGGTTTGGCCGTGCTGTACCCCTGCGGGCGCTGAAATTCCTCGGCTGGCCCGAGCGCTCCGCTCTGTGCGCTGACGAGGATCTCCGATCCGCGGTAAACGAAATCGCGGACCGACGGATCGGATCCGGTGAACCACGGGCCGTAGTACTGATGGCCGTTGTATTCCAGGCTGGCGATCATGCCGGACCAGTCGAACCGGGTCGATCGGTAGAAGCCGCGTTGCGGGTCCGGAAGATAGATCTTCGCCGTGATCTGGCCATTCGAAATCGTCGCTTCTGGAAACGTCATGGTTGGCTGACTCGCGGAAACGCGGGCCTGCGCGAACGCGGGAACGAAGGGAATGAAGGCCGCGAGCAGCGCGCACGCAACGAACGTCAATCGGATTGTCATCTCGAGCATGTCCACGCACCTGGCTGATTGCCCGGGATGATAATGCACCCGGCTCGTTTTTGCCGGCAGCCATCGTCGGACACGGTGCCCGTCATTCGACCGCTTCGGTCAGGGCTCCTTCGGGAACGTGCAGCCGCGGGGACGCAGGCGAAGGGCGACGCCGCGAGGCCGGCCACTCGCGGATAACCCTGGGGGTCAGGTGGTGGAGCAGCCGCAGCGCAGTCGTCCATCGGCCGAGCGCGCGCGCGTCGCGCGCCCGCCACGTGAAGCCGTACCCGTTGCGGATTGCGGGGGGCAGCAGCCCGATGGTGATCAGCTGCAACACCCGGAACGCCGGCCACATGAGCCGCCAGCCCGGAGGAAAGAGAATCGCCCGGGCAATCGCCCGGCTCCTCGGGCTGACGACGAGGCGGCCGCTGGCGAGCATTTCCTGCACGTAGGCGTCGAGACCGGCTGAATCCCTCGGAAGCAGACCTTCCGGAATCCCGAACAGCGGCTCGATCACGACGGCCTCCGCGCAATACCGGTCACGCTCGTCGGTCGTGAGCGCGCCGACAAGCTGCTCATAGACCAACGGGATCGAGTCGAGCAACGTCGCGTGTACCCAGCGCGCCAGTTCGGGATCGTGGGCGGAATAGCGCTCGCCTGCCTGGAGTGTCCCCGCAGGCTCGCGGAGCTGCCCGGAGACGCGGTCGTGGATGCAGTTGATTCGAGCCGCCGTCGTGATGGCCTCGTCATCTGTACCGAAGGTCAGTGACAACATCGCCCCGACCGTCGACGTGAGTCGCTTGAAGCCCGTCACCAGGTTGCCGCGGAAGGAACTGTGATCGGCTACGCCTGCGCCAATCAGCGGATGGGCGAGCTGCAGCAGGATGGCGCGGCCCCACCCGGCAATGACGATGACTTCGCGATTGATTTTCCAGGAGACGCTGCCGGCATCCGCCCGAACGACCTCCGCCTTGAGCAGCCGCTCGCGAATGGCTGCGCGATGTCGGTCTAGGGCCGCCCCCTGGAATTTCTCGCCGCCAGGGACCGGATCGAGGTCCTGGGCGCCCGGACAGGTTTCCCCCGTCGTGGCGCCGATGCCGGAGGATGGACAGGGTGCTGCTGGTGCCAGTGTCTCCAAATCGATGTCTCCACTCGCGTTCCCGCTGGGTTGCGCGCACCGGGTCAGCTAAGGATCCACTGTACAGGCCGTTGCGGTCTTCACGTGCAGGTGAGTGTTCCGTGAGATTTCAGTGAGATAGGGCAGGCAAGTCGCAGGCCCTGGGGCTCGAGCGGTTGAGCCGGCTGCGTCCCCTTCGGCAGACTGTTCGGCGGCGGCTGCCCCTCTCAACGATGAGCGGCGAGTCAGTAGCCCTTCGTCGTGATCCAGAAGCTCTCTTCCCAGGACCCGCCGGGCGGGATGCTCTGGAGCTCCTTGTAGACACCCTTGTGCGCGAGGTTCAGCGCGTTGGTGATCGCGACCATCGGCTCGAAGGCGATGAAGCCCCTGGTGGTCGGCGCGGGCGCACCCTCGGCCGGAGGAACCGCGGGTGGCGCAACCTTCACGCCCTGCGCCGGATCGACGGGAAAAGGACCGGAAGGCGCGGGCGGTGCTGCCGGCGCACCCGGGCCGGCGCCGCGTCCGCCACCACCACCGCCGCGGCCGCCGCCACCACCTCCCGTGAGCGGCGTGGACCACGCCAGCACGGTCTTGAACTTCGGCCCCAGGCTGACGTGGAGCTCCTTGCCGCCGTACATCAACTTCATCGTCGCGCGGCCGTCCGCGTCGCGGATGAGATCTGTGAACACGTCGTCGATCAACGCGTACTTCTTGAGCTGAATCGCGGTCCGATCGGATCCGAAGAAGCTCTCGATCGGTTGCGTCTCGCCGGTCGGCAGCCGCTGCGGAATCTCGATCCAGTGCGTCTTCGCGTCGAGCGAGACGGTCCAGTCGTTCCGGTTGCCGTCGGGCAGCTCGAAGATCGGATGGAAACCAATGACGGCCGGCATCGGATCGGTGCTCAGGTTGTCGAGCCGCGTGTGGACTTCGAGCGCACCATCCGAGACGCGGTAGGTCATGGTGATCGTGTGCGCGAACGGGAACTGCGCCATGAACAGCGGATTCTTGAAGAAATCCAGCCGGCAGCTCACCCAGGCGCTGCGCTGGTCCGCCCTGGCTTCGACGAGCTGCCATGCCTTCGAGCCATTGACATAGCCCGTCGAAGGGATCGGCCCGCGCACGTTCCCGAGCTCGAGATCGAAGTTGTACTTCTTGCCATTGGCGTAGAAGGCCGTCTCGTCGAGGCGGTTGGCGAACGGCGCGAGGATCGGCATGCCGTTGAAGCCCGGGCGGGCCTGAAAATCGGCCAGGGCTGCGGCGGTTCGCACCAGGTCCTTGCCCTTGACCTGGATGCGCCACGCGTTGCACATGTTCCAGACGACGGAGACATTCATCTGGGCGGTGGTGTCCGCGAGCTCGATCAGGTCGCCGTCCTGCTTCGCGGTGTAGCGCTGCGCCGCCGCCGGCGCGACACCCGCCACGAGCACTATCACGGCGAGCGCAAGTCGCATCAGTCTCATCACCAGTCTCCGAAAAAACCAGGGTCCATGGCCCGGGGAAGGTTCGCGAAGGTTATCACGCACCCAAGCTCATCTGTGCTAGCTTCACACGGTGAATCAGGCCTCCTTTCATTCGCAACGCGTGTTGCCGCGCCCGGAACGGGTCATAGGCACCACGGCGCTCGCAGGGGTCGCCATCAATTGCATCGTCGGATCCGGCATCTTCGGCCTGCCGGGCATGGCTGCGGCCATGATGGGTCCGGCAGCCATCCTCGCGTACTTGCTCTGTGCGCTGATGATTGGGCTCGTTGGCCTTTGCTTCGCCGAAGTCGGCAGCCGGGTCAATAGCGCCGGCGGTCTCTACGCCTACGCTACGGTGGCCTTCGGCCCGATCGTCGGCGGCATCGCCGGCACGCTGATGTGGGTCGCGAACTCGGTCGTGCCCAGCGCCGCGGTCGCCGTCCTTCTCATGGACACACTCGCGTCGTTCCTGCCGGCACTTGGCGGAGGCGCGGCCCGCATCGGGGCGCTTTTCGTGATTTATGGAGCGCTCGGCGCCGTGAACATCCGGGGTGCTCGTTCCGGCGCGCGCTTGTCGACGGTCTTTGCGGTCGTCAAGATCGCGCCGCTGTTCGTGCTGGTGATCGCCGGACTCTTCACCCTGTCGGGTCCGAATCTGCATTGGGAGCAGCTTCCACCTGCCTCGAGCCTCGGTCAGACCGCCGTGCTGCTGTCGTTCGCGTTCATCGGCATGGAAGGGGGGCTCAACACCAGCGGCGAAGTGGCTGACAGCGCACGCACGGTGCCGCGCGCGATCCTGCTCGCGCTGACGCTCGTCGCCACTCTCTACATCGGGCTCCAGACGGTCGCACAAGGTGTGCTGGGCCCCCGGTTGGCAGGAGAAGGGGCGCCGCTCGTGGCGACGGCGGCGGCCATCTTCGGCGGGTGGGGTGCAACAGTTCTCGCCGCGACCATCGCGCTCTCCGTGACCGGCTATCTCTCGGCCGATATCCTTGGCTCTCCCCGAATCTTTCACGCCATGGCGGAGCGCGGCCAGCTGCCGGCCGGTCTGTCCGCTTTACATCCACGGTTGAAGACGCCAGCCCGCGCGATTGGTCTGTACGCCCTCATGTGCGCGGTCGTGGCGTCGACCGGGTCGTTCCGCCAGCTCGTGCTCGCGGGGGCATCCGGCACGTTGGTTGTCTACTTGATCTGCTGCCTCGGTGTGTTCCCGCTCCGCAGCCGGAACGTCACGAGCGGCAGCGCACCCTTCGTTGCACCAGGCCGAGCGCTTGCGCCCCTCGGCGCTTCGGCGATCATCGTGTGGATGCTCTCGACGCTTCCGGTCAAGGAGCTGGGCGCTGCCGCGTCGATCGTAGCCGTGTCAGGGCTTGCCTACACACTCCAGAGATTCGGGCAGAGGGCCAGCGCACATCGAGCGATGGTCGCGCCGACGAATACTGCCGTCTGAGAGCGGCTGTATCATGCGCGCATGCGTACCCGACGGCTCGCCTCTGTCGCGATCCTCATTGGTGTCGTCACGAGTGTTACGGCACCTGCTGCGCGCGACCACGCGGGGCAGGAAGCTGACGCCGCACTCCGGGAGCGGGCGCGAACGGCGCTCCGCAAGGCGGTAGAGTTCTACCGGACGAAGGTCGCCACCGAAGGCGGGTATCACTTCGCGTACGCCGAGGATCTGAGCTACGGCCGTTCGGAAATGAGCGAAGGGCCGACGCGCGTCGAGGTCCAGCGCGAGGGGACTCCGCTCGTCGGGATGGCGTATCTCGAAGCCCACGCCGCGACCGCCGACGCCTACTATCTCGACGCGGCACGAGACGTCGCGCGCGCGCTCGTGAAAGGGCAATACTGCAGCGGCGGCTGGGACTACTACATCGAGTTCGATCCGTCGAAGCGGGCGGAGTTCCGTTATCGCGCCGACGGCGGCTGCGCCCGCGAGGCTGGCGCCGGGGACCGGCCGACGACCCTCGACGACAACGTGACGCAGGCGGCCGTGCGCCTGCTGATGCGCGTCGATCGCGAGCTCGGTTTCAAGGATGCGCCGATTCACGACGCCGCGCGTTTCGCGCTGGACAGTCTCGTCAAGGCGCAATACCCGAACGGCGCCTGGCCACAGCGGTATGCCCGGTTCCCGGAACCATCGGAGTTTCCGGTCAAGCGTGCCAGCTACCCGGAATCGTGGCCACGGAAGTGGCCCGGCGCGAGTTACTACACGCACTACACCTTCAACGACAATTCAGTTGTTGATGCGATAGACGCCATGCTCGAGGCCGCGCGCATCTACAACGAACCGCGCTATCTCGCGTCTGCGGAGAAGGGCGGCGAGTTCATCCTGATCGCCCAGATGCCGGAGCCGCAGCCGGGCTGGGCCCAGCAATACGATCGCGACATGCATCCCGCATGGGCGCGCCAGTTCGAGCCGCCGTCGATCACCGGCGGCGAATCACAGAGCGTGATGCGGGCGTTGGTGCTGCTCCATCGCGAGACCGGGAACCAGAAGTACCTCGAGCCGATTCCTCGTGCGCTGGCCTACTACAAGCGCTCGATGCTGCCCGATGTCGCGAGTCCGTCGGAAGTCCGCCGGCGGGCTTGCAAAACGGGGGCGCCGTGCATGGCCCGCTTCTACGAGCTGCAGACCAACCGGCCGCTGTACATCACGAAGGGCACGCGCGTCACCGCCGCCGGACAGGGGTCGATCAATGTCGACGGATACGAGTTGAGTTACAGCGATGCCTCGGTGATCACTCACTATGCCGTGGTCACCTCCGGCGCGGGGCTCGACGCAGTCGAGCGGGAGTTCACGGCCGTGCGGAACAGCGCGCCGGGTTCATCGGGGAGACCCGACAAGCTTCGTGGTCTTTCCCCATGGTCGGAGCTGCCGGCCGTGGGCACGGCGACCGCCGGAGGTGGCGGCGATCGCGACCTGCCATCGCGCGTTCAGGCGGCGATCGACGCCATGGATGCGCGCGGCGCCTGGGTCGAAGACGGCGTCATCGGGAAAGCCAACCGGCTCGTCTCGGTTCTCGCCGCCGGCGATCTGGTCGTGACCGTCGGCGGAAAGACGATCCCGGTCAAAGAGAACGAGACCGTCGAAGTGTTCAGCGGGCCCGAGCCTCCCAGGCAGCGCATCATCAGGTCCAGCACGTTTGCCGCGAACGTCGGCCTGTTGAGCACCTACCTCGCCGCGCGGCCGCAGTAGCGCGGGGTGTTACAGCGGCGGCAGATGGCTTCCCGCTCGAGCGTCTGTGAATCATGGCTCGGTGTGGCTTCCGGCTTCAGCCGGAAGGATGCGTGCCTCTCGCCGGAAGGCTTCGTGAGAAGTTGGTTTTTCGGGAAACGCGCATGAAGATGGATTGAGTCACTCGATGGCTTCAGCGAACGCCACCCTCGATGCGATTCGCCGACTTCCACGCTCAGGGCCAAGACGGGCACCAATCCTGCTCCTGCTCGCCGCGTTCTCACGGCTCACACGATTTTCAAAGCATTACCGGCAACCTGACGTAGTCCGGCGCCCTGAGGCCATGACATTTCGTGGCCGGAGGCGACGGCATACCGTGACGCGGCTGAGGCCGCCCGGAGGAGGTCTCCATGGCAGCACCGTTCAAGGGAGTGATCAAACTCGATGTCAGGGATTCGACTCCCGACTGGACCCCCTACACGCTGAAGAAAGCGCCGGAGGGAGCGCCCAACGTCCTGATCGTGCTCTACGACGACACTGGTCTGGCCGCGTGGTCGCCGTTTGGCGGCGGGATCACCATGCCGACGCTGCAGAAGCTCGCCGACCGCGGGCTGATGTACTCGCAGTGGCACACGACCGCCCTGTGTTCCCCAACCCGCTCCACGTTTCTGACCGGCCGCAATCATCACGTCAACGCATGCTCCTGCATCACCGAGGGCGCCCAGGGGTTCCCTGGCTGGAGCGGCCGCCTGCCGGCACAGTGCGCGACGATCGGCCAGGTGCTGCAGGACAACGGCTACAGCACGTTCTGGCTCGGCAAGAATCACAACGTGCCCGAGCAGGACATCTCGTCTGGCGCCAGCCGCTCTGAATGGCCGCTGCAGAAGGGATTCGATCGGTACTACGGATTCCTCGGCGGCGAAACGAACCAGTGGTACCCGGACCTGGTCGACGACAACAAGTTCGTCGACCAGTCCTACTCGCCAGAGGACGGGTATCACCTGTCGAAGGACCTCGTGGATCAGGCCATGCAGATGGTCCGCGACCAGAAGGCGAGCAATCCCTCGAAGCCCTGGTTCATGTGGCTGTGCCCGGGGGCCAACCACGCGCCGCATCACGCCCCGAAGGAGTACGTGGACAAGTACAGGGGCCAGTTCGACGCCGGGTACGAGGCGTATCGCGAATGGGTACTGCCCCGCATGATCGGCAAGGGGCTGCTGCCGGAGGGCACGAAGCTCACGCCGTTCAACCCGCTGCCGGAAAACGTGGCAAACCCGGCGGACCACGTCCGGCCATGGAATACGCTGAACGCGGACGAGAAGAAGCTGTTCGCCCGCATGGCCGAAGTGTACGCGGGTTTCTCGGAATACACCGACGTGCAGATCGGGCGCCTCGTGGACTATCTCGAGCAGAGCGGACAGCTCGAGAACACGCTCGTCTTCTATTGCTCCGACAACGGCGCGTCCGGGGAAGGCAGCCCGAACGGCTCGGTCAACGAGAACAAGTTCTTCAACAACTACCCCGACGAGCTGTCGGAGAACATGAAGTATCTCGATGTACTCGGAGGCGTGGAGACCTACGGTCATTTCCCGACCGGCTGGGCGGCCGCGTTCTCGACCCCCTTCCAGATGTTCAAGCGCTACTCCGAGTACGCCGGCGGCACCTGCTGCCCGCTCGTGGTCTCATGGCCAAAGGGCATGAAGGCCCGGGGTGAAGTGCGCACTCAGTATCACCACTCCACCGACATCGTCCCAACCATTCTCGATGTCACCGGCCTCGAGATGCCGACGGTCTACCGAGGCGTCGAGCAGTATCCGCTGAACGGTGTCTCGATGCGCTACTCGTTCGACAGTGCCAAGGCGCCGACCCAGAAGAAGCGCCAGTACTACTCGATGCTCGGCACCCGCGGCATGTGGGAGGACGGCTGGAAGGCGTCGGCGGTTCACGCGCCGCTCAGCAGCAAGGGCCATTTCGACCAGGACGAGTGGGAGCTCTATCACGTCGATGCCGATCGCTCCGAGTCGACGAACCTCGCGAAGCAGCACCCGGAGAAGCTGCAGCAGCTGATCAAGGTCTGGTTCGAAGAGGCCGAGAAGAACTTCGTCCTGCCGCTCGACGACCGGAGCGCCGCCGAGATTCTCGGAGTCGAGCGTCCCAGCGAGGAGGCCCCGCGCGAGCGCTACATCTACTATCCGCACACCTCGCCGGTTCCAGAGGGTGTGGCGGTCAATGTGCGTGGCCGCTCGTACAAGATCCTGGCGGACGTCGAGATCAAGGATGCCGACTGTTCGGGCGTGATCTTCGCGCACGGGTCACGGTTCGGCGGCCACTCGCTGTTCATCAAGGACAGGAAGCTGCACTACGTCTACAACTTCCTGGGCATCAAGCCGGAGCAGAAGCTGGTCTCGACCGAGCTCGCGCCCGGGAAGTACACCCTGGGGATGGAGTTCAACCGCGAGAAGGCCGGCCCACACGGCGAGTCGCTCGGCAAGGCGACGCTCTATGTGAACGACACAGTCGCTGCTCAGGGCGACCTGAAGACGCAGGCCGGCAAGTTCACGCTGTCGGGGGATGGCTTGTGCATTGGCCGGGACAGCGGCGACGCGGTCAGCGAGGATTACAAGACGCCGGGAGAATTCAAGGGGGGCAGGATCCTGTTCGTCGGCGTGACCGTCGAACAAGCGCAGTATCTCGATCTCGAGAAGCTCGCCGCCGCTGCGCTCGCGGTGGACTGAGGGGGACGGTCACCGGCCTCGGAGTGCGATCCGGGCCGGTGACTCGGCGCTCGTGGCGAGCCGAGAGGTCGTCAGCCGTTCCCGCGCTGTGCGATGAGCGCGGCGTGCTCGGCACAGACGACCGCGCGCAGCCTCAAACCCGGCAGCGCGAATACGTGGATGCCCGGGTCCGGACAGTCGGGCCAGTCGCAGATGTATTCGGAGATGGTCTCTTCCCGGCCGTCGACGTTGATACGAATAGTAGCCTGAGGCATCCGGTTTCCCGGTGTGCTATCAGGCAAAAACGGCGCCAGATGCGGACGGCCGATTCATCGACGCAGAGCGGACGGGATCTGCCATCGATGGGACATTGTGTGCACCGGCGCGAAACCGCCAGAACACTTCTGTCTGCTGGGCCGACGACCTCGACCCGTGAGGAGGAGCGCCGGCGGCCGCTCAGGACGCTTTCGGATGGTACGCCTGAGTCGACCCGACCAGTGCCGTTTGGCCTCGAGAGCTCTTGCTCTCGTTCAGCCGATAGCGCTGCTCGCTGTCACAGGCCAGCGTGCCGTCCCGCAGCAGCGCCCCGAGCAATCTCTGACAGACGTCAGCCCTCAAATCGAAGAGACGCTGAGCCTGACGACCGGTCAGGCGCAGGCACGGCATCTCCTGGAACTCAGCGACGACGCGGGTGACGAGTGCGTCGCGCGAGCGCTGATTGCGACGATCAGGGGTGGGGGATGAAAAAAAACGCATGGGCATTTCGTGTCCCTTTCATGACGAGTTGCCCCTCGGCAGAGCAGGTGCCGGGCCGGTGGTGAATTGAGTAGATCTGCACGATACACCCGGACACCTCCCTAGTCGACGGGAAAGTGTGTTTGCCTCAGGTGACTTTTCGGCGGCAACTCCTCAGGTCACGCAGCGAGCGACAACTGAGCGCGCTCTGGTTGCGCGTCCTCGCGGCCTGAGCAGCCGGGGACGGCCAGCATGGGCGCGTGCACGACTCCAAGGAGTCAGGCCCCCGTCATCAGCAGCCAGAGCGTTCCGAAGCCCAATGTCACGATCGTGACCGGCAGGCCGACGCGCACGTACTCACCGAACCCGATCGGGTACCCCTCGGCAGCCGCGCGCTCGACGACGATGATGTTGGCGATGGAACCGGTGATCGTCAGGTTCCCGGCGAGCGTGGAGGCCATCGCCAGGACCAGCCAACCGCCGTGCGGATCGGGAAAGCTCTCGACGACCGTCCGCAGGAGCATGACCGCGGGCACGTTGCTGACGAAGTTGGACAGGATGGCCGTGACCGGCACGAAGAGCGGAATGCTGTGCAGGTTCCAGTCGGCGATCGGCCCCAGCAGCGCGGCGGTCAACCCTGCGCGATCGGCCCCGGCGACAATGATGAACAGGCCGACGAAGAACACCAGGAGCCCCCAGTCGATTTCGTCATAAACCTTCCGGGGCTCTGTCGTGCGCGTGATCAGCAGGAGCGCGGCGCAGACGGCGGAGGTCAGCGATGGCGGCGCGCCGGCAAGAAACCCGGCGAGCAGCAGCACCAGTACGAACACCGGCTTCTTTCGCATCGGGGCCAGCCTGAACTCCGGAGCCGACAGTACGTCCGCGATGGGCGCCCGATCGCGCGCGCCTCTCAAGTAGAGCTGATAGATCACCGCCCAGTTCAAAACCAGGCCGACCGCGGCGATCGGTCCCAGATGCGCGATGAAATCGAGATAGCCAATACCGGACAGTGACCCGATCAGGATGTTCTGCGGGTTGCCGGTGATCGTGGCCACGCTGCCGATGTTCGACGCCGTCGCGACGGCCAGCAGGTAGGGAACGGGCGGCAAGCCCAGGCGTCGCGCCATCTGCAGGACGAAGGGCGTCATGACCAGGCACACGATGTCGTTCACCAGGAAGGCGGAGAGCAGGCCACAGGTGAAGATGACGGTCGGGAGCAGGTGGTGCGGGTGCAGGCGCGCGACGAACCATTCCGCGATGTGCTCGAAGAACCCTCCCAGGCGCAGGTTCGCGACGATCAACATCATGGAGAACAGCAGCACGATCGTCGGGAAGTCGATCGCCTGCAGCGCCTCGGGCGGACCGACGATGCGGAACGCCACCATGAGCACCGCCCCGATGATCGCCGCGCCCGGCCGATCAATCTTCATCCACGGAAACTTGCCGAGGGCAAAAACGAAGTAGCTGCCGAAGAAAATGAGCCAGGCGGCGAGGACGCGGGCGTCGGACGGCAGGACCGGGTCGAGTTGGGGCATGTTGTTCAGCGGTGAGCCGAAAAGCCGAAGCTGATTATCGTACTGTAGAGCTTCAAGTAGCTGAGATCGAGCCGCTGCCGAGCCTCCGAGATAATGGACGATGACGGTTCGTGGCGGTGAAGCGACCAAGATGACCAACCCCGAGGAGGAGCTCCTGCACAGCCAGCGGCTCATCGACGAGACGCCGTTCATGATCACGCGTTGCAGCCGCGACCTGCGCTACGTGTTCGTCAGCCGCGCCTACGCCCGGATGCTGGGGCGGAACGCCGCTGACATCCAGGGCAAGTCCATCGTCGCGATCATGGGCGAGGAGGGTTTCGCCACCATCAAGCCGTACATCGAACGTGTCCTGACCGGAGCTCGAGTCGAGTACGAGGACGACGTGAGCTTTGCCGGCGTCGGGCAGCGCACGCTCCAGGTCGTGTACACGCCGGATGTGGACGAAGAGGGAAGCATCATCGGCTGGATTGCATCGATCGTCGACGTCACCGATCGGAAGGGCGCCCGCGATGCCCGCATGCTCCTGGCCAGCATTGTCGAGTCCTCGTTCGATGCGATCATCACGAAGGATCTCGACGGAATCGTGACGTCGTGGAACGGGGCCGCGGAACGCCTCTTCGGCTACACGGCCGCCGAAATGATCGGCAAGCCGATTCGATTGCTGATCCCGCCCGAGCGCCAGTCCGAAGAGGACGAGATCCTCGCCCGCCTGCGGCATGGCGAACGCATCGATCACTTCGAGACGATTCGCATCGCCAAAGACGGCCGCCGGTTGAACATCTCGCTCACGATCTCGCCCGTCCGCAATGCCTCGGGCACGATCGTTGGTGCCTCGAAGATCGCACGTGACGTCACCGAGATGAGGGCTGCCGACGCCGAACGGGTGCGGCTGCTCGAAGAGAACGCCGCGGTGACCGAGGCGCTCAACAACGTCGGCGCCATCGTCACCTCCGACCTCGATCGCGAGAGGGTGCTGCAGGCCGTCACCGATGCCGCGACCGAGCTGACGACGGCCGAATTCGGCGCGTTCTTCCATGCCGTCAGGAACGACGCCGGTGAGTCCTACAGGCTCTCCACCATCTCGGGAGTCTCGCGCGACGCAGTCAAGGAATTCCCGATGCCCCGGATTGCCGAGGTGTTCGAGACGTTCAGAGACACACGCGCCGTCCGCAGCCCGGACATCACGAACGATCCGCGATACGGACAGAGCCCGTTTCACCACGGCATGCCGGCCGGCCGCTTGCCGGTGCGGAGCTATCTGGCGGTGCCGGTCAGGGGCATGTCCGGAGTCGTGATCGGGGGCCTGTTCTTCGGGCACCCTGACCCCGGACGGTTCACCGAGCAGCACGAGCGGCTGGCGGTCGGCATCGGCTCGTGGGCGTCGGTCGCGCTCGAGAACGCGCGGATGTTCGGCATGGTGCAGGAGTCGAGCCGGTTGAAGGACGAGTTCCTGGCGAGCCTGTCGCACGAGCTGCGCACGCCGCTCAATGCGGTTCTCGGGTACGCGCGCATGCTTCGCGCCGGCGTCGTCACGACCGAGAGACAGGCGAACGCGATCGAGACCATCGATCGGAATGCCACGTCGCTCGTGGAAATGGTCGAAGACGTACTCGACATTTCGCGCATCGTGTCAGGCAAGATGCGCCTCGACGTCCAGCCCGTGGAGGTTCCGGAAATCGTGCGGAACGCCGTTGATGCGGTGACGCCGGCGGCAGACGCAAAAGGCGTGCGCCTCGAATCGGTGCTCGATCCCCGGGCCAGCCCGATCGCGGGCGATCCGGAACGATTGCAGCAGGTGCTCTGGAACCTGCTGTCGAACGCGGTGAAATTCACGCCGCGCGGCGGCAGGGTCCAGATTCGCCTCAGCCGGATCAACTCGCATATCGAGCTCTCGGTCGCGGATACGGGGATCGGCATCCCGCCGGAATTCCTGCCGCACGTGTTCGAGCGATTCACGCAGGCCGACGCGGTGACCGTTCGCGGGCGGGGAGGGCTGGGGCTCGGGCTGTCCATCGCCCGTCAACTGGCCGAGCTGCACGGGGGAACGATCGAGGCGGCGAGCGGAGGACACGGACAGGGTGCGACGTTCACCGTGAAGCTGCCACTCATGATCGTGCATCCCACCCGCGAGGATTCGGAGCGGGTGCATCCGCGCAGTGCCGGCCGGTCGCAGACGCTCCCGCACCGCAATCTTGGAGGCCTTCACGTGCTCGCCGTTGACGACGACTCGGATGCCCTGGCCCTCGTCGCGGAGCTGCTGCAGGGTGCCGGAGCACGGGTGAGCACCGCGACATCGGCCGACGACGCCCTGCGCGTGATCGAGGCAGAAGTGCCGCAGGTGCTGGTCACCGACCTGGGCATGCCGCGGGTCGACGGAATCCAGCTGATCATGAAGATCAGGGGACACCCCAGTCCGTCCGTGCGTCGCATGCCGGCGGCGGCCCTGACCGCGTATGCCCGGTCGGAGGACCGGGTGAAGGCGCTGAGCGCCGGATTCCAGATCCACCTGGCGAAACCGATCGACCCCGCGGAACTCGTGACCGCAGTCGCGGCGCTGGCCAGGCGGTTCGGCCCTGACGTGACCGACGACGGCCCTGAACTGCAGTGAGCGACTCGGTGATCGATCCGAGGCACGAGGAGAACGACGCGATGCAGAAGCGCAGGTTGGGAAAAAGCGGACTGGAGGTCTCGACTCTTGGGTTCGGATGCATGGGCCTCAGTTCGGGGTTCGGACCGCCGGCGGACCGGGAGGAGGGGATTGCGATCATCCGGGCGGCCGTGGACCGGGGAGTCACATTCTTCGATACCGCCGAAGCGTATGGGCCGTTCGCGAACGAAGAACTGGTCGGCGCAGCGCTCGGTCCGGTTCGTGATCAGGTGGTCATCGCGACGAAGTTCGGGTTCACGTTCGACGCCGGAAAGATTGCAGGGCTGGACAGCCGGCCCGCACACATCCGCGAGGTCGCCGACGCTTCGCTGAAACGTCTGGCGACCGATCGGATCGATCTCCTGTATCAGCACCGCGTCGACCCGGAGGTTCCAATCGAGGACGTCGCGGGCACGGTGAAGGACCTCATTCGCGAAGGCAAGGTCAGGCACTTCGGCCTGTCCGAAGCGGGCGTGCAGACGATTCGTCGCGCGCATGCGGTCCAACCGGTCACCGCGCTTCAGAGCGAGTACTCGCTCTGGTGGCGGGAACCGGAGAGGGAAGTGCTCCCTGCGCTCCAGGAGCTGGGCATCGGGTTCGTGCCGTTCAGCCCGCTCGGCAAAGGGTTCCTCACCGGAAAGATCGACGAGAATACGACGTTCGCCAGCACCGACTTCCGCAACATCGTCCCGCGCTTCACGGCCGAGAACCGCAAGGCGAACCAGTCATTCATCGACTGGCTCACGACGTTTGCCGGGCAGAAACGCGCCACGCCTGCCCAGATCGCACTGGCCTGGCTGATCGCGCAGAAGCCCTGGATCGCGCCGATTCCCGGGACGACGAAGCGGCATCGCCTCGAAGAGAACCTCGGCGCCACCACGGTGCAACTGTCAAAGGATGATCTTCGTGAGATTGACAGCGCCGCTGCACAGATCGAGGTCCACGGGGCACGCTACCCGGAACATCTGCAGAAGATGATTAATCGCTGACTCAGTCTCGCGGGTTCGCGGGTTCGGGGGCTCGCGGGTTCGGATCTGGCTGGTCCGACCAACGGGCTGCTTCGACGGCAGCATGGCTGATCCGAACCCCGGAGCGACGTCTCCTGAACTTTCCGAGCCCGCGAACCCGCGAACCCGCGAGCCCGCGATTTTTAAGGCACGTATTTCACGACAACCGCGGTGATGTTGTCGGCGCTGCCGCGCCGAAGCGCCTCCTCGACCAGCGCCGGCGCCAGCGCCGCCGGATCGGAGTGCGCGGCCATGACTGACTGGATGGTGCCGGGATCGAGTGTGCCGTGCAGGCCGTCGGTCGACAACAGGAACAATTCCTCGCCCGCCAGTTTCCGCTCCTGGACGCGGCACTCGAGGTCGTCACGCGCGCCGACCACGTTGGTGAGCACGTGCCGCATCGGGTGCCGGGCGATCGCTTCCGCGTCAATCGTCTTGTTGGCGAGCAGTACCGACATCCAGGAGTCGTCCTGCGTCAACTGGGTCAGCGTTCCCTGGGAGAACGAATAAATCCGGCTGTCGCCGACGCTCGAGAACACGAGGCTGCCGTCGTTGACGAACGCCACCACCACGGTCGTGCCCATGCCGGTGTACTGCTCGCTGTTCTCGCTGGTCTTGAACACGCGCCGGTTCGCGATCCGGATCGCCGACGCGATCCGGTTCCCATCGAACGAGATCGCCGGATCGATGCCGTAGGGCCACGTGACCTTCTCGTCGTCACGCGTGCGGGCCACGAAGATCCGGATGGTCTCGACGGCCAGCTTCGAGGCGATTTCACCGGCCTGGTGCCCGCCCATGCCGTCCCCGACGACGAACAGGGACTGGTCGAGATCGCAGAGGAAGGCATCCTCGTTCAGCCGCCGGACTGGTCCCGGGTGGGTCGCGCCGAATGCCGTGATCATCTGCTGGGCTTCTCCGAGAGAGTCTGGCTGGAACGAGGTGGGTAACCATACCACGGGGCGGATGGATCGGGCCGGCGGGCCCCGTTCGACGAGGCTTTCGCCGCACTCGTTGACAACGTGCCGCGGTTTTACGCATTCTGTCGGTTCGCCAAGGAGAATCGATGGCCACTCGCGTCCTCTTGCTGACCCTTTCGCTCGCCGTCTGCACGCCGCGCCTGCTGCTCGCCCAGGAGACGCCGCTCTCTGAGATCCTGGTGAACCTGATTCAGGCCGACGTCCGGCTGGCGGCACCTCCGCCGGGGACGCCGTTTTCATCCCACGAGGCGCACTTCCTGCCGGGTGTGGACCAGGAGCTGACCCCGTTCTTGTTCAACCAGGCGATCGTCTCGCAGCTGTCGGCGTTTCCGCTCGGATCGTCGGCTGGAGGGTTCACCTATACCTTCGATCCGGGCCTGGGGACCTATTCGCGCAACTCGAGCACCTTCGGCCCGTCCTTTCTGGAACGTGCGCTGACCATCGGCAAGGGCCGCTTCAACTTCGGTGCGAACTACCAGCACGCGAGCTTCAGCTCGTTCGAAGGCAAGGATCTGGAAGGCGGCAACATCAAGTTTTATCTCACCCATCAATCCACGGCGGTACCTGCGCCGTTCTTCGAGGGCGATCTGGTCGAGACGGCCCTCGACCTGAAACTGAAGACCGACACGTTCGCGTTCCTGGCCAACTACGGGGTGACGGATCGGTTCGACATCGGCCTGGCTGTGCCGATCCTGCACGTCAGCATGGATGCGAGGATCAATGCCACGGTGCTGCGGCTGGCGACGCTCGACGCGGGAGCGACATCCGGGATTCACACGTTCCCCGGGGGCGGCAGCACGGCGCCGTTCAGCGACTCCGGGTCCGCGACCGGCATCGGGGACATCCTCCTGCGAGGGAAATACCACTTCTTCGCGGGGGCGGGGGGAGGGCTGGCGGCGGCGGTCGATCTGCGCCTGCCAACCGGCGACGCAGACAATCTGCTCGGCACCGGTGCGACGCAGGGCAAGATCTTCCTCATCGGATCGACGGCGTCGTCCCGGGTTTCCCCGCATTTCAACATCGGCTACACCTGGTCCGGGGACTCCTCGAACGAGTTCCTGAACGTCACCGACGAGTTCAACTACGCGGGCGGAACGGAAATCGGGATCTCGCCGCGGCTGACGGTCAATGTCGATTTCATCGGTCGTCAGCTGGTTGATTCGGGGCGGCTGGTCGACCAGAGCAAGACCTTCAGGTGGATGACGGCGGCCGGAGTGCAGGGGTCGACGAACCTGAACGAGTTCGCGTTCCAGGACGGCAGCGTCAATCTCGTGACGTCCGCGATCGGCTTCAAGTACAACCCCGGGCGCAATCTGCTCGTGTCGGTCAACGTGCTGTTCCCGCTCACCAACGCCGGGATGCGCGCCAACCCGGTGCCGGTGTTCGGCTTCGACTACGCGTTCTGATCTGGTTCTGACACGTGGCGTCCGGCCCTTCGACATGCTCGGGCCGGACAGCTACGCGAGATGAATCACAGGCCTCAACGCCGCTCGATGATTACCCAGCGGCCGTTTGCCTTCTGAAGCCGGAACGTCGCCGCGACAGGCTGCGGCCGCCGTCCCTGTCCAACACGCGGCGTGAATCCCTGGACGACAGTGCACCGCACGACCGCCGTCGCCCCGTCGATACTGATCTGGACGTCGTTGCCGATCTGCACGTGCTGCGCGGTCATGGCGCGGAAGCTGCGAGCCAGCGCGTCTGCGTTCACGCTCGGGTAGACGCGGCGCACCGCGTCGACGTTCAGGCTCTCGTACGCGGCGGCGTATTCGCCAAGCGTCGCGCGGATCGCGGCTTCTTCGGCGGCGGCCGATGGCTGCGCTGGCGGCGGCGGGGTTGGCTTGGGCGTTGCCGGCGGCGCTGAGGGTGTCACGGGAGGCGTTGTCGTTGCAGCGGGCGCGCCCGTGCCCGCACCGGTAGCGCCCGGTGGGGCAGGCGTTGCGGTGCCAGCACTCGAGGACCCGGGGTTCGGCTGCGTCGAGGGTGGTGGCGCTGGCGGCGGCGCGGCGGGGGGCGTCGGAGCAGGGGCGGCCACCCCTGCAGACGGCTTCGCGGTCTCGGGAGGGGTGGTGGGCTGCGCTCCCGCAACCACCGTCGGCGTGGCGCGAATCGCGTCGGCAAAAAGCCTGGCGGCTTCGCCGTAGAGACGAACCGCCCTGTCGTACTGGTTCGACCGTTCCCGGCGGCCCGCTTCCACTTCACGAGCTTGCGCCTCACGAAACTGCGGCGAGGCAGGTGTCGCGTCAACAGAGGCGCGAGCGCGAGCGTCAGATGCGGCCTGACGCGCCCGGGCCACGGCCGAACGTCCCAGGTCCTGTAACGCCTGATTGCGGGGCTCGACCCGCAGGCCGCGCGCGACCAAATCGGCGGCCCGTTGCAGCTGTCCCTGCTGCAGCGAGTCCTGCGCCGATTTGATCTCTCCGGTCACCTTGGAATCGGGCGGAGGAGGGGTCAGCGCCGGCGTCTCCGGAACCGGCGCGGCCGGCGCGGCCCCGGGGGCGCCGCTCGGGCGAGACGAGTCCGTCGACGCAGCAGCCGTTGGGCCGGTCTGCGGTTGCGCGGCCGGCGTCGGGTTCGGCTTCGGCCCTTGAGCGGCTGGTGGCTGCGCGGGCGCACTTGTGCCCGAGTCCTGCCCTCCGCGGAACACGAAGTAGCCGACGACGAGCAGCAGGGCAAGGACGGCCGCGGCTCCGGACAAGGCAACGGCACGTGGGCTGAGGCCGGCGCGCGCAGCTGACGGCGCCACCTCCGCCGGCTGCTCGGCCTCGGACGGGCGGGCCGCCGCGCGCTCGGTTGCTGCCTTTTCCCTGGCGGCCTTGTCCGCGGCGGCTCTCGCAGCCGCTGCCTGTTCTGCGGCGGCTTTTTCAGCCGCGGCCTTTTCCCTTGCGGCTTTTTCCCTGGCAGCCTTCTCTGCCGCGGCTTTCGCGGCGGCAGCCTTCTCTGCTGCGGCTTTTTCGGCCGCCGCTTTTTCTGCCGCAGCCTTCTGGGCCGCCGCCTTTTCTGCGGCAGCCTTCTCGGCGGCCGCTTTTTCCGCAGCGGCCTTCGCGGCCGCCGCCTTCTCTGCGGCGGCTCTTTCGGCAGCGGCTTTCGCGGCAGCGGCTTTCTCTGCGGCGGCTTTGTCCGCAGCGGCTTTCGCGGCGGCGGCCTTCTCTGCGGCGGCCTTGTCCGCCGCAGCCTTCGCGGCCGCGGCCTTTTCAGCAGCGGCCTTTTCTGCTGCCGCCCGTTCGGCCGCCGCCCTCGCCTCCTTCACGCGGCTCCGCTCCGACTTCAACTGCTTCGCAGCGGCAAACTTCTGCTCGGCTTCTTTCAGCACGGCGTCAGCGCGGTCGAGATCCCCGGCCGCGATGGCCTGTCCGATGGAACGACGGGCGTCCGCGATCCCGGCCTGTCGCCTGGCTTCTGCGCGCTCCTCTTCGAGTGCTGCCAGGCGCCGCTCCAGCAGACCCTGCCCCTCACCGTGTCCCGGCTCCAGCTGCAGGATTTCGCGCAGCACCTCGACCGCCCGCTCGTGAGATGCGGTCCTCTTCGCTTCGTCCAGCAGCGCGGCAACGCGGGTCTGGCGCTCGCGGACCTTGCGCGCCTCTTCGCGTTCACGGGCGAGGTTCGCTTCCGCCGTTGCCGCCAGCCCTCGAAGCTCCTCGTGATCCGGCGCCTCGGCCATCGCGCGCTGGAGGATTGCGAGCGCGGCTTCGCTGCCCGAGGCGCGTTTCGCGTCGCGAATGGCCGTCGCGATCCGCTCCTGCCGCTCCTGCTCACGGCGTGCTTCTTCCCGCTCGCGATCGAGGGCAGTCCGGCGATCCGACAGCGCCGCGCGGAGTTCGTCGTGCTGCGGATCCAGCGCCGCCGCCTGCTCGAGGATGGCGATGGCTTCTGCGTGAGACGCCGTGGCACCTGCACGGGCCAGCGCGGCCGCCAGCTGCTCGCGGCGCTCCCGGGTCTCGCGCTCGCGCCGCTCCTGCTCTTCGCGCTTCTGCTGCTCGCGCCGCTCCTGTTCCTCCCGCTTCTGCTGCTCCAGCAGTGCGCGGCGTTCGGCGAGCGGCGCGGTCAGGTCGGCATGACCCGCGTCGCGCTCGAGCGCGGCAACCAGCACGTCGATCGCGGCCTGATGCGACGCCGCGGCCGACGCCGCGGCGACGGCGGCGGCAACTCGCGCCGCGGTTTCCCTGGCCTTGCGCGCTTCCTCCTGTTTGCGGACGAGTGCGGCCTGGCGCTGATCGAGACGTGTTTTCAGGTGCGGATCCTGATCGCGCTCGAAAGCCGGCTTCAGAATCGCGAGCGCCTCCTCATCGGAGTCGGCGGCCTCGGCGTGTTGCACGGCCGCGGCAATTCGCGCGGCGCGCTCTTCCGCACGTCGCCGTGCGTCACGCTCCTGTTGCAGGGCGGCCAGGCGCGCCTCCAGAGCGTCCTCGACGTCGCGGCGTCCGGCATCGAGCTCTCGCGCTTCTTCGAGGAGAGCGATCGCGGCCTCATGGTCGGGACGCTGCCCCGCCTCGGTGAGCAGGGCCTCGATTCGACGTCGCAGCTCATCGGCGCGCCGGATCTCTTCGCGCTCGAGTTCGAGCGCCGCCCGCCGGTCTTCGAGCGCCGCCCGCACGTCCTCCCGATCTGCGCCAATCGAACCGAGCGACGCGAGAATCGCGATCGCGGCCTCGTGCGTCCCCTCCGCCGCCGCCCGCGACAAGGCCTCACCGATCAGCCGCTCGCGCTCCTGCGCCTGACGAGCTTCTTCACGCTCGACCTCGAGGGCGTGCTGCCGTTCCGCGAGCCGATCGGCGGCGTCCGCTCGCGCCGGGTCGATCGCGAGGGCCTCGCGCAAATGAGTGATGGCCTCTTCGTGCGACGCTGCCTCGTTAGCCCTGGCGATCGCCTCGTCCACCCGCTGCCGGCGTGCGCGTTCCGCCTCACGCTGGAGCCGCGTTTTTTCGCTTTCCAGCGCCTCGAGAGTTGCGGCGACGTGCGGGTGGTCGTCTTCGAATGCCGCCAGGATCGCCAGCGCCCGATCGTGCTCCCCCGCTTCGAAGACCCGCCGTGCCTCGTCGGCCGTGTCCGCCGCGCGCTCGTCGAGGGCTGCCTGCCGTGCCCGGGCCATCCCGTCCTCGGCCTCGTGCCGGATTCGGGTCGCGGTCTCGCTGCCAGGCGCGCTCCGAAGGACTTCCTCCGCGGCGTTCAGCGCCTCCTCGTAGTCCCCGCGGCTGAGCGCGCTCCGTGCCCGCTCGGTCGCCAGGTGGACCGCCTCGAGCCGCTGCCGTTCCCGATCGCGTTCGAGTCGAAGACGGTCGAGCGTGTCCCGCAGCTCGACAGCCGCCGGCGAGCCGGGCGCAATGGTCAGCGCCTGCTCGCACAGACCGAGCGCCTCGGTGAGGGATCCCGCTTCGATCAGCTCGCCGGCCCGCTTCACCAGTTCCTGGACCGAGTGCTCGTCGAGCGCCGCACGGGCATGATCGATGATCTCTGCCGCCGTCGGGCTGTCCGGGTCGAGCAAAAGGGCATGCTCGGCAGACGAGATGGCGTCCTCGAACTCCAGGGCATCCAGGGCCTGCTTCGCACGTTCCAGGTGGGCCGCGAGTTGCGTCGCGCGGAGCCGCGCCAGCGCCTCGGGTGGTGTTCCGCGGCGGCCGGCCTGGCTCGACCGCTTCTCCGGCGGCCGCTCGACGGCGACGGTCTCCTTGTCAGGATTGACGACGATCGTTTCGTCCGACTCGTCCACCCGCTGCCGGGCACGCTGCAGATCCCGTCGCATCGCGGCCAGGTCCTGGTAGCGGACCTGCGGGTCCTTCTCGAGCGCGTGACGGACGACTTCGACGACCTCCCCGTCGAGGTTCGGGCAGATCGTGTCGAGCCCGGGAGGGTGCTCGTAGAGGATGCGATTGATGATCCCGGTGTGCAGGCCGCCGGGGAACGCCTGGCGCAGCGCCAGCAGCTCGTACATCACGCATCCGATGGCAAAGATGTCGCTGCGGTTGTCGACGACCTGCCCCGCAATCTGCTCCGGGGCCATGTAGTTCAGGGTGCCAATCAGCATCCCCGCCATCGTCATGCCCGATTCGGCGATCCGGGCGATGCCGAAGTCCAGGATCTTCACCCCGCCTTCGTCCTCGACCATGATGTTCGCCGGCTTGACGTCGCGATGGATGATCGCCATCTTGTGCGCGAAGGCGAGCCCGTCGCACAGCTCGTCGATGATCTTCAGCTTCCTGGACACCGAGGGCTGGTAATCGCTCCGGATGATCTCGGCGAGCGTCTGACCATGGATGTATTCCATGGCGATGAATGGCTGCCCGTCCTGCTCGCCGACGTCGAAAATCGTGACGATGTTGGGGTGGCGGAGGCGGGCGACCGAACGGGCCTCGCGGTCGAACCGCTCGCGGAGCTCCTCCATATCCTCGCGCAGCAGCTTGATCGCAATCTGGCGCTCGAGCACCGGATCCCAGGCGAGATACAACGAGCCCATGCCGCCGCGTCCGATGCGGTTGATGACCTTGAACCGACCGATGGTGGCAGGCGATTGACTCACGGGCGTGAGGAGCGTCACAGCCCGGCGCTGACCGAGCAGCAATCGGTCGGCTCGCAGGACGTCGGGCGGAAAGATGCTACCACGGCAGCACGGCGCCCTCGGCCCCGTCCCGGGTCCGCACTCCGCAGCCCGCCAGCCCGCAGCCCGCAGCCCGCAGCCCGCAGCCCGTGGCCCGCGCAGCACGCAGTCCGCAGCCCGCAGCCCGCAGGCCGTGGCCCGCAGCCCGCGTTCCGTACGGTGTCTATTCCCAATCGTACGCGGACGCTCGGACCTCGGACCGCGGACCGCGGAGTGCGGAGTGCGGACTGCGGACCGCGGAGTGCGGACCGCGGAGTGCGGACTACGATTTTCTCTCCACTCATATGATGAGTGGAACATCCCGGAGGCCGCCGACGTCCAACTGCGGACAATGGGCGAGAACTCCCTCTCTTTGCTGCAGGGCACGGTCAGCCTGCTGATCCTCCGCGCCCTGCAGAAAGGGCCCGCGCACGGATACTCAATCACCCGGTGGATTCACGAACGGACCGATGGTGCGTTCGTGATGGAGGACGCCGCCCTCTACCAGGCCCTGCATCGGCTCGAAGCGAGGGGGTTTATCGAGGCGGAGTGGGGGACCTCCGAGAACAACCGCCGCGCCAGGTACTACGCGCTTACGGTCATCGGCCGGCGTCAGCTCCGCGCCGAAGTCACCTCGTGGCGCCGTTACGCACACGCGATGCTGCGAGTGATCGACGAAAGCGCCTGAGACGGAGGACCGGATGAGGCCTTGGGGAGTCAAGCGTCTGTTCCATCACCCCAGTCGTACGCCTGACGACCTGGGTCGCGACGTTTCCGCCGAAATCGCCTTTCATCTCGAGATGCGAGTCGAGGAGCTGATCCGCGAGGGTCTGTCCGCCGCCGACGCACACGAGGCAGCGCGGCGCGAGTTCGGCGGGGTCGACGCCGGCATTCACGCGCTGGCGCGGATCGACGCGGGCATCGAACGTCGGCGCACGCTGAGCCGTTTCCTGGGCGAGCTGCGGCAGGATGCCTCGATGGGCGCGCGCCTGCTGGTGCGCAGTCCCGGATTCGCGGTCGTCGCCATCCTCACCCTGGCGCTCGGGATCGGCGCGAATACCACGATCTACAGCGGGCTCGACGCCGCGTTGCTGCGGCCCCTGCCGTACCCCTCGCCGGATCGGCTGGTGCTGGTGTCCGAAACGCGGGAGGACGGTGGCGCGAACAGCAGCTCTGGCGGCGCTTTCCTCGATTGGCGCGAGAGCCGCGGCGGGTTCGAGGCGCTCGTGCTGACGGGCCGTGCCACCGTCAACCTGCGGCAGGGAACGACCGCGGAACGCCTGGTCGGGATGGAGGTCTCGCACGAGTTCCTGCAGGTGCTCGGGATCGCCCCTCTTCTCGGCCGAGGTTTTCAGCCGGAGGACGATCGTCCCGGCGGCCACAAGGCGGTCGTGATGCTCACCGAGGAGTTGTGGCGTTCCCGCTTCAATGCCGATCGCTCACTCATCGGTCGCACGATCCTGCTGGATGAAATGCCGCACGAGGTCATCGGCGTGCTGCCCCGCCGGGGGTGGATGCTGAAAGACGTGACGTTCTTCGTGCCCGCGGTGCTTGCGCCGGGCACCGATCGTGCCCGGCGCGCCCCGCATTGGGCCGGCGTGTTCGGCCGCCTTGCCCCGGGCGTGACGGCGGCGCAGGCACAGTCCGAGCTTCTTGCTGTCAAGGCTCGACTGAACGATCAGTATCCTGCTTTCAAGAAGCGCTGGGGCGTGAGCGTGCAGCCCGTCACGGACGTCATCGCCGGCCTGACCCGCACGCCGATGCTCCTCCTGCTCGGGGCTGTCTCGGTCGTGCTGCTCATCGCGTGCGCGAACGTCGCGAACCTGCTGCTGGCACGGAGTTGCCACCGGCAGCAGGAGCTCGCCGTGCGGGCGGCGCTCGGGGCGAGCGGGGCACGACTCGTGCGCCAGGTGCTGACCGAGAATCTCGTGCTCACGCTTCTCGGCGGCACGGCTGGAGTGCTGCTGGCGTACGGCGGGGTCGAGGTGCTGCGATGGCTCACGGCCGATGCCCTGCCGCTGGAATTCGCGCCACGGCTCGACCATCGTGTACTCGCCGGCGCGCTGGCCCTGACGCTGCTCACAGGGCCCCTCGTCGGCCTGTTGCCGGCGCTGCGGGCACGCCGTCCCAATCCTGGTGCCGCGATGAGTGGCGGCAGCAAGGGTGTGGCGGGCGGCGGCAGCCAGCGGACCAAGGCGGCGCTGGTCGTGTTCGAGGTGGCCCTCACCGTCACTCTGCTGGCGTCGGCTGGACTGCTGCTGCGGAGTCTGGCCAACGCGGCGTCTGCCGATCCCGGATTTCAGCCCGATCGCGTCCTGGCGTTCGACATCTCACTGCCCGATGCGTCGTACGCCTCGCGAGAGCGCCGGCTCGTCTTTGCCTCTGAACTGCTGGAGCGGCTGCGCGCACTTCCAGGCGTCGAGGGGGCCGGCACGGGGCTCGCGATTCCTTACGCCAGCGGCGGCTATGGCGAGTTCTTCGCGCGCGGCGATCGTCAATCGGATCCGGTCATCGGACGCGTGAACTTCGTGTCGCCCGGCTACCTCGAGGCGCTCGGCGCCCGGCTCGTCGCGGGACGCTGGCTCGAGGACACCGACAATCGCGCCGAGGGCCCGCGGGTGGCAATCATCAGCGAGCACACGCGGCAAATGTTCTATCCGGGCCAGAATCCGGTCGGACAGGCGATGGTGATTCGTGGCGAGCGCTGGCAAGTGATCGGTGTCGTGAGCGACGTGGTGGAGCGCCGGCCAGACGCACCGCCAGGTGCGTACGCGTACATGCCGAGCGCTCGCAGCGGCGACAGCCCCTCGGTGATCGTCAGTACCGCGCTCGAGCCGCTGGCGTTGCTCCCGCTGGTCCGGGCGGAAGTCGCACGCATCGATCCAGGAGTCGCCGTCGCGAATCCCCGCCCGCTCGATCGCGCGAAAGCGGACTCGATGAGCGATCGCCGGTTCATTCTGGCTCTGCTCGTCACGTTTGCGGTCACGGCGCTCACGCTCGCCTCGCTCGGCGTCTACGGCGTGATGGCCTATGCGGTCGCCACGCGCCGGCGCGAATTCGGCATCCGCCTGGCCTGTGGCGCGCTGCGAAGCGACGTCATGCGCGACGTCTTCCGCCGGGGCCTGACCGTGACGTCGATTGGTCTCGGGCTCGGCCTGGTCGGCGCTGCCGGCGCCGCACGGCTGATTGGCAGCCAGCTCTTTCGGGTCGGCGCCACCGATCCGTTCGTCGCGGCAACGACGGCAGCGACTGTGATGGGCGCCGCGCTTGCCGCATGCTGGCTTCCGGCCTGGCGCGCGTCGAGGATCGATCCTGCTTCAGCATTGCGCGCTGATTAGGACCCCTTCAGAAGTTTTGGTCACATCACGCGAAGAAATGGCCCCGTCTGGTATCACAATGGAGGCGCGGTTGAAACTCGATTGGAGGTTAGTCTCGTGAATTGTCCCTGTGCCTGGATACCCGCCGTGACGTTGTGCGTTTCGACCCTGATGGCGGCCGACGCCAACGCTCAGACTCAGCCTTCGCAATCGTCGTGGAACGCGGAAGTGGCCATCGGGTGGGACATCGGTCTCAGCGGCGACTTCCTGGCGGCCGGTATCGGGACCCTCAACAACATCCCCGTGGTCTTCCAGTCACAGCCGTTCGACGACGTGTACGGCAACGGCCTGATGTGGCAGTTCAGCGGCGGCTATATGGTGGATGAGATTAACGAGGTGCGCGCGCAGGTCAGCTTCGAGCACGTGAGCGCCGATGTCGTCGATCTCGGCACCGCCGGAGCCTTCGGCCTCGTCGGCACGTTTGCCGACTACGACGCGTGGAGCATCGAGGCCGGCGGCCGCCACTACTTCGCCAAGCGCAGCGAGCGCGTGCGGCCGTATGCGGGTGCGGCGATTGGCGTGGCGATTATCGGCGAAATCGACGGCGTCCTCGCATCTCCGCAGGCTGGACTGGCGCGGTATGCCACGGACTTCTACGACGGCACGGCCGCGTTCATGTTCGGAATCAACGGGGGCGCGCTCTACGCGCTCAACGAACGCTTCGACGTGAACGGGCAGATTGGCTTCCGGTACAACAGCGGTCTCTCGGCGATCGACGCCTTCGCCGGGACGGGCCTCGAGAACGTCAACGACAAGAGCTCGCGCTGGACGATGCCCATCACATTCGGTCTGCGGGTGAAGTTCTAGCCAAGCACTTGCGAACGACAGCCGCTGAGGTTTTTTGCAAGAGGACAGGAGTTCAGGAGATCAGGGATCAAGAGAATTCCTCCTCATCTCCTATCCTCCTGCTGAGAAAGATCAGCGGCTGTCGCCCGTCTACGCCGGATTCCACCATTTCGACAGGCTCTGATCCGGGATGCGCGGGCGGTCGGCGTAGTGCGACGTGTCGTTGAAGAGCATGAGCCGGACCCGCACCGGATCCCGGAAATCGACGACGTTCAGGCAGGCGGGCGCCTGATCGAGGCGATCACGGTAGCCGCGCGGATCGAAGGCGAGCAGGCTGCTCAGCACCAGCCGCAGCGTCGCCTTGTGCGAAACGACGAGGATGCGGCCGCCGGGGTGCTCGGTGACGATCTCGCGAATCACGGGCAGGGCGCGCGCGAGCACGCCCACGCCTGACTCGCCGCCTTCTGGCGCGAAGGTAAACGGGTCGGCTTCCCATGCGGCGTACTCCGAGGTGAATTGCGCCTCGACGTCCTTCCGCTTGAGACCTTCCCAGTGTCCGTGGCCGATCTCCCGCAGCCCGTCGCGGGTGATCGGGTCGAGGCCGCAACAGTCCCCGATGATGCGGGCGGTGTCGACGGCCCGGGAGAGCGGGCTCGCATAGGCGGCGGTGAGGCCTTGCTGCGACAGGCGCTCGCCGAGCCGCGCGGCCTGCCACCGCCCAAGATCCGAGAGCTCCGCGCCGCTCGAGCCCGAAAAGCGATCCTCTTCGGTCGCCGTGGTGGCACCGTGCCGCACCAGAAACAGTCGTGTGACGTTCATGGCCGCTGCCTCGACAGTGTGAATTATCCGTGGTTCGCAGCCCGCAGCCCGCAGCCCGCAGCCCGCAGCCCGCAGCCCGCAGCCCGCAGCCCCGCAGCCCGGACTGCGGACCACGGACCGCGGACAGCGGATCTGATCAAGGTTTTGACAGCTTCCCAAACGCAGCCGCCATCGACGTCGCGGGGGCATTCGGGCGTGGAGCGTTCTTGTCGGGAGAAGGGGTACGCGGCGGCGGCTCTCGCATCGACGGCTGGCGCGCGCCCGCTCCGATTGCCTGGCCCCGGCCGTCCGCCGGCGCCTGATTGAGCTTCATCGTCAGGGCGATCCGGCGCCGCTTCAAGTCGACGTCGACAACCTTCACCTTGACGATGTCGCCCGCCTTCACGACCTCGCGCGGATCCTTCACGAAGCGATCGGCCAGCTGTGACACGTGCACCAAACCGTCCTGATGCACGCCGATGTCCACGAACGCTCCGAAGTTCGCGACGTTGGTGACCACCCCTTCGAGCAGCATGTCCACCTCGAGGTCGCTCATCTCGTGGACCCCCTCCTTGAAGGCAGCCGTGCGGAACTCCGGGCGCGGGTCGCGCCCGGGCTTCTCGAGCTCGGTGAGGATGTCCTTCACGGTTGGTACGCCGAACTGCGCATCCGCGAACGATTCGGGCGTCAGCGTACGAAGCACGGCGGACGTGCCAATCAGCTCGCGCACTGGAAGTCCGGTGCGCGCCGCGATGCGCTGCACGACCGGGTACGCTTCCGGGTGAACGGCCGACGCATCGAGCGGGTTGTCGCCGTTCATGATTCTGAGGAACCCTGCCGCCTGCTGGAAGGTGCGGTCGCCGAGCCGTGGAACGTCGCGGATCCGGTGGCGATTGCGGAACGGCCCGTGCTCGTCGCGGAACGACACGATGTTCCGGGCGATGGTCTGACTCAAGCCGGAGATCCGCGCGAGCAGCGGCGCCGAGGCGGTGTTGACGTCCGCACCCACGGCATTGACGCAATCCTCGACCACCGCATCGAGCTTCCTCGCGAGCAGATGCTGATTGACGTCGTGCTGATACTGGCCGACGCCGATGGCCTTCGGCTCGATCCGCACGAGCTCGGCGAGCGGGTCCTGCAGCCGGCGCGCGATCGACACCGCTCCGCGAAGCGACACGTCGAGGTTCGGGAACTCCTGCGCCGCCAGCTCCGAGGCGGAATACACCGAGGCCCCGGCTTCCGACACCATGACCTTGGTGAGCCGGAGCTCGGGGCGACGCGCGATCAGGTCGCCGGTGAGCTTGTCGGTTTCCCGCGATGCCGTCCCGTTGCCAATGGCGGCGAGCTGCACGCCATGGCGTGCGCACAACTGGCCGAGCGTTCGAATCGCCCCTTCCCAGTCGTTCCGCGGCTCGTGCGGGTAGACGGTGGCCGAGTCGAGCAGCTTGCCCGTGCCGTCGACGACGGCGACCTTGACGCCGGTGCGAATGCCGGGATCGAGCCCCATCGTGACGCGCTGCCCGGCCGGCGCGGTCAACAACAGGTCGTGCAGGTTCCGGCCGAATACGCGGATCGCCTCCGCTTCTGCCTGTTCGCGCAACCGCTGCTCGATGTCGCCCTCGAGGCTGCTGAACATCTTGACCTTCCAGGTCCAGCGCACGGTCTCGGTCAACCACCCGTCGGCGGCGCGTCCCTTGTTCTCGATGCCGGCGCGCGCCGCGATGCGCCGCTCCGGCAAGGTCGGGCCGGTTGTGCCGGTCTCGTCGGGCAGCGCGATCGCGAGACGGAGAAATCCCTCCTTGCGGCCGCGGAGCAGCGCGAGGATGCGGTGTGAGGGCATGTTCCGCACCGCCTCGCTCGCGTTGAAGTAGTCCGAGAACTTGACGCCTTCTTCTTCCTTGCCTGGAACCACCGTCGACGTCCACTCGCCCCGTTCCCAGAGCAGCTGCCGCAGGCCGCCGACGAGCTCGGCATCTTCGGCGAAGGTTTCCATCAGGATCCAGCGTGCGCCTTCGAGTGCCGCCGCCGTGTCAGCGACTCCTTTCTCGACGTCGACGAACGCTGCGGCTTCGGCCTCGGGCACCAGGGCCGGGTTCTGCAGCAGGCGAAGCGCCAGCGGCTCGAGCCCGGCTTCGCGCGCCATCTGCGCCTTTGTGCGCCGTTTCGGCTTGAACGGCAGATAAAGATCTTCGAGGCGCGCCTTGGTGTCGGCCTCCTCGATCGCCCGCGCCAGCTCCGGTGTGAGCTTGGCCTGGCCCTCGATGCTCTTCAGCACCGTGGCGCGCCGCTCCTCGAGCTCGCGCAGGTAGGTCAGGCGTTCCTCGAGCGTCCGCAGCTGGGTGTCGTCGAGACCGCCGGTGGCTTCCTTGCGATAGCGGGCAATGAACGGCACCGTGGCCTTGTCGTCGAGCAGGGCGATCGCCGCGTCGACCTGGGGCACGCGCACGCTGAGTTCCCGGGCAATGCGTTGAGCGATGGACGTCATGAATCGAGTTCGGCGAAGCGCGAATCTTGCCTGATGTGGAGCGGTGGGATCGTTTGCGTCCATCTTACCAACAAAGAAAACGGCTTTACACGAGCGCGAGCGTCAGCCGGATCGCCGCAAAGCTCGCCAGGTCGCTCAGGGGCATTGATACGCCTCACTCGCTAGCCCGCAACCGGCGATCCGAACCAGCTGGCGAGCGCGTCAGCGAGCCCAGGCCGGGTTGAGTCTCCCACCCAGGCGACATGGCCGTCGGGCCGAATCATCACTGCAGTGGGAGCGGTGACCTCTCCGATTCCAGGAAGCTCCCACTTGCCAACACACCTGGCGTCGATCAATTGAACGCGATCTGCCCATCGAGTGATGTCGAAGCCGCCAGGCTCACCGAGGTTGAGGAGCACCGGCCGGGCCTCGTGCAGCAGGGTGAACACCCGCAGCGAGCCGTTGGCGGTGACCAGGTCGAGATCAGGCATGCGGCGTCCGAGCAGCGGGTGTCCGTCGCCGAGGTCGTAGTGAACGTCCAGGCCGGACATCTCGGCGGCCAATCGTCTGCGAGGCTCGTCCATGGCGAAGAGCCCTGAAACGTAGTCGCCCAGGGCCTTGGTGCGATCGTCAGTACGGCGAAGCGCCATTTGCGCCATCGTGTTGCGCAACACGCGGGCAGCGACCGGGTGGCGCTCGGCATGGTAAGTATCGAGAAGGCTGTCCGGCGATATCCGCTTGATCACCTGCGCCAGTTTCCATCCCAGATTGACCGCGTCCTGCACACCGATGTTGAGGCCCTGTCCACCGACCGGGGGATGCACGTGTGCGGCGTCGCCGGCCAGCAGGACCCGTCTCTCGCGGTACGCCGCGGCCTGGCGCGTCATGTCGCTGAACCTGGAGATCCAGGTGGGACTGTGGATCCCGTAGTCCGTTCCGTAAATGCCAATCAGGGTTTCACTGACATCGCGCAGGGTCGGTTCGCTGGCGGGTCCTACCTGGCGCTCGGTCAGGACCACGCGGGCTCGCCCCGCGTCTTCCACCTTGCCGATCCCGTGGGTACCTGCAACGTCGTGGCAAAAGCCCCATGCCGGCTCCTCGGACGTCTCGACCTCGGCGATCAGCCAGCTCGTGGTCGGATCCCACCCGGGAAACTCGATGCCGGCCGCCTTGCGGATGACACTGCGCCCTCCATCGCAGCCGACGAGATACTCACCCCTCAGCGAGGTGCCGTCGGACAGCTTGACGTCGACGCCCGCGTCGTCCTGCGTGAAACCCGTCACCTCGCGCGCGCGATGGATCGGAACCCGCAGCTCACCGACCCACTCGCCCAGGATGCGTTCAATATGGTTCTGCCACAGCCCGAGCACGTAGTTGTGCCGGGTCGGGAAGTCGCTGATGTCCAGAGGGACGTGGAAGTGCACGACCTGGTGCAACTGTCCCTGCGAGAGGAACCGCTCGGCGACTCCGCGCTGATCGAGCACTTCGATGGTGCGTGAATGCAGACCCCCTGCGCGCGAGCCGACCAGGTCCTGGCTGGCCCGCCGCTCGACAATGCCGACGTCGACTCCCGCCAGCGCGAGCTCCGCGGCGAGCATCAATCCTGTCGGACCTCCTCCGGCGATCACCACCGCATGCCCGGTCATTTCCTGCCTCCCATCTCATTCGGTCTTGGCATCGTCTGGAGATGGTGCAGCACGGCCCTGGTCTTCCCGCAAGCCCCGGCTGCGCTATACTCTGAGAGTGGCAGGAGCGGATACGCATCAACCGCTCAATCGCACGCATCCCACCGTTATCGAACGCCACACCCCGGCTGCATCCCTTCGCTGACCTCGAGACCGCTGACACTCCGGTAGTCCCTGCCAGACCGCACTTCACGTCACTCGGAATGCGGTTCGCTGCGGGGATATCGACAGCTCCGCCGAAAGAGTGTCTAGTAGCGCCCGTCATTTTCAGGTCTCTCCTCGAGGCGGGCATCACCATGAGCGACTTCAGGACCGCGTTCCGCGCGATGCGCGGCCACCGGGCGTTCTCGACCATCGTCATCCTGACGATGGCAGTGGGGATCGCCGCCAACGCCGCAATCTTTTCCGTCTACGACCGGCTCGTACTGCATCCGGTCACGATTCCGGATCCGTCGTCCCTCGTCGCGATCTGGTTCAACAATCCTCAGCGCAATACCCAGACGCCATCGAGCTCGGTTCCCCGGTTCGAGGAGCTTCGGGCCGAAGTTCGGGCGTTCTCGTCGATCGGCCTGTCGGCGTTCGACAGCTTCCTGCTCGCCGGTGACACTGGCGCGACGCAGCTCACGGGCTTGCGCGTGACCTCGACGTTCCTTCCCACGCTGGGCATCCTGCCCGTCCGTGGCCGCAACTTCACAGCAGCCGAAGACGTTCGCAACGGTCCGGCGGTGTGCATCCTGAGCCACGAGCTGTGGCAATCGCAGTTCGGCGGGCGGGAATCGCTGATCGGACAGACGATCCAGCTGAATGGCAGCGCCTGGGAGATCGTCGGGATCATGCCGCCGCGGCTGAGCGTCCCGTTCGGGCAGGTCCAGGTGTTCGCGCCTCGGGTCTTCGAGACCGGCGGGTTGACGACCGCGCAGATCGAGGCAGGGGCCACCTTCGCGCAGCCGATTGCGCGCTTGAAGACCGGGGTCTCGATCGATCAGGCGCGCGCGGAGCTGGCCGCGTTCAGCAGCGGCTACAAGAGCCGGCATCCGACGAACATCGACGCCAACAACATCAGCGAGCCACGTTTCTTCGTCGCCACGCTGGTGAGCGGCGTCGAGCCGACGATGTACACCCTGCTTGGCGCGGTCGGGTGCGTGCTGCTGATCGCGTGCGCGAATGCCGCGTCGCTGTTACTCAGCCGGTTGCTGAAACGCCGTAAGGAGATTGCGGTCCGGTTGTCGCTCGGCGCCACCCGCGTCACCATCATCCGGCAGCTCATGACCGAGAGCCTGTTGTTCTCGGCAGCGGGCGGCGTCCTGGGGACATTGCTGGCGATCTGGGGCCTCGGGGTGATGCAGTCAGTCCTCGCGCCGCAGCTTCCGCCGAACACCACGCTGACCCTGAACTGGCGCGCGCTGCTTTTCACCGGCGGCGTGACCGGGCTGTGCGCCATCCTGGTTGGCCTCTTCCCTGCACTTCAGACCTCGCGGACCGACGTGATCGAGCACTTGAAGGACAGCGCGCGAGGAACGTCTGGTGGATCCGGCGGCCGCGCCCGCCAGGCACTCATCGTCGCCGAGGTCATGCTCTCGATCGTCCTGCTCGTCGGTGCCGGGTTGCTCCTCGTGAGCTTCATCAAGCTCCAGGTCACCGCGCTCGGATTCAATCCCAGGGGGGCCGCCGCCGCATTCGTGCAACTCCCGGCGGCACGCTACTCGACGCCAACCCGGCAGGCCGAGTTCTTCGAGCAGGTGATTGCCAGCGTGCGCGCGCAGCCGGGTGTGACCGACGCCGCGGTCGCGTTCTCGACTCCGCTCGCCGGTGGCGCCCGGACGCCTTATGGTGTCGCCGAACGTCCCTTGCCTCCCCTCAGTCAGCGGCCGATCGTCGGATTGAACGTCGTCAGCGACGGCTACTTTCGCCTGCTGGAGATTCCCCTCGCCGAGGGTCGTGCGTTCAATGACGACGACAGGCCGAACGCTCCCGGAGTCTGCATGGTCAACGAGACCTTTGCCAGACGCGTGTTTCCAGGGCAGTCCGCCGTCGGCCAGGCCCTGGTGGTTGGCGGCACCAATCGGCAGGTCGAGATCGTCGGCGTCATCAGGGACGTCAAGAGCGCTGGAGTCAATGCGCCCACCCCGGATGAAGCGTACTTCCCGTTGAAGCAGTTGGGCCGCAGCGGCATGGCCGTGATCGCCAAGACCTCGGCAGACCCCTCGTCCCTGCAGGCGGCGATCACAAACGGTGTCGCAGCGGTCGACAAGGCGCAGGCGACGTCCTTCTTTGCCACGATGGACACGAACGTGGCGCAAAGCCTCGGAACACAGCGGCTGGTGGCGACGCTGACCGGGCTCTTCGCCGCGCTCGCGCTCGGCTTGTCGCTGACGGGCCTCTATTCCGTTCTCGCGTACCTCGTCTCGCAGCGAACCTCGGAGATTGGCATCCGCATGGCGCTCGGCGCGACCCGGCGGCAGGTGATCGTCCTCATCATGCGCAGCGGCCTCAGCCTCGTCGGCGTGGGACTGATGCTGGGTCTTGCGACGGCCGTGATTGCCAGCGTTTTCATCCGTCAGCTGCTCTTCGGCGTCAGCCCGTTCAGCATTTCGATCTACGCGGCCGTTGCCGCACTGTTCGTCGTCGTCGCCGCGCTGGCCTGTCTCGGTCCGTCCTGGCGGGCCTCGCGCATCAGCCCGCTGGTCGCGCTGCGGGAGGGCTGATCAGTCCCCTTTGAGCACCACGTTGGGATCCACCCGTGACGCGCGCCAGGCCGGGAGGATCGACGCGAGTGCCGCGACTGTCGTGATCAGGGCGATCACCGACGCCGTCGTCAACCCGTCGGTCGGCTGGACACCGAACAGCAGGGAGCCGATCAGTCGCGTGACCGCGAAGGCGCCGACGACGCCGACGGCGACGCCGATCGCCGTGGACTGCAGCCCTTGTTTCATCACCAGCGTGATCACCTCGAAGCGATCCGCGCCGAGCGCCATCCGGATGCCGATCTCGCGGCGGCGCTCGACCACCATGTACGACAGCACGCCGTAAGTCCCGACGACCGCCAGCAGCAGCGCCAGTCCCGCAAACGTGCCAAGGAGCTCGGCCAGCAGTCTCGGCTGGCGAATCGACTGCGTGAAGACGTCGTCCATTTCGCGGAGGCGTACAAGGGGTACGGAAGGGTCCACTTCCCGGACGGCCTGTTCGAGCGTGTGTGACAGCGCCGAGGGCGGCAGGTTCGTTCGCAACACCACGTGCATGGTTGGCGGAGCGGTCGCCACCCATGGACGTTGATTGCCTTCGAGGGAGGGTGCCGGCTGCTCGGCAAAGAGATACAGTTCCGTTCCGCTCGGCCGATCGACGCCGGCCTCCTTGACGTCCCTGGCGACACCAATCACACGGTGCCAGGGATTGTTGGCTGTGCCCATGGACGCGGCCAGGTTCGGCCGGACGCGTTGCCCGATCGGGTCGCGTCCTTTCCAGAGCCGCGTCGCCAGTGTTTCGTTGACGATCGCCACTCTCTCGAGCGATGTCGAGTTCGAGTCGGCCGGTTCGAAGCCACGACCGGCAACGATGGCGATGCCCATGGTCCCGAAAAAATCCGACATGACGAACTGGTAGTAATCGACCGACTCAGACGCCTGTCGAGCGCCGCCGGCTTCGCCCTGGACGCCCGTGCTATATCCCTGGGTGGCCCGGGTCAGCGGAAGGTCAGACATGGCCGTCGCGGCCTGCACGCCGGGTATGCCGCGAAATGAATCCAGCAGGCGCCGATACACCTGCGCGCGTCCTTCCTGTTCCGTCGCCGCCCGCGGCAGCGTCATCGAGAACGTCACCAGCCGCGATCGATCGAATCCAGCATCCACGCGCGTCAGGTTGTAGACCGTTCGCAACAGCAGTCCGGCTCCGATGACGAGGATCACCGCCAGCGCGACTTCTGCCGCCACGAGCGCCCGTCGGAGGCGATGGCGCGCGCTCCCGCGGTCCGCGGTTTCCTTCAGAGGGCTCGCAGGCGCGCTGGTCTCCTGCTGCACCATCGGCGCCAGCCCGGAGAGCAGCCCGGCGGCCATCGAGACCACGGCCGCGAACAGCAGGACGGAAGCGTCGATGGCAACCTCATTTGTTCGGGGCAGGCTGCCTGGATAGGCGAGGACCACGACGCGTACACAGAAATACGCCAGCCAAACGCCCATCAGGCCGCCGGCGGCCGACAACAACACGCCCTCGGTCACCGTTTGCCGGAGCAGGCGGGCACGACTGGCACCAAGGGCGGCACGGACGGCGAACTCGCGGCGGCGCGATTCGGCGCGGGCCATGCTCAAGTTCGCCAGGTTCACGCAGCCGATCAACAGGACGAGGCCCACCGCAGCCTGCAGCGCCCAGACGGCCCGGCCCGCGTCCCCCACGATCGCCGCCTGCAGCCCGAGCAGATTCAGAGAGTGATCCTGCGGCCGCGACGAATCACGGGCCGGAACGTGTCCTTTCGCCCCCGTCCTTTCGCCCCAGTTGTCGAGGAACGCGTTCAACTCCGTCCGCGCGGCTTCGGGCGTGACCCCGTCCTTCAGCCGGCCGACCACGTTGAGCACATGACTGGTCCGGATCTGACGAATCACCGGATGCATCCCGAGGGGCAGCCAGATCTCCGGGCGGCTGTCCACGAGATCGACATCCGGCGGCATGATGCCGATGACGTCGTGCGGCCGGCCGTCAACCAGCACGGTGGTTCCCACGATCGCCTGTCCGGCGAACGCACGCTGCCACAGCTCGTGGGACAGAATCGCGAGCGGCGGTCCGCCAAGGCCCGGGCGGTCGGCCATCGCGTCGGTCTCTCCCGTGCCGAAGAAACGTCCGTACGCGGGCTGAACGCCAAGCGCCCTGAGGAGATGGTCGTCCACAGCCGCCGAACGCACGCGGAGCGGACGATCGCCTGCCCTGATGTTCACTTCGCCGCTCCACGCGCCGCCACCTCCGCCAACCGTCCCACCACCGGTTGTGAAGGCGCCGAGATCGGCAAAGGACCGGTTCATCTCGCGGAACTCGACATACTCGGGATGTGAAAGCCCTGTCCCGGTCGAACCGGCCACGGGAAAGAGACCGGTCAGGCGCATCAGCTGCTCCGGGCGGGGGTAGTTGAGCGGCCGGAGGATGACGCCGTTGAGGATCGAGAAGATCGCAGTATTTGCACCGATTCCCAGCGCGAGCGTGACGAGCGTGATAGTGGTGAAATCCGGACTGCGCCGCAGGCTGCGGAGCCCGTGACGCACGTCGCGCCGCAGGTCGTCGAGCCACGGCAGGCCACGCTGGTCGCGAAGCGCATCCATCGCCGGCACGAGGCTGCCTGACCTGATCCTCGCCGCCCGCGTCGATTCGGCAGGTGGGACTCCCCGCCGCCGCGCGTCGTCGTCGGCCATCTGCAGGTGCAGCCGCAGTTCCTCTTCCAGGTCGGCATCGGACCGGCCGGGCCGCAGCGTTCCCCGCACCCGTTGAATCCACTCGCGAAGGGTAGCCATGCGGCCTCCGTCAGCCTCTCACGTAGCCGTGGAGCAGCGCCTGAATGATCGCTGCCATCCTGTCCCAGGCCGCCACTTCTCGTGCGAGCTGCCGCCGCCCGGCTGCCGTGATCGCATAGAAACGGGCCCGCCGGTTCGCCTCGGTCGTGCTCCACTGGCCCCGAAGCCAGCCGCGCTGCTCCAGCCGCATCAGCGCCGGATACAGCGTGCCCATGTTGACCTGCAGCGCCCCGCCGGACACCTGTTCGAGGCGCGCTGCGATCGCATAGCCGTGCTGCGGTCCGAGCGAATCCAGCGTCTGCAGCACCATGAGATCCAGGGTTCCCTGCAGCACTTCCGCCCTGGCCCGGTCACTATTAGACATGCCAATGGAGTAACACAGCTGCATTAGAACGTCAAATGGTAGCGGGTGGCCCTCTGATCGAGGGCCCTGCGCGAGGGTTGATTCACCAGAGGCCCGGCCCGAAGATCCCCGCACCGAGGAACACGGCCCCAAGCCCGCGCCGCAGGATCTGGCCGTGCGGCGCAATCTGCTCCACGAGCGCCAGCACGCCCAGCGCCGCCATCCACCAGGCGTTCATCACGCCGACCGCGAATGCCGTGGCCATGAGCGCCCAGCAGCACCCGACGCAGAAAAGGCCGTGGTGAAGACCCATGCGGAAGGCCCCCCTCGGACCGTCGAGCCACCGGGTGAGGAAGTAGCCCAGCGGCGTGCGGCAGTGGGTCAGGCAGGCGCGCTTGAGCGGCGCGAACTGGTAAAGGCCGGCGACGACGAAAATGACCGCACCCACCCACGGGACGACGACGTCGCCCGACGCTGCCATGAGTGCCATCCCCTGCAGCGCGCGTTGCAAGAGCGCCGCGCCGATCGCATAGCCAAGCCACGCCAGAAGGTAGCCGGACGCAAAGCTCGCGGTCCCGCCGGGATCTGAGCCGTGTCCTCCGCCGCTGAAGCGATGGAAGGCGCGCACCCATGGCCACGCCGCCGGCACCATCATCGCCGCCATCATGCTGAACCACAGCAGCACCAGCGGCCAGAAGGCAGCCTCTGGCGCCGGGTGCGCGTGCCCGGCCATCACATTGCCGCCGGTGCCGAGCGATCCCCGTTCACGCGCCACTCGAACTGTGAGAAGAGGCCGTGCGAGCCGGTCGTCCTGAATCTCACCACGCCGTCGTCGTACTCCGATTCCCCGAGCGCGATGACCTGCGTGGGCGCATGGATCTGGTTGAAGATGTTCTCGAAAAGGACCGGCCTGGACTTGTCGCGTCCACGAATCTGGGTCACGACACTCTTCAGCCGATCGACGATGGAGGCCCGCTTCACCGGCCCCTCGTCCTCGTACGTAATCGCGCGGAACTCGGTCGGCTGGCGCGTGGCGACGAACGATGCCAGCTTCGCCCACGGCCCGCCGGCGTGGCCCATGAAGATTGACTCGAGAGCCCGCCGCTGCGCCTCAGACGCGCCCTCGTCGATGATGATGGTCTGCAGCCAGCCACCGTCGATCATCCGCTGCGGCGTCTCGAACGCGACCAGCACGCGGGTGGCGGCGAGCGGCACCTCGCCGAACGTGCCCTCGTCGATGCGCACCGCCCAGTAGCCCTTGCAGCGTTCGTACGTGCAGTTCTGACTGAAGTGCATGTGCCCCGGGCAGACGAGAGCGCAGGAACAGTTCTCGAAGATCAGGCCGCGCGCGTACCAGGATGGTGGAGGGGGCATGGGCGTCGGGATGGTACTCCTTTCTCTGGAACAGCGGAGAAGTCGGGGCGCGATGACGGCCGGCAGCTGCTGTGTTCGCGAGAACGTTCGTCCGAAGGGTCCGACGATGGTATCGTCGTCGGCGCGGCACGCCATTGGCTCATGTGTGAGGCAGGCTCCCCGGACCTGCCACCCTCTCCGCGTGGAGATCGAAGATGCCAATGTCGCCGCAACCGCTTGAATCCAGGGTAGAAGCACTCGAGGATCGCGTGACCAGACTCGAAGCGCTGCCGGCTCGAATCGACTCGGTGGAGTCGCAGATTGTTCAACTTCGAAGCGAGATGCACGGTGAGTTTTCTGCCGTGCGAGCCGAGATGCGCCAGCTGAACGAAGAGACCCGCCGGGAGATGCGGCAGTTGAACGACGAGACGCGCCGGCACATGCTGGTGCTGCACGAAGAGGTCATCGGGCGGATCGCAATGCTGCAGGAAGGACTGGTCGAAAAGCCGCGTCAGCCACGCAAGAAGCGGAGACCCTGATCTCGGAACCGAATCGTTAGCCGATCCCGCCAGCCCTTGCTCGCCATCGACGCCAGCCTGCCGCATCAGGTCCGACGGCGGAGAGCTGCCCTGAGTCGCAACAGATCTCGGGTACGTGACGTGCTGCTGCCCGGTGAGGGCCTGGGCCTTCGGCGGCGTTTTCCTGTGCATTCGTCGTGAGTGCCGCGGTGCCGATGGCTCCTGCCACGACATACCGTGGTGTTGACGATGAGAACGCCTGACCGGACGATGTGCCTCGCAGTCGCGCTGCTCACCAGCGCCGTCACGGATGGCGCATCCGGAATGCGAATCGCCGGTCAGGCCGAGCCGCCGATCGCCCTCGTGTTGCGGAACGCGCCTGCCAGTGCCGCGCACGCGGCCTTCGAAGAGTGGCTGCCGGCGGTCTCCCGTTTCTACACCGGTCGTGATTTCACGTCGGCGTGGACGACCACCACTGGATTCTCGGCCGCGGGCGACAGCGTCCTCCGAGTCCTGCGTCGTGCGGCCGATGACGGATTGAACCCGGAAGAATACGACTTTCCGGCATTCGCCAAGGCGGCCTCCGCCCGCGATGCCGATGCGCTCGCCCGGCTCGACGTACTGATGTCACTCGCCGTCGTGCGCTACGCGCGCGATCTTGGGTGGGGCGTCACGTTGCCGTCCGAAGTCGACTCGGACAACGCCTACGATGAACGCCCGTTTGTCGGTGACGAGGTGCTCGGGAAAGTGGCGTCGGCGCCAGACCCCGGAACCGCGCTGAGCGGATTCGCGCCGCCGGGCGTGGCCTATCCACTCGTGAAAGAAGGACTCGCAAAACTCCGTGCCGTTCAGGCGCGCGGCGGCTGGTCCACGGTCTCGGCGGGACCGACGCTGCGCGCGGGCGACCGCGGACCGCGCGTGCAGGAACTCCGCGCCCGCCTCACCGAACGCGGTGATCTTTCAGCCGACTCGCCAGCATCCGACAGCTTCGATGCGAGTGTGGTCGCGGCGGTGAAGCAGTTCCAGGATCGACATGGCCTGGACCCCGATGGAGTCTATGGCCCGCAAATGGTGAGCGAGCTTAACGTGCCGCTGGCCACCCGGATTCAGCAGGTGCGGCTGGGGCTCGAGCGTCTGCGCTGGCTTCCTCCCTCACCTCCGGGACGCCGCATTGGCGTCAACCTCGCAGACTTCAAGGCGTACGTCTTCGAAGGCGATCAGGTGATCTTCGAAACGCGCACCGTCATCGGCAAAGAGTTCCATGAAACGCCGATGTTCTCGCGCATCATGACCTACATGGTCATCAATCCCTACTGGAACGTACCGGCAAGCATCGTGCGCCGGGAAATCCTGCCGAAGGTCAAAGAGGATCCGGACTATCTCGCCCGCCATCACATGGAGATGAACGGCAACGCGATACGGCAGTTGCCAGGACCGTGGAATTCACTCGGCCGGTTCAAGTTCATGTTTCCCAACCAGCACAACATCTACATGCACGACACGCCGGCCCGGGCGGCCTTCGCACGTGCCGATCGGACGGGCTCCCACGGATGCATCCGGCTCGAACACCCAGCGGAGCTGGCGGCCTTGTTGCTCGGTCCGCAAGGGTGGACGCCGGAGCGAATCGCGGCCGCCGTCGCCACCGGCGAGCAGACGGTGGTGCCGCTGAAGATGCCGATCCCGGTCTACATCTCCTACGTCACCGCGTTTCTGGGCCCCGATGGACTCATGCATTACCGCCGTGACGTCTACGGCCGCGACAAGAACCTGCTGGACGCGCTCGCGCGTCGTGGCCAGGGAGCATGGGAGAAATAGGTGAGCCCGCATTGCCTCCCGTAGGGCAGGGCCTTTAGGCCCTGCCGTTGTGGAGGCGCCAAAAAACCAGACGAGCCTGGTCCTGGCGTGAACGAACGGACCGTCCGGGGAATACACGAAAATAGGAAAATAGAACGTCGTGGTCCGGCTTGTTCGTGCTCTTCGGAGGTCTGGTAGTGCATTCACGTTGGTTCGGCCTGGTCCTGGCCGGTCTCTCTTTTGCTCCGCCGGTCAGTGCCCAGACGGGAACCACCGCTTCACACGGATCCGGCCAGGCCGCGCCCGCGCAGCCACCCACGTTCGCCACGACGGTGACGGTGGTCGAGGCGGCGCCGCTCCCGGGCGTCGATGTTCCGATCGAGAAGATTCCTGCGCCGGTGCAGACGGCGGCCGCCGATGAAATCGAGCGCAGCAAGGCCCTCGACCTCTCCTCGTTCATGACCCGGCGGTTCAACGCCGTGTTTGCCAACGAGGTCCAGAACAACCCGTTTCAGCCGGACATCAACTACCGCGGATACACGGCGTCGCCACTGCTCGGGACCCCGCAGGGCCTGTCGGTCTATATGGACGGCGTACGTCTCAATCAGCCCTTCGGTGATGTCGTCAGCTGGGATCTGATTCCGCGGCTCGCGATCTCGACGACGACCATCATGCCCGGGTCGAATCCGCTGTTCGGCCTCAATACGCTGGGTGGCGCACTGGCGATTCAGACGAAAAACGGCGCGACCGCGCCCGGCACATCCGTCCAGGCGGTCTACGGCAGCGACGTGCGCCGCTCGATCGAGTTCGAGCACGGCGGACGGAAGTCGAACGGCTTGAACTGGTACGTCGCCGGGAACCTGTTCAAGGAGGACGGCTGGCGCGAGGAGTCCCCGTCGGACGTCCGGCAAATCTTCGGAAAGCTTGGCTGGCAGCAGTCGACGGACGAGTTCTTCGTCACCATCGGTCACGCGGACAACTCACTCAACGGAAACGCGCTGCAGGAAATCGGCGCTCTCGACCGCGACTACGCGAGCATCTATACCAAGCCGGACACGACCGAGAACCGGTCGACGATCCTGAACGTCACCGGGCGGCGCAGCCTGAACAGCCGGATGGTACTCGCAGGCAACTTCTACTACCGCGACATCCACACGGATACGCTCAACGCCGACATCAACGAGGACTCGCTGGACCAGACGGTCTATCAGCCGAATGCCGCCGAGCAAGCCGCACTGGCTGCGGCCGGCTACACGGGATTCCCAACGAGCGGCGAGAACGCGTCCAATACACCATTTCCGTTCTGGCGCTGTATCGCGAACGGCCTGCGCAATGACGAGCCCGCCGAAAAGTGCAACGGGCTGATCAACCGGAGCGAGACGTCACAAGACAATGCAGGCGGGTTCGGGCAGATGACGATGCGACACGCGTTCACCGGCGGCCGCAACCAGTTCACGGCCGGCGGCGGGTACGACCGCAGCAACGCGGACTTCGTCCAGTCCACCGAGCTCGGCTATCTCAACCCGGATCGCAGCGTCGCGGGCATCGGCGCCTTCGCCGACGGCGAGACGGGCGGCGAGGTCGATGGCGAGCCGTTCGACACGCGCGTGGATCTCGATGGACTGATCCAGACCTTCAGCCTCTACGCGACCAACACCGTCTCCCTGTCACAAAAGTGGAACATCACGCTGTCCGGGCGCTACAACCGCACCACGGTGAGGAACCGGGACGCGATCGAACCCGGCGGCGGTCCCACCTCCCTCGACGGGAACCACGAATTCAGCCGGTTCAACCCGGCCGCCGGGGTCACGTTCAGTCCCTCGAGTACGTTCAACGTGTACGGCGGCTACAGCGAAGGCAGCCGTGCCGCGACCTCTATCGAGCTCGGCTGCGCCAACCCCGAGCAACCCTGCAAGCTGCCGAATGCGATGGCCGGCGATCCGCCGCTCGACCAGGTCGTCACCCGGAGCTGGGAGGCTGGCGCGCGGGGGGCCTATCGGCGCGTCAACTGGAACGCAGGCGTGTTCCGCTCGGACAACCACGACGACATTCTGTTCGTCCTGTCCGACCAGACAGGGTTCGGATACTTCAGGAACTTCGGCGAGACCCGCCGCAAGGGCCTCGAACTGGGTGCGCACAGCCAGATTGGGCGGATCACGGTCGGCGCCGGCTACACGTTTCTCGCGGCGACGTACGAGAGCGATGAAACGGTCAACGGCGAAAGCAACAGCTCCAACGCCGAAGCGGAAGCAGGAGAAGCGGGCCTCGAGAGATCGATCGCCATCGTGCCGGGCGACCGCATCCCGCTGGTTCCGCGACACATGTTCAAGGCGTACGCAGACATCCCGCTTGGATCGAAGCTGTCGGTGGACGTCGATCTCCAGGCAGCGTCGAGCTCGTTGGCCCGCGGCAACGAGAACAACCTGCACGAGCCGGATGGCACGTACTATCTCGGCCCGGGATCGGTGCCTGGTTACGCCGTGGTCAACCTCGGAGCGGGATATCAGCTGACCCCGTGGGTGCAATTCGTCGCGCAGGTCACCAACCTGTTCGACCGCAAGTACTACTCAGCTGGACAGCTTGGGCCCTTTGGCTTCACGGACACGGGCAGCTTCATCGCCCGCCCGCTGCCCCCGATCGATGGCGAGTTCCCGGTGCGGCACGCGACGTTCTACGCGCCGGGCGCGCCGGTCAGGATGTGGTTCGGCACGCGATTCAAGTTCTGAAGGGCCAGCTACTTCACACCAAGTTTCTCGCACACGGTGATGACCGGTGGCTGAGGTAGTGGCATCCCGCGGCTGGTTGGTGCCGCCGGCATCGGGATGTGGCACTGCAGGTAGTCCCGCACTTCACGTGAACGACGCGCCAGCATCAGGTGACGGTCAGCCCCGAGCGGCAGTCGCGGCTCGGTCCAGCGTGTCACGGTGATCCGTGGAGCGCCCGATTCATGGACCCGATCGACGAAAATCGTGTTGACGCGCTCGAGGACGATCGTTCTCTCGCCCAACTTGATCGTGTTCGAGTCGAAGTCCGCGTCGAAGCCGATCGCGATGTCTCCGTACGTCGCCCGCTGGACGACGTGACCTTTCGTGCCCGAGCCCATGACGGTGGAGCCACCCGAGCCGTAGCGGCCGCTCGCGCCCCGCTGGAACCATCCCGCTGCGCCACGCCAGAGAATCACCACGTCAATCATTTCGTTCGTGTCCTGCCGATGGCTGCAGAAGCTGGAGACGACGGTCGACGACACAATGTCCGACTGGCATGTGGCAGGCTCGCGGGTCTGGGCGAGTGCGGTTACCGCCAGCAAGGAGCTTCCGATTGGTATCCATCTCCAGCGCAGGTCCACACCGTACCTCTCAGCGAGCGGAACTCGAAGTCGCGATTTTCAGGGCCGATGCACCGGACACTCTGCGGATGACGCCGTCGGCCTTGCTGAGCAGGTACAGCTCCCCGCTCCGATCGGCCGCGAGCCGCAGATCGACGCGGCCTGAGCCGGAGACCGCGCCGGATCCGGGCAAATCCGGATCCGTGCCCCCGCGCGCGTGGTAACCGGCGATCACGATGGGCCACAACGAGGGATACGACTGCGCACCACGATCGGGAGCGTCCGACGGATCGTCCCACCGGAGTTGGAGCTCGTGAAGCGGCGCCATCGTCGTCGCGACACCATCGTCGGCAGCCAGCATCTCGGAGAAATCGGCCCACCAGAGATGGCCCGTCGAGATGTCGCCGGTGATGAACTTGCCGGCCAGCCGCGGGATCGCTTTTCCGGCGTAGACGAATCCGCCGGCGATGGCGTCGCCGCCGTCCTGCCCGTGACCGTACCGCAGAACCGGATAGGCGGGCTTCGCCGTGCCCGCGGTTGCGCTGTCGTTCACCTGTATTGGGACGATATCGGGAGTGGGCAGGGTCGGGTTGGTCCGGTCGCCTTCGACGAGCTCTCCGCCCTCGCGAAGAGGGAAGCCGTAGTTTTCGCCCTTGTGAATGATCAGCACGGTCTCCCAGCGCCGCCAGCCGATCATCGACGCGATCAGGTGCGGCGTCCTGCGGTCGACGTGCCAGCTCAGACGATGTGGATTGCGGAGACCGTAGGCCCAGATCTCCGGGCGTGCATCCGGTGTGGACGTGAACGGGTTGTCGCGAGGCACACGGTAACGGCCGTTCGAGCTGAGACTGCTCTCGGCGGCGTGCGACTCCAGGTCGGGCACGATGCGGAGGATCTTGCCGACGAGCGTGTCGAGCCGCTGGCCGTTGAGCCGATAGCTCGCGCGAGAATCACCGGCGCCGCCGTCCCCACACGCGACGTACATCACTCGCCAGTCGGGATCGCCAGGCCGCGCCGCCGGATTGAAGGACATGTCACCGAGCGGATGGATCCGGCTGTTCAGCGGAATCCGCAGCAGCTCACGCGCGCGGCCCTCAAATGTCGTGTTGGCTGGGTTGGAGTCGGTCCATTCGATCAACACGCCGTGGTGATCGACCGGACCAGGCGTGGTGACAGGAGTCGTCGGGGAGTAAGCGCCGACGTCGAGACCGGGGAATGCCTGGTTGTCAGGAACGAGTGTCCCCGGCAGCGCGGTTTCTTCGAGATGGATCGTGTAGAAGCGGCCGTTGCGCGCGTATTCCGGATCGAACTCGAAGCTGATGACGCCGCTGGCGAGGCCGGCCTCGGTTGTGAGCTTGTCGAAGAGCCCGTTTCGCGTGCGGCCGTTGAAATCCAAGTAGAGCGAGGCCGCCTTCGTCCGCGGGTCGAGAATGTAAAGAGGTCCGGTGAGGTCGTTGACGAACAACCGGCCGGCGGGTCCGGGTTCCTGGCGCATGACGTTGATGCGCGCGAGCGCCCCGGCATTGTTGCCGGTCCCGTCGGGCAGCCCGGTGACGGGAAGGGACGCGAAATCCGCGATCTCGAGTGCAAGACCTGGCGCAGGTGAGGTCGCCGGCCGTGTGGTTCGCTGGGCCAGGGTCACTGGTACGGCGCTGGAGGCAAGCGCCAGCACGAGCGCCGGAACGAGCGAGCCACCCTGGCAGGAATACTTCATCGTCGGGCGACCCTTCTACTTCAGGTTCAAGTACGTGTCCGGAACGGTGAACCCCCACGTTTTCAGCCGGCGCGCCCACGTGCCGAGATTGTCCTTCGTGACGCGGACCACCTCCATCGGCGGGATGATCGCCGGGACCTCCTTCTTCAAGTGCACCTTCTCGAAGATACGCTGGACGGAAACGTAGCCCCAGTCATAGGTAGGCAGGGCGAGCAGTACCGGGGCCAGCCCATTGTCGACGAACGCGAGCTGCGCGGGCAGCGCACCGACGGCAACGACCTTGACCTTCTGGGGATTCAGCTCCTTCAGCAGCCGTGGTGGCGCGACCAGAGCCCATCCGCCGATCATGGCCCACCCCTGGATCTGCGGGTTGGCCTGCTGCCTGTTGAGTACTTCTGCGGCGGCATCCACCCCGGTTTCGGGGTGATTGAAGGTGCCGACAATCCTGATGCCCGGGGTTCGTGCCGCCTCCCTCCTCACGCCATCCACGCGCTTGCGCAGGTTAGGTGCGTCGGCATTTCCCGCGAGGACCGCCACGGAGCCCTTGTTGTGCAGCACGGCGGCGAGCTCGCGCATCACCGTCTCGCCCAGCTTCTCGTCGTCCACCCCGTAGAACGCGAAGCGTTTCGATGCGGAGGCGTCGCTGTCGAACGTCATCACCGGCACGCCCTTGTCGACGGCGTCGTTGATGGCACCGGTCACTTTGTTGGCATCGGAACAGGAAATCAGGATGGCGCTCGCGCGGTCCTTGACTGCCTGCGCGATGGCCGTCACCTGGAGCTGTCCGTCTTCGTTGTCCGGCGTCATCCACACGATCTGGACCGGGACGCCGTGCTTCTCGCCGAGCTCCTTCGCGGCGTTCTCTGCACCCTTGCGCGCCGACAGGAAGACCGGGTTGGTCGTGCTCTTCGCGATCATCGCGATCGTCATGCCCGCGGAGCGCGGCGCCGCGCCGGCCGGTGGTGCCGCCGTCGATTGCGGGGCGCTCGACTGCTCGCCTCCACATGCCCCCAAGCACCCCGCCATCAACGTAACGATGAGCCCCGTCGTCAATTTGCGCTTCATTGGATGCCTCCACGCACCGCGGTACTCGCGGCTTTACGATTTGTGTGTCGAGTCTCTGCTCGACAACCTCAATATCGAAACCCCCGTCGATCACTCAGCGTCCGACTTCACCTGCGTCGTGCGACGACGAACAATCGCCTGAACGGGAACAATGTCATGCCATCCGCCCGGCGCGGATAGGCGTCGCGCAGCCGCGTTCGATACGCAGACACGAACGCGTCGCGCTCTTCGGCTTGAAGCCGCTGCACGAACGGTCTCAATCCTGTGCCGCTCACCCAGTCGAGCACTGGATCGTCTCCATCGAGGGCGTGCAGATACGTGGTCTCCCAGATGTCAACCGATGCCGACAGGGGTGCCAGAATGTCGAAATACGATTCCGGTTGCTCGACGTTGACCGTGCGTGCCTCCGCGAGTCGCTGTGCCCATGGCCCTTCGTTTGCGACTTCACGCATCAGGACGTGGGAAGGCGCGTCGAAGTTGTGGGGAACCTGGAAAGCGAGCACGCCTGTGGCGTTGAGACACACCATCAGCCTCGGCAGCAGGGCGCGGTGGTTCGGAATCCAGTGGAGGGCAGCGTTGGAAAAGATGACGTCGTACCGGTGCGCCGGCGACCAGGACTCGACCTCGCCTTCGATCCACGTGGCGCGTACCTGGGACGCCCTTGCCCTGGCGAGCATCTCGGACGACGACTCCAGGCCTTCAACCTGCGCGTCCGGCCACCGTGCGGCGACGAGCGCCGTAGAATTGCCCGGTCCACAGCCGAGATCGATCACGCGTTCCGGCGTGGCGATCGGCACACGTGCGAGCAGTTCCAGAGCGGGCCGCGTGCGCTCGCTGCCGAATTTCAGGTAGATGTCGGGATCCCAGGTCATCTCAGGGTGCCGTCGACTGCGCGCTGTGAGTAGAGTAATCCACTAAGCGATGCGTCTTCACCCCAACGGCGATGAACGCCGGCTCGGACGGGTTCTCGTCTCCGCGGACCGGATCATCCGCACCGACGTCGGATTTCGTCCGTTTCGGCCCTCGGGCTTCGTCGTTCGGGCCGAGACGCTCGGCGACAAGCTGCTCGTTCACAACTACGGACACGGCGGCGCCGGCGTGACGTTGTCCTGGGGCACGGCCGATCTCGCCGTCGAACACGTCGCTGCGAGCGGCCGGCGGGGTCCGGTCGCAGTACTCGGCTGCGGCGTCGTCGGGCTCGCGACGGCGCGATTGCTCCAGACGCATGGATTCGACGTTGCGGTCTATACCCGCGAGCTTCCACTCGAAACGACCTCGAACGTCGCCGGCGCCCTCTGGTACCCACACCTTGTCGTCGACGACGCGCGTCGAACGCCCGCGTTTGATGCCCAGTTCGAGAGAGCCGCCCGGTTCTCGCACCGCTACTTTCAAACGCTTCTTGGCGATCGCCATGGCGTTGCCTGGCGGGAGCAATACTTCCTCAGCGGTGCACCGCTCGGTGATTTCTGGGAGTACGCGCTGCTACGCGATCTGTTCCCGGAACCTCGCCGGCTCCATCCATCGGAACACCCGTTCGGGCAGAGGCACGTGCTCGTCGATACCATGATGTTCATCGAGCCGCCGATCTATCTTCCGGCGTTGCTGGGTGACTTCCGAGATGCCGGCGGGCGCGTGCACGTTCGGACGTTTGCGACGCCGGCCGAGGTCGCGGCGCTTGCGGAGCCAGTCGTCGTCAACTGTACCGGCCTGGGTGCACGCGAGCTGTTCGGCGACCGCGAGCTCACGGCGGTGAAAGGACAGCTGACCGTCCTGCTGCCTCAGCCCGAGGTCGACTATGCGCTGCTGACCGAGGACGATCTCTATATGTTTCCGCGCCGGGACGGCATTCTGCTCGGCGGCACCCATGAGTACGGCGTGGAAACGCGCGAGCCGAACGCCGAGGCCGGGCGAAGCATCCTGGCGGGTCACCAGGCCATTTTCGACGCGATGTGGTGAAACGCCCGGCCCGGCTAGCGATCGCCGACCGGCGATACGAAGAACAGCTTCAACAGATAGTCGGACGAAGCTCGAGGGAATTGGAGGCTGGACACCGCCTCCAGCAATTCCCGTGAGACGGAGCCATCGATCCGGCATTCACCTCCGGTCACCATGGTGTCCCGAACAGCTACTTGAATACTGACCGCTCTGAAATTGCCCCTCGGAGCTGTCCGCTGGAGGAGCGGGAGCGCGGAGTTCGCTATTTTTCTGACGAGATCCGCCGACCATCTTTGATCGTCATCTTTCACCGTGCCGCGAATGCCGACGGCGCCATGGAACAGCGTTCGTCCTTCGAGCTCGACCTTCGCGCTTGCTGGAATGTTCCCGGCTCCCAAGCGGGCCGCCAGCGCAAATGCGATCGGCGTCCCGGAAAAAGCCTCCCACTCACTCACCGCAGTGGCACGCGCACGTTCAGGCGTGTCATCCACGCCAACCGTGCCCGAGCGGAGCGCAGGATCCCGAGTGCCGTCCAGGGCGATCTCGAATGCGGCCGCGAGGACCTCTTTGCCCTGGGCCTTCTGTTTGGCTTCGACGGTGGCCTGGACCTCAATCCGCTTGCCAGCGACCGTAATGGTGGCGCCCTCCTGCACTGCCTCGAGGCCGACCGCACGAAGACTTTTTGCGAACGACGCAGCGGCCTCGGTGGCAAGCCACCGGTTGTCCGCATCATGATCGGGCGAACACGAGGAGCCGACGACGGCGGCGCCAGCTGCAACCCAGCCGAATCGCCACTGACGAATCAGACGTCGGATGCTGAGTAACCGCATGTGTATGGCAAAAGGCCGACGTATGTACTGGCGAAGGCGGGCACCGAACAATCCCGGTCGGGATCGAGCTCTCGCCGCGGTCACTTGCGCAGGCGGCGGAGCGCTCGCTTCGCGTCGAAGATGTAGAGCAGGAGCCAAGCCGTTGCTCCCCAGGCCGCCGCGCGCGGACTGCGGCAGCCGGTTCGCTGCGCGACGACCATCGATCCTACTCGGCCGATTCGATGGAATCGCCGGCTGCGACACACCATCTCCCGGACAACGCGCCGCGGGCCGCTGTAGGCGGCGGTGGCGACATCGTGGAACATGACCGTGCCGCCGTCGATCAGGCGCGGCAGCCAGAGTTCCGCGTCGTGCCGCGCGGCCTCGTATGAATGATCGCCGTCGATGAACAGCAGCTCGACCGGACCCACGACCCGCGCCGCCGCCTCTTCGGAGGTCATGACCAGGGGTTCGACGACAGCGGAGAGGCCGTTCCGCGCCAGGTTGCCGAGGAATTCGTCGAGTGTTTCGGCGCCGGGAGACTCACGCGAGCGGCGGTGCGGATCGATGGCATAGACGCGACGGTCGGCGAGACGGGCGCCCGATGCGAGCCACGTGGTCGATCGCCCTTTCCACGATCCGATTTCCACGATCGCGCCGCGGCCGGTCGTGGCTGCCGCCGCCCTGAAGAGTGCGCGACCCTGAGCGTCGCTCAGCCAGCCTTCGACGGAAGCCGCCCGCTGGCGCGCGCGTTCGGCCTCCTCCTCCAGAGTCGCCGCTGAATACGTCACGGAAGGCTGATCTGGGCGGGCAGACGTGGCAGATTCTGCACTCGTCAGACCGTCATCCTGTTGCATGTTCTCGTCGAGTCAATGGATGCGTGAGTGAGATGTCGAACAAACCGGTGCGGCAGAGCGCTCGCATCGACGATGTAAAATGCCATGCAGCACACTATGCCGGCCCGCGCGCGTCTGGTCACCGCCGAAGAGTTCGCACGGATTCCGGACGACGACCAGCACTACGAGCTCGTCGAGGGCCGGGTCGTTCGGATGAGCCCGCCAGGTTTCCGTCACGGCCTTGTTGCGACACGCATCGCCGCGCTGCTGTATCAGCACGTTGAGGCGCGTCGCCTGGGAGCTGTCCTCACGCCCGCGGGATTCTGGCTCGCAACCGACCCCGACACGGTGAGAGAGCCGGATATCGCGTTCGTCCGCGCGGAACGCATGCCAGCAACAGGTCCCCTGGACGGTTTCTGGCCGGGTCCGCCCGATCTCGCCGCCGAAATCCGTTCGCCTCGCGATCGGCTGGCGACAATCATCGACAGAGTCCGCGACTATCTCGCGCGTGGCGTCCGCGCCGTCTGGGTCGTCGATCCGAAAAAGAAGACCGTGACCGTCCACCGAGGTGAATCGGAGCCCGTGACCCTGGGCATGGACGACGAGCTCGACGCCGGCGAAATCGTGCCGGGATTCACCTGCGCGGTCCGCCGGTTTTTCGAGTAGCCCACCCGGCTGCTAAGACCCTTTGCGACGTTTGGACTGATTGAAGAACACGAAGGTGCCGCTCGGTCCCGACGTCACGATATCGATCGTGCCGTCCTTGTTCAGATCGCCAACGTCGATGTGCGATCCAACGCCCGATCGATTGTGGATCAGCTCGGGAACGAACTCCGCGCCCCCGTTCGCCTTTGGATTCCGGACCACTTTGTAGACGTAGAGCACGGGTGCGCTCCAGTTGTCGGGATCGGTGTACTGGAAATGCGAGTGATGACGCTTTCCAGTAATCAGGTCGGGAATCCCGTCGAGGTCGATATCGGCAAATGTCGTGGCGTGAGGCTGTGTGAAGGTCACGCCGCCGGCGTTCTTGTCGAGGAAGCCGTCCATGATCGTGTGACGGACGAATGAAATCGTGCCGGCCGCATCGCGTTTCTGCTCGTGCCACGCGAGGCCGAAGCCGTGACCTTCCAGCGCCGTCACGACGTCGTTCAGCTTGTCGCCGTTCACGTCGTAGATGCCCATTTCCGCCCCGCCCGCGCCTCCCTGCGACGCGCCCCAGCGCGCGAACTCGACGGGGTAATACTTCCAGAGTTTTTCAGCGCTGCCTTTCGGCGGCTGCTTCCACCAGCCGTACGCGGTCACGTAATCCTTCAGGCCATCCCCGTCGATATCGCCCACGCCCATGCCGTGGCTGATGTTCACGCCCCAAGGCCCTGGCTCGGAGATCGTGGTGACCAGCCACGGGCCAGTGGGATTGGCCGGGTCCGGCTTCGAGTATCGGAGCGTGTTCTGGCCGGTATGGATGATTTCCGGTTTGCCGTCCCCGTCGATGTCTTCGAGGAGGGTTTCTTCGTTGCCGATGACGCCGTCGGGCGGCTGCATGACCACGAACGAATCCCACCGGCGATTCTCTCCTTTCGGATTCACGAACAGGGTGCCCGTGCCGTTGCCGGCGTTACCGCTCATGTTGAGGACGTCGGGCCAGCCATCGCCGGTGAAGTCGTACGCGAGCTGCACCATGGCGGCCTGCGGCCATTCGCTGGTGGGGTTGTAGGTCACTCCGGCGTAGAGCTGCCGTCCAACGGTGAACTGCGGGCCCAGGTAGTAGTAGGGCCCGGCGATGACGTCGGGGTTGCCGTCGCGGTTCACGTCGGCAATCGCCGACGAGTACGAGTAGTAGAACTCGTTGATCCGGTGTGCCCGGAAATTGGGGGACGTGGCCTCGACCTCGAATCGTCTCGCGTTGAGGTCCGCGTATGCGACGTCCTTGAAGTGCGCGGCGCCCGTACCACCGACGTAGAGCGCGATGGGTCCGTACTTGCCGGCGCTCTCGTCGGCCTGACCTCCGGCAGCGCCAAGCGATCCGCCGTTGAATCGCACGGTCACCGTCGTGTTCGCCAGGGTGATGTCGACGCTGTTGCTCCTGTCGGGGAAGAACTCGCCGGTTGGACGCGCGAGACCCGGCAGGCTCACGCCAGCGGGCAGCGGTGGCGCCCCTCCACGGCCTCGGCCGGTGGCGGGCGGGGCACCCGCGGCTGGCGCGGCCCCCCCGGCTGGCGCTGCGCCTGCGCGGCCGCCACCACCGCCACGGCCTGCAGACGGCAACGCCGTTCGCGCAAGCTCTTTCCCTTGCGCGTCGAGCGTCACGGCGTATGAGAGCAGATCGCCCCCTGTCAGCGAGACGTAGATGCCCTTCATGCCATCAGCGGTCTTCTCGGCCCGCAGCAGGACACCCGCCTTGCAGCCGCCGGTGCAGGTCACGTTCGAGAACACGGCGACGTCCTGCAACGACTTGTCGAGGACGAGCCATCCGCCGCCTGGCTGTTTCGGAGAACCGATGATTTCTCCGTCAGCGGCCTTCCAGTCCGCGTCTCCAAGCGGCGTCCATCCGGTCAGTGTCGAACCCTTGAAAACGACGTCGGGTCTGAACGTCGGACCGGCGGCGTGCACCGACCATGCGAGGACACAGCTGAGGATCACGACCGGCGAAAATCGCGACATCGGTGCCTCCAAATTCGGGCAAATGGGGTCAGATCTGACCCCCGGGAGCTACTGCAGCCCGAACACGTACAGCGTGTTGTCGCCGGCGACGGCGACGTACTGCTTTCCATCGACGGCGAAGGTCATCGGGCCGCCGGCCACGGTGCCGCCGAGGTTCGCGCGCCACAGCAAGGTGCCGTTGCGGGCGTCGAGGGCGAAGAAGTGGCCTTCGCGGCCGCCGCTGAACAGGAGATCCGAACCGGTCGTCAAGACACCGGCTTCGGTGTAGTCGACCATCTTGAACTCCCACTTCTTGTCGCCGGTCTTCGGATCGAGTGCGCGGACCGCCCCATACCCTTCGGCCTCGGTGCGATTGGCCGCGCTGGCGCGGCCGCCGCCTGGGCCGGCGGCTCCGCGTCCGCTGCCCGCCCCACGCGGCGCCCGCCCCGTGTACTTCGTGTAGGGCTTCCACGGAGGCACTTCCGCATAGGTCGCGACTGCCGAGTAGTTGTCCCAGGCCGACACGTAAAAGAGGCCGGTGCGCGGGCTGAAGGAGGGTGAATACCAGTTCGTCCCGCCCTGCGTGCCGGGGAAGATGACGGTGCCCTCGGGCGTCGGCTTCGCTCCGGCCGCTTTCACCGGCCGGCCATTGTCGAACCCGATGTTCCAGTTCTGCTTCACGAACGCCTTGGCGAACAGGAACTCGCCGCTCTTGCGATCGAGTCCGTAGAAGAAGCCGTTGCGGTTGGCCCACAGCATCACCTTGCGCGGCTTCCCCTGCCAGTCGATCGTCGCGAGCACCGGCACCTGCACGGAATCCCAGTCGAACTCGTCGTTCGGGGTGAACTGGTAGTACCACGCCAGCTTGCCCGTGTCCGCGTCGAGCGCCACGACCGAATCACCATAGAGGTTGTCGGCGGGATTGCGCGGACCGCCGTTCCACCCCGGATTCGGATTGCCGGTGCCCCAGAACGTCAGGTTGGTGTCCGGGTCGTACGATCCGGTGACCCAGATCGGGGCGCCGCCGTGCTGCCACGAGTCGCCGGGCCAGGTCTCGTTGCCCGGCTCGCCGGGCTCCGGCACGGTCTTGAAGCGCCAGATCTCCTTGCCCGTGCGGACGTCGAACGCCGCCACCCAGCAATTGACGCCGAACTCGTTCGTCGCCGGACCGAGGATCAGCATGTCCTTCACGACCAGCGGGGCGACGTTGAACTGAAGTCCGTCCTTGTAGTTGAAGACCGTCTTGTGCCAGATCTCCTTGCCGGTCCTCGCATCGATCGCGATGAGGTGGCCGTCGTAGGTGGCCCAGAACACGCGGTCCTCCCAGAACGCGACGCCCTTCACGACCATCAGGTACGCGTTCGACTCCGGAGGAACGCGGTACCGGTAGGTCCAGAACGCCCGGCCGGTCGCGGCATCCATGGCTACGACCTCGCTGTTCTGCACGACGTACATCACGCCGTCCACGACGATCGGCGTCGTTTCCATCTTGTCGAGATACTTCGGGCGCCACGTCCACTTCAGCGTCAGCTGGCCCACGTTGTCGCGCGTGATCGTGTCGAGCGGGCTGAACCGGTGACTGGAATAGTTGCCACCATAGGTCAGCCAGTTCTGCGGCTCGCGCTCGGCGTTGATGATCCGCTCGTGCGTCATGCTCTTCGCAGATGCCGTCGACACCGTGCTGTCGGTTGGTTGGAACGACGCGAGATAGCGAACGATGTCCGCGACGTCCTGGGAGCCGAGCTTGCCCTCGTACGACGGCATGAGCCCCATCTGGACGATCGCGGACTCCCGCAGTTCGGATCTGTCGTACGACTCGAGCCGCTCGGCAGCCGTCAGCAACTGGAGGCTGAATGCATCCTGGTTGAGGATCCGGCCGAGTACCGTGGTCCCATCCTTCAACACAACGCGCACGCCGCGGTTCTCGGGAAGAACCTCCTCGTCGGGGGCGAGAATCGCCCGCGACAGTTGCTCGGGGGTGCGGTTGTCACCGACCGAGGAGAGATCCGGCCCGACGCGCGAGCCGTTCTGACCGAGGCGATGGCAGTCGGCGCATTGGTTCGCGTCGTACAAGGCCTTGCCGCGCGCCGCGTCGCCGCGCGGGAGTGATGGCTGTTGCGCGATCAGCGCGGTCGCGCCTGAGGCCGCGAGAAGCAAGCCGGTGATGAATCTATTTCGCATCGTCCCACTCCGCCGGGCGCGAACGTTCAGCTCGTATTGCGCACCGCGTTAACAGACGCTCAAAACCTGACACCCAAGGCGCGCACGGCGCGCCCGCGAGGAGCGGCGCGGGGCGAAGGGGCCCCGCAAGCGACGAGCCGGGGTTCGGGGCGGAGCCCCGACTTAAGATGCTTTCGCGTCGAGCGTCGCGACCACGACGTCGTAGATCTGACGCGTGCCCTCGTGACTGTTGCTGGCCTCGATCGTGTACAGCCCTTTGTAGCCGAGCTCGCCCTCCAAATACCGGATGGCGGTCGCGAGATCCCAGCGGGTGTTGACGCGGGTGTGCATCGTGTTCGCCGTCATCGGGAACATCATCTTGAGGCAGCGATGCAGTTCTTCCTGGTTCGGCGCGTTTGCGCCGCCGACATCCACGTTCGAGTACGCGCCGGCGCCTTTGATGATTTCGGCGAGCAGGGGCCAGGTGTCAGGACCGCTCGGGGGCGGAGCAGCCGGAGTCGCAGTCTGGCCTCCTGCCGCAGCCTGGCCGGCCGGTGCGGCCGTACCCGGCGCTGGTGCTTGCGCCGCGGCGCCCGCGGCCGGACCTCCTTGTCCTCCTTGACCGCCGCGTCCCCGTCCACCGCCACCGCCGCCGCGTGTCTCCACCGAGACGATGATGTTCTTCGACCGGCCGTAGTCGGCCATCGCCTTCAGCGTCGGAATGCTGTGGACCTTGTTCTCCTGCGTCGGCTGACCCTGATTGATCATGACGCGCTGCGCGCCGAGCGTGACCGCGTGATCGATCCACATCTTCGTGAGATCGATCGCGAGCAGCCGATCGCGCTGCTGCGGCGCCGAGATGTTCAAGCCGCTGAACTCCAGGTTGAATTGGGTCGCGCGTGATTTCGATTTCTCGAGCTTCGTCTTCAAGTCGCGAAAGTACGACGGTTCGACCGACGCGAGGTGATAGTGCTGGAATTCCACCTTGTGGACGCCATAGGTGTCGGCCAGCATCTCGCCGATATCGAACAGCTCCAGCGTGCGATTCGGGTTGTCCTGCGTGTCGGGCACCTTCAGGATGCTCTGGAAGTTGAGCGTCATGATCGCGATGCGATCCAGCGTCGACTGGCGGATCTTCTTCCAGTCGACCTTCGGATCCACCGCCTGCGCCGCCCATCCGGCCCGCGTCGTCGCGAGACCGGCTACGCCGGCGGCGGTGGTGCTGAAGAATTCTCGTCGGTTCATTTGACGCTCCTGCTCGCCTGATCGCCGTTGTTGTCGCTGTCGCTCGCAGGCAGTGCGAAGGCGACGGCTCCTGACGGCAGGTTCGGATCCTGCGGCGCTGCTGCACCGCGCCCGCCACCCCGGCCGCCGCCCGCACTCGAGATCATGACGAAGTACTGCCGGCCCTTCGATTCGTAACTCACCGGCACGCCGCTGGTGCTGCCCCTGAACGTGCCGGTCCACAACACGTGACCGGTGTCTTCGTCATACGCCCGGACCTTGCCGTCGCCGCCGGCATGAAAGACCAGACCGCCCCTGGTGACGACAATCCCGTACCTCGCACCGACTCCACCGGTGCCGGCCGGGCCCCCGGCGGCCATGGTCGGCGGATGATCGCCGTTCGGCACCTGCCATTTGATCTCGCCGGTGTTGAGGTCGTAGGCGGTGAGCGTCGTGTACGGCGGCTTGGTGAACGAGGCGAGCACGCCGTAGTCGGTCATGTAGCGCGTCTCGGGCAGAGGGCCCTTGACGTCCATTGGATACGGCGTGTTGCCGGCGTTGCCGCCGACTCCGGGATAGAACGGACCCAGCGAACGCGGGGGCAGCGGCGGCTGCGGCGCACCGCCACTCGCGACCACGGGACCCGGCGGCAACTCGATTGGTGGTCCGCCACCGCGGCCGAAGCCGCGGCCTCCCCGTCCACCGGACGCACTCGTCAGCGCCAGGTAAGAGATGACTGATGCCATCTCTGCGTCGGTGATGCTCGACACCGGTCGCATGTTCCCTTTGCCGCCGGTGATGATTGCCTTGATCGCGTCCTCGCCCATGCGGTCCGTGACGCCGACCAGATCGGCTACGCCCGGCAGCGCGCCGCGCATGTTCGCGCCGTGGCAGGCCGTGCAGTATTGCTGATAGGCAAGGAAGCCGGCCTGAAGAGGAGCGCCGCCCTGACCGCCGCCTCCGCCTCCGCCGCCGCGCCCCTCGGGCAGCGTCCGCGTTTTGACGTCCTCCAGCTTCAAGAGCGCAACCTGGTTCACGCCGATGACGAACACCAGTCCTTTCTGGGGATTGGCAGCCGTGGTGCCCCAGTTCGATCCGCCCTGGTTCCCCGGCATCGAGACCGTGTCGGTGAGGCCCGGAGGCGTGAAGGGACCTTCATTGCGCGCCTTGGCGACGCGCTCACGCATCGCCTGGTACTGCTCCGGCGTCGCCAGCCACGGACTCACGTCGTCAACCGTGAACGTCATGCGGCCGAAAGGCGGCGGCTTGGTTGGCCATGGCTGCGTCGGCCAGGCCTTTTCGCCCGGCATCTCGCTCTTCGGCACCGGCCGCTCCTCGATCGGCCACAGCGGTTTCCCGCTGACGCGGTCGAAGACGTAGAGGAAGTTCGTCTTGCCGGCGAGCGCCACGGCATCGATCCTCCGGCCGTTGTGCCGGACCGTGACGAGTTGGGGTGCAGACACGTTGTCGAAATCCCAGAGGTCGTGATGGACTGTCTGGTAGTGCCACAGCCGCTTGCCGGTCTTCGCGTCGAGCGCGAGCAGGCAATTGGCAAAGAGGTTCTGGCCAACTCGATCCGCGCCGTAGAAGTCGTAGTTGGCCGAGCCGGTCGGCACATAGACGATGCCGCGCTCCTCGTCGACCGACATCGAGCCCCAGTTGTTGGCGCCGCCGACGTACTTGTAGGCCTCTTTCGGCCAGGTGTCGTACCCGAACTCGCCGGGCTGCGGGATGGTGTGGAACTGCCACACTTTCTGCCCGGTCACCACGTCGTACGCGCGGATGTCTCCCGGAGGATTGATGAACGCCTCACCGGGGGCGGAGCCCAGAATCAGCAGGTTCTTCCAGACCTTTCCGGGGCTGTTCGACTGAATGCGGGCGGCAGAGCCTTCGGCGCGCGCCAGCCCGATCCGCATGTCGACGGTGCCGTTCTCGCCGAACGTCAGGATCGACTTGCCCGTGGTGGCATCGATCGCCTGGAGGAAACTGTTGATGGAGAAGAGCAGGCGCTGGTCCTTGCCATCGGCGCTCTGCCAGTAATTCACGCCGCGCGAGGTGATGCCGCCGAGCCCCTCGTGGATCCAGATCTCCTTGCCGGTCGTCGCGTCGAGCGCAATCAGCGAGTTGTTTCGGCCGACGAGATACATCACGTCGTCCACGACGATCGGATTGAATCCCGGTGACGCGTAGGGGTAGGACCACGCGACCTGGAGCTGGGTGACGTTGGCCTTGTTGATCTGATCGAGATCGATGAAGTTCGAACTGTCGGGGCCGGCGAGGTTGTCCCACCAGTTCTTGTTGCTCCGGGCGGCCCCGGCCAGGCCAGCGAGCGTGGCGGCAACGAGGCCCGCAGCGACGAGCGGGAATGTCCGATGGCCGAGTGACGGGCTCGCAGGCATAGTGCTGCGAGACTATACGCCAATCAGTCCCGAATTTCGAACATACAGGGAAGATCGAATATTTGTCCCAGTCGCGAGTTCGGGGGTTCGCGGGGTGACCCTCAGATAGTGAGCGTCCTCGCCCTTGCCACGATCTGCCAGCGCTCATCAGCCCGGCCGTTGCGGACGACGATGGCCTCATTGTGCAAAGCGACCGTCGGGCACACGTGCCAGGGGACGCCGTAGAGTGCCGAGCCCACCGGGAAGTCGGCGGCGTGCTCGGTTTCGAGGACCAGGTGCTCCTCGCTGTGTCCGACCGCTTTGGCGTCCTCGAGGTCGAACAGCTTCACGCGCGGATGCGGGTTTTCCGAGGCGACGGCCTTGTGCCCGAGATCCAGGCACAGAAGATTCCGTTCCGGCTTGCTGATCACCCGCGTGAGCAATACGACCGCCGGTGCGAAATCGAGATCCGGCAGGATCGTGCTGTAGCTGAAATCCCAGAACACCGAAGTGCCGGGGCTGCACTCGACGCTCGTTCGTTTGGCGTGCAGCGGAAAGGTCGGCGTGCCGCCGACCACGACCCTGGGGATCGCGAGTCCGGCGGCCGCCAAGGCGTCGCGCATCGTCTCCACGTGCGTGAACGCCTCGTCCGCCGCTTTCTGACGGACGTCGAGATCCGTGTCGTGAATGTGCCCGTCGTACATGTGCAGGCCCGCGGCGCGAAGGCCCGGCAGCGTCGAGAGCAATCGATAGAGATTGACCGCGCTGTCGCCCGGGGCGATGCCGGTGCGGTGCATGCCGCCGTCGAGGTCGAGAAAGAGGTTCACCGTGACGCCGGCTTCCACTGCTGCGGCGGACAGCGCCCGGATCGTGGCCTCGTCATCCGCGACCGCTGAAAACCGGGTCCCGGAGAACGTCTCCACGAGGTGCACGAACCGCTTCACGTTGGGCCCGACCGGTTGATACGCCAGCAGCACGTCCGGCGCCCCGGCCGCGGCCGCCATCTCCGCCTCGGCGATGGTGGCGCACTTGAACTTGACGATGCCTTGATCGAGATGCATGCGCACGACTTCGCGCAGCTTGTTGGTCTTCATGTGCGGCCGGAGCCGCTCGACGCCGCCCGCGATCTCGATCATGTGCCGGATGTTCCGCTCGACGCGGTCTGGATAGACGAGGAGCGCGGGGGATGGAATGTCGGCGACGTTTTCAACGCTGTACCAGGGCACGGGTGGAGATTACATCAAGCGAGGCCAGGGAACACGGCGTCAACCGTGTCGAGGCTCGCCCTAGGTCCGCTCGCGTCCGAGCACGGTGAGGCTCATCAGTCGCGAGACTACCAGCGCCATGTACATGACGCCGGCGAAGGACTCCAGCATGACGAGCGCGCGCGCCATCCCGGTCACTGGCAGGACGTCACTCAGGCCCACGCTCGAGAGCACGGCGACGCTGAGAAAGAGCAGTTCCATCCAGGTGCGCGGCCCCGCCGGATTGATCGGCGCGCTGAAGCTTCCCGGGAGAATCGCCTGACAGGCGGCGAATGCATGAGCGAACCCCCACGCCAGCAGAGTGAAGGTGGCGCCCGCCGCAAAGAGCTCATCGGTGGTGGCAACCCAGTCCTGGAGCATGTAGGCGATCAGGCTGCCGGCGGCGTAGAAGTAGAACACCGAAAGTACCATCGCGAATGCGATCGGCAACGCCGGATGGGGCGCGATGGCATGGACCACGGACAGCGCGACGACAACCAGCGCGAGCATCAGCCCCAGCCAGGTCAGCCACGGTGAGCGCCGTACGACCCGCAGGGCGCCACCGAGGATGACGAGTCCAAAAGCCGCGAACAGGGCCCGCCCGTGGGGCGATGTCTCCATCCACGGGTACAGCAGGATGCCGAGCAACTGAACGAGCAGTAATCCCGCAGACGGGATCCGCTGGAGGTAGCCGAGCGCCGACATGTGTTCAGGGCCGCGATGTGTGAGCGGCAGCGGGGATCACGCTCGGATTGTGCCGCCGACGCCGACGGCGTGTCCAGCGACCGCCGTTCGCGATCACGGTCGGCTGGTCGGCAGGGCATCGCAGCTCCCCTGGTACCCGGACTCGGAATGGAAACTCAGATCCCCAAGAGGTTGTGCTTAATCCGCACGTACCCCCGTTCCCGCGCCCAGAGATCGAGCGACACGCTCGCAATGTCGTCGACGCACGGCACCGCGAGGCCGTCCTTCGTGAGGTCGATCGTCTTGATGTAGTGGTGACACCGATCGCAGGCGTCGATGCGCACGTGGGCGAACTGCTCGGCGGAGTAGACCGGCAGCCTGTCGAACTCCTGCTCGCCGCAGGCAGGGCAGACGATCCGGAGACACTCCCACTCGTGCAGGCAGATCGCGCAGAGCAGGGAACGCTTTGCGCCGTGGCCTTCTTCTCTCAGGACGGCGGCAACGGGGAGCCCGGCGCAGCGCGGGCAGCGGAGCGGGGTCGAGCCGGGCGCCGGCGAATCGCCGTTCGCGAGATGGTCGGAGAATGCTTGCAGCAACGATTCGATGACGAACTGTTCTGCTGGATTCGCAGCGCCGCTCGCATCCTTCCGCCCCTTCGACAGGCTCAGGGGCGTCCCGAGCTCCGTCGAGGGACGCCTAAAGGCGGAAGCTACCAGACTGTCCAGGCCCCGACGATCGAGCTGTTCGACCGACTGTGCCAGACTGGCCGGACCGTTCTCACGCAGCCAGGCCAGCAACCCTGGAATAGCATCGACCACCTGGTCGACACCGAATGTCCCGGCATCGCGTGCACTGGCCGCGAGCGTGCGCTGGTACTCGGCCAGCGCCGCGTAGAACGTCAGGAGATCGCGCGCAGGCGGACGGATCGATGCGAGCTCGCGCGCGCGGGCGATCCTAGCGTCCCAGGTCGACTGAGCCGTCGCGCTCGGCATGGCTGCTGGAGGTTCGGATGCGTGGCGCTTGCGGCGCCCACAGCCCGTGATGATGCCGGGCCCACTGCTCGCTGACGTCGCCGTGCAGGATGGCATGGAGACCGTCGGGAACGACGGCGACACCCATGTAGATGTGAATGATGATGCCGCCGATCGTCGCCAGCGCGGCGATGGCGTGGATCAGCACCGCGAGATAGCGGACGGCCTGGAGCTCGCGCGGAATCGATGTCGTGAACCAGAGCACGAGCCCCGAGACGAACAGCGCGGCGCCGCAGATCACCATCAGCCAGAAGAACTGCTTCTGCCCGAAGTTGAACCGCCCGGCGGGAGGCACGAGCGCATCCTCGTTGCGCATGTAATGGCCCATGGCCCTCCGCCATTTCCGATCGTCGGCCGTCGTCCGCATGTCGCTGCGCCAGCTGACGAGCATCCAGCCGATCGCGATCGTGAACACCAGACCGATCCACGGATGCAGGATGCGCGACAGGTATCCGCCGCCGAGCACGATGGCGATCCAGTAGAACGCCGGTGTCCAGAAAGCGAGACCGGTGAGGAGGAGGTAGACGTACGAGATCGCCGAGAGCGCGTGCATCAGGCGCTCTGGGAAGGAGTAGCGGAGGATTCGTGGTCCAGGGTGAGTCATCGCGCTTCGATGGAGGTAATCGAGACCACGGATCCTAAGTTGTTTCCGTTTTCTTCGTTGGCTTCGTTGCTCCGTTTGTGAGATCCGTTGCCTCCGTACCCTCCAAATCTTTCCGCCCGAACCGAACGAAGTGCACGAACACTCCGAGCACTCCCCCCAGCATCGCCAGGTTCCCGATCCACTTGAGCGGTCCCTTCCAGAGCCTCACTGCCAGCGGCACCGAAGGATCGCGCGGCAGGCCGTACAGCTCGGGGCGGTCACCGTGGACGAGCACGGTCACGACCGAGGTGCCGCCGACGCCGGGCGGATCGTAGATCGCCGCATTCGGGAAACCGTTCGCCTTGAGCTGTGTCACGCGCGTGCCGGCGATGTCGAGCATCGCCTCCTTCGTGCCGAACTGGAGGCAGCTCGTCGGGCACGCCTTGACACATGCGGGCTGCAGGCCGACGGCCACCCGGTCCACGCAAAGCGTGCACTTGTAGACGCGCTTCGTCCTGGTATGAATCTTCGGCACGTCGAAGGGGCAGCCGGTGATGCAGTAACCGCAGCCGATGCACTGGTCCTGCTGAAAGTCGACGATGCCGTTCGTGTACTGGACGATGGCGCCGGGCGCCGGACAGGCGACGAGGCAGCCCGGCTCGGCGCAGTGCATGCACTGGTCCTTCCGCATCAGCCACTGCAGCGCGCCGTTCTCGTCGTGCTCCCGGAACTTGATCAGGTTCCAGAAGTTCGCCGACATGTCGGGCAGCGTCTGGTACGTGCCCAATTGCACGGTGGTTTCCGGTGGAAGATCGTTCCACTCCTGGCACGCCACTTCGCAGGCCTTGCAGCCGATGCAGGTCGAGGTGTCGATCAGCTTGGTGACGACGGGCAGGCTTCGCACGCCAGGGGCGGGCGGGGTGCTGGCCGACACGCGGAGCAATTCGAGAGTCGGCACTTACACCTTCTCCAGCTTCACCAGGAACCCTTTGTATTCCGGCGCGAACGAATTCGGATCGACGATCGTGGGGGTCACGAGATTCGCGAGCGAGCCTCGCTGCTGGCCGCGTCCGAGAAAGCCCCAGTGGATCGGGAACCCGATCTGGTAAACGGTGCGCCCGGCGACCTGCATTGGCTTGATCCGGCGGGTGACCATCGCGCGGCCCTCGATCGATCCGCGCGCCGAGGTGACGCGCACCGGGTCGCGGTTCGCGATGCCTTTCTCCCGCGCCAGTTCCTCGGGGATTTCGACGAAGAACTCCGGCTGGAGCTGCACGTTGTACGGATTGTTCTTCGTCCAGTAGTGGAAGTGCTCGGTCAGCCGGTAGGTCGTGCATACGATCGGAAACTCCTCCGGCTTGCCGAGCACGTCGTACTCGGTGCTGAAGGCGCGCACGGCCGGGTTCGAGCTGTGCTCGGGATGCAGCGGGTTGGCGACCGGCGATTCGGCCGGCTCGTAGTGCTCCGTCCACGGTCCGTCGACGAACTGCCCGGGCACGAACAGGCGCGCCACGCCTTCGGGCAGCATGATGAACGCGCCGAGCCCCGCATCCGGCGCGCTGTCCGCCGTGTAATCGGGGGTGTCGCCGGTCCAGCGCTGGCCGTTCCAGGCAATGCCGACGCGTGACGGATCCCACGGACGGCCCTGGGCATCGGCCGAACAGCGGTTGTAGAGCACGCGGCGATTCGCAGGCCAGCTCACGGTCCACTCGGGATACCGGCCGAGCCCGCTCGGATCGCTGTGCGATCGACGCTGCGTCAGGTTTCCGGCATCGGTATAGGTCCCGATGTAGAGCCAGTTTCCCGACAGCGTCGAACCGTCTGCGCGAGCATCGAGGAAGCGTCCGAGTTGCTGCCCCGCGCGCATGGTGACGGCACCGGCGGGATCGCGGACGTCCTGCAGCGCCCAGCCGTTGATCTCCTTGCAGACTTCGTCGAGTGAGGGTTGCGCCGGATTGCTGTACCACCAGTTCAGGTTGCGGACCGGATCCGGGTACGTGCCCCCTTCCTGCTGATACAGCTCGCGGACCTTCAGGAAAATGCGGGCGACGATTTCCTGGTCGGCGCGGGCCTCACCGGGCGGATCGACGGCCTTCCACTTCCATTGGATCCACCGCGCCGAGTTCACGAAGCTGCCATCCTTCTCTGCGAAGTTGGCGGCGGGCAGCAGAAACACCTCCGTCTGTACGTCCTCCGGCTTCAGATCCACGAGCTCGAGGATCTCGGGACGCCAGAACGATGCCGTCTCCTGCTCGAAGTTCTCCGCGACCACCATCCACTTCAACTTCGAGAGCGCGGCGATCGCCTTGCGCGAGTGCGGGCCGTTGCTGACCGGGTTCATCCCGAAGCTGAAGAACCCCTCCATGTCGCCGCGGTACATGTGGTCGAAGATGTAGGCCCAGCTCCAGTTCTCATACGCGCCCGGCGCCGACTGCGGCAGCCGTGGATGCATCGCGTAGCCGAACTCGTTATCCGCCGTCGCCGCGGTTCCGTAGAAGGCCTTCAGCTGGCTCACGACGAAGCGATCGGTGTTGGTCCAGAAGTTCATGGAGTTCGGCCGCAGCGGCTTCGGGGTCACCGCGCCGATGAATGAGGCCAGCGACTCCTGATCGGCCTTCGGGATGGCGATGTAGCCGGGCAGGTTGTGATACGCCATGCCGCAGTCGGTGCCCCCCTGGATGTTCGCGTGACCGCGCAGCGCGTTGAGCCCGCCGCCGGGGCGGCCGATGTTGCCGAGCAGCAGCTGCAGCATCGCCGCGGCGTGAATCAGCTGCACCGAGTGGCTGTGGTGCGTCCACCCGAGTGCGTACATGATCGTGCCGACACGGTCGGGTGTGTGCGTCGAGGTGATGAGATCCGCCGCCTTCACGAAGTCGTCGGCGTTGCAGCCGCAGATGTTCGAGACGGTCTCGGGTGTGTAGCGCGAGTAGAAGCGCTTCATCACCTGGAACACCGATCGCGGATGCGCGAGCGTGGGATCGACCTTCGCGAACCCCTGCGCGTCGAGCTCGTAGTTCCAGCTCGACTTGTCCGCATAGGCCTTCTTCTCGTCATCCCATCCAGCGAACACGCCGCGCTTCTCGTCGAAGGCGTACTGTTCCGATACCAGGAATGGCGCGTTGGTGAACAGGCGGACGTACTCGTCGTGGTAGCGGTTGTGCGTCAGGGCGTGATTGATCAGCCCGCCGAGAAACGCGATGTCGGTGCCGGCGCGGATCTGGACGAAGCGATCCGCGACTGCCGCCGTGCGATTGAAGCGCGGATCGACCGAGACCAGCTTCGCGTTCCGGTTCCGTCGCGCTTCCATCACGAAGCGGAAGCCGACCGGGTGGTTCTCAGCGGGATTGCCGCCCATGGCGAGGACGACGTCCGCGTTGCGGATGTCGGTCCAGCCATTGGTCATTGCTCCCCGTCCGAACGTGGCGGCCAGACTGGCCACCGTTGGCCCGTGTCATATTCGGGCCTGCTGCTCGATTGGCACCACGCCGAGGCCGGCGCGAAACGCCTTCACGAGGAGATAGTTCAGCTCGTTGGTATCGGTGCAGCCGCCGATCACGCCGACCGCGGTCAGCGCGTTGATCGCCCGGCCCTGCGCGTCCTTGACCCGCAGTTTCTCGTCGCGGGTCTTCTTCAGCGACCGCGCGATCCGATCGATCGCCCAGTCCCAGGACTTGTCTTCCCAGGTCCGGCTCCCAGGCGCGCGGTAGCGCACCGTGGTCAGCCGGCGATCGTTGACGATGTTCTGTTTGAGCGTGATGCCCTTGGGACAGAGCGTCCCCTGGTTGATCGGGTGATCGGGATCGCCTTCGACATGCACGATCCGCGGCTTCACGTTGCGCGACTTGTCGCCGAGCGTGTGCAGGATGACACCGCAGCTGACCGAGCAATACGGGCAGGTGGAGCGCGTTTCCGTGGTGCGCGCGATCTTCAGCTCACGGACTTCGGCGTAGGCCGGCGTCAGATCGAAGCCGAGAAGAGAGGCTGCGGCGCCGCCGATGGTGGCCGAGGTGATGAACTGTCTTCGAGTGGGATTCATGGCAAATGCCTGCCTGGTGTCGCCAACGCCTGCGTTCGGGGGACAGCCGCTTGCCAAAACCGAACAGGAGGGCCAAGAGTTCAGGAGTGGGTTAGGTTAACCCAAAAAGTCTCCTGATCTCCTGGCCCTCCTGTTAAAGCTCTTGGCGGCGGCTGTCGTTCGAACGTATTCCTATCGCAAACTCGCCGACCGCTCCCGCGCACCCGTCACGTTGTTGAAGAAGATGTACGCGCCCTTGCGTTGGGCCGTCAGCACATCCGGCCGCTTGTCCCCATTCATGTCGACGACCGAGATCTGCGTCCCGATGCCGGCGTAATTGTTGATGATGTTCGGCACGAACTCAACCTGGCCGCCGCTCTTGCGCACCAGCTTGAACCAGGCGACGACCGGCGGATCGTCGCGGTCGTTCTCGGGATATTCCATGCCGTGCGAGAACCAGCGCTTGCCCGTGACGATGTCCTTCACGCCGTCGCCGTCCATGTCGACGAGCTGCAGCACGTGGAGTTCGGTGAACACCACGTTCTTGTCCGAGGTTTCCCACGTCTTCCGCTCGTCGGCCGTGGCGTCAGGGGAGTCCATGATCATGTGCATCTTCCAGGTGATCGGTCCCTGGCCGCTCCGCTGCTGCTCGAACCAGACCAGGCCCGGCCCGTGCGCGAACAGGCTGGTCACGACATCTGGCAGCTTGTCGCCGTTGACGTCGTAGGCAAAGATGTCGGCGCCGCGGATGAACGGGTCGGTGCCGCGGCCGAACGGCACCGCGTTGAACTTCCACGGCCCGCTCGTCGCGCCTGCGGCCGGCTGTTCCCACCACCCGCTGCCCTGGATGATGTCCGCCTTGCCGTCCCCGTTGATGTCGCCGTAGCCGTAGCCGTGTCCACCCCAGTCTGCCTTGTCGGAAACGGCGTGGAACGTCCAGCTCTGAGTGGGATCGGCGCCCGGTTTCGAGAACCCGATCACGCGGCTGGCGCCGCTGCCGATCGACATCAGCAACTCGACCTTGCCGTCGCCGTCGATGTCGCCGAGCTGGGTCGTTTCCGACGACACGCCCTCGGTGACCTGGGTCATCGGCCAGTAGCGCGACTCGGCCTTCGGGTTCACGTAGAGGTAAGCGCCGTTGAAATTGACCTTGAGGTAGTCCGGCCAGCCGTCTCCAGTGAAGTCGTGGACGTAGTTCAGGAAGTTGTCCGTGTACAGGCCGGCCATGTTGGCATTCGCCGGTGCGTAGATCTGCGGCCGGTAGATCTCGACGGAACGTTTGAAGTCGGGCCCGAGGTACGCGTACGGCCCCGTGACCGCATCCATGGCCCCGTCGCGGTTGATGTCACCCGCGGAGATGCCTTCGGAGTAGAAGCGATCGGTGAGCTGGACTCGTCGGAAGCTCGGTGACGTCACTTCGGCGGCGATGCCGGCAGCCGGGCGCAGCAGATCGGTCACCGTCACGTCCTTGACCCGCAGCTCGCCGCCGTTCACACGCAGCGAGAGCGGGCCATAGATCGGATACGCCTGCGGCGAGCCCGCCGCAGACGTCCCGAGCGACGCCTCCTGACTGTTGCGTCCGCCGCCGGTCGGCGGCGCAGTGACGTCGCCCCGCACCTGGACGTGCACGGTGGTCCAGCCGTCGGCCCCTGGCGTCATCCGGAACTGCATGCCGGGCGGGTTCTGACGCGCGGTCCATTTGTACAGGCTGGTGCGCTCGACTTCCTTGCCCTGTGCGTCGAGTGTGACGCGATGCAGCGTCCGCGCGTCGGCGCCGGAGAGGCCGACGTAGAGCGCCGTGGTCGTCCCGGGTTTCGACGGCTGCGCCGCGTTCCGCAGCATCACGCCGGCGTCGCAGCCGCCGCAGCGGAACGAGAACCGCAGAATCATGTCCTGGTGACTCTTGTCGAGCACCAGCGAGCCCGGCCCCGAGGCCCCCGATCCCACCAGCTCACCGCCCGTCGCCTTCCACTGCGCGGCTCCTTCGGGATGCCAGCCGGCCAGGCTCGTGCCGTTGAAGGGCTTGACCGTATCGGACGAAGGTCCCTGCGCCGAGCCAAACGTGCCCATGGCGGCGGCACAGGCCACAGCGGCTAACCAGAGACGACGCATGTCTGTGCTCCTCTCTCCCTGGGGGGCTTCGCCCCGCCAGACCCCCCTGCGCGCTCGCGCGCGGGGCCCCGACTCCCCGCTCCGCGCGCGCGGCTCGCTCAGGTTCGCTCGCGTGGAAGGAGGATTTTCGAACGCCGGAAGGATGTTCGATTTTCAGCACATCGTCAACTGCCAACGGCCCAACGATCCAAGGGAGCCATTCGAGCGAGCTGGGTGGAAGGCGGCGCAACTGGTTTCCCTTGGATCGTTGGATCGTTGGGCTGTTTGGTAGTTGATCTTATTTCCCCAGATGTTTCCCAAAGAACCGCGCGATCTCCTCGAACGCCTCCTTCGTCTCCGGCGCATCCACATCCCGCATGTAGTGGGCGTGCGATTGCCCCTCGTAGACGTGCAGCTCGGCTTCGATTCCCGCCTGCCGGAGCTTCCGATGGACCCGCACGGTGTTGCTCAGCAGCAGGTCGCGGGTCCCCGTGGTCAGGAGGGTCGGCGGGAAGCCGGACATGTCGCCGTAGACCGGTGACAGCAGGGGATCTTTCAAGTCGTGGCCGTTGGCGTACAGCCTCGCCATCGCGTCGCAGCGGCCGTCGGCCGCGACGAGCACGTTGTCGACCATGTGGTTGGTCCGGAACGAGTCGCCGGTCCGCGTCAGATCGGACATCGGCGTGCCGGGGGCGATCGCAGCGGGCAGGGGCAGCTGCTCCTGCTTGGCGCGCAGCACCGCCGACAGCGTGAGCGCGCCGCCGGCGGACGTGCCGAAGATCGCCATGTTCTTCGGGTCGGCCATCTTCAATGCGCCCTTCCAGACCGCGACGCTGTCATCCAGCGCGGCGGGGTAGGGGAACTCCGGAGGACGACGATAGTCGACCGAGAGGACCTTGAACCGGCCGAAACCTGCCATGTAGATGGCCTCGGTCGTCGCGGCTTCGCCGCCCTGCAACACGTAACAGCCGCCATGGATGTGCACGAGCAGGCGGTTGCGGTTTTCGGCCGGCAGGTCTGCGGGGGTGACGAGGTAGGCCTGCACGCCGTTGACCGTCATGGCTTCGGTCTTGACCTTGAAGCGTTCGCGGAGCGCGGGCAGTCCGCGGCCGCCGCCGGCCGCGGAGAGTTTTTTCCACTCTTCGTCCGTCTTCGGCCAGGTATTCCAGTTGCCGCTGATCGGCGCACCGATGAGCCGCTGCATCGCCGGGCTGACCGTATCGGGAACGGGCAGCGTCCTCGCGGGCACTTCGAGCGGCTGGGCCCCTCGACCTTGCTCGGGGCTCCCCTGAGCTTTGTCGAAGGGGGGGGCCTGGGATTGCGTGTTGGCGTCGGTCATAGAGAGGACAATAATCATCGCGCCCGCAAAGACAAACGCCCCGATCCGAGCGAAGCCACGTGCTGCGACGCGAACGAGCGAAGCGAGTGAGCCACGGGAGCGGAGCGGGGATCGCAGGGGTCCCCGCGAGCGAGCGTGTGGGGGGGCTCCGGGGGGCAAAGCCCCCCGGACGATGATAGAGAAGACAGTAATGGCGGCGCTGCCGAAAGTGAGCGCCCAGACCACGCGCCGGGGTATGCGAAAGGCCATGCTCATGACGCGGAGGGTACGGATATCGCGGGACGAGATCAACCCATTGCCAAGATTGCCAACATTGCCAACATTGCCAAGATTGACTTGGCTCCGGGGCCGGGGTGCAGAGTCGGGCGAATTCCGGCGGACTCTAATGTTGGCAATGTTGGCAATGTTGGCAATCTTGGCAATGTTGGCAATCACCAAGGTTCAGGAAATCCTATGAACGCATCAGGAGTCAGACGGATCACCGCGGCGGGTCTTGCCGCCGTCGCGCTGGCACTCGCGGGTCCGGGCGTCACCGGGCAGGGGACGTCGTCGGCGATCGCGCCGACCACCACGATCAAGCTGTTCGACGGCGCGTCACTCGCCAATTTCGATCCCTGGCTCGTCGATCATCACGATCAGGATCCCGAAAAGGTCTTCACCGTGGTCGATCAGATCGATGGTGCGCCGGCGATTCGGATCAGCGGAAAGGTCTGGGGCGGCCTGCTGACCAAGCAGGCCTACCGTGACTACCGGCTGATTGCCGAATTCCGCTGGGGGGGCGTGACCTGGGGGAACCGGAAGACTCGTACCCGCGACAGCGGCGTGCTTCTGCACTGCCGCGGCCGCATGGGCAACACCGGCAAGGACTTCAACGGTCCATGGCTGATGTCGCACGAGTTCCAGATCATCGAAGGGGGCGTCGGCGATCTGCTGCCGGTGGCGGGCTATAGCGAATCGGGTGAGCAGGTCCTCCCGTCGATCACGGTCAAGAGCCGCAAGGATCGCGACGGCGAGAACGTGTTCGACCCGAACGGCCAGCCGCAGGTCTTCAACCGCGGCCGCATCAACTGGTGGGGCCGGAGCGAGGACTGGACCGACAAGCTCGGGTTCCGCGGCGCGCAGGACGTCGAGAGTCCGGGACTCGAGTGGACGCACATCGAGGCGATCGTCTCCGGGAACCGGCTGCAGTACTTCGTCAACGGCAAGCTCGTGAACGAAGGCACCGACTCGTCGTTCACCGAGGGCAAGATCATGATCCAGTCGGAGGGGGCAGAGATCTACTTCCGGCGGCTCGATCTCGAGCCGCTCAAGTAGCGGCGTCCGGGGGCTCGTGGGACCAGGGAGGCAGAGCGTCGGTGCGGTACTGATGGCTGCGCTTGCCGGCGTGGCGCTGATCCGGCCGCCACTTTCTGCGAAAAATCAGGCGGTGGGCGGCGCACCGCGCGAGTCCTCCTCCATCCGGCTGACGAACGTGGCTGAAGCCGCGGGGTTGCGCTTCGTCTATCAGCATTCGCCGACGCCGGAAAAATACTTCGTCGAAAGCGTTCCCGGTGGCGTCGCGGTGTTCGACTACAACCGCGATGGCCGTCCCGACATCTTCTTTACCAACGGCGCGAAGACCCCGTCGCTCGAGAAGTCGTCGCCGATCTACTCGAACCGGCTCTATCGCAACGACGGCGGCATGCGGTTCACGGACGTGACCAGCGCTGCCGGACTGTCGGGCGCCGGGTACGCGATTGGGGCGGCGGCCGGGGACTTCGACAACGATGGCCACGTCGACCTGTTCGTCGCGGGCGTACGCACCAATCAGCTGTACCGCAACCGTGGCGACGGCCGGTTCGACGACATCACGAAGGCTGCGGGCATCGCCGGCGGCGAGTTCGCCGTCGGCGGCGGCTGGCTCGACTACGACAACGACGGCCTTCTCGATCTCCTCGTCGTCAATTACGTGCAGTGGTCGGCGGACAAGAACCCGTCTTGCGGTGACGAGGCCCGCCGCATCTTCATCTATTGCCACCCGCGCACGTTCCCGGGGCTGCCGAATCGCCTCTACCGCAATCGTGGCGACCGCACGTTCGAGGACGTGTCCGCTCGGGCCGGTCTGCAGGCACACGTCGGCAAGGGCATGAGCGCGTCGTTCGCCGACTTCGACCACGACGGCCGGCTCGACATCTTCATCACCAACGACGCGGTCCCCAACTTTCTCTTCCGTAACAACGGCGACGGCACCTTCACGGAAACGGCGCTGCTCGCCGGAGTATCGGTGCCGGACACGGGCCGCCCGACGTCCAGCATGGGCGTCGATGCGCAGGACTACGACAACGACGGCTGGGAAGACATCCAGTTCACGGCCCTGACGGGGGAGACGTTTCCACTTTTCCGCAACGAGTCGGCAAGGAACCGCGGGACGTTCGTGGAGGCCACGCAACCGTCAGGCCTCGCCGCGCTGACCGTCAAGTCTTCCGGCTGGTGCTCGATCGTCGCCGACCTCGACAACGACGGCTGGAAGGATGTCTTTACCGCGAACTCACACGTCAACGATCGCATCGGCGACTTCGAGGCGCTCGAGTTCCGGCAGCCGAACAGCCTGTTTCTCAACGACGGGCACGGGCGGTTTCGGGACGCCACCACCGAGGCCGGCCTCGCAGGCACCCTGGCCGCGCACCGTGGCTGTGGGGTTGCCGACTTCAACGGCGACGGCCGTCTCGATCTCGTTGTCGTGTCGCTCGGTTCGGCCGCGGAGTTGTGGCAGAACGACTCTTCCCCCTCATCGCGGTGGCTGATCGTGCGGCTGGCCGGCACGAAGAGCAACCGGGACGGTATCGGCGCGCGCGTCATCGTCGGCAACCAGGTGCGGACAATGACGACGGCGATGGGTTATGCGTCGTCTTCGCACGCGGGGCTGCATTTCGGGTTGGGCAACCAGGCGGGGCCGGTGCGGGTAGAGGTGCAGTGGCCGTCGGGGATCAGGCAGACGATCGACGGGGTCGAGGTCAATCGGGTTCTGGACGTCACGGAACGCTGACAGGCCGATGGCAGGCAGGCCTAAAGGCCTGCGCTACGGGGGTACGTTGTATCTTGAGCAGCACCCGTAGCGCAGGCCTTTAGGCCTGCTTTCAATTGTTGCGGTGCGTCATCGCGGCGGTTCGATCTTTCGTCGTGCGGCCTGCGCGCTTCGCTCTTCGGACGTGCGGTGCAATTCGTCCGATCGTTTGAGCAACGCCGCAGCCTTCTCCCGCTGACCAACGCCCGTGTAAGCACGCGCGAGCTGCACATGCAGGCTGCCGTCGGAGTCGGTGCCGAGATGCGGCTCGAGCAGCGGGATGGCGGTTGCGTAGTCGCCGCGCTGGACGTAGGCGCGACCGAGCGCGAGCTGCGGGCCGGGATCGGAGGGATCGATCGCCAGGGCCTTCTGAAGGACCGGCACCGCTTCGTCGAGCCGCCGCAACTGTGACAACGAGTATCCGACGAGTTTCACGAACCGTGGATCCTCGGGGCGCGCGCGGAGCAGCGGCGTGACGGCTGCCAGCGACCGTTCGTAATCCCGGGCCGCGTAGCAGGCGGTCGCCAGCTCGAAGGTCAGCGTGGGATTCTCGGGCGCCAGCTTCAGCGCAGCTGCCAGCTCCGTCACCGCGTCCTGGTGCCGATCCTCGGTGCGTGCGATCGTGGCGCGCGACGCCCGACGTTCCGGTGAGTCGGGGAGCGTGTCGAGGTGCGTGTAGGCCGCGCGCGCGAGCTCGCGCGCCGCACGCGCGCGCCAGTAGCGCGACTCCGCATCGGTTCCAGTCAGCGCCGCGTCCAGGGCACTTCGATGGCGTCCTGCGCGAAACTCGCAAAGCGCTTTGCGCTTCGCGCACGCGTCCGCAGACACCACACCCAGGGTGCGCTCGCGCCCGGCCCATGCCGCGTGGCCGGATCGCTCGTAGATTTCCGCGATTGAGTCGTGGATTGTCACCATCGATGGCAGCTGCGGCTCGACCGATCGATAGATCGCGAACGCGTCGGTGAGATGGCCGGTAGCGAACAGGCTGTCCGCGGTCAGCAGCTGCCGCCAGGCCGCGTCCTCGGAGCGATCGTCGAATGATCGAATGGCTTCCTGCGAGACTGCGTTGTAGGCGAGTCCCAGCGCATACCAGCCACTCGGCGCTTTTGGTGCGAGCTCGGTGACCCTGGCCCACGCGGTGACGGCGTCGAGCCGCCGGCCGGCAGTTTCGTAGGCGGCGGCCAGTCGTCGCTGCAGCTGAACATCGGAAGGACGAGCTGCGGACGCACGTTCCAGATCGAGGAGATCCGTTGATTGCAGCGAGAGGCTCGCGATCGAAAGGAGGAGAGCCGCGAGCTGAAGTGGCGGGAGGAACACGGCCCCGATTGTACTGAGGCCGGGCATCCCGCAACGATATCGCGTGGCTTGGTGGGGCTGCCGTGCTCATGTGGCGGCGCCGCACGAGCTGCAGGCATGAACCGCTTGACCGGCGCAGCAGACAGGATGGGAGCAGCCACACGCCGCCGGCCGGAGTGTGGCTGCTTGACGCGTCGGGGGAGGTTAGTTCTCCCTGTTGCCCTCTTGATACGCGGGTGCCGCAGAGATCTCGATCAGCCGGTCGACCCCGCTCTCCGGATGCTGAATGTTCACGAAAGCCTTGTTCGGATTCCGCCAGTCGAAGTACAGGCCTGTGAACTCCGACCCGACGGTTCCGTTCGACGCCCAGCGGGCCAGCCCCTCTCCCTGGTCCAGGAGGTCGCCGTCCTGGTTCAGGTCGACGGCCAGCCAGATGTCGTCGTCTGATCCGCCGCCTCGATCCTCGACGATGTAGACGTTGCCATCCTTGTCGACGGCGAGGTTGTCGGCGTTCCTGAAGCTCCCGCCGGCGGCCAGGCCGGTGGCCAGGTCGATCGACTGCGGGGCCGCCAGCAGCTTGACCTCATTGGTCGACAGGGTGAGGTCGTAGACGCGGCTCGTGCCGTCGCCGCCGGTGGCGTTGACGTCGGAATCCGTCGTAGTGAAATACAAGCGCTGGGTGCCATCCGCCAGTGTCTGCAGCACCAGATCCTCCGGGCGGTTGTAGCCGGTTGCCAGGACGTCGTTGTCATCCGCCGCGGCCCGGCCATCGATGGTGCCGTCCGGCAACAAGGTGGAGACGCCGGCCAGGGCTCCGCCAGACGGAGTGGTGATCGGCACCCAGGTCGCTGCCCCAGTGATCGCGGGACCATTGTTCCCTTCGACCTGTCCGCCCTGCCCGACGCGGAGAGCGAACGTCTGGCCACCCGAAAAGAATTCGTCACCACTGGTCGCATCCGGGTGCAGCGAGACGTACTTGTAGATGGAGCCGCCATTGAGCTCGTCGACGAAATACATGGCGTGGTTCCGATCGAAGGCGAGCCCCTCATGAGAAACACGCGGAATGATGTGCCGCCATATGAACTCGCCGCCATCGGGTCCGGCAGTGATCGGGTTGGTGACTTCGAACAGACGGCCTTTCGTGCTGCCGGTTCCCCACGACTCCTCGGCCGTCAGGTAGCCGCCCCACGGCGCCCAGCGCGACGCGTCGCCGGCTACGAACCCCTGCGTACCAGGAGCAACGATGGTGACCGTGCGTGTCTCATAGTGGGGATTCTGAAGGTCAACCCGCTGAACGCCGGCCGTCCCGGTCTCGAATGGCATGAACAGGTACCGGCCTGCGTCAGGGCCGGTTTCGTTTGCCGTGATCATGTCCCAGCTGCCCGAATTGGAGTTCGGCACCAGATCCTCTTGCGTTCGACGATCGGCCACCGTTCGCTGACTCCACTTCGAGTTCGACAATGTCACTGGTGTGGCCTCTTCAGGGCCATCGACCGGCAGGGGCGCCGCCGAGCTCGGGAGGGGAGTGAAGTTAAAGAACTTGGTGCTGACCGCGAGAACGGGGAGCCCCATGAGGAGCACCAGTCCGAGAGCCAGCTTCGCGCGATTCCGCATCGACACCTCCGATTACTGCGTTGATGAGTTGTGGCGTCAGTTCGGCGACGCCATGAACCGCAGCGTAGTAATCCGGTGCGACATCGATGTCGCATGGAGGTCGCGAAGAGGACAACAAATGGATCCGTTGCCGTAAACCCAGCGCCCGAGCTCGATGAGCTCGGGTCATCTGGTGCGTGGAAGCTCAAGTGAAAAGCCCCGATGGGCTGCGGACGCCAGGACAGCTGAGCGCGGATGCGAGATCGGCCAGGAGGCGCACTGCGCCCGGCCGCCTGGTTACTTCCCGTCGACCGAGAACGCGAGCAGCACGTTGCCGCCCATCCCGCCCCACTGCGGGTACCCTGACGTGGTCAGCAGGATCCCGTCAGCGATCGCCGGACCGCCGAGGTCAATAGAGCCGCCGCGAGCCTTCACGCCGTTGACGGTCGTGAATTCCTGCGCGGTGTTGAAGTCCCAGAGGATGCGGCCATCTTTCGTGGAATGCGCGCGCAGGTGGCCGTCCATCGATCCCGAGAACACGACGCCGCTGATGACCGCGGGGGGGGCGGGCTGCGCCGGACTGCAGTTCGGGCGATCGCCGCAGCCGGGCGGCGGTGCGTGCCACGCCTGAGTGCCGTCCGACAATCGCAGGGCGAACAGCCCGCCGCCAACCGCCGGATCGAGCGTCAGCCCCCTCAGCGCGTCCGCTCCCGGCTTCGGCGGCTTGAACGAGACATCCGACAGGGGGACGTAGATGTGCTCGCCGTCGGCGGCGGAGCCCCACTCCACGCCGCCGAGCGCACCGCCGCGGCCGATGCGGGTGCTCCACAACCGGCGACCCTTGTCGTCCGGATCCACGGCATGTACGACGGCGGACTTCTGGCCGGCGACGAGCGCGCGTTTCCCCGACGCCAGGGTGACGAGGATCGGCGGCGATCCGAAGTCCACGTCCGGCCCGTTGGCTTCCGGGCAGTTCGTCCGATCGGCTCCGACACAGGCGAGGTTGAAGGCGTCCCCACGCGTCATCTGCTGTGACCATTTGATCGCCCCGGTCTTCGCATCCAGCGCGATGATCGCGTCACTGGTCTCCGCCACGGGATCGGAGTAGCTGTCGCCGGTGGCGACGTAAATCGTGCCGGTCTTCTCGTCGATGGTCGGGGACGACCAGATGGCCGCGCCCGACGGCCCATAGAGCTGTGTCCCAATCTTGTTCGTGCGGGTCGGCTTCGGCTGATCGGGAATGACGTAGGTTTTCCAGGCGACCTCGCCGCTCGCCGCGTCGAGCGCGACGACGCTGCCGCGGAACGTGCAGCAGGGATACTTCGGATCGGCCCCGACGAATTCCTCCGCGGACGAGACCGGCACGTAGAGGCGCCCGTCGTGCAGCTTCGGGGTGCCCGTGACCCTGGCGACCGGATGCTCGTCGACCTTCCGCTTCCATCGCAATCGGCCGGTCGCGGCATCCACGCTGTACACCGTGCCGGCGACGTCTCCGAAGAACGCGGCCTGCGTGCCACCGATCGATCCCACCGCCACCGCCGTCCTGACCTTCGCATCGGCGTCGTAGGTCCAGAACACGCAGCCATCCCGCAGGTCGAGCGCAAGGACCTGTCCCGAACCGTTCGCCACGAACACGCGGCGTCCCGCGATGCTCGGCTGCACCGCGGCCGCGGTATCGCCGGCAAAGCCGAAGGCCCACTTTACTTTCAGCCGGGCGACGTCGGCGGCGGCCAGTTTCGCGGCCGCCTCGGGTTGAAAGCGGGCATTGGTCGGTGAGACGCCCCACCCATTCCAGGTCGCGTCGGTAGTTGCCGGCGTCGTCGAGCACATCTTCGGCGCGGGCGGCGCGGGCGAGTCGCCGACGGTCTTGCCGCTGAGGAACGCCGCGATCGCGCGCTTCTCGGCGGCCGATCGCTGCGCTCCCTGGGTTCGCATCGTGCCGGTTTCAAGTGCGGCGAGGATCCGGTCGGGTTCCATCCCGCTCAACACGCGACGCCCCGGCACCCGCGGCAGTCCGCCATCGTGACACTGGCTGCAATGTTGTGCGTACAGCCCCGCGCCATCCTGCGCGTGCGCCAGGGTCGCCCACGACACAATCAGGAGGGCCCACACGATTCGACGCATCGCTTGCTCCTCGATCCGGCATGGCCGAAACCAGACCGGGATTGTCAAGACGGAGTGGTGGGATTATACCGGCGTGGCGCTGGCCGGTCAGCGGCGTTCGCGGAACTCCAGCCAGATGCCGTGCGTTTGCTCCGGCGGCAGCAGGACCGTGCCGCTCGCGCCTGCCATGGGCTTCAGTCCCGAGGCCAGCAACTGCCGGTGAACATCAGAAAGGGCCTTGACGACGACCGAGGCGCCGACCACGGGCCGTCCAGGAAGACGCTGGCGAGATCCCGGAAGCAGCAGGATCCGGTCGGCACCGAACGTCACCGTTCGCACGCGGGCCGGCTCGGGAACCTGAACGTCCTCCTCCGACACCGAACCGCCAACAGCCCCAAACAACTTCAATTCAGGCGCGGCGTCGTCAACCGCAAGCCACGCGCGGGTGAGCGCGTACGCGGAATTGCGATGGGCGAAATGCTCAGGACGATCGGTCGGCGACTTGTTACGCCCACCGAAGAAAATCGGACGCAATCGATGCCCGATGGGAAAGGTGATCAGCCCATCGCGCTCGGCTCCGAACTCGCCGCCGACGATCCGCTTCGCCAGGGCATCGGCGTCCGGCGCATACAACACGATGTGCGCGGGACCGTCGCCTTGCGCAAGGTAGCGGCGGTGCTGCGTGGTGAGCTGATCTTTCGCTTCTGGTGCCGTCAGGAGCTCGAGTTCGGTTCCATCCTCGAACTTGACGTGCTGGTTCCTGATCCCGTTGTCATGCGGCCTGCCAGGTTTCAGCGCGAAGCCCATGGCGCGATACCGGGTCGCGGCGGCGTCGAGATCGTTGAACAGGATGATGATGTGGTCGAGGCCCGTGACGAGCGGAGATGTGTGCTGCGCGGCCCGTTGTGCGTTCAGGCCGAACGTCGTCGAGATGAGCAGCAGCGCCGCAGCGGCCGCGGGAAAAGAGTGTTTCATCCGCATGATCAATCTCGATCCGATCGCGCCAGTTGGGCGCTCCCGGTCATGCCATAATCCGCGGCACCGATGAAGAGCGGCGAGAGCCTGGGTCCGTATCGCATCGTCGAGAAAATCGGCGAAGGCGGAATGGGCGAAGTGTTTCGGGCACTCGATTCGCGGTTGCACCGCGAGGTCGCGGTGAAGATTCTGCCCCCACACGTCGCCGACGATCCCGATCGGCGGGCCCGCTTCGACCGCGAATCGCGGGCCGTTGCCGCGTTGTCCCATCCGAACATTCTGGCAATTTTCGACGTCGGCGTTGCCGGCCCGGTCACGTACGCGGTCACCGAGTTGCTGGAGGGTGAATCACTCCGCGAGCATCTGAGCAACGGACCGCTGCCAGTCCGCAAGGCAATCGAGATCGCAGTGCAGGTCGCTCGGGGGCTGTCCGTGGCGCACGACAAGGCAATCGTGCACAGGGACTTGAAGCCCGAGAATGTCTTCATCCTGAACGACGGCCGCGTGAAGATCCTGGATTTTGGTCTCGCGCGCACCGCAACCGACGCCGCCGTCACAACGACCGGAACCGAACCCGGTGTCGTCATGGGCACGGTCGGCTACATGGCGCCCGAACAGGTCCGTGCGCAGCCAGTGGATGCCCGGACTGATTTGTTCGCGCTCGGTATCGTCTTGCACGAGATGTTGTCGGGGCGTCGCCCCTTCCAGCGTGAGACGCCGGCAGAGACCACGACGGCCATTCTGCGTGACGATCCACCCGAGCTCCTCGGAACGCGATCCGAGATCTCGCCGACACTCAACAGCATCGTCCGTCACTGTCTCGAGAAGAACCCCGCGGAACGCTTCCAGACGGCTCGAGACCTCGCCTTCGCTCTCGAGGCCCTCTCCGGATCGGTAACGTCAATCTCGTCTGAAGCGGCGCACGCGACGCCGATGGCGCGTCGCGGGCGTTGGCTCTGGCCCGTCGCCGCTGCGGTAGCAGTGCTGATGGCGACGACCGGTGTGCTCGTCTGGCAGCGGATGGGGGATGACGCCCCGCGTCCACGGTATGTCATGAAGACCTTCGAGCCGCAGACGATGTTTTCGGCCCGGTTCCTGCCGGACGGGACGACGTTCGCGTACTCAGGCGTGGCCGATTCAGTGATGCAAACGTTTCTGGTGCGACCTGACCGATCGGCACCGGAACCGATTGGCAACGCGGGTAGTGAGCTCCTGGCGATTTCCAGTTCGGGCGAGCTCGCCGTGCTCGTGGACTCCGTGGCGGACCGCGGAATGACTTTGGGAACGTTGGCCCGGCTGAGTATCGGCGGCGCCCCTCGCCGCGTTCGCGAGCGGATCCGCTGGGCGGATTGGGGTCCTGATGGCAACTCGATGGCGATCGTGCAGGATCTCGGTGGGCGCGACCGCCTCGAGTACCCCATCGGGACGATGCTGTACGAGACGCCAGGGATGATCAGCATGGTGAGGGTGTCGCCCGACGGTGCACGAGTGGCCTTCAGCGATCATCCGCTGCGCGGAGACATTCGCGGGTGGATCAAGGTTGTCGATCGGTCTGGCCGTGTCGTGAGCCTCGCGGGTGAGTACACGGCGCAGTACGGTCTCGCCTGGTCGCCCGATGGCAGATCGGTCGTCTTCAGTGCATCGACAGGAGATCTGGATCAGCCGACCTGGGTCCGGAGGGTCTATACCGTTCCGGCGTCGGGCCGCGCGCCTGCGCAGCTTCTGCTCGACGCGCCCGGCGGTTTGCATGTGAACGACGTCAACGCGCGCGGGGATCTGCTTGCCGGTCGGTCTGACATCGGCACCGGCATCATGGTTCAGCCACCGGGCGCTCCTCGGGAACGCAATCTGTCATGGATGTCCGGCTCGATTGCGCCGTTGTTGTCCCGTGACGGCAGCCTGGTTGCGTTCCAGCGCGAAGGCGCAGGGGCACGAGGTGGGCCCGACATTCTCCTGAGAAACACTGACGGATCACCGGCCTTGAGTGTCGGGCAAGGCAACGTGCTTGGCTTGTCACCGGACGGCTCCAGAGTCCTGGCGCTCGCCATCACGCCCAGCGATCTCGTGGTGTACCCCACGGGCGCTGGTGAGCGAACGGTCCTGAGCAGGGGGCCGATCGAGTCGTACCTGCCCGTAGGCGCCTGGTTCCCGGACGGCCAGCGCATTCTCACGTGTGGCAGCGAAAAAGGCGGTGGACCGAGATGCTACGAGCAGCGCGTCGATGGATTGCCGAAGGCCGTCACTCCGGAGGGACTCGTCGGCGCCCCCGGTGCCGCGTTGTCCGTGGACGGCCGGCTTCTTCTCGGCCAGGACTCCAACCGCACATGGCAGGTCGTTGACCTGGCGAGCGGAGCGCTACGCGCCGCCGTCGGGCTGCAGCCGACGGACAGTGTTGCGGGTTGGAGCAACGACGGCACTGCGGCGTTCGTGGCGCGCATTCCACAAGTTCCCGCCAGACTCGAGCGGGTCAACCTTCAGACCGGAATTCGTACCTTCATACGCGAGCTCGCTCCGCCCGATCGCGCTGGCGTGAGCGTGGTTGTTCCGAGCAGCATCATCGATGATGGGCGCGGATACGCGTATTTTTTCATTCGCGACGTCGCGACGTGGTACGTCGTCCAGGACAGCGGGCTCACCCGCTGAACGGTCTTTCAATCGGCGCGGTACCGGGTTGCGGGGCGGTGCTGTTTGCGGTCGCCCGACGCTCCCGCCTGCGTTACGCGATCAGCTTGCGCAGCTGGTGCAGATACTTCGGCACCGTCGTCCGCGGATCTTCAGCCTTCTCGTGCTCGAGCACGACATAGCCCTGGTAACGAACGTCGCGCAGCAGCTTGACGATCCGTCCCAGATCGGCGGGCTGCTGCGGTCCGCCCCCGGGTGACATCTCGACCTTGACCTGCACGACGACCGCATAGGGCGCGAGCTGAGCGAGTTCGGCGTAGGGGTCGGCGCCATGGAAGTTGCCGGTGTCGAGGTTGACGCCGAACCAGTCCGACTTGACCTCCCGAACGATTGACAGCAGGCGATCGGGAGTCGACACGATCCCGCCGTGATTCTCGAGTGCCAGGACGATCCCGCGGCTGGCGGCGTGTTCGCACGCGCGATGGATCCCGTCGATGCACCAGCGTCGCGCGTCCTGTTCAGAGGTGCCTTTCTGCAGATCGCCGGCGAAGATGCGGATGGTCGGCGCGTGCAGTTCGGCCGCGAGGTCCACCCATCGCTTGACGTGCTCGATCTCCTTGTCGAGCTGCGGTCCGGGCGCGTATGTAAACGTGTTGCGCACGGCCGTCCCGGATATCGCCAGCCCTTTCAGGAACGCGTGCCGGCGAAGCGCACGGCAATACTGGGGCGTCGGCGGGTCGGGAAAGTAGTACGACGTGGGCTCGACGGCGTCCAGGTCGTAGGTCGCAGCAAGGTCCACGAAATCGTCGAGCGTCATCGACTTCTTCGCGCCGGCGAGCCCGTCGCGGAACGAGTACGCCGCGAGGCTCAGCTTCATCCGCGCATTGCCGGATCGTTTGATCGGATCGATGCCGGCATCGGCTGGTGACAGTGTGCCGATGGCCGGCATCGCAGCCATCGTGGAGAGGAACTGGCGTCTGTTCATGCGGGGAAGCTTACTCCCGCCATGCGCGATGCTAAAGCCATCGAACCCCGTCTTCTGATCTCGTCGTGCCTCATGGTCGCTTCCACTCCGGCGGCGGGTCCTGCCCGGCTCCGGCGACAGGACCCGTGCCGCGGAGCGGAGGCGATCGCGTGGGTCAAAAACGTTTCCAGGATGTTGAAATACAAGATCTGACCCCCGAGGGTGATAGATTCCGCCGCGGCAATCGTGTCGGATCAGGAGGTGAGATGAAATCGGATTTCGTCCTTAGGTCGCGGGGCTGGCGTGCGCTCGTCGCTGGTATCTGGTGCTGCAGTGCGTTCGCGCTTTCGGCGCAGCAGGCGGCGGCGCCGCCGGCTGGCGGTACGCAGCCGGCTACAACCACACCCGCCGGACAGCGTGGTGGAGGCCGCGGCGCACAGGAGCAAGGCCGCGTCGAGGGGCCGAACGGTGAAGTGTGGGGCTTCACGAACCTCGGGGAGATTCCGGGGACCCCGTGGCGCATTCACGACGACAAGCGGCCGCACCCCCCGGTCGTGGCGCCTCCCGCGACTCCGGGCGGGCCGCCCGCCGACGCCATCGTCCTGTTCGACGGCAAGGACCTCTCGAAGTGGGTACATCGCGTCAAGGACACGGTGACCGAGGCGCAGTGGGTGGTCCACGACGGCATCTTCGAAAGCGGCAAGGGAACGAGCCTGTCCACGCGTGAGAGCTTCGGCGACGTCCAGCTGCACGTCGAGTTCGCCACGCCCACGAAGGTCGAAGGCACGAGCCAGGGCCGCGGCAACAGCGGCGTGCGCTTCATGGACCGCTACGAGATCCAGGTGCTCGACTCGTACGACAACCGGACCTACGCCGACGGCATGGCGGCCGCGATCTACGGAGATACGCCGCCGCTGGTGAACGTGGCGAGGAAACCGGGCGAGTGGCAGACCTACGACATCGTCTTCGAAGCGCCGCGGTTCAAGGGGCCGCAGCTGATCTCACCCGCGTACGTCACGGTGATCTGGAACGGCGTCCTGGTGCACAACCGGCGGCTGGTGAACGGGCCGACGTCGCCGCTGACGGTTCACCAGTACATCGCGCACGATCCGGAGCTGCCGCTCGTGATCCAGAACCATGGCAATCCCGTCCGGTTCCGGAACGTCTGGGTCCGGCGACTGAAGGGATACGACCAGGAAAGTCGCTAGTCCTGACGCCGGCCGCGCCCTACTTGTCGGGTGGCGGCCTCCGTCCGGTCTTCTGAAAGACGTAGTCCTCGCGCAGCTTCTGCAGCTCCGGCGTGAGCGGCCCGTAGATCTGACGCGACGTGTATTTGCCGGTCCCGAGCATCATCAGGCTCCAGTCGTCGCGCGCCTTCGAGAGCTCTCCTGATTCGACCACGTCCTTGACGGCCTGCGGCGGAATGAACCACATGCCTTCGCGGTCGGCAAGGACGACGTCGCCGGGCATGACCAGCGTCTTGCCGATACGCACCGGGATGTTGATGCCCGTGACCATCACGCGCATTCCTTGCGTGGGCAGCGAGTTCCTGAAGTAGGCCTGCATGCCGGTTTCCGCGATCCGGTCCAGCCAGTACACGCCGCCGTCGACGATCATCCCGTTCTTCGTCGTTGTCTGGATGTAGTGCGCGAGCTTGTTGCCGACGAAATTCCACTCGGCGCCGAAAACGTCGGCCACGATCACGTCGCCCGGTTGCAGCATGTCGATCGCGGTCTGGTTGCGGGCCGGCGCCGTGCCCCTGGCCTTGGCGTCGGCCTCGTCCACCTCGATGATGTCGCCCCGCGCCGGCATGAACTGCACGGTGAAGACCCGCCCGACCATCTTCTGGTTCGGCTGCAGGACCTTCCAGCCCTCGCGCGGCTCGAACTGGTTGGGAAAGCCGCGGGCCGGCAGCACCGCCTGCACTTCCTCGGCGACCAGGACTTTCAACCGTTCGATCATCTCGTCGGGGACTTTCGGACGCCCGTCGGGGAAGCGGTCGTACGGGTTCTTCGAGGTGTATTTGATCAGTTGTTCAGGGGTCCACTGAAAGAGCTGCGCAGTTGCGGGCCAGCCGTGGAAGAGCGCCCCCACGAGCACGAGCAGGGTTGACAGCACACGCACGTGACTCGACATCTCTCCTCCTCATTTTCGACCGGCCGCGCCCACCTGAGGGCGGTCGCGACCGCGCCAGCTTCGGCGCGCCGAATGATAGCGAGATCCAAGCGGCGTTCACCATCGGCGTCACCGTGCGGGCTCACCGGCGCGCCGCAAGGGTCAGCTGGCGCAATTTCGGGCTGAAGCTTGACGATCGGTTCTGGATGGTCAAAAATATAGTCATGATCAAGACCAATGTGGCCGAGATCAAGGCGCGGCTGTCCGAGTACCTCGATCGGGCGCTCGCCGGGGAACGCATCGTCATCTGCCGCCACAACAAGCCGGTCGCGGAACTGCGCCCTTTCGCCGAGGTTCGTGTCGAACCACGGCCGATTGGGCCGCTCCCGGGCCGGCCGACGTTCGAGATATCGCCGTCCTTTTTCGATCCGCTGCCCGATGAGGAACTCGCGTTGTGGGAGGGCGCAGGGGCCTCCGAGAGCGGCGCCGGTGCACCCGGACGCGTCGCCGAGAAGGCCGCATCGTTCGGACGGACCTCGAAACGCCCGCGGGCCCGGCGGCGGCGTGCGTGAAACTGCTGCTCGATACCTGTTCGTTCCTGTGGCTGGCCGGAGCCGGTCCACTATCGAGCGCAGCCGCGGATGCGATCGCGACGCCCGCCAACGAGGTTTACCTGAGCGCCGCATCGGTCTGGGAAGTGGTGACGAAATATCAGCGCGGCCGGCTCGCGCTGCCTGAGCCACCCGACCAGCTGATTCCCACGGAGCGCCGGCTCCGGGGTCTGCTGCCGCTGCCGTTCGACGAGGAGTCTGCCCTGCAGGGGATGCGCCTGCCGTGGTGGCACCGCGATCCGTTTGATCGAATGCTCATCTCGCAAGCCATCGCCCACGGCCTGGCGATCGTGACGCCCGATCCGTTGATCAGGCAGTATCCTGTGCGGGTTATCTGGTGAGCGTTCGCCGCTCGGCGCTCGCGCGCGCCCGACACGAGTGCCGAACGGATCCCCCTACCTGACCACGATCGCAGCGTCGCGGGAACTAGCCCGCGCGTTCGGGGAAGTCATGGCGCCGGCTTCGTCTGAGACAGCGTCACCAGCCAGATGTCACCCTCCGTGACCCGGCGTGTGAAATAGGCCTCTCGTCCGTCTCGCGTCAGCTGTGGCGGACCGATGATGTCACGCTGAACCGAGAAGACCTCGTCGACCTTGCGCGATCGGGTATCGACGACATAGAAGTTCCGTCCACCCGCCACGAACATCACCCGGCGGCTGTCAGGCAGCCAGACTGGATATCCTCCGAAATCCGTAAGGCGTTCGAAGGTCCGCGACTCGAGCAAGTAGACGATGATCCCGTGAGCGCCGAGTCCGGCTTGGCCGGCCAGGCGCGAGCCGTCCGGTGACCAGGCGTTGACGACGAACTCGTGAGCACTGCCTTTCGGCGGAGGAATGACCTCCGGTATTTGATCGGTCCACGCCCGGCGCGGATCGAAGATGTAGACGTTGTTCTCGGGATGACCGATGCCCGCCCCCATCAGCACGGCAAGCCGTGAGTCCCTGGGCGACCACGCGGCGTAGATCGCGTCGGCAAGAGGGCTCAGCTGCTGGCGATCGCTCCCGTCGGGGCGAATCTTCCACAAGTACTGATCCTTGCCGCGAATCGAGTGGAAGGCGATCCACTGGCCGTCAGGCGACCACCGCGGCATCCGGTCGATCGGATCCGCTCCGCTGGTCAGTTGCCGCAGCCCGGTCCCGTCGGTGCGAGCCACGTAGAGATCGCCTTCGGGCTGAACACTCGAGTAGAACGCGACCCATTTGCCGTCGGGAGAAGGATCAGGATTCGCCCACAGGCGGGACCCGGTCGTGATCCATGCCGGTTCGCCGGCTGGAGTGCCTGTCGTCGGATCGATCGCGAGTTTCTGGATGTTGCGGCTGCGGAGGATCGAGCTGTAGGCGATCCGCGTGCCATCTGACGAGATGGTGGGATGTCCAACGAATGGTGATGGCGTGGTGACTGCTTGGGGCGGCCCGGTTGGTCTGCCGGAGACTTCATCAATCGGTACGCGCCACAGGTTGATCGGTCCCCCGCGCCCGCTGACGAAATAGAGATGCCTGCCATCCGGTGCCCACACCGGATTCCAGTTCGGCGCGCCGTCGGTCGTGACTGCGACGGGTGCCGCGCCCGAGCGGTCCACAGTCCAGATGTCGAGCCGCGTGCTGCCGGCGATCGCCCCTCGGGTCGTATAGGCAATTCGTTGTCCATGCGGCGACCAGCTGGGCAACACCGCATCGATATGTGCGAGCTGGCGCTCCTGGTCCGACGCCACGTCCACGATCCACAACGAGCTCAATCCGAGCGTGTTCTGCGGATCCAGGTCGGCGTTCTCGGTCGTGAACGCAATCTCCCGCCCCTCGGGCGACCATGTCGGCTTGAAGCCACGGCGGGTGAGCCGCCGGACGGCTTCCCCGGTGCGGCCCATGACGAAGATGCCACCGCCATCACGGCTCGATCGAAACGCGATGCGTTCGCCATCCGGCGAAAACGCCGGCTGATCGTCATCGTCGCTTGATTCAGCCGTGAGGTTGATGGGTGTTTGACCGGTGGTGCTCTGGAGAAAAATGTCGCGATTGCCGGCCGCATCGCCGCCGTACACGACCCACCTGCCGTCTGGCGACAGGCTCGGAAACCACTCGAGCCCGGATTGAGAAGTGATCTGCGTGAAAGCCGCTGGCTGCAGCTCGCGAGTGCCGGGCGTTGCTCGTGACATCTGCCAGAACACCACGACGACGAGCGCGGTCGCGAAGATGGCGATCGCGCCAGCGGCGGTGACCCGCCGGTGCCTGACGAACTCGGCGAGACCGCCTCGCAGGCGCCGACTGCTGAATCGCCCGACCGCGTCGTCGATCTCGAGACATGCGTCGCCGATGTCTCGGAGGCGCCTGCTGAGTTCTTTCTCGAGGCACCGCCGCAGGAGCCGGCGAATCGTCGCCGGAGTTGCCGCCGGCAGCCGGCTCCAGTCTGGTTCGCGCTCGAGGATCGCGGCCATCGTGTCGGAGGCGGTTTCCCGATCGAACGCCTTGCGGCCGGCGAGCATCTCGTAGAGGACGCAGCCGAAGGCCCAGATGTCGGCGCGCTTGTCCACCGGCTTTCCACGCGCCTGTTCGGGACTCATGTAGGCGGCCGTGCCGAGGATGATGCCGTCGCGAGTGCCGCTCGGCGAACTCCCGGCAGCGTGGGCCCGCTCCGGCATTGCGTCTTCACCGTCGGTTTTGGCCAGGCCGAAGTCGAGGACCTTGGCCACGCCGGACGGCATCACCTTCACGTTCGCCGGTTTCAGATCGCGATGGACGATGCCCTTGTCGTGCGCGGCCGACAGCGCGTCGGCGATCTGGCGTCCGATCGTGAGGGATTCCTCGACGCCGAGGCGTCCCGCCTTGATACGGTCCGCCAGTGTTGGTCCCTCTACGAGTTCAAGCACGAGCGCCGGCGCATTGCCGGTTTCTTCAATCCCGTAGATGCCGGCGATGTGCGGATGGTTGAGCGCGGCCAGCATGCGCGCCTCGCGCTCGAATCGCGCGAGCCGCTCGGGGTCCGACATGAACGCATGCGGCAGGATCTTGATCGCGACGTCGCGGTCAAGCCGAGGATCATGAGCGCGGTAGACCTCGCCCATCCCGCCGGCGCCAATCGGTGCGACGACATCGTACTTGCCGAGGCGATGGCCGGCGATCAGGCTGGGAGAGGATGACCCGGAAGGATCGCCCGCGGTGGACGCCAGCCGCAGCTCGGCGAGCAGCGATTCTGACGCCTGCGGCCATTGGTCCGACAGCGCGATACCGGCGGCGTCGGCCGAGATCAGCGCCTCGACCTTGCGGCGCAGGGCTTCGTCGCCGCTGACTGCTCCCCTGAGGAACGCGGACCGCTCGGACGGCGGCCGCTCGAGGGCGGCTTCGAACAGCTGCTTGACACGCCGCCAGCGCTCATCGGTCATACGCGCCGCGTCGAGCCGGGGTCACACGTCATTGCCTGACGTCCCTGCGCCGAGCTGAGTGGTCAGCCAGGCCTTGGCGGTCCGCCACTCGCGTTTCGCGGTGGTCGGCGACACGTTCAGGACACGCGCCGCTTCGTCGATCGTGAGTCCGCCGAACGCACGGAGTTCCACCATCTCCGCGAGCCCGGGATCCAGTCTTTCCAAGCGCCCGAGTGCATGATCCAGCATGAGCACTGGCACCTGGTTCACCGCCGGCGTTTCCGCGGCCTCCTCGAGAGGCACCCGGTGCGCACCATTGCCCCGCTTCGTCGCGGCCTGCCGGCGCGCGTGATCGACCAAGATCCGGCGCATGACCTGCGCCGCGACTCCGTAAAAATGCGCGCGACTCTCCCAGTCGACCGTGCGCTGCGCGACCAGCCGGAGGTACGCCTCGTGAACGAGCGCGGTGGGCTGCAGCGTATGCCCGTCCCGCTCACGGCGAAGCTGCCGGGCAGCGATTTGGCGCAGTTCCGCATAGACCACTGGCAACAGGACATCGAGGGCGCGACGATCGCCGCGACTCCAGTCTGCGAGCAAACCCGTGACGTCAGGACCTGTGGACATGGGCTTCAAGGGGCGAGGAAGCAACAGGATAGGGGCTCCCGCTGCTAATCGCAAGCACGCCCGGACCGGTCTCGTGGCCCGTTCCTGCTCGATTTTGCGCGATCTCCAGTAGACGGGGGTGAACCCATATGAAAAGCCAGGCGCTCTTCTCGGTGATTTCGGGATCGCTGTTACTCGCGGGTCACGCGTTTGCCCAGGATTACACCTACATCTCGTTCGACGTTCACTGCCCGGCGACGACCGTCGCCGCCGAGTGTCCTGCGGGTCTCTCGCCCGGTCAGGTCGCCGCACAGACGGCCGCCAGAGGCATCAACGCGCGCGGCGATGTGGTCGGCTTCTACTTCGCCGGCGGCAGGCAGCGTGGGTTCTTGCTCGAGGATGGAAAGTACACGACGATCGACTTTCCCGGTCCCGGCGTGATACGCGCTACTGCCGCGAACGGCATCAATCCGCGAGGCGAGATCGTGGGGCAGTACCAGGTTGGTATGCACGATCCCAACAATCCGCCTCCCGAGGACTCACCTCTCTACTGTCCGGCGGAGGGAAACCCGGCATGCATCAAGGGCTTCCATTACTGGCACGGGAATTTCTCAACCGTGATGTTTCCGTCCACGTTCGACGAAAACCAGAACGAGCACAAGCATCCGGGCGCCATCGCTCAGCGCATCACGCCCGATGGCGACATCTACGGGTGCCTGCACGATCACGACCTGATGGCATCGATGTTCGGCGCAGCGTGGACCCGCTCGGGCGCCTTCAGCCTGCTGTCCAATGGCGGTCAACTGGCCGATTCGATGGCCTATCCGATGTCGATGAACAACGGGGATTCACCCGGCAGCCGTCAGACGACCGTCGGGTTGTTCACCGACATGTCCAGTCTTCGGCTCCAGCATGGCTACGTGGTGCGCGACGGCATGCTCGAGCAATACGACGCGACGTCGACCCCGGCTGACCCAGCCAGGACCTTACCTCTCACCGCGATCTGGGACATCAATCCGAGCGGGCAATTTGTCGGGACATACCGTGAGACGGGTGAAGCCACGGCCAAACGTCACGCATTCGTCCAGAACCCGGACGCGCCGCGGTCTGTGTCGCTGGACTTCACCTGCCAGGACCCGGCCGGCTGCGCTGGCGCACCGCCAGGCACGGTTGCCTTCGCCACGGCCGCCTTCGGCATCAACCCCGACGGCGTGATCGTGGGGCAGTACTCGCTGATCAGCGGCGGGCTTCCGCACGGGTTCATCGCTGTGCCGCCGAGGAAGTGACGTCAAAGGAGATTTTGCAGTTGTAGGGCCTCCGGCGCCGCTGTGAGCAGCAAACCGGCCGGAGGCCGGGTGAGCGAAGCTAGCAGCGCTTGGGGGTCGGGCCCCCAAGCGCAATTAATAACGCAGGCAAAGATCTCGGAAGCTACGTCGTGTTGAGACCCTTCAAGAAGTTGACGCTCTTGACCGTGAGGTCCCAGTTCTGTTCGACGAAGTAGGCCTTGAGCCCGCCCGTCTTCGCCGCGGTGAATACCTTTGGCCAATCGACGCTGTCCTCGCCGAGGGCGAGCGCATTGCCCCCGCCGCCACCGCCGCCGCCACGTCCGCCGCGGCCCCTGCCTTCGGCTGCCGCCGCCGCCTCTTCAGGTGTCGGTTTGACCGGAGGGAATCCGGCGCGCGATGTGATCATCCCCTGCGTCGTGTCCACGCCCTGCATGTGTGCAGAGATGAAGCGGCCCGGATGATTCATGAAATACATGATCGGGTCGCCGACCGTGCGCATCGACGACATCTGGAACTGCATCTTCACGAGATCCGCATCGAGATATTCCAGCAGCACCGCGTAGGTGAGCCGCCCATCTTCGAGCCGTGAGTTCTCGAAGCCCTCGTTGTGGAGGATCTGCTGCAGGCCGGCCTTCTTCGCCCCTGCCGCGATCTTGTTGTACTCGTCGGCGGCCTTCTTCACTTCCTCGAGCGTCGTCATGCCGTTGGTGACGCGGGCACTGAGCGTCGCCGTGCTCATCATCGTCATCCCGAGGGCCTGCGCCCACTCGATCTGCTTGCCCTGCTCCTGCCGCAGCGAGGGCATCGTGAAATGCGCGCTCAGGCACTTGATCCCGTTGTCGTCGAGAATCTTCCGGGTCTGTTTGCCGTCGGCGAGGCTCGAGAACTCCTTGTAGGCCGGATTGCACAGCTCGATGACCTCGATGCCGATGCCCTTCATGTCCTTGAGCAGTCCCGCGAAGTCGCCCTTGACGATGCGGTCGCGGTGCGGGTAGGTCTGACTGCCAATCGGCAACCCGAGCGGATTGGCAAACGCGCGGCTCGCCCCGGCGGCCAGGAAGCCGGCGAGCGCGGCATCCGTCGCCGTCTTCCTGAAGAACTCTCGTCTGGTCATTGCGCTCATCGTTTCTCCCTTTTTGCCCTCAACGGGGGCCGACGGCGTTGCATCATGCCATGAAATCGTGATAATCGAACATCCTTCGATGATCGAAATCTACCCCGGACAGGAGAGTGCCATGAACCGTCGATCGTTCCTCCAGCATGGAGGGCAGGCCGCTGCGCTCGCCCCGTTCTGGGCTCCAGCATTGACCGATCTCTCGCGCCTCGAGGCGGCGCCGCAGGCTGTGCCGGCCGGCGTGCTCCGCCGGATTGGCATCACCACGGTTTGCTTCCGCGACCGTTTCGGGTCGACGCGCGACAAGAAAACGGGACCCGTGCCGGCCGGAGAAGAGCTCACGCTGCTGACCGCGCCGAAGTTCATCGCCGACACGCTCGGTCTCCACAACGTCGAGATCTGGAGCGCCCAGTTCGCGGACCAGTCGATCGACTACTGCAAGCAGATCCGGAGTGCGGCCGAGGCGGTCAAGTCGCGGATCACCAACATCCAGGTCGATGGATCGGAGAACCTGTCGGACCCGGACGCGGCGAAGCGGGCGGCGTCGGTCGAAACCATCAAACGCTGGATGGATCGCGCCGCGGCAGTGGGGGCGCCGACCTGCCGCGCCAATACCGGCGGCGGGCCTCCCGAGGCCTGGGACGTGAATCGCACCGCCGACTCGTTCCGCCAGCTCGCGCAGTACGGAAAGAAGATCGGCGTGAAGATCCTCGTGGAGAACCATATCGGCTACAGCGCGGACATCGACAAGGTCGTCGCGGTCATCAAAGCTGTGAACGATCCGTACTGCCGTGCGATCTGCGACTGGGGCAACAGTCCGAACAACGAGGGGCGGGTCGCCGCGCTGGGCAAGCTGTTTCCGTTCCTCGAGCTCGTCTCCGCCAAGGAGCTCGATTTCGACGAAAACAACAAGCACATCAACTACGACGTGGTGCCGATCATCAAAGCGACCGAGTCCTCCGGCTACAAGGGGATCTACTCGATCGAGTTCTACGGCAAGCCGCCGAAGGACACCGTGGCGGCGGCCCGGGACATGATCAAGGCGCTGTCAGCGAATATCAGCGCGTAGCCAGGCGCGCGGGCGCCTGGATTTTCACGTTCTTGCGCTTCGTGGAGAACGAGAGCTTGTCGTTCGCCTTCACGCCAGCCGGCAGCACGCAGGTCAGCGCGTACTGGCTCAGGAGCTCGTCCGCGATCCGTTCGAGCGCCGGCACCAGCGTCGTGGAGATCACCTGATCGTGACGTCCGCCCGACTCCTTCGACCCGTCGCCGAGCACCTGCTGGATGTTCAGGGTGCTGGTCGCGTTGTCGGCGTCCTGCATCTGCGCCTGCTCGCTGGAGATGCCGGTGCGCGCGCTCGGGGCGTTGGGCCGCTGCGCGCCGACGGTCGAGACGACATAGAGCACGGCACCGCTCCTTCTCAGGTCCTCGCGGACGTCGTCTCCCTCAATCGTGGTCGAGGCTTCGCCCCCTACGCGCAGGACCAGGATCACCGGGCGGCGGCCGTCGCTGACGACGCCCTTGGTGGCGTCCTGAATCGCTTCCATCAGCTGTGCACCGGCGCCCCGTGCGCGGCCGCGTGGACCCACGCGACGAACCGCTTCCCGGAGAACCGCGCCTTCGCTCGAGTAGTCGGAGACGACTTCCGGCTGCGTGATGACGGAGATCAGGCCGAACTCCGCCCGGCCGAGCAGCTTCTGCATGAAGTTGGCGAGGCTTTGCTGGAATCCGCCGATTCCCGCATCGGAGACGATCACGGCGATGCGGAAGGGCATCTGGGCGAGCTCCACGCGGACGATCTCCATCGCCTTGCCGCCCGCCCTGGCCTCGATCTCGGACGCTGCCAGGTCGCCGATCGGCACGCCCTTGGTGTCGAGCGCCGTGACGTAGAGCGTTTTCGTCGCCGCCTGCCGCGCGATGGCGGCACGTGATGCCAGGAGGAAGGCCACGCCAATCACACACGTCACGAGGAACGGCCGCAGGGACAACCTCATGAAGACCTCGCGCGGGAGAGTATATATGGCAGCTGATCGCCGGCCCGGTTTGGGTATAGTCTCTCAGCCCTTCAGAAAGGATGCTCATACCACCATGTTCTCGCAGGCACGCGCCACGATCGTTTTCTGCACGGTGCTGGCAGCCACGGCAGTCGTGCTGGCCCAGTCACCCGGCGAATGGAAGCCGCTGCTCAATGGCAAGGATCTCACCGGCTGGACCGTCGCGGCCGGACGCGGCGGAGCCAACGCGAACCCGAATGCCCCACCTCCTCAACCTGCGCAGTGGAAAGTGGAGAACGGCGTGCTCGTGGGTGGCCAGGGGACCGGCCGCGGCAGCCTCGTCACCAACGAGCAGTACAAGGACTTCGAGCTCGAGTTCGACTTCATGCTCGCCGAGCTGGGGACGAAGTGCTCGGCGGAGTTGATCGGTGAGAAGCAGGAGAACGCCAGCGAGGACAAGTCCTGCCTCTACAACAGCGGCGTGACCTTCCGCACCGGCTACCAGGTCAACCTCGGCCGGCGCGAGGCCGGTGAGTTCATCGGGGTCGTCGTGCACCGGAAGGCGCCGGGCGCGATCCGGGGCAACGTGCTGTGGCTCTCGACCGGCGACGAGAAGTTCCCGGGCCTTCGCAAGAAGGAAGACTGGAATCGCCTGCAGATCAGGGCGAAGGGACCGCAGATCACCGTCACGCTCAACGGCAAGCAGATCAGCGATGTGAAGGACGATCCGACCGACCCTGCCGAAGCGAAGTGGAAAGAGGCCGGGCCGATCACGCTCCAGTGGCCGCCGGCTGGTGAGTCGGGTGGGGCTCAGGGGTCCATCAAGTACAGGAATATGCGCATTCGGACTCTTTGACGCCCGGTCAAATCCCAAGCTCCAAGCTCCAAATCCCAATCCACGCCCAAATCCCAAAGTGGTGGGCACTTGGAGCTTGGGGTTTGGAGGATTCTTGGTTGGGGAGTTGGGATTTATTTGGGCTTTGGGATTTGGGCGTGCGTTGGGATTTGGGATTTGGAGCTTGGGATTTGACCCGGTGGCTCGCGGCGGCGCTGTTGATTGCCGGCGGTGCGGCGAGCGCGTCCACGCAGCACTACGAACACCCCCTTCCCGCCGACTTCAACGAGCCGATCCGTCTCTACACCACCGGCCTCGGGACGTTCACCCGTCCGATCTCGTCGCCCAATGCCGAGGCCCAGGCCTACTTCAGTCAAGGCTTTCAGCTGATGTACGGCTTCGCGAAGGTCGAGGCCGGCCGATCCTTTCGTGAAGCGCAGAAGCGGGATCCCGATTGCGCGATCTGCTACTGGGGCGAAGCCTGGGCGTGGGGACCGTACGTCAACGGCCGCATGACCCCGGCGCACGCCGAGCGCGCGTATGCGGCCATCCAGAAAGCGGTGGCCCTCGCCGGCAAGCACGCGAACATGAAAGAGCAGGCGCTGATTCGCGCGATGAGCGTGCGATATGCGCCGCCTTTGGCAGGGCCTAAAGGCCCTGCCCTACAAGGCTCCGCTAGTGCCCCCGTCACAGGCCCTGCCCTACAAACGCAGACGCCCATGGGACCTGGGGCTTCGGATCGGGCATACGCGGACGACATGGCCCGCGTTGCCGCGGCTTTTCCCGACGATCTCGACATCGCCACGCTCTACGCCGAGGCATTGTTCCTGCTGTTGCCGCGGCCGGGCGCGTTTCGTGTGGACGATCCCACGGTTTCACGCGTGCTCACGGTGCTCGAGGGCGCACTGAAGCGCGACGTCAAACATCCGGGCGCCTGTCATCTCTACATCCACATGACGGAGCTGACGCCGGAGCCGCAGCGCGCCGTCGCGTGCGCCGGGTATCTCGGCAACTCGATTCCAGGCGCGAGCCACATCAACCACATGCCGGCGCA